>Ga0137365_10000469_pt1 | contig 27159 bp, 25 predicted proteins | sample SagtaG_9_FD_104799 | JGI IMG/M metagenome (GOLD analysis project Ga0137365, IMG submission 104799) | Vadose zone soil microbial communities from Sagehorn Ranch, Mendocino, California, USA - Sage1_L_40_16 metaG | ecosystem: Environmental > Terrestrial > Soil > Vadose zone | place: USA...
CGTTCTCCCCTGACGGCGCCCTGCTCGCCACCGCCTCCGCCGACCGCACCGCCCGGATCTGGGACACCGCCACCGGCGCCGCCTGCGCCACCTTGGAAGGCCACTCCGGCTGGGTGCAGGGCGTGGCGTTCTCCCCGGACGGCGCCCTGCTGGCCACCGCCTCCGCCGACGGCACCGCCCGGATCTGGGACGCCGCCACCGGCACCGCCCGCGCCACCCTGGCCGCGGTCCCAGGAGAGGGCTACGTGGTCCTGGTCCCTGACGGGTACAAGCTCGACGGAGACGCGGGCGACCACCTGTGGTGGGCGATCAAGCTCTGCCGGTTCGCGCCGGGCGAACTCGATCCGTATGTTCCTGGCCTGCGCCGCCTCCCCGCGGACGCGCCCATACTCCCGCTCCCCGCCGCGCCGGTCGCGCCACCCTGAGCGAGTGCCGCGTTCGTACCCACGTACAGGCCGTGTTCTACCATCCTGAGGGGTGCGCGGCGTTGATCCTGGCGAGCTTCGCGCGGGACGCGAGCAACTCGTCAGCCACGGTTCCCGCCTGATCGATGACGACCTGACCGTCGGCAGCGCGGGCAATTTGAGCATGCGGCTCGGCGACACGGTGCTCATCACGCCGTCGGGAATTGGCTACTCCGACATGCGTGCCGCGGACATCTGCGCGGTCGGGCTGGACGGCGCGCTGCTCGACGCGCCCCTGGCGGTGTCCTCGGAGACGCCGATGCACCTGGCGATCTACGCGGCGACGCGGGCGCGGGCGGTCGTACACACGCATTCAGCCGAGGTGATCGCGCTGTCTGCGGTATGCGACGAACTGCCCGCGATCCACTACGCGATCGCAGGTCTCGGCGGTCCGGTCCGGGTGGCGCGCTATCGGCGGTTCGGATCGCAAGGGCTCGCGCAGGCCGCTGTGACCGCGCTGCACGACCGTCGCGCCGCGATCCTGCAGAACCACGGCGCGATCTGCTACGGCGCCTCGCTTGCCGACGCCTACGACGGCGCGCTCCTGCTGGAATGGCTCGCCCGGGTGTACCGGCTGGCTCGGTCCTTCGGAACGCCGAGGATCCTGAGCACCGCCGAGCTTGACGATGTCATCGCGGAGACCCGCCGGATCGGTTACGGAACCGGCCGGGGATGACCCGCAGAGTGCTGCGTTCTGCGTACGGGAGGAGCGGGGCACGCGAGGTGTTCACGCGCGCAAGGGCACCACCACGATGGGTGTCGTGGTCGGCTGGGCGGAGCCACCCGCGGGCTCCACGGTGAGCCCGACGCGGTCGCCCGGGCGGAGCCCGGCTACGAGCACAGGCCCAGCCCGGCCGGCCGCGGGCGCCGGCAACAGGCCCGCGGCGCGGATCTTCGCCCCGATGAGCCAGAGCTCGTAGACCTTTGCGGCCGACAGTGGCGGCAGGCCGGCCGCGGTGACAACCAACATGCGCCGCTGCCGCGATACAACCACGGCAACGGCGCCACCTGCGGAGGTGGCCCTGGTCAGGATGTGGGCATCCGGCGCGGCGAGCACGGCGGCGACCGCGCGGTTTCGCGCCTGCGCGCGATCGAGCTGGCGCTGCGTCGCGATCTGGGTGGCGCCAAGCACTAATGCCGCTATCAGGCACACCGCGGCCATGGCGACGGCCAGCCGGGTGCGCCAGACCGGCCGGGGTTCTGGTCGTGGCTGCTGCTCTACCGGGGGGAGCTGGCGCGTCCGTGCGATGGCAGCAAGCACCCGGTCGCGCAGCGCTGGCGGCGGCTGGCGGGCCACGGCGACAGCGAGCATGGTCGCGGTTTCCCGAAGCCCGCGCACCTCCCCCGCGCAGCCCTGGCAGCGGCGCAGGTGGCGCTCGAAGCGGTCCCGTTCGGCGTTGTCGAGCGCGTCGAGCGCATAGACGCCGGTGAGCGTGTGCATGTCGTGGCGCAAGAGTCTCACCAGTTCACCCCCACGCAGTCACGCAGCCGGATCAAGCCATCGCGGATCCGGGTCTTGATCGTGCCGAGTGCCACCCCAAGAAGCCCGGCGACCTGCCGGTATGTGTATCCGCCGTAGTAGGCGAGCGTGATTGACTCGCGCTGCAGCTCGGTGAGCGAGCCCAGGCAGCGGCGCACCCGCTCGCGGGTGAGGGTTGCCTCCACGGTTTCCGCGACCTCGTCGTCGGCCAACGCCACGTGCGCCGTCATGTGCTCGCGCTGCGTCGCGGCCGCGGCCGAACGCACCCGGTCAATGGCGCGCCGGTGAGCGATGGTCATCGCCCACGTCATCGCGCTGCCCTTGGCCGCCTCGAACCGTGACGCGGTGCGCCAGACCTCGAGCAGCACCTCTTGGGTGACCTCCTCGGACTGGGCCGGATCCCTGACCACCTTGCGGATCACGCCGTAGGCCGGCCCGGCGAGCCGGTCGTAGACCGCCTCGAAGGCGGCCTGTTCGCCGCGGGCGACCCGGGTAAGCAGCCACTCCAGATCCTGGTCCCTCCCCTCCCTGGGACCAGGATCTGGCTGTGGCGTGCGCATGTCGCCTGTGTTCATGGCTCCTATTCGACCCATCCGTGACGGTGAACGGGTCGCCGCCACGCCGCAGGTGTCATGTCGGTGAGTGATCTCCTTATGGTCAGGCCGGCCAGTGGCAGGAAGCGATGCGCCCGCCGTCCACCGTGACCGTGGCGACAGGCGTCAGCGGATCACCCCAGACGGTGTACTCACCGGCGGCGAGCGCCGGGTAAACGGCTGCGTATCGCACCCTTCCCGCCGTCCACCGCTGGCGGACCCGCGAGTGCGTGCGCGGCGCATCCGCGCGGCCGTTCTGGCTGATCTCGATTTCGCGTCCGTCCATGCCCGGCGGCGTGTGCAGGACAAGGGCGCCGGTGCCGGCGCCAACGTCGAGCACGACGCTGCCGGACCGGGAAGGGGCGAGAACTCGTTCGGTCATGCAGTGCTCCACATGTCCCATCGCCGGGCCGTGCGGACCGGCCGCGACGTCAGGACGGGTTGTCGAAACCGCTGTAGGGAACCCCGAGGTAGGGGAAGTGACTGAGGTAGCCGGACTTCACGTCGCTCGCCGTCAGGCCGTCGGTGACGGCACCGGCGGCGGCGTCGGGTGTGAAGCTGTGGTTGACCAGCGGGTACGTCACCCCGGCGATCGCCCGCAGCTCCACCGTGACCACGTCATCGAACACGCGCCGGCCGTTCGGGAACCCGGCCAGGTCCCCGCCGAGCAGGCCGAGGATGTTCGGCGTCGCGTTCGGCGGGACAGCGGTGTTGAGCCGCAGCATGTCGGCAAGGACCGAGCCGGTGTTGTTCTGGAAGCCGGGGATCAGCCCAGCCGGGATTCCGGTGAGCAGGATCGCCTCCAGGTCCACACGGGGATCGCCGGTCTGCACGAGGGCCGCGAGGTTCGGGAACACCCCCGGGTAGAGGCTGGGGAGCAACGCGGCGAGTTCCGGGTTGGCGACGTACTCCACGAACTGCTTGTCTTCGGCCGGTGGCAGCGAGTTCCACAGGTCCTTCTTCCCGAGTGGGATCAGCACCTCGTTCACCAGCGGGTTGCCGAGCCGCGACACCTGGCGGAACGGACCGCTGTTGATGTTCTCGCCCGCGTCGGCGTCCCACAGCCGGACTCGCTGCCGGCTCGCGGTGGTCCACACGCCGATCACCGAACGCCGATCCCCGACGTCGCCCGCCCCCGGCCGGGTGAGCCGCGAGATTGGCACCTGGATCGCGATGGAATGAACGTTCACGCCGTTTGTCGCGTTCACACCGGGCGCCGGTGTGGTGAACACATTCATGCCGAACTGATTGTGCAGTTCCTCAAACGGCCGCAGGTTGCCCAGATCGAATATCGCGCCCAGGTCGACATAAAAGCCCTCGGCCCGCTGCCCGGCGAAAACGCGTGTGCTCCCGCCGAGGTCGTGGACGGCGGCGGCGGCGAGCGCGGGATAGCTGGGAGTGGATAGCGGGCCAATGTTGCACGGCGGACAGGCGAGATCGTGGCCGAGCACCCTCGTGCCGCCGTTGGTCACCCGGGCGACCGAGTAGAACTGCCTGCGGTTCCAGTTCGGGCTGTCCAGGGACAGGATCGGGCCGGTGTTGTAGAGGAAAGTGTCGGAGTCAGCTAGCCGAGTATGGAAACGAAACTGGTACGTGACGTCGGCCCGGCCGTCTCCGCTGTTGTCCACATGGATCTCGTACAGCACGTCGTCGCCGAACTCGTAGAAGTTGGGGCCGCCTGCTGGCGCCTGCAGCGGGACGTAGTTGGCGATCAGCGTGACCGTGTCCGGCTGATCCGGGCTGACGAACGCATAGACGTCGGTGCTGTCGGCGACAGGGTCGGTGGAGATCTCCGGCGCCTCACGATGCGATGACATGAGCTACCTCACCTGCTTGTCGTTACGGTGGCAGCGCCGGCTCGGCCACCTCATCGGATCCCCCTGATGAGCCGCCTCGCGAGGCCAGGGTCGCGGAGCCTTGTGTGCGCGTCGCCGTGAAAGACGTCGAGCACCCCGGTGCGCGCGTCGCGCAGATGAATGACGATCGGCACCGCGGTGTCTGCGCCGCCGCGCTCGCCGCTCGCCGCGGACGGCCTCGTTCCTGGCCGCCCCGCCTGCGCCGCCGTTTGCCCCCTCGAGGCAAGAGCCGGGCTCGCCGCGAGGCCCGCCACGGCGCCGGTGGCGAGACTCGCGACGCCTACCCCGGCAGCGCCAAGCACCAGCCGCCGCGATGGACGACGCTGGCCGGGCGTCGGCAGGGCAGCGCCGCCTCCCGCGCCGTCCTCGCGTGCGTCTTTCGAGCCGCGCGTTGTTGGACCCTCACCAGGCATGGATGTCCCTCCCGAAGCGGCCGAGCCGCCTCTCGCCTTCTGGCTCGCCCGCGCCAGGCGCGCCCGGCGCGCGGTCCGCCTAACTCACGAGCACGCAGGCCGGCCCGGGCATCGCACCCGCCCTGTGCCGCTGACCTGGTCCCGCCCCACACGCGCTTGTTTCGGGCACCTGGCTCGTGCGGATTGGCCGATCAACGGCACTTGACCAAAGCTTTACCAACAATCCCGGCGGCGCCTGTGGACGCGGGCCTTGTGGACGCGGCTGTGGACCTGCCCGTGGACAAGTGACCGGTTCCAGGGGAAAACCGCGGATGTTTGTGGACGGCCCTGTGGAAAGCCGAAGGACGGCCAAAGAATCATGAGATGGTTGCCGTTGGCCTCTTGTGCGGCCGTCGGCTGAGGCAGTAGAACTGCACTCACCACTAAATACGCCAGATCAAGTCCGGGTGACTTCGGGGTTTCCCGATGACACCTTCGGGCGCGGCAAGGGCTTCGGGAAACTGGTGCCCCGTGCAGGTTTGGTGTTAGTGGTGGGCTCTGCGGCGCGGTTATGCCGAGCGATCGGCGCGATTGTGGTGCAGGGTTCGGATGAGGCCCCTCCATCTCATACATGGGGGGGCCTCATCCGATTCTGCCCGTCCGCCAGGTTATTGCGAGCACCGACACGCCCGCACGCCCAGTTAGGTTCGCACCCGCGGCGCCGTTAAGGAGCATTATTCCGAACGGCTGCGCGGGACGGACGCAGCGCACCCGGCCGGATCCATTTCCGCGAAGGTCCGGGCACCGGCTTCAGCGCTGACCTGCTCGGTAGACTCATCCGGGCGGTGCCCCTGCGCCGAAGGAGGTTGGTCGTGTCTGACAGCTACGACGTGGTGGTGATCGGGGCGGGGCCGACCGGAGAGAACGCAGCCGACCGTGCGGTCCGGGGCGGACTCACCGCGGTGGTCGTCGAATCAGAACTCGTTGGCGGTGAGTGCTCGTACTGGGCCTGCATGCCCAGCAAGGCGCTGCTGCGGCCGGTCGCCGCGGTCGCGGAAGCCGAGCATGTGGCGGGAGTGTGGGGCACGCGCCTCGACCCGCGCGCGGTCCTGGCCAGGCGTGACTCCTTCACCTCGCACTGGAAGGACGACGGCCAGGTCAGCTGGCTTGAGGATGAGCACGTCGACCTGGTGCGCGGCCATGGGCGGCTGGCCGGGGAGCGTTGCGTCTCGGTCGGGTCGGCCCAGCTGCAGGCGCGGCACGCCGTGGTCATCTGCACCGGCAGCCGCGCGCTCATTCCGCCGGTTCACGGGCTGGCGGACGCGCGGCCATGGACGAGCAGGGAGGTGACGAGCTCACAGGTGGTGCCGCCGCGCCTAGCCGTCATCGGCGGCGGCGTGGTCGGCTGTGAGATGGCTGCCGCCTGGCAAGCGCTCGGCACCGAGGTCACGCTGCTTGTGCGGGGTGAGCGCCTGCTGCCGCGAATGGAGACCTTCGCCGGTGACATGGTGGCGGAGGCGCTCGGCGCGGCGGGGGTCGATGTCCGGCGCAACGCCGCGGTGACCGGCGCGCAGCGCCCAAGCGCGGATGGCCCGGTGTCCTTGCAGATGGACGGCGAGGCCCTGGAAGCTGATGAGGTGCTCGTAGCCGCCGGCCGAGCGCCACGCACCGACGACCTGGGGCTGGAGAGCGTCGGCCTCTCGCCGGGATCGTGGCTCGACGTCAACGACACCTGCCAGGTCAGCGGAGTCGACGGCGGCTGGCTCTACGCCGCGGGCGATGTTAACCACCTGGCCTTGCTCACCCACATGGGGAAGTACCAGGGCCGCATTTGCGGTGACGCGATCGCCGCCCGGGCACGGGGCGAGGACGTGGCCGTGACCGCGTGGGCCAACCACTCCGTGGTGCCGCAAGTAATCTTCACCATTCCAGAGGTCGCGGCCGTCGGCCTGTCGCTGGCGCAGGCGCAAGCGGCCGGGCTCACCGTGCGAGCGGTTGACTACGACATCGGCGCGGTCGCCGGCGCCGGGCTGTTCGCCGACTCCTACGCTGGGCGGGCTCGAATGGTGGTCGACGAGGACAACAAGGTCATTGTCGGGATGACGCTGGTCGGCCCGGGCGTCGGCGAGATGATCCACGCGGCGACCGTAGCGGTCGCCGGGCGGGTGCCGCTGGACCGGCTCTGGCATGCCGTGCCGTCGTATCCGACGATCAGCGAGGTCTGGCTGCGGCTGCTCGAGACTTACGGACTGTGATGCACTCGGTCGGCCTTGTCCTGCATCCGCAGCGGAATTCCGCCGAAGCGGTCGCTGCGGTGCTCGACTGGGCCGAGCCCAAGGGCACCGAGGTCCTCGGCATTGACTCCGAGATTCGCAGGCTTCGCTGCGCCGCCATCCCGGTCACCGCGGCCGACCTTGGCCGGCGTGCTGACCTGGTGGTCAGCCTGGGCGGCGACGGCACCATGCTGCGGGCCATGCGGCTCGCCGATCGGCAGCGGGCGCCGGTCCTCGGCGTGAACCTGGGCAAGCTCGGCTTCCTCGCCGAGGTCGACGTGCCCGATCTGCCCGGCGCGCTGTCGGCCATCGATGACCACGACTATACGATCGAGCCCCGGCTGGCCGTCGACGCCGCGCTCGGCGAGCAAGTTGTCACCGCGTTCAACGACGTGGCCGTCGTCCGCGTGCCGGGTGATGGGAGCGCGTTTGTCACGGTGCTGGTGGCCGGCCACCCATTCGTGAGCTACGCGGCCGACGCGGTCGTTGTCGCCACCCCAACCGGCTCCACCGCCTACAGCTTTTCGGCCGGCGGGCCGATCGTGAGCCCTGCGGTCGAGGCGCTGCTCGTGACGCCCGCCGCGCCGCATTCCGCGTACAACCGTGGAGTCGTGCTCTCGGTGGCCGACGCCGTGGCGCTGGAGATCCTGCCGAGCAGCGGGCGGCTTGCGGTCGAAGTCGACGGCCAGGTCGCCGGTTATGTCGGTCCCGGTGAGCGCATCGACCTATGGCCGCGGCCCGCCGCGGCGCGCGTCGTCCGCCTTGGCCGAGGCACGTTCTACGAGCGCGCGCGGCGCAAGTTGCGCCTTACCGACTCGGCCGAGATCTCCTTCACCTGACCGGGATTCTGGCGGGATTCTGCCCGGTGTTCCGGCCGGGTCAGCGCTCGGCGTCGCCCGGCGGCGCCGACGACGATGCGGCGGCCACGGCCACCGGGTCGGCCTGTTCGGCAGCGGGCGACGGCGTCCCCTTTCGGCCCGAACGTGTCGCGAAGTACGACCCAGCCAGAATGAGCACGAACGACGCGGCGATCGCCGGGGTCAGTCTCTCACCGAGCACGGCGACGCCAAGCCCGACAGCGACCGCCGGGTTGACGTAGGTGATCACGGTTGCCCTGGCCGGGCCCACCTCGCCGATAAGCGCGAAGAAGAGCACGAACGCGGCGCCTGTGCACACCACGCCGAGCGTCGCGATGGACGCGAGCACGTTGGCGCTGGGCACGGCGTGCGGCCAGGCCAGCGCCGCGAACGGCGAGTAGACCAAGGCCGCGAACGTGAGGCAGACCGCGTTGGTGCCAAGGCTTGGCGCGCTGGCGAGCTTGCGGCTTGCGATGAGCGGGCCCGTCGCATAGCCGAGGGCGGTGAGCAGCACCTCGGTCACCGCCCAGGCGTCCCCGCCACCTGCGGTGGGCCCAGCGAGTAGCGCGACGCCACCAAGCCCGAGCCCAAGGCCCGCCCATCGCACCGCGGTGAGCCGGTCGCAGTCACGGGTCAGCATCGCGAGGATGGCGCCCAGAATGGGAACGCTCGCGATCAGCAGGCCCGCGAGCGAGCTGGCCAGGTGGTGCTCGGCGTCGGACAGGAACGCCCATGGCAAGATGACCTCGACCAACGCGAACACGGCGAGCCATCGCCAGTGGGCAAGCGCCGCGCCGATCTCGCGTCGGCGCGCGGCGAGCGGCAGCAGCAAGAGCGCGCCGATCGCGGTCCGCGCGAAGACAAGGACCGGCACGGAGACGCCGCCGTCCGCGACCTTGATCAGCAGGTAAGGAACTCCCCAGATCACGCCGACCAGCGTGAACAGCACCCAGCCACGGCGGCTCAATGCACCGCTCCTTCCCACAGCGTCTTGCCGACACGCCCCAGGCGGCCACCGCGAACCCGGCCACCGCCGCATTCAGCGGTGTTTCCCCCCGGGCAGCTTTGAATGTCGCCAACCGCCAGGGCCACCGCGCACCAGCCACATGTAACGACCATGCCGAAGCCCTGCGTATTCCCCTTTTGGTCGGGTAGGGCGGCCAAAGCAGTGATCTCCGACGGGTGAGCCGATGTGACGGCGGGTGGCCGGATCGGGGACGATGGAGGCATGCCAACGCAGTTCGATCCCCCCTCGGGGACACGTGATTTCCTGGCCGGCGACCTCCTGGCGCGTGAGCACGCGTTCGAGATCATCCGGTCTGGTTTCGCGCGATATGGATTTGAACCGTTGCAGACCCCCGCCTTCGAGCGCCTCGAGGTGCTGACGGGCAAGTACGGCGACGAGGGCGACAAGCTGATCTTTAAGATCCTGCGCCGCGGCGAGCACGAGGTGTCGGGTGACGCCGACTTGGCTCTGCGTTACGACCTGACCGTGCCGCTGGCCCGGGTGGCCGCCGCCTACGGCAGCCAACTGCCCGCACCGTACAAGCGGTACGCGATCGGAGCGGTCTGGCGGGCGGACCGGCCAGGCAAAGGCCGCTACCGCGAATTCGTCCAGTGCGATCTGGACACCCTGGGCTCGGCGTCACGGCTCGCCGACGCTGAGATCGTGTGTGCGGTCAACGACGTGCTCACCGAGCTTGGGATCGGCGAGTTCACGTTCCTGCTGAATTCGAGGCAGGCGCTGTCCGGGCTGCTCGAAGCGTTCGGCATACACGCCGACCTCGGGTCAGGCGCGCTCATCACGCTGGACAAGCTGGACAAGCTCGCACCAGATGAGGTGGCCGCCGAACTCTGCACGCGTGGCCTGTCGCGCGAGACCTCGCGCGAGCTTGTGGACGTGATGACAGGACCTGACGCAGCCAAGGTGGTGCGCGCCGCACTGGAGAACACCCAAACGGGGACGGCCGGACTCGCGGAGGTCGACCGCGTGCTCCAGCTCACGTCCGGGCTGATGCCGCCGGGCCGCATCGTGTTCACGCCACGGCTCGTGCGTGGCCTGAGCTACTACACCGGCCCGATCTGGGAGGTGGTCGCTCCAGAGATGCCGGGAGCGATCGCCTCGGGCGGGCGCTACGACCACCTGATCGAGGCGCTCGGCGGGCCGGACGTGCCCGCCACCGGCGGATCGCTCGGTATCGAGCGGATACTGCCCCTCATTACCAGTGATGCCGCCGCGCACGTCGCACTGCTCGATGTGGCGGTCACGGTCATGAGTCCCGAGTACGAAGGGCAGGCGTTCGCCTTCGCCGCCGCTGCGCGCGGCGCCGGCCTGCGGGCGAGCGTCTACCTGGGATCCTCTGGCAAGCTCAGCCGACAGCTCAAGTGGGCGAGCGACCGGGGCGCGCGCTGGTGCCTGATCTACGGCGGGGCCGATGAAGCCGCCGCGGTGGTCACCGTTCGCGACATGAGCACTGGCGATCAGGCGCGCGTGCCTATCGCGGAGCTTCCCGCTCACCTTCGACGGCTGGCGCAGCAATAGATCACTGAGCCGGCTGCCGCGGCGCGGGCCGCCACCGGGCCCGCTGGGTCCGGGCCTTGCACCGGGTCCGCCGGATCCGCGGGGCCTGCCGGATCCGCGGGGCCTGCCGGATCCGCGGGGCCTGCCGGATCCGCGGGGTCTGGCGGGTCGGGGCGTCCACCAAAGGATGGACGGCAAAGCAGCCGACCGGTTGTCGCTGCCGCGGCTGCGCGGGTTGATTCTTTCTGTATGAGCACAGAACTGGCAGTGCGGGCGCGCGGGCTGCGCAAACGGTACCGGGCCGTCACGGCGGTGGACGGCATCGATCTCGATATAGGTTGCGGAGAGGTCTTCGCGCTCCTCGGCCCGAATGGCGCAGGAAAGACCACAACCGTTGAGATCCTCGAAGGGTACCGGCGCAGGGACGGCGGTGACGTGAGCGTCCTCGGCGCCGATCCACAAATGGCCGGGCGGCGCTGGCGAGCACGCATCGGCATCGTTCCGCAACTGGCTGCCGAAGGCCCGGAGCTTACGGTCCGCGAAATGGTCCGTCATTTCGCCAGCCTCTATCCGCGTCCACGCGACCCGGACGACGTGATCGACCTGGCCGGCTTGACCGGGAAGGCCGACTCCCGCGTGCATCAGCTGTCGGGCGGGCAGAACCGTCGGCTGGATGTGGCGCTCGGCATCGTAGGCAACCCGGAACTGCTCTTCCTCGACGAGCCCACGACCGGCTTCGACCCACAAGCACGCCGCCAGTTCTGGGATCTCATCCGGCGGCTCGCCGCGGACAGCACCACCATTCTGCTCACCACGCACTACCTGGAGGAAGCCGAAGCGCTCGCGAACCGGATCGCCGTGATCTCTAACGGCCGGATCGTCGCCTCAGGTGACCCGGCGACCCTCGGTGGACGGGCCACCGCACGTGCCAGGGTCAGCTGGCTGGGGTCTGGCGGCGTGCAGACGGTGCATACGAGCACGCCGACCAAGGTCGTCACGGCGCTCGCCGAACAGTTGGCTGGCGAGGTGCCTGGGCTGACCGTGACCCGGCCAACCTTGGAAGACGTCTATCTCGGGCTGATCGGAGAAGCACCATGACCGCGCAACCCGCTACTCGCGCCATGCCCGCCGCCGCTGCGGAGCGTGTTGCGCTGCCGAGCGCCTGGCGCACCGGCCTCGCCAGGAGCGCGCTCGAAATAAGGATCTTCTTCAGGGAGAAGGAGGCGCTCGCCTTTATCTTCGCGCTGCCCGCCGTCCTGCTCGTGCTGCTCGGTTCGATCTTCGGCAGCCAGGTCGCGACACGTGGCGTAACGGTGGGCGAGCTTTTCGCCGCGGGCCTGATCGGCGGCGGGATCGTGGCGACCAGCTTCCAGTACCTCGGCATCGGCATCGCCACCGAACGTGACCGTGGCCTGCTCAAGCGCCTGTACGGGACGCCGATGCCGCGAACCGCCTACTTCGTCGGCAAGATCATCCAGGTCCTTGCCGTCACCGCGGCCGAGGTGGCGGTCCTCATCGCGGTCGGCATGGTCTTCTACCACCTCCGGCTGCCCTCCTCACCGGAGCGCTGGTGGACCTTCGGGTGGGTGTTCATCCTCGGCACGACCGCGTCCTCATTGCTCGGTATCGCCGCGAGCAGCCTGGCGCGCTCCGCCCGCAGCGCGACGCCGGTGATCACGATGCCGTTCGTCGTGCTGCAGTTCATCTCCGGCGTGTATGTGCCGTTTGTCAGCGTGCCGCCCTGGCTGCAGCACGTGGCCGCGTTCTTTCCGCTGAAGTGGATATGTCAGGGGCTCCGTTCGGTGTTCCTGCCCGCGCAGGCAGTTGTGCTCGAGCCGGCGCATTCGTTCGAGCTGGCCAGGGTGGCTCTGGTGCTTGGGGCCTGGATTGCCGCAGGCTTGGTGCTGTGCCTGACGACGTTCCGCTGGCAGCGCCGCGGCGAGCGGTGACCCCGGATCACCGCGGCGCCTGGCGCACCGGCCAGCTCCGCTGGGACGCGTTCTACGCGGTGATCCTGGCCGCTGTGGCGGCCGTGATCGCCGCTGGTGCGGGCACCGTTGCGCAACGCGTCGTCGCCCTCACGGCGCTTGCCGCGATGGTGCCGTGGTACATCCTGGTCGGCCGGCCGCTCATGCGCTTTGGTGAAGAGCCTGCGGACTCTCGGCGTGGGCTGATCTACGTCGTGGGCATCATCGCGCTTTTCGCCGTGGCGCAATGGCAGGACCCGGGCACCTGGTACCTGGCCTGGGCGCTGTGCCCACAGTTCTTTGAGGTGGCGCCCTTCCGCGGCGCGATGGCCGCGGTGATCGCGCTGAACCTGACGGCCGCCTCGATCGTGATCTCCAGGTCCCTCAGCTTCGGCGGGAAAGTGCAGGCGCTGGCCGCCGCGACCTTCGCCATCGGGTTCTCGCTGGCGTACTCGGGATGGATGACCCGGATCGTCGCGCAGAGCACGGAACGGGCGGAACTCATCGAGCAGCTCCAGTCGACCCGCGCCGAACTCGCCGCGGCCAACAGGGACGCGGGCGTTCTCGCCGAAAGGCAACGGCTGGCTGGAGAGATCCATGACACCCTGGCGCAGGGCTTCACAAGCATCGTCATGCTGCTTCAGGCGGTGGAAAGCCAACTGGAACGCGACCCGGCGGTGGCGCGCCGTCACCTCAGCCGCGCCGCAACCACGGCAAGGGAGAACCTGGCCGAGGCGAGAGCGATGGTCGCCGCGCTCGCACCGGCTCAGCTGGAGTCCGCCAGCATCGACGACGCGCTGCGGCGGCTCACCGACGGCATCGGCGCGGAGCTTGGCATCGACGCGCGGTTCGAGATCGTCGGCACTGCGCAGACGCTGCCGCCCAAGGTCGAGGTGATCTTGCTGCGCGTCGGCCAGGAAGCGCTCGCCAACGTGCGCAAACATGCGGGCGCGCACGCGGTGTCCGTCGGGCTCAGCTACGGCGAGGCGACGGTGCGGCTAGCGGTGGACGACGACGGCGGCGGCTTCGATCCCGCCCGCGTGAACGGCGGCTACGGCCTACGTGGCATGCGCGACCGCGTCCTGGAGGCCGGCGGTCACCTGCAAGTCCACAGCCAAAAAGGCGCAGGCACCCGCGTCGAGGTGGAGGTGCCCGTATGACCCACCCACCCCGGCGTTCTCCCTACAGGACCCACCCACCCTGGGGGCCTCCGCCTACTGCTGATCTTCGCAGCTTGTCAAGGCGCCGGCGAGGGGCGAAAGCGAATCTGTGGATAACTCGAGTCAGAGTTCGGCAGCCATGACCATCCGTGTCCTGATCGCCGACGATCACCCGGTCGTCAGGGAAGGCGTGTGCGGCATGCTGGCTACAGAACCCGACATCGAGGTGTGTGGCGTCGCCGGATCCGGTGCGGAGGTCATCGCGCTCGCAAGGGAACGCCCGTGTGACGTCGTGCTTATGGACCTGCGCATGCCAGGCGTGGACGGCGTGGACGCCATCAAGCGGATTCTCGCGGAGCGTCCGGTGACCCGCATCGTCGTGCTGACCACCTACGAGACCGACGCCGAGATTCTGCGGGCGGTCGAGGCAGGCGCGGCGGGCTACCTGCTCAAAGACACGCCTCGCGCCGAACTTGCGAGGGCGATCCGGATGGCGAGCAACGGCGAAACGGTGCTCGCACCGTCGGTCGCCGCCCGCCTTGTCACGAAGGCGCGGCGCCCGCAGCGCGACGCGCTGTCCCACCGGGAAATCGAGGTCCTGCGACTGGTCGCGCGTGGCCTGACGAACGCGGCGATCGGGCATGCGCTGTTCATCAGCGAGGCGACGGTCAAGACCCACCTGCTGCGGGCGTTCGGCAAGCTCGGCGTGACGGACCGCACAGCGGCGGTGACCACGGCGATCGAGCGAGGCGAACTGCCGTCGCCGGGAGCGTGAGGCTCGGCCCACCTCGTTATGGCACGTCGACCGGATACGGTGCCGTCATGGCGCGTCGGCCGCAGGTGGCGCCGTCAGGGCACCTCGGCCGGGATGCGCCGGCGACCGGCAAACCCGTGAGCCAGCCGGTGATACCAACCAAGTTCCTGCTCACCCTCGAGCCAGCACAGCAAGACGTCATCGCTGTCGAGCTTGGCAGGGAAATCGAGCAGCAGTGGCGCGATGCCTTTGACCTGGATGCCATGGGCGGGAAACCATTCGGCCAGTTCGTTCAGCCGCGCCTCGAGCGCCTTGGCGTCCGCAAGTCCGCCCATGGGTGAGGGGGCACCGTGCCGCAGCGCGGTCGTCAGCTCTACAAGGTCAGCCCGGATCGTGATTAACTCGCTTGCCCTCGTCTGCACGTCTGGGAGGATGGCGCGGGCCTGTTTGACCGTGAAAATGTGATCCACACCGACAGCCTGCCGAACAACGGTGGCCCGCGTCCACGACGGGTGCCCCTCCAGCGCGCCTACCGACCCAATCCGGCGCCAGGCCACCCACCAGATCTCACATTCTGAGACGCAGTCGGCCACTTTGTACTCGTTAGTGTCGTTAAAACCGTGATTTCAGGCCCCAAAAGCATGCCCTGGAGTACAAAGTTCAAATTCAGGCCGCGGCGGCACCAAGGGATTGGGGAGAGTGGGGCGAAAGTGGCGGATGAGGCGACCGGCCGGCACCGGCCGAGGGCGACCGGCGCGCGCAAGAGCGGCCAAAGCGTCAGCGGGCGGCCAGTTCGGCCGCCACCAACTCGGCGATCTGGGCGGTGTTGAGCGCCGCGCCCTTACGCAGGTTGTCGCCGCAGACGAAGAAGTCCAGCGCACACGGGTTGTCCGGGGAACGTCGCACCCGGCCCACCCAGGTCGGGTCGGTGCCTACCACATCGGCTGGCGTGGGGAACTCGCCGTTCTCCGGGTCATCGGCCAGAACCACACCCGGCGCGCTCGCCAGCACCTGCTGCGCCTCCTCCCTGCTGACATCGGTCCCGAACACAGCGTGGACGGCCGCCGAGTGCGTGGTCAGGACCGGCACCCGGACACACGTCGCAGACACCTTGAGGTCCGGCAGACCGAGGATCTTCCGCGACTCGTTGCGGATCTTCAGCTCCTCCGAACTCCAGCCGTCCTGCTTGAGCGAGCCGGCCCAAGGCACCACGTTGAGCGCGAGTGGCGCGGGAAACGGGCCGAAGTCGCCGACGACGCCACGCAGATCCCCCGCGCGCTGACCCAGCGAACTGGTACCGCCGACCTTGCTGAGCTGCGCGTACAGCGTGTCGACGCCGGCCTGCCCGGCACCCGACGCCGCCTGGTAGGAAGCAACCACCATCTCACGCAGGCCGAACGCCCTGTGGAGCGCACCCACGGCGACGATCAACGACAGCGTGGTGCAGTTGGCGTTGGCGATGATGCCGCGAGGACGGTTCGTGATCTGCTCGGGGTTGATCTCAGGGACGACGAGCGGAACATCGGGGTCCATGCGGAACGCACCCGAGTTGTCGACGGCGACGACGCCACGGCTGGCCGCCCTCGGTGCCCAGACCGCGGAGACCTCGTCAGGCACGTCGAACATTGCCACGTCAGCACCGTCGAACACGTCCTCGCTGAGCACGGAAACGCGCACGTCGACGCCTCGCACGCGCAGCGTTTTGCCCGCCGAGCGCTTCGAGGCGGCAAGCCGGATCTCCCCCCAGACATCGACGCGGGTGGACAACAGATCAAGCATCACCGTGCCGACCGCGCCCGTGGCCCCCACCACGACGAGCGTCGGCCCGGCCGACGACCCGCCGCCAACCGGCCCAGCCGACGTAGCGCCGCCCGCCGATGCGGCCGAGAATCCGGCACCCGCACGCGCCCCCGGCGCGCTCACCGGCCGGTCCCTCCGTACACAACCGCCTCGACCTGGTCAGCGTCCAAGTCGAAGGCCCGGTGCGCGGCGGTCACCGCCGTGTCGATATCGTTCTCGTCCACGATGACCGAGATCCTGATCTCCGACGTCGAGATCATTTCGATGTTGACCCCAGCCTCGGCAAGCGCGCTGAAGAAGGTGGCGCTGACACCCGGGTGCGAGCGCATGCCCGCACCGATGAGAGACACCTTTCCTATCCTGTCGTCGTAGAGCAGAGACTCAAAGCCGATCTCGCCCGCCAGGCGCTGCAGCTGTGCCATCGCGGCCTGTCCGTCAGCGCGCGGCAGCGTGAACGAGATGTCGGTCCTGGCGGTGGCCGCGGCGGAAATGTTCTGCACGATCATGTCGATGTTGATCTCGGCTTCAGCGAGGGCGCGGAAGATGCGCGCGGCCTCGCCCACCTTGTCAGGCACGCCGACGACAGTGATCTTCGCTTCGCTCCGGTCATGCGCGACGCCGGAGATGATCGGCTGCTCCATTTCCTCTTCTCTCGCTGCTGATTCCTGCCCACGGGCCGGGAGGGCACCCATCACCCAGGTGCCAGAACGCTGGCTGAACGACGACCTGACATGGATCGGAATGCCGTACCTGCGGGCGTACTCGACACATCGCAAGTGCAGAATCTTTGCCCCGCACGCCGCCATCTCCAGCATCTCCTCGTAGCTGATGCGCGGCACCCGCCGCGCGCCAGACACGATGCGGGGATCGGCGGTGAACACCCCGTCCACATCGGTGTAGATCTCACACACGTCGGCGCCGAGCGCCGCGGCTAGCGCGACGGCGGTGGTGTCCGAGCCGCCACGGCCGAGCGTGGTGATGTCCTTGCTGGTCTGGGACACTCCCTGGAATCCCGCCACGATCGGGATCGCGCCGTCCACGAGCGCATTCCTGATCCGGCCCGGGGTGATGTCGATGATCCGCGCCCGCCCATGCGCAGAATCGGTGATCACGCCGGCCTGCGAGCCGGTGAACGAGCGGCCCTCGTAGCCCAGGTTGCCGATGGCCATCGCGAGAAGCGCCATCGAAATCCGCTCTCCGGCGGTGAGCAGCATGTCCAGCTCGCGCCCCGGCGGCAATGGGCTCACCTGCTGCGCCAGGTCAATCAGCTCATCGGTCGAGTCGCCCATCGCGGACACGACCACCACGACGGAGTATCCCCCCTTGCGCGCCGCCACGATGCGCTGCGCGACGCGCTTGATGCCAGCCGCATCGGCAACGGACGAACCGCCGTACTTCTGCACGATCAGTGCTCCGCTTGCCACGGACGCGCCGCACCTCCCAACCTGGGCCTGTCCGCCTGGCTGGCCACCGCGTACCAGACAGTCGCTGGCCACCGCGTTACCTGACAACGGCACGGCTCAGCCGACCTTGCGCCGCGCCGTTGCGGCCCACCCGAGTTTATCCAGGCCGCGGACGATGAATTCGACCAAATCCATGCCGTGACACCGCTGCGGCAGCCGTTTGGAAAAATGATCCTTAACGGCTGCCGCTGTGTGGCACCCGACCGCCGGCCGCCTTCGCGCATCAGCCCGGCGTGACCTCGTCCGCGACATCGAGCCGGGCGTGCGCGACCACGGCGTGCAGCGCCCGCAGCGCCGCGCCGCCGTGCGTGCCCCACTGGTTGAAGTATGAGTACTGCCACCACCACAGCGCCTCGAGCGGGCGTCCAGCCTGGTAGTGCTTCAGTCCGTGGATGAGATCCGCCGCCACGGCCGCCACGTCGTCGGATAGCCGGAACGAGGTTGCCTTGGTGTCGGCGTATGGATCGAAGATCTCGAGGTAGTCGTCATAGGGGGCGAAGCGCTTGGCGAGCCCTGTCCGCAGCTCGTCAAGGTCCGGGTCTGCTCCTACCTCGGGCTCGGAGTTGTCCGCGGGGATGATGTCTGTCGTCGCGCCGAGCTGCGCGCCGGCGAGCTGAATCTGCGATACCTCGAGCAGCAGCAGCGGGACGGTCTCGTTCCCGCCCTCACCGCGTGCCAGGGCCTCGACGCCATCGAGGAAGTCCTGCACGCTGCGCGCGATCCGGTCGGCGAGCGCCGACCAGCCCTCGTTAGGCCGCGTTCCCCGTGGTCCGTGCGACCCGGCGGTCGGTGCGTCAGACATCGAGCAGCCTCCGTCCTTCAAATGCGCGTCCCAGCGTGACCTCGTCGGCGTACTCAAGGTCGCCGCCGACCGGCAGGCCGCTCGCGGGCCTTGTCACCCGCAGTCCCATGGGCTTTACCAGCCGGGCCAGGTAGGTCGCGGTGGCCTCACCCTCAAGGTTCGGGTCCGTGGCGAGGATAAGCTCGCTGACCGTTCCGTCCGCGAGCCGCGTCATCAGCTCCTTAATACGCAGATCGTCCGGGCCGATCCCATCGATGGGGCTGATCGCCCCGCCAAGCACGTGATAGCGCCCACGGAACTCGCGGGTCCGCTCGATCGCCACCACGTCCTTCGACTCCTCAACGACGCAGATCGCTGCCAGGTCGCGGCGCGGATCGCGGCAGATCCTGCACTGCTCCTCCTCGGCCACGTTTCCGCAGCTCTTGCAGAACCTCACCCGCTCCTTCACCTCAATCAGCGCGGTGGCGAGCCGCCGCACGTCCGCCGGGTCAGCGGCCAGCAAGTGAAACGCGATGCGCTGCGCGCCCTTCGGCCCGACGCCCGGTAGCTGGCCGAGTTCGTCGATGAGGCTCTGGACGACCCCTTCGTACACGTCGCACCCCTACCGGCCCGCAGGGCCGCCGCTCGCACCGCCGGCTGGGTCGCCTGGACCGACGGCTGGGCCGCCCCCGACTGGGCCGCCCCCGACTGGGCCGCCTCCGCTCGGACTACCGGTTGGGCCGCCGGTCGGGCCGCCGCCAAGCCCACCGAGCCCGCCGCCAAGGCCTTCCGCGAGCGGGCCCATCTTCGCCTGCTGCAACTCGCCCACGGCATGATTCGCGTCGCGCACCGCGGCGAGCACCAGGTCGGCCAGCGTCTCCGCGGTCTCCACAGGGTTGGCAGGATCGATGGCTTCCGGTCGGATGCTGAGGTCCACAAGCTCGCCCTGGCTATTCACGGTAGCGGTCACCAGGCCGCCGCCTGACGTCCCCTGAACATGCGCATCGGCCAGCTCCTGCTGGGCGCTCATCAGCTTCTCCTGCATCCTTTGCGCCTCGGCGAGCAATTGCTGCATGTTCAGCGGATCGCCTGGGTTCACATCAACCGCCTTAACCGACGACATGGTGTTACCTGAAAGCCTACGGCCTGGTGGTCCGGCGGGCACAGGCCCAGTGTCCGGGCAGAAGCGGGCCGGCCGGGCTTGGCGTCAGGCTCAGCGGTCCGGTGGGTAAGGCTGGCCGGGTATGGCGGGCCACGAGGATGGCGGCCCGATCGACCCTTCTGCGTTGACGATCTCGCCGATTATCTGACCGCCAAGCTCGCGCGTGATCAGCTCAAGCCCGGTTAGCGCGGGATCAACGTCGTCGCCGTACGCATCCAGTTCGGGTTCTTCGAGTGCCAGATCCTCCGCTGGGCTCGCGGCCTCCGGCGGCGCCTCCGATCCTGACGGTTTCTTTGCCTCCTGTGAGCGCTGCGACTTTGCTTCGCGTGCGCCCTGCGGTGCGGAGGGGCCTGATGACTCCTGCGATGGTGAAGGGTTCGGCGAGCCGCCTGACGCGCCCCTTGCCGCGCCGCTCGACGCGCCGCCGACCTGACGGGCAGACTGCTGCGCTTTTGGCACACGGACCGTGACCTGGTCATGTCCCGGGAGCAGACCCGACGCTTCGGACCGGCCACGGTCGCTGCCGGCAACTCCTTGAATCCGCCATTCAACCCCAAAACGGTCATATAGCACCTTCGCGACGAGCGCATCGCTTCGGCTGGCGGTGAACCCCTTCAGGTCGCCATCTCTGGCAAATTCAAGGGTGAGGACGTTGCCGTCCAGCGACGCGACGGTGGCCTTGCTGAGCTGGATCCATGAGACCTTGCGCACCTGCCGTACGGCGTCGAGGATCGCGTCCCAGTCGCGGCGAAGGGAGTCGGCGTCGAGCTGGCCGGGGCCAATGTTCGCCGCAGCCTGAGCGGAGGCTTCGCCATGGCCGGCCGGCGCGGCCGATGCCTCTGGTTCCGCCGCAGCTGTCGGTTCCGCCGACACCGCGGATTGGACCGACGGCGCGGCTGCGGCCGACGGCGCGGTTTCGACCGACGCCGCGGTTCCAGCCGACGCCGCGGCTCCAGCCGACCCCGGCGGTTCCGCCGATGCCACTTGTTTCGCCGATGCGGCTGCCTCGGCCGATGCCGCTGGTTCCGCCGACGGTGCGGCTCCGGCCGACGGCGCGGCTCCGGCCGACGGCACCGACACAGCGCGCCTCGTTGGTGCGCGGGGCGCAGACGGCGCCTTGGACGCTGGCGCTTGCGGTGCCTTCGACGCCGGCACCTGCCGTGCGGATCCGCGTGTTTCCTGCGCGACCGGCACCGACGCGCGGTCCCCGGCGGGCGGGTTCGCCGCCGCTTGGCCCGCGCCGTCCGAGCCGCCGACGCCCGTGCCGTCCTTGGCACGGCCGCGCGTGCCGCCGACGGCGAGGCGGCGTTCGATCCGCTCCAGCCTGGCGAGCAGCGCTGCCTCATCGGCCTCCGCGGCGGGCAGCAGAACACGGGCGCAGGTGAGCTCGAGAAGCAACCGTGGCGACGCGGCGCCGCGCATCTCGGTCAGCCCGGCGTTGATCACTTCCGCCGCCCTGGTGAGTTCGGCCGTGCCAAATTTCGCCACCTGCTCACGCATGCGGTCAAGCTGGTCGGCTGGGACGTCGAGCAGGCCCGAGCGGTCGGCGTCGCGGACCGCGCCGAGCACGATCAGGTCGCGGAGCCGGTCGAGTAGATCGGCCGCGAACCTGCGCGGGTCATGGCCCGCATTGATCACTTGATCGACGACACGGAAAACTGTGGCGCCGTCGCCCGCTGCCAGCGCGTCTACGGTCTCATCGAGCAGGCTCGCGTCCGTGTAGCCGAGCAGGGAAACCGCAGACGCGTACCTGATGCCCGATTCGTCTGAGCCTGCGAGCAGTTGGTCAAGAACCGACAGCGCGTCCCTCGCCGAGCCGGCGCCCGCCCGGACGATGAGCGGCAGCGCCGCGGGCTCGTACGGGACGCTTTCGGCGTCCAGGATCTGCTCAAGCAACTCTCGCAGGATCTGCGGTGGAACGAGCCGGAATGGGTAATGGTGCGTGCGCGAACGTATCGTGCCGATGACCTTCTCAGGCTCGGTGGTGGCGAACACGAACTTCAGGTGCGGCGGCGGCTCCTCGACGAGCTTCAGCAGGGCGTTGAAGCCCTCGCGGGTCACCATGTGGGCCTCATCGATGATGTAGACCTTGTACCGGGAGGAGACCGGCGCGTAAAAGGCGCGCTCCCGCAGGTCGCGCGCGTCGTCCACGCCGCCGTGCGACGCAGCGTCGATCTCGATCACATCGATGCTGCCCGGACCGCCAGCTGCAAGCGCGACACAGGAGTCGCACTTGCCACACGGATCCGGGGTCGGTCCCTGCTCGCAATTCAGAGACCTGGCGAGAATCCGCGCGCTGGAGGTCTTGCCGCAGCCACGGGGCCCGCTGAACAGGTACGCATGGTGAACCCGGCCGGCGAGCAGGGCCTGCCGCAACGGCACCGTCACCTGATCCTGTCCCTTGACCTCAGCGAATGTTGCCGGTCGGTACTTGCGATACAGGGCCAGACTCGAAGCGCCACCTGCCATGGTCTCATCCTCGCCAGGGCTGGAAGAGGGAAGAGGGACCCCCCGCACACCCGCCAGAGCCCGCGTACCCTTGCTGCCTTCCGGCCCTGGGGGAGTTGGCGGGATAAACGCCGTGCGGGGGGTCTCGGCACAGTCTAGTGGCCGAGCATCGGACGATGACCGTGGTCCGCGCAGACTCGCGACGCTGACCATCGATGACGATGCCCAGTTACTCCGGGCGCCGCCTGGCGGGCCGGTAAGCTTGCCACGGAGGATTCGCCTAGTGGCCTAGGGCGCACGCTTGGAAAGCGTGTTGGGTGCAAGCCCTCGCGAGTTCGAATCTCGCATCCTCCGCCACGCTGACCTGCGACGACGTGAGATACGTTGCCGACGGTCATTCTTCCGCCGGCCTCCTTGGCTCAGTTTTTGGCTCATTTGATGTCCCGGGCGATTCCGGCCAGGTCGGCCACGGCGCGCGCAGGTCGGCGAGGGCGGCCATCAACACAGCGGCCTGACCCGCGTCAACTCCGTGCCGGGTGACGCACTGCTCGGCGGCTGCGAGCACAACCGCGAGCGAGTCGCGGCGGACCAGGAGCATGGCGGTGGCTTGGCCCGGTCCAGGAGCGGCCTGCCAGATCAGGCCGCCGACCTGGCCGGCCACCTGGCTGCGCATGGCGTCGGTCACATGCTGGTACCGGGCCGCCATGGATGCGCTGGACCACCCCATCAGCGACAACTGGCGTGGGCTGGCGCAGGGCCAGCAGGACGGTCGCGGCGGTGTGCCTGGCGGCGTGCAGCCGAGCCTCGCGCAGCCCGGCGTCTTTGAGCAGCCGCTTCCACTCGTGGTAGTCGGTGTTCGGGTTGAGCGGCTGCCCGGTGGGGCTGGCGAACAACCAGCCTCCCTCATGCCAGAGCTGGCGTGCGATCGCGCGTTCCCGCTGCTGCTCGGCAAGGTGGGCGCGGAGCAGGGCAACGAGCTGTGGCGGCAGGCCGATCGTGCGGCGTCCGGCCTTCGACTTGACTCCGCCGGCGTCGGCGCGGGTGTTCTTCCGCTGCGGGCAGTAGCCGGGTGCCCGGCCGCAAGTGCCGCCGCAGCCGTGCGCGTACTTCGGGCGCAGCCGGGAGCGGCGGATGCGGATGGTGGCTTTGTCCAGGTCGACGCTGTCCCACTGGAGTCCGAGCGCCTCGCCCTGCCGCAGCCCCAGCGCGAGCGCCAGCGCCCACCTGGCGCCGTTACGCCGTCTGGCGGCGGCTTCGAGCAGCCGCTGGATCTCCGGCACGTCGTAAGGCTCGACGTCCTCGTCGTCGAGCACCGGGGCGTTGGCCAGCTGGGCGGGATAGCGCCCGAGGCGGCGCCGGCGGACGGCCTGTTCAGCGCGGCCCGGATCGTCCGGTGCACGTGATGGGCGGTGCCGGCGGCGAGTCCCTCGCTTTGCATCCGCGCGTAGAGCCGCTCCAAATGCTCGGGCTCCAGCCGCTCCAGGCGATGTGCGCCCACGCCGGGGATCAGGTGCTTGTCGACGTCGACCTTGTAGCCGAGGTGGGTGTTTTCGCCGACGTGCGGCGGCGCCGCGATGTTCTCCACCCAGAAGGTCAGCCAGCACCGTGGTCGCTCCGTGGGCCTACGGTCCCAATTACGACCGGCTGGCCCGGGTCAAGGCCAGCTATGACCCGGACAACTTCTTCCGCATCAACCAGAACATTCGCCCCACGGGGTGAGGAGGAGCAGGCGTCTCGCCGACTGCTGCTGGACGCTGCGAGGCCGGCGCGGAAGCGCCGGCCTCGCAGCCGGCGCTTCCGCGCCGGATTGACCTATCCGTTGGTGATGGTGAAGTTCTCTATGCCACACGCCGAGACGGTGCCGGCATTGTTGGCGTCACCGGTGTAGGTGATCTGCCAGCGCCAGGTCCCGTTGTCGGTCGCATGGAACGTGGTGTTCGAGGTCGAGTAGGTGCCGTTCCCATTCACCGTCACCGTCTCGGTGTAAGCCGGCGCGCCCGAGCAGGCGGCGTCGCTTGGGCTGTACAGGTTGAAGGTGATCGAGCCGCCCGCGTTCGAAGTGGCGGCCACGAGGGTGGCGTTGTCGTTGGGGATGATGTTCTGCGCCGTGCTGATCGCGGGGGCGTTCGGGTTCACGATCAGCGGCTCGCTGGTGCAGTCACTGGTGGCGCCGTTGTTGTTGGCGTCGCCGCTGTAGACGGCCTGCCAGTAGAAGGTGCCTGCGTTGTTGAACTGGACGGCGTTGGAGTCTGGCACGCTGCCGTTGGTCACGGTGACCGTCCCGGCGTCCGCGACCTTGTTGGTGCAGGCGTTGTCGCTGTAGACCGAGTAGGTCACCGTCCCGCCGGCGTCACTGGTGGCACCGGTGAGGGTGGCTGAGTCATGCACGGAGTCGCCGATGCTCGCGGTGCTTTCCGACAACGTCGTAGCGATCGACGGGTTGGCCATGACCAGGAGCTGCTCGCTGGTGCAGTCACTGGTGGCGCCGGTGTTGTTCGCGTCGCCGCTGTAGACGGCCTGCCAGTAGAAGAGCCCGGCGTCGTTGAACTGGACCAGGTTGGAGCCTGGCACGCTGCCGTTGGTCACGGTGACCGTCCCGCCGTCCGCGACCTTGTTGGTGCAGGCGTTGTCGCTGTAGACCGAGTAGGTCACCGTCCCGCCGGCGTCACTGCTGGCACCGGTCAGCGTGGCCGAGTCGCTGGCAAAGCCGCCTGCACTAATGGTGCTCGCCGAGAGCTTCGTGCTGATCGACGGGCTCACATTCGTATGGTTCGTATAAGTACATTCCACGACACCTTGCGGTGCCATCGTCAGCGAAACCGTGGCACCGCTGGTGGTCTCGCTTGTGCCGCTGCCCGTCGCGGTGCAGACGAGACTCTTCAGCGTCCAGCCGGTCGGCAGGGTCGACTCGGTCACGCTGTAGTTACCCGGCAGGACCGTGCCATCGTAGGTCCGGGTCTGGCCGTTGGACAGGGTGAACGTCGACGGCGTGAGGCCGCCCGTGGTCGTGTAGTTGAACGTGGCATCGCCGTTCTCTGTCACCTTGTGGATGATGACCGTGCCGCAGTTGGTGATGTTGACCGCGACCGGCGCCACGAAGTCCTTGACCTCGGCGGGGAACGATGCCGAGGCGCGGCTCTTCAGGAACGCACTGCCGAACGCCTCGCAGACGCCGGTGGGGAAGACGCCGACCGCGGTCAGGTTGATGGCCGCTTCGCCGAAGGTCAGCGAATTGAGGGTCCTCGGCGCGTTGGGCGCGATCGGGTCAGTCACGGCATCGAGGTTGTTGACCGCACCCTCCGAGTTCGTCCCGTTCAGCGTCTTCTGGTTGCCCCAGCACGGAACGGAATTGGATGAGAAGCACTGGTTGGCCGGGCCGGAAGTCACCCACCGGAGCAGCCCGAGCGTGGGCCGTCCACCGCCGTTGGTGAAGTCGAACGTGACAAGCAGGTCACCCGCGGTCCGGACGATCGTGTGTGGACCCAGCGTGCCAAGGCCTGGCGTGATGGCCTGGTTGATCTCGAAGTCCATGTTCGCGGAGCCGAGGCTATTGGTCCGCTCCCACGCGAGATAGAGGAAGTTGCTGCCGTTGGCGAATCCTGACGCCTCGTAGAAGCGGGTTAGGTCGCTCTTTTGGGGCGGGATCGAGCCGCTGACCACGGTGACGTTGGCGTCGTCCTCCTTGGTGCCCTGGCCGAACGAGTTGTCGCCGGTCCCGCTTGGATTGTCGATACCTGCGTTCAGACCGGCCACGTTCTGCCAGTCCGTGGTGCCGAAGGTAGTCGGGTTGGTCAGCAGGTTGCCGTCACCGCCTGCGAAGGTGCTGCCGCTCAGCGGGCCCACACATGACTGGGTTGTGCCGGTCGCGGCGAAGTCGCAGCCGCTGGCGTTGTCCGCGAAGCTCGTCGCGGGGATGCCAAGGCCGATGACGAGCGCGGTCCCGGCAGCCGTCGTGAGCCACGTTCGCTTGCTGAAAAGAAATCGGTGAGAACCACGGCCGCCTGGCGTCGCGCCACGACCATGAATTCTTGTTATACGCACGTCCGCTCCCCTGGGAAGATGTTGCGGCGGCGGCTGCTGAGCGCCGCCCTACTTACTTGTTACTTGTCATGCGATGAGGTCTCTCACCGCATGGCCGACCGTGGTTGCTGCTCAGTCATGGCGGGCCTCGCGCCTTGATGCGGATCCGCAGTTCGTCACCGCCGCGCAGTGGTTCCCGCGGTTCCCGCGGCGGTAAGGGCGCGCCCAGGCTGGCGGCGCTGTCAGGCAGGCCGCCACTTTGCTCGCCCAGCACCCCACAGGGACGAATACGCCAGCCCGCGCGCAGCGGGCAGCTATCGTGCTGCCGCATCTATTTCCCCCAGGCCCGAATGTGACTTCGCGCCTTAAGCTTCTGATGTCGTACAGCGTCATCAGGAGCCAAAACGTCACTCATGCCTAGCCTCGATCATTCATGCGGCCTGATCGGCGGGCTGTGACTACGGCACTGACAGCGTTCGTGATCTTGGTTTATGCCCTGGTCGTGACAGTGGCCCGGCTGCCGGGCCGGGTGGCCGGGGGTTCCACGGGCCCCGGGGTGTCCTTCCGTGATCACTGGGATAGGGCTGCTGGCTAGTCAGGGCGCGTGGGCGAGGGCGGTGATGTGGTCCCAGGCGGTGACGATGTCAGGCGTGTCGCGGTTGGCCTGGCCAAGAATTCCCGCAGCCCGGCGCTCGCCGAGCGCGCGGGCGAGAGCGTCGCGGAGCCGCTGGTTGTCGGCCTCCAGATGGCGGATGCGAGTGGTGGCCGCTTCCAGGCGGCGCAGCAGCGACGGGTCGGAGGCGCGCTGCCGCTGCGGCGGCGAGGGGGCGGGATGCTGCTGGCGGAGCCGCTCGATCTCGGAGCGCAGGTCCTCCTGGGTGTAGAGCCAGGAGCGGGCGACGCCGGCTTCTCTGAACTAGAAATGATCATGGAATTCGCGGGGCGACGGCCGCGTGCCGGAGGCGCGCAGGACTGCGGTGATCACCAGGTTGATGTTGCGATGATCGAGCCCGGTAACAGCGTTGCGCAGGTCAACGGGGATTCCTGCGGCGAGGCTTGCGGCGATGCGCAGGATCCGGTGTTCACCTCCTGAGCAGGGTAGTTCGCCGACGTTGAGAGCGGCGATGGCGGCGGGCCAGTCGATCTCGGCCATCTCGGTGACGCCGTC
>Ga0137365_10000471_pt1 | contig 27139 bp, 24 predicted proteins | sample SagtaG_9_FD_104799 | JGI IMG/M metagenome (GOLD analysis project Ga0137365, IMG submission 104799) | Vadose zone soil microbial communities from Sagehorn Ranch, Mendocino, California, USA - Sage1_L_40_16 metaG | ecosystem: Environmental > Terrestrial > Soil > Vadose zone | place: USA...
CGGTGAATTTGAATTCTCTGGTGTGAACTCTTCCGCCCATCTGATTTCTCCTTTGGTATCCTTCGATACGAGTATACCATATTTTTGACTTGATGTGCGGTCTGGTTACTTGGGTTCACTCCAAGCTGTCCCACTCATTTCCTCTCTCCGTTCCCGTTCTCTGGCAACTACGCCTGATCATAACACCTGCTTTGAGTAGCTACAGAGACAAACCAGAGGCACAAGAGAGACAGCAGCAGAGGCAGAAATGCGACCACCACCCGCGTGTAGCGTACACCAGCATGCGCAAGATCACAACTAGGCAGAAGAGACGAACTGTGCTACAATCGAAAGAGGAAGAGAATGAAGAGGTCACACACGCCGCTGTGTGCCATCTGAAGGCAGCAGCGCTGCAGGTTTCGCAGGAGGGTTATCATGTCAGCGATCCCCGGACAGGAGCCGCGTTCCACGGCGCTGTTTCGTGCCTATTTATTGGGGTGCTTCAGCCTGCAACGGCGCACGACGCCCGAAGGGGCAGCCGCCGTCTATGCAGAGGTGCCTGCTGAGCACTGGGGGAAGCGCCGACAAGCGATGCGTCTACTGATGGTGCTGCTGGCCCGTCCTGGCAGGCGGGCGAGCAAAGACTTCTTGCTCGAGTTGTTCTGGCCCGACACCGAGCCTGAACAGGCCGCCGTCTATCTGATCCAGAATGTGGCCAAGCTGCGCAAGGTGCTGCGGCTGGTGGAAGGCGGGGAGAGCCTGTTGATCGATGAGCGTGCAGGCTATCGGCTCGGCTCCCAGGAGCAGCTCTGGGTGGATGCCGATGCCGCTGAAGCCTTGCTCCAGCAAGCCAGCGCCCAGGGCACCCAGCCGTTGCCGCTGCTGCAGGAGGCCGTCAACTTGTTGCAGCGGGGGACGTTGCTGGAAGAGGAAGAAGGAACCTGGGTGTTGGGACGACGAGGACGCCTGGAAGATCTGCGCAAGAAGAGTCAGGTCCGACTGGGGCAGATGTTGGCCCAACAAGACCGACTGGACGAAGCGGAAAGCACGCTGCACACGTTGCTAGAGGAGGACCCCACCGACGAAGAGGTGCTCTACCCTTTGATGGAGCTCTTGCATGAGCAGGGCTTGACGCAGCAGGCGCTGCGTGTCTACGAACGTTCCTGCGAGGTGGCGGCCAGGGAAGGGCTGGAGCCAACCGAAGAAGTGAGGCTCCTGGCAGAAAGACTTCGCTCGGAGAAGCGACGATCTGTGAGCCACCTGAAATATCGTTCTCTCGATCGGGAAGAGTCCACAGAACAACCTTCACAGGAGATGTATACATTTGCAACAGGGATAGCGCAGTCCTTCAAAGAAGCGGAAAGTCACATTCTGCAACCTTCAAGACGCCAATTGATGCAACAAGTACTCAGAGCTACAGGTACGGCAATGGTTGCATCCTCATCTCTTTTAGAACAATTTGCGCAAGTCCTCGCCAGACCATCAACCATTGACGAGGCAACGTTGGGGTATCTTGAAACACGTACAGCTCATTATTGGCGCGATCGACATAGCGCAATGGTGGCATCATCACTGTTACTCGATTATGTTCTGGAACATCTTCAGAAGCTACTTACCTTCCTCGAATACTCATTACTGCCTTCGGAGCGTAGACGTCTCTGCGCTCTTGCGAGTGGAACAGCTCAGTTGATTGGCCACCTTTTTTTTGACCTGGGCGATTACAGGCATGCGAGAAAGTTTCACGAGAAAGCTATCCAGGCGGCGCAAGAAGCTGATAATACCGCACTAGAGGTAGCGGCGTGGGGAAGAATGAGCTTCACCTGGAGCTATAGCGGCCATGTTCAAAAAGCTCTTCCTTGTATACAACAGGCTCGTTCCCTGGCAGCAGGAAAGACTGCTCAGGTTGTTCAAGCCTATCTCTCGGCTATCGAGGCAGAGATACAGGCGATGCTCCATGACCGAGAGGCATCCCTCAAAGCACTTGGTGAAGCAGAATGGATCAAGACGCAATCAGAGACTGGAGAGGGTCATTATTGGCTTCGTTTTGATCGCTCTCGCCTGGAAGGCTATCAAGGGACCTGCTTCCAACGTTTCTACCGTCCAGAAGATCCTCAAACAGGTGCATTTCTCACCCAGGCTCAAAAAACCTTGAAGGAGGCTCTGGCTCTTCTCTCTCCATCGATGATGCAGCGTCGTCCTGCTCTGTTAATTGATCTTGCCAGGACCTTCACCCAACAGGGAGAAATTGGGGAAGCTTGTGAACATGCGATACAAGCCATCATCCTTCTCGCACAACTACAATCACGAACAGGAATGCAGCGTCTGTTGACGCTGCGGCAGGACCTGGAGCCGTGGATCGAGACATCGTCTGTGAAGAAGGTAGATGAGCATATAGAGGCTCTGCTTGTACCGGAGTGGCAGAGAAGCCTATGAACGAAAACAAGCCAGCGACAAGGGGGATTCTCTATCTTATCTCTTGTGGGTGCTCTTCGGCATCACTCACGCAGAATGTCGTGATGCAGGCTCAGGCGGTAGGATGGGAGGTGTGTGTCATTACAACACCCAATGGGAGAAAGTTTCTGAATATGCCACTGCTTGCACACCTCACCGGGCATCCTGTGAGAAGCGAGTACAAGCAACCAGACGAACCTGATGTCTTGCCACGAGCTGATGCCATTGTCGTCTTTCCTGCTTCCTTTAATACCATCAACAAGTGGGCATTAGGCATTAGTGACACACTTGCTGTTGGCCTTCTCAGTGAATATACAGGCTTGAAAAGGCCCATTGTCGCCATCCCTTGCTTTAAGACGGGCGGCGGTCTTGACACCAATCCCGCCTTCTTGAGAAGTCTCCGCATGCTCAGAAGATATGGGGTGCGTGTGATCTATGAACCGCAACGCTATCCACCGAAGAATCAAGTCCCAGCAGACGTGATTCTCGATGAGTTACACCAACTCATACAACAATGATGCTATTTCCTGACACGCTCTCGCTAGAGTCTGTTAGTAATTCAAAGTCGAGAAAGTGGTAAAATGAAGGATGACACCTTCACGAACCCCTTACCCGACCGATGTGAGCGACGACGAATGGGCCTTTGTCGCTCCGTACTTACTGTTGTTCCCCGAAGATGCCAGACAACGTACCTACAGCCTGCGCGAAGTGTTCAACGGCTTGCGCTGGATTGCACGAGCAGGCGCGCCTTGGCGCATGATGCCCAACGACTTGCCGCCTTGGTGGGCGGTGTATCAACAAACACAACGCTGGCTGGCGGCTGGCTGTTTTGCAGCTCTGGTTGACGATCTGCGCTTGTTGCTGCGAGAGGCCAAAGGACGCAACCGACAGCCCTCGGCAGCCATTTTTGACAGTCGAACGCTGCAATCGACGCCGGAAAGTGGGAGTCATGCGGGCTATGACGGAGCCAAACGACGGAAAGGCAGCAAAGTCCATGTGGCAGTTGACACTCTGGGAAACCTCTTGGCATTGCTGGTCACGCCTGCCAATGAGCAAGATCGAGCGCAAGTGGGCGAACTGGCTCAAGCAGTGCAAGAAGCGACAGGTCAAACGGTCGAACTCGCCTTCGTTGACCAAGGCTATACCGGTGATGTCCCTGCTCAAGAGGCCAAGAAACGGGGCATCCAGCTGGAAGTGGTGAAACTGCCCCAGGCCAAGCGCGGCTTTGTGTTGCTGCCCCGGCGTTGGGTCGTCGAACGCTCGTTTGCTTGGACGACACGCTTCCGACGACTGGTGCGTGATTATGAGCGGCTTGCTGCCACTCTTGCTGGCTTGCATTTGATCGTCTTTGCTTGTCTCATGCTTCATCAATGGATGGCCTTTTCCAGTCCTTGAGCAGTTTTTGACATCGAGTCCCTAACAGACTCTAGAGAGAGCGGTGGCATGACAAGCATAGGGAAGCGTGATTGCGCGAAACGTGTCGTGAGCAAGAGATGTCCTTGCCACGGGGGGACGAGGCTCAGATCCCGGATGTTGTCCAGGATCAGAAGCGTCTTTTCGTTCTCTATGAGTTTCTGGGAGAGCGAAGGCGCAACCTTGCGCATCAAAGTGAGCTCCTGGTTCATGGTCTCCTCTGAGGAAGCATCAAGCCAGATAATCGCTTGATAGTGCTCTTTGTACGCATCCATCCCCTCCAAACACAGCTCAGACTTTCCCATCCCGCCTGGCCCACTTACCGCTACGATATGTTTTTCACTGAGCAACTCGTACAATGAGACGAGGAGTGCCTTATGACCGGTGTAATAGATGTTGAACAAATGACCGCCGCCCCATATATCTGCCATACCAACTCCTTTCCTCAGCCTCTTGGCCTTGCTTCATGGGCTCCAACAGCACTGTAATTACTTTCGCTAGATGTGCTCAATCTTTCATGGGCAAAAAAATGGTCGTAGATGATGGACAGCCTATGTGGTAGCTTGCAGAAGGCTCCATCATTCTCATCTCCTCGATCTCTGGCTACAAACCATCGCTGTCTCTCCGATATGGCAGCAAGAAAGCAGCAGAGTCTTCTGTTGGTTCATGCTTCATCTGTCGAGCAAGGAGTTCCTGAATCAGAAAGTAGCCGAGTTGGCAGGTTGAATACCCACATGTCCGCAGAAACGAAAGCGGCTCCCAGGAAACACGTCCTTTTCAGAACTTTCTTCCACTCAGTGTGTACCATTCCCATCGGCTGGCAATTGTCCTCATATTGAACTCTTCTTCTACCTGCTGAAGTCCCCGCGCCAGCAGACGTGGCGATGCCACCCCTGCCGCCTGGAGAGAGGAGTGGAAAGCGAGAAGCCTGCCATGGAGGGTGTGGACCTGCTCGGCCGTAAGAAATCCCTGTCGCACCGCCGTCTTCTGAAGCGGGATGGCGGTCTTCTGGATCTCAATCTCCTGCAAGGAGTCGATCTGCCGAAAGAGGTCTTGCATTGACATGGCAATCTGGGGACTGCCTCCCATCTGCGCTATTGCTTGTTCGATCCAGTCCAGCCATTGATTCCAGGCGGATGTTTGCTCACCCTTTGTTGGCAGTGCTGGTTCGCACCAGACGACCCACCCTCCTGGTTTACAGACACGAACGAGTTCCTCCAAGAGGGCCGGCCAGGCATGTGGAGCGACGAAAGGCGAGAGGAAACGAGCGTGTACCAGATCATAACGACCACTGAAATCGGCAGGCATGTGGAACATATCGCCTGGCAGGGCAGCCACTCGCCCCCGTCCGGAGCGCATCTGCTGGTTTGCCACACGCACCATGTCTGGATGATTGTCGATGCCCTCGATCCGCACATCTGCCACCAGATCATGTCCCCCTTGCTCAAGCATGACACGGAACAGGTCTCTTCCCCACAAGTGGAGACCACAACCGACATCCAGGACGCTGGTGAGCCAGGCCAACGAAATCCTCGGCGGTATGAGAGGAAGATACGTGTGTAAATGTAGGTGCAGGGCCTCAAACAATTGAAGGTCTAACCGAAATTCCTGTCCTGGCATCATCAATACTCCTTGTCCTCTTTTGTCGTATTCCTGTTGGTATTCTGTGTCTTTGTTCCTGCCATTCTTGACCATCCCTCTTTTTTCGAGTGGTGCGTCATTTCAAGAATATGCTGAAGGGACTTGCATCACCCGCATTCATAGGTCTTCAAGGGAAAACGATGAAACAGAAATGCCTTTCAGGGGTGAGATACTCCGAGAGTTCTCTCATATCCTCAAAGGTCGTTTGCTTTATTGCTTCTATCTCTTCGCAGAAGGAGATGAGACGCTGGTACCCTGCTAGATCATCCATCGCGGCTTCCAGCAGGTCAAAGCCTGCATAGTCCATCCGATAGATGCAGAACAACGTTTCTTGCTTGATCTTAATAAATGCTTCTTCTTTTTGAAATATCGACGTGAGAACCTGCCAGAGGATGCCTCTCGCTGTTTCTAGAGCCTCCGGAGGAATCTCAAACTCTATGTGCAAGGTGCGACAATCCTGGTAATGCTCCGAACCCACGTCGACGTGATAGGTCAGTTGCGTTTCATATCGTAGCTCTTCTATCAGCTGGTCCTCCAACAGATCGCCGAAGATTCGCACACATTGTCTTTTGAAATGCAATGGGAGTACCCACTCAAAGGTGCATTTTGCTTTCGAGAGGGCCAATGTTGAGAAGTGAGATAGGTGAATGATCTGCTCATGTCTTTGAGGAGAGTGAGGAGAAAATGGAGTTGGCAGAGGATTTCTTTGCCCTTGCTTCTGTACAGCAAACGGGCTCTGTTGTAACAGATTGAACACCTCTTGCACACTCGTTTGCCCCAGGCAGATGAGACTCATATTTTTTGGAACATAATAGGTATCGTAAAACGTCTGAATTTCCTGCGTAGTGCTCTGCATGAATTCCTCATCGATGCCTATTGCAGAGTGAAATGACTGGAGCCGGGGATGACCTTCAAAAAGGAATGGTCGTCCCTGCAAGTTCCAGCTCCGTTGCTGTTGGTGATCATATTTTCGATGATACTCACGGACAATCACGGATTTTTCTTCAGCGATCTTTTGCGTCAGTCTTCCTAGAAGCAGCATGGTTCCGAAAAGGGTCAATGCCTCTTGAATACTTCTCTGGTCAGCGGGCACATGAAAATAATATCGTGTGTCGAGGTAGGAGGTCTTGCCAAAACATCCATACCCTCCTAGTGCTCCCAACCTTTTTTGTATCTGAGAAAATGTCATACCGTTGACATTTTCTCCTACTAAATGTTCAACGACGTGTGCCAATCCCTGCCGTCCTGCCGGGTCTTCTCTTGCGCCAGCATGGATGACAAAGCCGGCATAGAACCAGGATACCTCTGGCCGCGCCTGTATAGACACAGGTAAGCCATTGGAGACTGTGAGATACTGAAAATCAGTATACACATCATGAAACCCCATTTCTACTCCTCTCCTCATTGTTCACCTCAGAAATGCTGTTTTGATTCCTACGAGGATCTTTGCAAACGTGGCCTGGATCACCATCTGCTGCAACAGTGGCGAGGCACGCGAGCTATTGAGCACCAGCCTCCATCTTCTCGCAGCTTGAGCTCACTGTCGGTAATAATTCATCACAGCCTGCACGACGTCACCATGCAGGCTGTAGACGCTGTCTTGCCATGGTCGCAGGATGTCATAGAGTTGTAAAGGCAATGCATGAACCACACGATGTGCTCTCTCGTCCAGATCCTCAAGCGGGTAGGGTGCTCTCAGAGCATCATCGAGGCCATCCAGCAGGGTGACACGCACCTGTTGGAGAAGTGCAAGATTGCTGATGTGGTATGCCTGCTTGATATGCATGACATTCCTCTCGACCATCTGTTGGCGTGCGGCCTGATCACCTGCTTGTGCCCGAGTGAGCAGATCCCTGAGATGAGCAGTGAGGTCGCCTGGCCGCTTCGACTCGCCGACGATCCCGGCAAAGTGTAGCCGCACGCACGCTTCATCGTGGTGTTGAAGCACGGCCCATTCGTCTCCCTTGTAGACATGCCCATTGTGTTGAGAGGTGACAAGAGTTCTTGCGTCGCTCTCGTCAACAAGTAGTTGGATGTCGTACTCCTGGGCCAGAGCACTGAACTGTTCGTAGCTCCATACCTGGTTCCCTTCCTGGGGTGCCGCTTGGCGCTTTGCGTCTGCTTCTCGCATAAATCCGCTGTTTTTGAGAAGCTGTTCGACCTCACGTGGTTGCGTGTGGATCGTCATGTGCACAAGACTGGCAAGAACCTGCCCATCTTCAAGGATGTGCATATTCGGCCAGGTCACCCTGACTCCATCGAACTCGAACGACCTCCCGCTTTGAGATTTCCAGCGCAGATGAAGCCCTCTTGCATTTGTAGAGGTCTGCTCATCGGCAAGAACGATCGTGATGGTGTACCAGAGCACCATCTCAATCATTTCCATGCTGATGAGATACGTTTTCTTGACTCTTTCTTGCATCGTTTTGCCTGATCGAGTACACGTTCTCGATCAGAGTGCTCCTGGTTTCTAGACGCTGGCGTTTGAGAAGAGCGACGACTGGCTGTACGCCCGGCGCGTTCTCCACAGCGATATCCTGATCAATGTTTAAGAGATCAGCAGGCCCTGATAAGAAGTCACCCCATCTCCATTTCTGGTTTTCCTTCCTCACCACTCCGCTCAGCCTTACGTCGGCCTCAAAGAGGAAAGGGACGCCTTGACAGCAAGCGTGTCAGGATGGCTTGCCCCCCACGCTCGCTCATAGATTTCCAGTGCCCGCTGGAAGAGAAGTTCTGCCAACACCTTGTCGTTTTGCTGCTGATAGCAGCGGGCGAGATTCCCAAGGCAGGTCGCCAGATTGGGATGCTCTCGACCAGAAACCGCATCCCGTAGCGTGATGGCTTGCCGAAGTGTTGCCTCGGCTTGCGCGTAGTCCTTCTGTTCCAAATAGAGCACTCCAAGGTTGTTTACCACGGTTGCCACATCAGCAGGATCGGCATCATCAGGATGCTGCTCATAGATGATCAGTGCTCGTCGATACAGGCGTTCTGCTTCGTCGTATGTTGCTTGCTCCCGCAAAAAGCGGGCATATTTGCTCAGCGCCAGAGCGGTCTTCACATGCTCCGGCCCTTGAATCCGCTCACTGAGCAGCAATGCTTCCTTGTAAAGTGCTTCCGCCTGGACCGCATCTCCTTGCTCATCGGCGATCCCCGCCACGTCTCCAAGACAGGCAATCGTGAGGGGGTGCTCATGGCCGAGGAGTCGCTTGCAAAGCTCCCAGGCCCGCCGATAGTTCGCCTCCGCCTCGACATACTGGCACCGTGTTTGTTTGATTTCCCCAACGCCGTGAGGGTTGGGATGAGATCGGCATGCTCAACTCCCTGCTCACGCTCCCGAAGCAGAAGCGCGCGTTGAGAGAGATCTTCTGCCTGAGCAGAGTTGGCTTGCTTGCTGGCTTCGGCTCCCAGATGCTCAAGAGATGGAGCATCCAGGTGGTCTGATGATGAGAATAACATCCTGCTTCCTTTCTGGCCGACTTCCTTCCCCTCACTTACGGTGACAAGAAAGCCGCCATGCGCTCATAGGCACGTTGTTGCCTTGTTGTAAGGGTCGAGATGATGATATCCCGAACAATGCGATACATACTCAGCATCCTCGTGTGGGGATTGGGGTGGACCAATGAGAAACGGAGCAACTCGGCACGAGCCTCATCGAGTGCCAACGGATCAGCTGCAAGTGCTCGCAATGGCCTGTTCAATGCAATATGGCCTCCTGCTAGCTCATCAGGGGCGTCGGGGAAGCAAAAGGCAAAGAGACGGAGCAGTTCCAGTGCTGGCGGGATCAAGGCGCTGGCAAATCTGCTCTATTGTTTCCCCTAGAGAGTCGGGATGACATGCATCCACCATCTGCCCACGTTGGCTCAGGAGTGCTGTTTGCTCCTGAGGAGAGAGATCCTGATAAGTAGCAAGGCCGCATCTCGTTTCTTTGAGAGAGGCTCCTGCTTGATCGAGCGCAAGAGGTAATCCGTCCAGCTTGTGGGCAATGGCTTTCGCCAGAGACACCTCAGCCGCAGGAGCTTGATCGATGGTCGCCTCGGCGGGAAGGAGCCCGGTCCGACGCAGGAGAAAGAGGGCACCTGCATCGGTGCTCATTGGTTCAACAGGGAGGACATCAGCGTAGGTACCCGTTGCCCGCGCACGCGTGGTGATCAGGACATGATCCCCGCTGCGTTTAGGAGGGACGATCAAGTCGATCAGGCTCAGATCCTCGATCTGATCAAGCACGAGCAACCAATTTCGCTCATGGTACAGCCAACTCTTAAAGCCCACAAAGAACTGACCTTTGCCCGCAGCGTTGCCCAGCGAGGAAGCGGTAAGCCAGAGGATGAGCCGGTAATCCTTCTGATGCCGATAAGCATATTCGACGGCGACCTGCGTCTTGCCGATGCCACCCAGGCCCGTTAAAGCCAGTGTGGGATCAGCAACGCGCTCCTGAAAGCGATGATAAAGCTGGGTAAGAAGCTCTTCCCGCCCTGTGAACAATGGATTCCGCTGATACGGCAGATTCCACAGTCGAGGCATAGTCGCTCCTTTCAATCCGATCATTTCCACTCGCCGTTGCCGTGCTCTGGCAACTACGCCTGATCATAGCACCTGCTTTGAGCCATGTGAGAGACGAAGAAGAGGCACAGGAGAGACAGCAGCACAAACAGCAGAGGCGGAAATGCGGCCACCAGCAGGGAGCAGCGCGCACTATCATTGGCAGGACCATAACCAGGCAGAGGAGAAGAACTGTGTTACAATCGAAAGAGGATGCCAGGACACATGCATGAAGAGCAGAGGTCACGCCAGCCGCTCATTGGGTAGTGGCTCACTTGAGAAGGATAGCCCGGTCTCAATGATCTCGATGCAGAAAGAGGAGGAGGCAAGCCTCGTGCATGACCTGGAATCTGGAAAGCGACAACGTCATGCGCACAAAGCGGGCGAGTCGTTGGCGCAGCGTGTTCTTCCAGCGCTCCACATGAGCGGTTTCTCCCGTCTCTTTCCCCACCGCAGAGTATTGCTCCTGGGCAATCAAGTGCAACCGTAGTGCTGCAATCCTTTCCGTTTTCCTTCCCGGCCCTTTTCTGGTGTTGTTCTGGTCTGTTCTGCTTTTCCCGCTCGCTCATTGGGTAGACTCACTGGTGAATCGTACCGCGAGGGGCAAGCTTCAGAGCAAACCTGTTCTTTGCCTGAGCGTGTACATCGAAACGTTTCCGGTCATCATTTCCATACAGAAAGGAAGTACGCATGACAACTCATCATTCACCACAGGAGAAGGAGCCTGTGAACTCCCCAGGAGATGGAGGAGAGTCATCGTCAGGAATGTCACCACAATCATTGACCCCACCGTCTGCTGTTCCTCCCACTCATCCAGAGGAGGAATCCTTCTCCTTTGAAGAGGAGCAGCCTGATCTGGTTGGGGTTCCTTATGTAGCGCCCTGGCAATCGTCCCATGCGATGCCAACGATTCCTGCTCAGACTCAGCAAGCCGGGCAGGCGTCCACCATACCAACTGGGCAATCGTCTGCCAAGAAATCAGGTCGTAAGCCACGGTTCTCTCTGATTCTGGTCGCGACCCTCGTCTGTGTCGTCGTTCTTCTTGGCTTGTTCGTTATGAATGCCCTGGCACAAACAACCCCACCACTTCAAACGCGTGCCAGTGCAATGCCGCCGACGACGCAACAAGGGGCTCCGCCACCAAAGACGCCAACAGGGAAGCAGCAGAAATCAACGATCAAGCCAACACAAGCTCCAACACATGGGCCGGGGCAAAACCAGGGGCAGGCTCAAGGACAAGGAGCGATCGATTGGGTTCCGCCGCAATTGCCAAATGGATGGACCAATGCGGGTCTTTTGACTGGGGATGCCATCCAGGCGCTTCGTACGGCAATGGCCTTCAACGACCGTGAAATGAGCCTGGATTACCGCAGTGTCGGGACGAGAGCCAACCATGGTGGTACGTTCACTGCCGCGACCTTTGTTCTGACCCCTGCAGCCAGGCTGCGATTTCAGCACAATGATGTCAGAGTGATCAACAACACCCTGTTTGACATGGTGGCGAATGCTAAGCTGGTCAGGCTTGTCGTCAATCCACATCCGCAGCTCGTCAACTTTGCCCAGCAGGGCCAGCAGCAGTTTGCCTGGGTCGATGTGGCTTTCCAACTCTGGCAATCCCAGATCGATCCCAATCATCCGCAGCTTCGGATGGAAGGCAAAGATCTCGATCCCACGACCAATCAGCCGCGTATCCACCATATGATGGTGCTGCTCTTGCGCGTTCCACAGCAAAACGCAGGGAATAATCCCGCGATGGGAGGCACGGGATGGCTTGTGAGCACGTATGCATTAGATAGCGCAAATGGAACACTCCCAAACATTTTACAACCAGCATAGGAGCAGTGTACATGATTTGGGGAGCGGGAGATGAACATGCTTTTCCGCGCGCTTTCATCATCCACAATCCTCTTTGGCTTTCGCTTTGTTTTGATTTTTCTTGTCCAGCAGGCTTTGTACGTTCTTTAGAGGATGCAAAAGAGTGACAGAGAGAAGAAACCGCCAAGGTATTCCATCGACACCCACAGCAGAGGAGAAATCGCAGAGTCTGTAAGCTCTCTGCTGCTTGCAGAGCACCAACAACCCGAAGAGGAAGGGGAGACAATGCCACGCTGCTCCCCTTTCCGCTCGGCTGTACGCTCCCTGCAACCCCTGATCATCATACTCATCTGTATTACTCTGGCTGTCCTTGCAAGCCTTTCGTTGCTGGCCTCAAGGCATCAGTTCACGAAAGATGGCATACTGAAAGCTCTATCCACGCTGTTCCATCACCTATTGCGGCAGAGTCTCATGAAACGCTAGAGTTTTTCTGCATGAGGAGAACAAGGAAAGATTGTGCTTCCTCATTGACCTGGCACCGAGGTATCAGGGCACTACTAGTGGTTGATTGAGAGACGAGGAGAGTTGCTGGATGTTCGCCGCAGAACCACTGTACTCTTGACCTCCTGTTGCCTGGGCAATCTGCGTTAAGCTCTCAATGTCAGCTCTGGTCTGGCTATAGGCCAGGGAAAAGATTTTTACCTTCTGCTGTGTCCCTGTATTGGCTGCTGTGAGTTGTTTCAGCAATTGATCGAGCGTGAGGTGCTGCGCCGTATCCTCTCCATCAGTGAATACGATGAGCACTTCAGGATATCTGGTTGGCTGCGCTTGCAGTCTGTGTATCTCGTCAGCAATGGATTCGTAGAGGCGCGTGGAACCTGCAGGGGTGATCGTATTCATTCTGTTCATGATATCCTGGCGCTGTGCATGCACTGATGAGGGCGCAACGAGGGTAATATCCCGGTCGCTAAAAGCGTTGAGACCTAGATGATCACTGCCAGGGAGCAAATTGACCAGGGCAGTAATGTCACGCCTTACCGCCTGGATTTTGCTGCTACCATCGCTGGTAAAGGCATCGTTCATACTCCCAGAGCTATCTACCAGCAGTTGTACATCTACCCGGCGGGAGAGTTTGTGCCAGGCCGCATTGATAGCAGTAACCACATCCTGGTCAGGGATCAGATTCCCTCCCAATCGTTAATCGTATGCCGACGTTGCCCAACGTTTTTATTGTCGGTGGTTTTTCAGGGCATGGTATGCCCTTTGGAATGCGTTTTGGACAATTACTGGCAAGTGCAACTGCAACAGGATCTGTGCCACCCGCATTGAAGCCTTTTCAGTTGGATCGGCCAACGCTCAAGAAATGGGAGAATGAGTAAAGTGTTCATCACGTTGTCAATGCGAAACGAGAATGGCCCCTATCTACACTAAAGAGTATTTCTCATCTGTCGATAGGGAGATAGAGACACGTTGATCTCTCGTAGTGAAAGGGGGCTGTTTACTCACAGGTTTCCTCTGATGACTTGCGACATGTTTTAGAGGGAAAATAGCTCTTCATGCGTTATGGCTAACTCTGGTGGGAAGCCAGAAGCATGAGGAGCTGTTTTCTTTTGAAAGCGGAGAAAGATCACGAGCATCTACAGAGTGAAGCGACCCTGTAGAGATCAAGTAAAATCACACAAAGAGAATACTCATCAGCAAAAAGTCCCCGTCGGCTAGCAAACATGAGAGCGAGAACTGCGAACGACGAGAATATGGCGTTCTTCCTGAAGGATATGCCTTCCCCTGCCACTCTGCACGATATCCTCCTACAGCGTGTATAATATTGCACATATGACCGTAAAAACAAACATCACTGAACACACGACTTTGAGTCCAGGGCGCAAGCACATTCAGGGGTCTTCCGCAAATAAACTGACTAGATGCAATGGAAACAGTACATAAGGATCACAAACTATGGCAAAAACCATCTTCATTTCATATGCCGATCGAGATATTGCATTAAGAGATGAACTCATTACACATTTGAAACTCCTCGAACGGCAGGGACACATCATTTGGCATCGGGGTATGCTGGCCCCTGGTAGTGAGCGAAAAATGCAGCTTATGAATCACATGAAAAATTCACATATTATCCTTTTACTTATCAGTCCCGATATTCTGGCAACATATGAATGCCGAGAAGAAATTGACTTTGCTCTGCAAAGGGAAGGTCTCAATCAGGCTCATGTCATCCCTATTCTTCTGCGTCCTACAAATTGGGAGCATGAAACATTCGCCAGGCTTCAGGTAGTGCCTCAAGATCGCAGTTTCATCACCGAGAAGTCGAAAAGCAAGCGTGATAAGGCTTTCGCCACTCTGGTTAAAGAGATCATGAAGAGTATCCAGGAGCAGGAGATCGCCCACAAACGCTGGAATATTCCCTACCACCGCAATCCGCTCTTTACTGGTCGTGAGGAAGTCATGACGCAGCTTCACGACATTTTGCATGCAGGTCAGGTAGCAGAACTGTCGCAAGCTCCAGCTCTTAGTGGTCTTGGAGGCGTTGGAAAGACCCAGATCGCGGTGGAATATGCCTACCGCTACCAGAATAACTACCAGGCTATCCTCTGGTTGCAGGCAGAGAGTCGTGATACGCAACTGGCAAGCCTGGCTCAGATAGCTAATGTGTTACAACTCCCAGAACGCGACGAGCAGGAGCAGGAGCGCATTGTTGAGGCTGTAAAACGCTGGTTGGAACAACACTCTGGTTGGCTGCTCATCTTCGATAATGTCGAAGACATGACCATTACTGCTGATTTCTTGCCACAGCATTATCGTGGGCATCTGATTATTACCACCCGTACCCACGCAATGCTAGGCCGCTCCCAACGTATCGAAATCCCAAAAATGGGCGAGGAGGAGAGTATATGGTTCCTCTTGAGCCGTGCCGGACTCCTGCCTCCAGGAATGACAGACGAACTGATCACTCAAGAATTAAAGGATGAGGCCCGAGCCATCGTGGCAGAACTGGGCGGTTTGCCTCTCGCTCTTGATCAGGCCGGTGCTTACATCGAAGAAACCGGCTGCAATCTCACACGCTACTTACAACTTTATCGCATCAAACGACAAGAGTTACTAGCATATCGTGGTAAAAAAAAAGATAACGGCCATCCTGAGTCAGTCACTGTAACGTTTCTTCTTTCCTTTGAAAAAGTTGTACAGATCAACTCGGCTGCAGCCGAACTATTACGTTTCTGTGCCTTTCTACAACCAGATGACATTCCTGAAGAGTTTATCCCTAACGCCAGACAGCTCCTACCCCCAGAACTTCAGGAATTAGCTGCTGATCCGTTGCTTTTTGACGACGCCATCAGCGATCTGCTTCAGTATTCGCTCGTGCAGCGCCTGCGCCGCCAACAGGCATTAAGTGTCCACCGCTTAGTACAGGTGGTGCTCAGAGATGACATGGATCAGGAAACTCAACAGGAATGGGCAAAAGTAGCTATCAAAGTAGTACAGACCAATCTTCCTCATGTAGAAGATGTGAACAAATGGGGCCGCTTCCAACGCTATTTGCCTCAGGCATACGTCAGTGCTTCACTGATAGAACAATTCCATCTGACTTTTGTAGAGACGGCACTCTTGCTAAACCAGACAGGTTCTTATCTCCATCAACGAGGACAATACTCTGAAGCTGAGCGTTTCTTGCAACAAGCGCTCGATATACGAGAACAAACCCTTGGATCTGAGCATTCTGATACAGCCGACGCTCTCAATAATCTTGCCATTCTCTATGATGACGAGGGTAAGCTTGACCTTGCGGTGTCTCTCTTGCAACGTGCCGCCTCTATCTACGAAAACACTTTGGGACTCGATCATCCTGACACCGCTATCACCATGAACAATCTCGCCCTACTCTATGAGACTCAGGGACAGGTCGATCTTGCCGTACCGCTTTTGCAGCGTTCGCTTGCTGTATGTGAACGGGCTCTTGGGCTTGATAACCCCATCACGGCGACCACACTCAATAACCTTGCCTTCCTCTACGATGCTCAAGGAAAGCTCGATCTTGCGTTGCCTCTCTATCAACAAGCGCTTGCCATCCGTGAGCGTCTTCTGGGACCTGATCATCCTGAGACCGCCAACACGCTCAGCAACCTCTCTGCTCTCTACGAGGCTCAGGGCAAAGCTGATCTTGCCGTGCCGCTTTATGAACGTGCACTTGCTATTCAAGAACGCGTCTTAGGCCCTGACCATCCTAGTACAGCAGACACACTGAATAATCTCGCCGCTCTCTACCATCATCAGGACAAGCTTGAACAGGCTGAGTTTTTCTATAAACGGGCTCTCGCTCTCTGTGAACGCGTCTTGGGGGCCGACCACCCTAACACAGCAGATACATTGAATAATCTCGCCGTTCTCTACCGCGAACAGGGCAAACTCGACCAGGCTGAACCACTCTATCAACGTGCCTTTACGATTCGGGATCAGGTTCTGGGCTCTAACCATCCTAGTACAGCAGATTCACTGGATGGCCTCGCTCTCCTCTATAATGATCAAGGTCGGTTTGCTGAAGCTGAACAGCTCTTTCAGCTGGCATTTCTTATCTTCCTGGCGGCATTTGGTCTTGAACATCCCAAGACGGATGCGGTTCTAGACAGCCTGATCGCTCTCTACCCACCCGAAGAGGCGGAACAACGCACGGCGGCATTCCTTGAACAGGCACTTGCACCAGGGAAGCAGATATCAGCACCCCAAACAGATGAAACATAAGAGTATGACAATAGCAGAAAAGAAGCAATATACTTCCTTCAGCTACGTCTTACGCTATTGCAGTGCCGTAATCTCTCTCGCTTTTGATGTATTTATTACTTTGTGTTACTGAGTCACTTCTGTATTTGAGGAAGAAAAGCAGCTCTCGTTCAAGTGAATAAGAGAAAAAGTTGTATTGCTAAGAAGGCACAGCTGTACTATACTTAGCGATAGAGATTTACGTATGTACTTGTAAGGGCAGAATAGATGGCTGATCCAATAAAAGGTTTCATTTCTTATTCTCACAAAGATCAATGGCTACTGAACGAATTCAAAAGTCACCTGGCAGCATTGGAGAAGCCAGGACTGGCTTGCTTCTGGACTGATCATATGATTGATGCAGGAGGAAACTGGGAAGAGGCTCTTCTTGAACAACTACAAACAGCGCATATCATTTTGTTACTGATCAGTTCCGATTTTATCGCATCGGGTTATATCAATACTGTTGAAGTAAAGGAAGCACTCGCGAGATCTAATAATGGAAAAGCGCGTGTCATTCCGGTGATTCTGCGCAGTGTGCTCTGGGAGACGATGCCTTTTAGCAAGTTGCAAGCGCTACCGACACTGGGAAGGCCTGTCAATGACACGGCCTCCTGGGGAAGCCGGGACGAGGCATTTCTGGATGTTGTGCGGGGCATTGGTCAGGTCATCGGTGAACTGATGGAACAACCCTCTGTCTACGAACCTGCAAAAGAGCAGTTATTATCTGAAAGTACATTGCATACTGCGCTGCTTTCACTTGATTACAAAGAGCAAGTAAAGACATTTCGGCAGGTGATTGAACGTAAACCGCATACTGGCGCGTTCCTCATCTATGGCGAGCTGGATCATGGTCAAATCTGGTTATTACATCGCCTGATCAATAATGCGGCGATAAGAAATGTCGATAAGCCGATGTTCAGATTTCCCCTCAGGCGTCGTGCTTGTGGTGTCACCCTGGACAACCTGTGGTACAGCCTGGGGAAGTGGGTCAATATGCGTCATCCTCCAAAGTCGCCATTGGAGATTGCCGAGCAAGTGTATGAGTTGTGGAAAAAGCAGTCGATTATTCTCATCCTCGATGACCTTGACAGAGTCAATGAATCGTATCTCCAGATGTTTCTCAAAGAATTCTGGGAGCCTCTAATGAACGTCATCGAGAAGAACGGCGGGGAGATGTTGGCTCATTATCTTTTGTTATTTCTCATTGATAATGAGGGTCGTGTTGACAGGTGGAGAATTCCCTGGAGTGAAGAACTGGATGAGCCATATGTACCTGTTAAATTAAGAAAAATTCGCTCTTTTACGCAGAGAGACATCAATGATTGGATTGACAACGAAGTAAATAGATTACCGTCAAAGCTGACAGTGGAAGGTATTCTCTCTACTGGTAGTATTCCTGGCAACGTTCTTCAGCAAATTTGTGAGCTATGCGGTCATAACTGGTATGATCGAGAAAGCGAGTGGTTGGAAAAGTATGGCAACATTAGATAATACCAGGCAAAGATACCGATATACCGGCAGTAGAGCGTTGCAACCAAAGCCGGGCGAGAAAGATAAGAATGGACGGCTTCTCTATGGTTACCTGCCTGATAAAGAACTGGTCGATGCTGTCAATCTGGCGATTTATCTGAACCGGCCTCTCTTGATTAAAGGTGAGCCGGGATGTGGGAAGACACGTCTCGCACAGGCGGTTGCGTACGAACTGCGTCTTCCCTATGAAGCCTGGCACATCAAATCGACAAGCCGGGCACATGATGGACTCTATACCTATGACACAGTTGGTCGATTGCGCGATGCACAACTTGCGTCAAAAGGCTGGCTGAGAAACATACCCGGTCCTGAAAGTTACATTCGCTGGAATGCTCTTGGTCGTGCCTTTCAGAGTAACGTGCCTACCATTGTGCTTATTGATGAAATAGATAAAGCCGATATCGATTTTCCCAACGACTTGCTCTTGGAGCTTGATGAGCAGCGCTTTCTCGTAGAAGAGACCGGAAGAGAGATGAGGGCCAGGGAGGATGCTAGGCCAATCGTCATTATCACCAGTAATGATGAGAAAGATCTACCAGACGCTTTTTTGCGACGCTGCCTGTTTCACTACATCAATTTTCCTGATGAGATACGTTTGAAGGAGATTATCAATGTGCATTGTCCGGGAGCATCACAGGCCATTGTCAATGCCGCAGTAGGACGCTTCCTGGAACTACGAGGGAAGATGAAGGAGGACAAAGAGAGCGGCAAGAAGGTCAGTACCAGCGAGTTGATAGACTGGTTTCGCGTCCTGAGCCTCGATGCCGAACTGTCTTCAGCAGGTGAGATACTGGCACAACTCGCGGAAGACCAGCCACTTCCACATGCAAGCGTTCTTTTAAAAAGCCTGGAAGATCAACGTTATCGAGCGTTAAGAGCCTCAAGGACTGCAAAGTGACAGAACACACGCTGCCATTATTTGAACTCTTTACACGCCTGCGCCAAGCGGACCTTCCGCTCGGCATTGATGAGTATAAGCTGCTCTTACAGGCTTTAGAGGCAGGTTTCGGAGGACCGGACCTCGATGCGCTGGCCCACCTCTGCCGTACGCTCTGGATTAAGTCGGAAGCTGATCTGAGGGTCTTTGAGCGCCATTTTCAGCAAATCATGGTGCGTTCAATGACTCGTGATGCACCCTCATCCTCCGCATCGACAGCACCGCTTCAAACACAGGGACAGGCTTCCTCGTCACACATACCACCGGTTTCTCAACCAGCTCCATCTGCAAATGTGGCGACGAATGTAGAAGCACAAGCGGTGCAGGCAGTCTTGCATACAGCTAGTGAGGACGAGCTGCCGTATAACCACTTCGTCAGGAGCGACGAATATTTTCCAGTAACGCGTCGACAGATGAAGCAGAGCTGGCGGTACTTACGGCGTCCAGTACGTGAGGGGCCAGCCATAGATGTTGATATAGAAAGGACGGTAGAGAAGATAGGGCGGCAGGAGATGCTGCTTGAACCTGTCTTCGTCGCACGCCATGTGAACCGTGTCGAACTGCTCTTACTGATGGATCAAGGCGGTTCGATGGTTCCATTTCACGCATTGTCACGTCGCCTCGCAGAAACCGCTTTACGAGGGGGGAATCTGAGCAACGCCGAGATCTACTATTTTCGCAACAGTCCTGTCGAACATCTTTTTCTCGATCCTTCCTATCAAGAAGCCAGGCCGATACAGGAAGTGATCAAGCGTCTTCATGAGAAGCGAGCGGCAGTACTTCTCTTTAGCGACGCGGGTGCGGCACGAGGTCATTACAACGAAGAACGCTACATTCTAACAAAAGAATTTCTCGACCAACTCAAGCAGCATACGCGTTACAGCGCTTGGCTGAATCCGATGCCGCCAGGACGGTGGGTCGACACAACAGCAGAGAGAATTGCCCAGATCATCCCTATGTTTGATGTCAGCCGTCGAGGTCTGGATACGACGATCAGCGTATTGTGTGGGCGTTTTCTACCGCGCAGGGAGCAGAGTCACCATGGCTGAGAGCATACGTTCAGGATTACTAGTACAGGGCATGCGCCCCGAAGTAGCAAGACGGCGGATTGAAACATTTCGTCAACGCTTCAAGGAGCCTCATTTTTACTTCGCTCAGCACGCGGCGTTTCCTTTAGCGCTCACGCCTGATCTCCTGTATCGTCTCTGGGCGAATTTTCAGCGAAACATCCGAGATGAGCAGCTCAAGGTTCCCTGGATAGCGGTGGCGGACCTGCTCCTGTCACCGCTTTGTGAAGAGGTTGATGTAGGGTACGAACTGTACGAAATGGACGTGACGATACGTGCACTCCTGCTGAATGATCTGCAAGCCAATCCCAGGTTTGGCAAAAGGCGCATCGATGAACTTTCTTCTTTTTTACAGGATTATGCAAGGCAGCAGTTAAAAAGTTCCGATCCTGCACTTCTGGACACCGCACGGGGACAACGATGGACGGCCCTAGCGTATACGAGACCGGGAGAGGCCGCTCATGAGCTGGCTGAAGCACTGACCGTACTCCATAAAAACAATGGCATGGAGCAAGTACGCATCGCCTCACTCATGGAAACGCTGGGGATCCTTGCAGAGCCTCTTGCCGCGCTTGAGGGTTTTGCGCCGCTCCTGACATATGCGCAGGGGATCGCAAATTCCGTCATGGGAGATGAAGATATCGCGCAGACGCAAACGAGTTTCACAAAGGAGACAGAACTTGTTGAGCGAGCATTAGGGGTACGCCTACCGACACTGGAGCAGATGCAGCAAGCCCGTGAGACGCGCAAAGACTTTTTCATCAGTTATCATCAGGCGGACCAGGACTGGAGCAAGTGGATTGGCTGGCAGCTTGAAGAGGCCGGGTATGACATTGTGCTGCAAGAGTGGAGCTTTCAGCCCGGTTCAGATTTCGAGCGAGAAATTGACGCTATCTTACAGGGTGCAAAGCGGATTATCATTGTGCTTTCGCCAGATTACCTCAACGAGTTTACTGACATGACGAGCTGGGGCTCAGCCCTGCTACAGGATGTAAGGACAAAAGACGAGCGGCGTACGTTGATAGCGGTGCAGGTACGTGAATGTGTGGAAGAACTTAAGAGCCTGTTGGGGAATTTTGTCTATACAGATTTTGTGGGTGTGAGCGAACAGAAAGCTCGTGAGATGTTACTCCAGGATGTGGATGTAAGTGATACGGATACAGATGTATTGGTTTCTACGCCTTCTACTGTGCAGAGAGCACGCCTTATAGCTGAAAAGCCCTCATTCTCAGGCCAGCGGAGCGCAGTTTCTGAGTCTTCACCTACACCACTGGTGTTCATCTCTTACGCCAGAGCTGATTCTGAGTTCGTTGCTCGTCTGGAAGCTGACTTGCGTACCTATGGCATTACTACGTGGGCCGATAGAGGAACGATAGCAGGAGGGACCGATTGGGAGGAGACCACCCGAGAGGCTATTATGGCGGCACGCGCTGTCCTACTCATTGCTTCGCCTGAGTCTCGCAGTTCGAGCTACGTCAGAGGCGAGTTGGACATTGCAAAGATGTATGCACGGACTATTTACCCCATCCTGGTCGCAGGAAGCGATTGGGCAGATGTAATGCCGATCGAAATGTCAAGGCACCAATATATTGATGCCCGAGGGTCTCGATATGAAACGGCCTTCCGGGAGATCATTACATCTCTTCTCATTGAAACCGTCAAAGTGCACATGCAGCCGCCACCTCGTGCAATGGCGACAGCAAACACGCTTCAACAGTTGAGTATTTTTATCCCCAATGACGTGACACTTGCTGATCTTGTCGTGGGCTGGCGAACACTTTCTCATTCTTCTCAGCAGGAAGAAGAACCAGCTACGTCACAACGTCGCGTTACTTGTAGCGAATTGGCAACTATGGCTTCTCAGTTCACGACAGGTCAAGGAAACTTAGCACAGGCAATAAAGACCTGGCAGATCTGGTTAGACGCTTTTAAAAATAGTGGCGATCCAAGGCAAGCTGCTATGGCAAGAACCTTTGCTCGTGAGTTAGCCGAGCTACAAGAAGCCACCCACTCATTGAGGTTGCCCCCGCAATCAAAGCTTGCTGCTCCATCTTCTCATCAACGTCGTGTACCCAGTCAGGTTTTGCTTGATTCAAAGCTTCGTATCTTTATAAGCCATAGTACTACAGACAATGACTTCGGCCTGAAATTGACACGAGACCTGCGCCAGTTTTTTGAAAACGATAATGCGGTATGGTTTGACGCGAGTAGTGATCAACTAGAGGTTGATAGGTGGTGGGAAAAGATCAGGCAAGAAGTGGAAGAACGTGATGTCTTTATCGTGATACTCTCACCTGATGCGATGGATTCTGCCTGGGTGCGCACTGAAATTGATATGGCACTCAGCAAGGGCAAGCGTATTATTCCATTGCTCTACCGCAGGTGTGAAATTCGGGGAGAATTGAGGGCAATACAATATATCTCTTTTCTGTCACCAGAGAGGTACGAGTTTGCCTTTGATGAATTGCTATTTGCGCTTGAAGCGGCAGCTCAGTCTGCTGGGACTTCTCGCCCCGAAACAGCGGAGCAATGAAAGGCTGTAGGTGATGCTTATTAATAAGAACAACCAGTATATAGAGGCTCTTGATGCCTACGGGCAAGCAATTCAGCTTACCCCTAATGACGCGAATCTTTACGTTGTTCTAAGGGATGTGCAGTGGTCCCGCGATGAACGAGAGGCTGCGTTGGAGTCATACGAGGAAGCTGTCCCGACAGGTGAGAGATCGACTGGGGAGGCGAGCGTTCTTCGAGCGATAGGAGATGGGTGAGCTTGTCCCGGAGCCGGACCTACAGAGAGACTCAATGCAAGGTCGGCTTCTAAGAACTGTTGTCGCCACTGCTGCAGCCAGATAGAGAGGACACTTTTGGCAAGCGGATGTTCCTGACACATTTGAGCAGAAGTCATTTCGCCATCGATTACCAGGCGCACCATCGAGTCTTGAAAATCGTTGCGAGACCTTTTCGCCATCACAGCCCTTCTTTCTCTTCTTTATATGTGTACCTTCCAGATGGTGACGGTCTTCCCAGATCCTACCGCGATTTGTCCGCGAACCGGTGACCACGCGACTGCCACGACTGGATCGGCATAGATCGTCTTTGTCACCAGCGCTGGTACCTGACCCTGGATGTAGGACCAGATCGCAAAGGTGCCATCATCCCCACCAGTGGCAAAGGAATGCCCATCGGGAGACCAGGAAACCGATCTGACTGGGGCGGTATGTGCGTGAAGTCGTAGTGGCACATCAACACAAAGCCTGCCCTGAACAGTGAGAGATGATTGTTGACAGATCAATCCATCCCTCCACAGCCGGATCTGCCCATCATTGCCACCAACGGCAAGTTGATTTCCTATTGGAGCAAAGGCAACAGTACGCATGGGCAGTTGTGCATCCTGGTAAAAGCCATGCACTTCGGTAAGCGTGTCCACGTGCCAGACGCGAACCGCTCCCCCCTTCGAGGCCGATGCAACGGTTGTCTTGCCAGCTTGGCATGAGAGAGCATCAATCGCTGCCGTATGACGAGTAAAGACATTCCGTGGCAGGTAATCTTGTGTCTCCCATACGATGGCCTGCATATCAAGCGACCCGGAGACAAGGGGATTTCCCAGGGTGTCCGACCAGGCCAGACTGGTCACTTGTGCTGTATGGACACGACGAACTGGTGCAAGCGAAGTTGCGGTCTGTGCATCAAAGAAACGCACACTATTTTCTGATCCACTTGCCAGTTGCTCTCCTGATGGCGACCAGGCCAGAGCCGCAATCCCGGCAGGATGAGGGATCTGCTGTTGCACCTGACCATCTGGCGTCCAGAGCAAGAGCAATCCATCATCCGCTCCGCTTGCGACCGTTGTGCCATCTGGGGACCAGCTTACAGCCCGTACCATCTGTTGATGACCAGAAAAGAGGAACGTTTGTTGGAGCATCGCAGACAGCGTTTGTGGTGGAGGCGTAGCAGGTGGTGCCATAGCAATGGGTAATGCGATCCTCCTTGTTGCGAAAGCTGTGGTCATCCCTGTGAAGAGTCCACCAAGTGCGCAGCCGACAAGAATGCTCCCAGAGACAAAGGTGCGTCGGTTCATGATCTGGTGGAAGGGAACCACAGAGGATACAGGTGCAGGAAGAGAGGAAGTCACTCTCTTCGACGGTTTTCTCAATAGCCGACGCTCTGACATTGCTCGTCCTCGCTCTCATCGCTGAAATTATGGGTGATCTCATGTGGCTTTGCCCAGGAAATAACTTTCGATTCAAAGTATAGCAAGGTGCCGAGCGGGAAAAACGGAACGTGAGCGGACAAACCTGAAGGAAAACCAGGAAGAGATCCTGAACCGACGAGAAAAACGTGTCTATCTGCAAGATCTTTACCAGAGCTGGCTTCGTCCCGGAAGCGGATGTACCAGGGAAATCGGTCAAAATAGCAGACCAGAGCTGGTACACTGTCCACAATCGACGGCTCGGATCATAGATAGTCAGTTTGTGCATGCTCTGGTTTGTATCAGATATTATCTGGATCCAGGATTGTTTCTATAACTTTGTTCCATACTTCATCTTTCTCATGCTGGCTCATTTTGCTGAGTGGCACAGATGGATTATTGACGGCCTGGAAGCGTTCTAAACGCGTATGTTTGAAGCCGCAAGGTCCAATCATGATTGGCAAGATGGTAATGCCCTCTTACTCTGAAGCTGCCAATAATGGGGGTAATTCATTTTCTATAATGGAGTTTGAAGCCAGGTAGTCTACACTGACGAGGAGTATGGCTATTCGTGTCAAGGTGATTGCACGCTGAATTTCATCAAACCAATTTGCGCCGGGTTTGATTTGTGTGTCATCCCACCAATCTATTGGTATTGGTTGATGAAACTTGGCTGCCTTGAGATGGGTAAGCAGGCGCTGGAACTCCTCCTTATTCTCTGCGCTATGGCTGATGAAAATTTTTGTGCGACTACTGGCAGGAGAAGCTGGCGGTACGATTGATTGCTCGGGTTTCTGTGTTTCAGTGGGTATCGCGCCTTCCTTTTTGGGAAGCATACTCTCGTAAAGGAACACCATCATCTGGAACGTATCAAAGCCTGCGAACTGGGGAAGTGACTGTAAGTGGACCAACAACTGGCGATTTAGTGCAAGAAGATCACCTTTGGGTTGCTGCCCGAACCAGTTCAAAAATTTTTTTAGATGTTCTGGATTGGAGATGGGCAAAAAATAGTCTGGAAAGTAGAGGGAGAGCGGTTTGGCGCGTAGTGAGTAACGATTAGGTCCAAGCAACTCTTTGCCAATCTTATCAAGCTCATCAAATCTTCCCGTATTAGCAACATCTGCCAGTGTTTGTAACCCTCGTGTGAGACATGCAAGGGCATCCTCTGCATTCTGGTAGATACTATTCCAGCGCCAGCGTTCCTCACTTTTGCTCCACCAGATCCCAAACTTGGCAGCGCTTCCTCCTCGAATATCTCCCAGCACTTTTGTTTTAAACTCCAACCAGTAGCAGAAGCTGTCTGGCTTTCCAACAGCATACTGATCAAGAGTCATATCTTTCAGACGGTCAACTGGAAAATGCTGTACAAAATCTTCGCGTAGCTGCCGCAATTGGTCAGATATCGTTTTTGTATGGTGTTGCCCCCATCTTTGCAGGGCTGCTTGCCAGCCTCTCAGATCATCCATAGATTCTCTTCCTCATAAAAACCTGTCGTCGATAGAGCATGTTTTTTAAATGAGCTCAAATCAATGTAACGCCCGGTAAACAACCATATGCCATAAAATGGTCCATAACACTCTACAATCATTTCATTTAGCTGTTCAAACTGTCACATTCGTTTGAGCTTTCTCTTAACCATGTCTTAACGAAGTATTGTGTGGCTCTGCTGCAGTTTCATAGTATAGTGTTTCGAAAGAGTTATTACAACATATTGGTACATGAGCATACAGGAAGACCTTCTTATCCTTCCTCTTCGATCGCCCCTAACGACTTAAGGGCTGCTTTTTGAGTTTCTGTCAGTCCTTTTACATGCGAAATGTTCATTTGTTCGTAAGGCCTGTCGCTTCTCAATGTCTGCATACAGGTACCAGTGTGCCAATCCCAGAGATTGATTATTCCATCATTACTCCCGCTGGCAAGGGTCTTGCCATCAGGGCTGAAGGCCACTGACCTGACCCAATGGCTGTGGCCTTGTAGGGTGATGAGGCACTTTCCGCTGCTCAATTCCCACAAGCGTACCGTCTGGTCACTACTCCCACTGGCAAGGATCTTCCCGCCAGGGCTGAAGGTCACCGAATGGATCACTTCGGTATGACCTTGTAAGCTGGTGAGGCACTTCCCGCTGCTCAGTTCCCACACATGCACCATCTGGTCACTACCACCACAAGCGAGGGTTCTTCCATCAGGACTGAAGGCGACAGCGTAGATTGCGCTGGTATGATTTTGCAAAATGGTGAGGCACTTTCCGCTGCTCAATTCCCACACACACACCGTCTGATCCCCACTCCCGCTAGCAAGTGTTTTTCCATCAGGGCTGAAGACGACAGCGTAGATGGTATTGGTATGGCCTTGTAGAGTGGTGATGCACTTCCCACTGCTGATCTCCCACAAACGCGCTGTTCGGTCGCCACTCCCACTGGCAAGGGTCTTGCCATCGAGACTGAAGGCCACCGATCTGACGATATCGGCATGATCTTGCAAGATAGTGAGGCACTTTCCGCTGCTGACCTCCCACAAACGCACTGTTTGATCCTCACTCCCACTGGCGAGAATTTTTCCATCAGGGCTGAAGGCCACCGACCTGGCTATGTCGGCGTGACCTTGCAGAATAGTGAGGCACTTTCCACTGCTGATCTCCCACAAATGGACCATTCGATCATAGCTTCCACTAGCAAGCGTCTTCCCATCGGAGCTGAAGGCCACTGATCTGACTCGATCAGTATGGCCTTGCAGAATAGTGAGGCACTTTCCGCTGTTTAGTTCCCACAAACGCACCGTCTGGTCGTAGCTTCCACTGGCAAG
>Ga0137365_10000484_pt1 | contig 26903 bp, 25 predicted proteins | sample SagtaG_9_FD_104799 | JGI IMG/M metagenome (GOLD analysis project Ga0137365, IMG submission 104799) | Vadose zone soil microbial communities from Sagehorn Ranch, Mendocino, California, USA - Sage1_L_40_16 metaG | ecosystem: Environmental > Terrestrial > Soil > Vadose zone | place: USA...
AGCTTGGAGAAACGATAGCAAGACCACCAGCTGAAATATTCAATAGAGTAAAAGAATTAGCCATGAGATATCCCAGAAATGGCGCCACATAAAACTACTATATATTTTAAAGAGTGATCAGTTTACAGAATAGTGCTTCTGAAAATAAAATATATAATAACATAATCATAAATTCTATTAATGGCCTGAGTTAATAATATTGACGCTCATGGCGTGGAGCGGAATGAAGTAGATAAATTTTCATTGAAAATACCTCTTTTGGTTAGTAATAGGTAATATGTTACCAATATTTGCGCCTGAGCATTTTTTAATGACAATATGCCTCGATTTGACTGATTGTAGATAATGATAAGTATAGCTGATGTTCTAGATACAATATCTGACGACAAGTCTTTAGTGCTTTTTAATACTATTGCGCTTTCCAACTCAGATGGTCGTGATATTCTGATAAGTAAGCTAAAGCTCACAAGAAAGCAGTATTATTCAAGAATATCTAAATTGGTTAAAGTTGACTTGGTGGTTAGAAGGAATGGAAAATATTTTCTTACTAGTTTGGGTAAGATAGTATATGATGCCCAAAAAATAATTGGAAATGCTGTCGGAGATTACTGGAAACTTAAAGCAGTTGATACACTGGAAATAACTGATCAGATGCCAAAAGAAGAATATAACAAGATTATTAACGCTTTAATAGAGAACGAAAAAATCAAAGAAGGATTAATAATTAAAAGCTATCCAGTTGCCCACTAAAGAAGTCCCACGCTAGATCCTCTCAAAAAGTCTTGACAGATAGACACTTTCAGTAAAGTGAAAAGTCATGACCTTTACATCTCCTATCCTAATAACTATTTTATTAGCATTTTTACCAATTTCAGCTTCCAATCAAGTCACATATTTACAGGATCACAATAAGATATGGGATAGCATTAGTAGCGATAATTCGACTCTGACTTCAAGAACTAACTCTGAAACTCTAAATAAAGTAACAAATGTAACAGCATCAACATCAGCAGAAGCCAAAACAAAACCATCATTCCCACCATCAACACCATACATAACGTCCATCAAAGGTACAAACTTAACTAAGAATAGCATTGATAAATTCGGTATAAAGAAAATATAATCAACCAAGACGGGTGGAAGAGAGTGGTATGTCAATATGAATAACCCAGTAAATGATAGCATATTCTCTATCGGATCTGATCAGAACATAACTAAACAAAGTAGTGGTGAGGGTGGTGGTAGTTCCTGGCGCATTAGTAACCCGGAAGCTAGAATGGTTGTTACTACTCCTGCAGATCACGCACAATGGAAGAATGTAGAGATAACCGGGTATGTCAAAGTAAATTCGACAATAAATAATCGTCATCATAAAGATATGCCCACTGATATTGCATGGCTTGCAAGAGGTGGAAGACATAATAATGATATTCCATGTGATGGTACGGCTCTAATAGGTGGAATACATGATGATGGCACTGTAGGGTGGAAAAAAGAGATATGGTTTACAGATGGCTATACTAATGAAACTGCTCAAGCCCAAGTAGCAAATCCAATAGTTGGCAGGTGGATTGGCTGGAAGGTTGTGATGTATAATATAAACAATGATACTGCAGTAAAGATGGAATCATATTTGGATAACCAAAACAACAATCGTTGGGTACAAGTAACAAATCTTACAGATAAAGGAGGATGGTATGCTGATACTTCTGATAAGGAGTTCTATAGAGTTGATTGTGGAAAACCCAAAGACTATATAATGACGAACGCTGGTCCCAATGTAATGTTTAAATCAGACAATCTAATACTCGATTTTAAGAATCTCAGTACAAGAGAGATTCAATCTCCTGAATAGAATAATAATATCTATATCATAACGTAAGCTGCTACTGTTTATGTCACAACCCTAGGAGGGTAGGTGGAATGTGTTTAATATAAAGGATATAAGTTGATCTTTTATGAGTAAGCATGAAACTAATAAAAGGTGTTTTGTGTGATTTCGCCTATAGGTCAGAAAAACACTGATACCACAAGACGTTCTGATATTGAATGTATGGTAATTATGAATAATTCTATAAAAAAAATCAGAAGCTTTTTAGTTACTGTGTAAATACTGAATGTATTTAATTATTTTGATAATCAGCGGTGAAATTAGAAAATGGCTCTACTCAAACACGTAAAATATAAGGATAAATATGGTCACTTAATTGAGGCTACATTTAATGTGAAAAAAAACACAGTAAAAGCAGTTTCTCAAGGCATCTACGAAAGAGAATATACCGATCTAGAATGGCAAGAAAGAGTGCAGGATGATGAACTTTATGAAACAAAGTTCACTACTAATAGTAGTGGTATATCAGTAGAGAATACGCTAGATAAAATCCCTGAATGGTTATTAAGAAAAAAAGGGTTAGCTTTTCTTTCTTTTCTGCCACTTTTAACAGTTAACGATTATTTTACATGTATTTACAAATAGCATAAGAGAGAGTAGCAGTAGCAATTGAAGACTGGCGTTTGGCAGCAACAGTTCTGTATAATTTGATATCTCTTTGATTGTGTCCTTGACTAGTTGACTTAGACTTCTACACCATTAAATCGTATCTTCATTATGTTCAACTTGTGAGCTCAAATGGTCAGTCTCATCATACTTAATTTAAAAGCAGTTTGATTTTCACGTTTGAGACATAGTCTAACTTCATGTTTTTATATCTCTTGAAATTCTACTTTGATTTAAAAAGGAGGATAAGGTTACCGAAGACCTCTCTTCTAGGTTATTTTCTGTGTTACTATGGCTGTCTAGTCCTAAATCTTCAATAGCGCGCAGAAACAGCAACCTTATTCTATCGTGATTTACATGATGTAGAATGGTTTGACTTCGAAGTAGGTGGATGTTATGCGTGTGCTGAAGAAAACTATTATTACTTAATGACATACATCACGATGAGAAAAATATATGTCTGAACTTGGTTTAGCCGAATATTTTGGCATGGCAGAGGCACTTGGAATAATTGCTACATTGTTTGTGATTCTGTATTTCTCTAGGAAGCAAATGCAGAGTCTCTCAGTAGACGTCCAAACAAAGGTTCTCAATGATCTGGATGAAAAGGTTCGCAAGATGGCAGAGATCATAATTGAAAAACCATCAATGCAAAATGTCATATACAAGCTTGAAAAGCCATCTGAAGAGTTATCATTTATGTATTATATCTTGTTTATTTGTTCCCATGCATACGCGATGCGCCAAAGAAAAGTGCTTAATGACCATGAATGGGCAGGGTGGCTACAGTGGATGAGAAATTGCTTTAAATACGGAACTATAGGCGAACATTGGAAACAGATAGAGTCAGAGAGATGGTTGAATCTTGATTTTCAGGATTTCCTAAACAGGGAAATAATGCCAAAATGATAAGCATAAGATAGGTAGGGGAAGAAGATACGTAGTTCTATCCTCTACCACAGCTACAATAGTCTCGTTAGCTTAAAGCTTCATTATTGGTCCAAACGTAGCTCCACTATCAGTGCTAGTCACTGAGAAGTGGTTCGTTACTAGTTGCATTACGTTCTCACTATTTGACAAATATTCTATCTCCAGATGTATCTATCATTGCATCTACTGAGTACAAATAGAACTAGGCATTCTTAGTTTTATTTCTAGTTATTTTTAGTTATCAAATAGTTCACACTGCTTTCATAGATAAGGAATATTTTCTCTGGTTGTGCATCTTCTAGATTTCTATTTTTGAGTTAGTCTTGTAAATGGCATTACTAAGTAAATTCGTATCATTGTATAGCATTTTTCATATTCAATATTCACCTTAGCTACCTTGTCTCTATGATTCATTATAACAATTTTTATAATCGTGAATGAAGGTTTGCTTTATCTCATCAGCATCATCTTCAAGTTGTTGAATATTTGATTCATTATTCTTATTATTATTCCTACTCTTCTTAACTCCAAGTGAATCTAGTTCATTTACCCACCAAGTGACCTCTTTAGACTGATTTGCCTCAATCAATGTATTTTTTGTTCTTTTGTCTCTTGAATCTAATGATAATTGGTCAATGTTATTTTCTGAAACATTGTTGTTTGTCGTTGACATATCATACCTTTCCAACGGTTCAAGGGGTATACAATTTAGTTTCTCAATCTACCTGACGTCAGCGTCATACTTAAAGATATGTAATGGGCTCATCGACTAATTCTTACGTATATAAATCCTATTTTTGGGAAAAAAATTTACCTTAAACAACGACATAATACGTTTAGACGATCTAAGCATGTATCTGCTCAGCTACGGAGCAGAGACATCTACTAACACTCACACTTTAATCGTTATTATCCAACTACAATTCAATTGAGCTGACAGAATCAAAGGATTAGGTATTGTTAAGGATCTTAAAACTGATGTAAATATGAATCATGAGTAGTAAGTAGCGGTAGTGATAGTGATGCTGTTCACAAATTAACCACCTAGATCCAATACCCATACCTAGATCCAATACCCATACTAGCACTTCGACGGTGACTTTGACATAATTATCATAATAAAACATCCTCTACTAAAACACGAGTTTTGACGCTTTCATCTCAATTCTTGAATAACATATTGAATGAATCAGCTTGCTACAAAGGTATTATAATACCATAAGCATACATATTGTATAATTTAATGCATTGTTCAGATCATCAACTTGACTATGAAAAGAAAAGCGTCAAGATCACATGGCTACGATGCAAAATCTGTGGCAATGTAGTTGGTTGGCTAGAAGACGATAGACAAATGATTGAAGGAAAAGCTACAAGACTGTCATACTCAGAGAAGCGAATACTAAGATAGTAGTAAACTCAATTAGTTTAGCTCAAATGTTCAACCTCACTGTGCTGAGTGTTCAATTTTCAAGCTTGGATGATTATCCAACTTAATGTTATATGCATAAATGGTGTAGAGGCTAACTGAATTTCATAATTAGATAGAAGCATATAATTTATTCTGTGTGTCTAAAAGTTGATACGGTGACTGCTCCAGATAAGTGAAAGGAGAAATGTAGTTATTCATTCCAATGATTAATTAATAATTCATACTACATAGCCAATAAATTCTGTTGTTTATTAATTATTATGCTGTTGCTTTTAGGTAAGTTTAGCAGCAAGATTACTAATTAAAAAAGACTCACAGGTGTTTCTTCCTCAGATTCATATAAATATCCAATTACAGAATCTGCTACATCTCCAGGATGTTTGGTACGATCTGCTATTACCACTATCATTCTATCTGGTTCGTATATTTTTATGATCTTCAATGTATCGTATTCTGAAATCTCCCATCGAATGTTGCCTAATGCTTCTATCTCTTCTTTTTTATGATTTTCAAATTTGACATCTAAAGCAGATTTAACCTCTTCTACTTTGGAATGATCAATCTTTGAATCATGAGCAACAAATAAGTCAGTTACACTGTTATCATTATGAACTATAAATGAAGCGAAAATATTCTCGTCTACCTCAACTAGATGCTTAATCTTATGAGTAGGGATTGCCGTAGTAGTTACCAGGATAATATACTACTCAAAGATATATATGACTACTCATTAAAGAAAATAAACAACCACACCAATCTAATACCATTACTAGATTTGGAAAGATCTTTGTACGTATGTATGCATAACAATCATGGAGTCAGTATCGGACCTTTTACAGTCTATTATCGTTTCGATTGACCTTGTTATCCATTATTGGATATACACATAGCCAAACCCTTAAGATACTCATATGTATTTGTTGGATGGCTAGAGAGATGGATAGCTGGATGGACGAGTAATAAACCTTGGCAGTAGGAGAGGAAGCAGCATTTCTTCACATCGTAATCACCATCAGTATATTATTATTTGCAGCTAAAATATTTGCTGAACTTTTTCATAGGTTAAAGCTGCCGGTAGTATTAGGTGAGCTTTTAGCTGGTATTATTGTGGGTCCCTTTGCGTTGGGTAGTTTACCTTTTTTTGATGGAAAGCCACTTGTTGTTCTAGATGAGACTGTTCGCCATATTGGCGAAATCTCTGCAATTGTAATTTTGTTTATAGCTGGTCTTGAAATTACACCTAGAGAATTCCTGAAAGGCGGAGCTGCTTCATTCACAGTAGGGGCTATTGGTGTCATTGTACCATTCTTTGTAGGATACTTTGTATTTACTATCTTTGGCTTAAATGCATTGGAAACTCTGCTGATTGCTACAGCTTTGACAGCCACAAGTATTGCAATATCAATTCAAGTATTAACAGAACTGGGAAAAATGCAATCACATGAGGCTAGGCTAATCTTAGGAGCTGCAATAGCTGATGATATCCTTGCCATTGCAGTTTTGTCAGTAGTTACAACAATGGTTCAGACAGGAAATACATCACTAGACATTATGAATATTACCTTTCTCATTCTAAAGATACTAGGATTGTTTGCAGCCTTGGTGATTGGAGCAGTCCTAATAGTTCCCAGGCTGCTACATCTGGAAAGGTTGTGGAAATCTAAAGGCAGTATAGAAGGTATTACAACTGCTGCGTTCTTTGGAGCAGCAGGAATTGCTGCATTTATAGGTCTATCACCTATTGTTGGAGCCTTTGCAGCAGGGATGGCGGTAGCAAGCACCAGAGTAATCAATAGAGTTGAAGAATATGTCGATAAACTAGAAATAATTTTTGCACCATTATTTTTTGCTATAATTGGGGCTCAAGTGGATCTGCGTGGAGTTAATCTTAACGTTCTTTTTCTTTCTGGTATAATAGTATCAATAGCTATAGTGACAAAACTGGTTGGTTGTGGACTTCCTTCAATGATATTTGTAAAGAAAAGGAGTAAAGCAATGAAAGTAGGAATAGGTATGATATCAAGGGGTGAAGTTGGGTTAATTGTAGCAGGAGTAGGAGTATCGTCTGGAGTTTTGACAGCAGATATCTACACAAGTATAATTATTATGGTAGCAGTAACTACTATTATCACTCCAATATGGCTCAAGAGATCTTATAGAAAAGATTCTTCCGAAACTACAGCACCACCTACTGTAGCGTACCGAGAGAACATGTAATAGAGATGTAAGCAAAATTGCATCTTGACAGAAAGGCTTGAGTAATCGATATAAAGACAATGATCTTTATGTGAGAAGATTGCTTGAAAATATGAAATCATTATTTTGGAGTCGCCTTAGGAAAACTTTTAGTTGATTATAATTTATTAGATATTCACATTCTAACTTCGGACTCAATCTTTCATCAGATTTTATACCGATAGAAAGATCTGCTTTTCTAAACGCAGGGTTGTCATTCTCTGAATCTCCAAGGTACATCGTATATCCTTCAATATTATTATTCCAAACATTAGGAATATTGGATTGTATGCTATCAAAAGCTAGACCTTTGTCACACCTGGTAGCATATAGATCAATAAAAGGATGAGAGGAATAAGTCTGAATATACAAACTAGGAGAAGATCGTTGTCCTGTTTGTTTATTGATCATTTTCTCCAGAACTGGTTCTGTTTTCTTCTTGAATAATCTCCAATCTTCTAAATGTCTCCAATCAATTGTAACACCTGCCAAAATCCCTCCTCCATCTGATGAGGCAGTGGTGAACTTTCGTTCAACAATTACTTGTTTGAATTTTAACTCTATAGCTTCAGCCAAAGTAGCTAATACTTTTGAATTATTATGTAGAACTTCTGTGTCTAACAACAGATGACTGGATTTGATGCAGCTTAGATTATTTGTGTCTGGTTCTTTGATTATACATTTCTTATCAGTTGTAATCGTTCCTTGTTCGTGTCTGACTAATACCAGCGTTTCAATTCCTAAAATACAGGAAATAATGACAGCAAATCTTGTCCTACTATGAAGAAAATTAAAATCCTTACTTGATACTATGCAGATTGGAATCTTTTCAGATATAGTCCATAATATGTCCTCTAATTCTTGCGGTATCGCATTATTTTGACTTCTAAGAGAGCCAGTTGGACATAAAGTCCCATCGTAGTCAGATAAGATAGCAGCGATTCGCAATTACATATCCTGATTGTTATGGTCCTATATTATTAACTAAGGCTAGTACAAAGTGTAGGCTTTAACAAGATGACTTAACGATTCTATGCAAGTTATTCATCAAAAATGATAATGACAGCATTAATCACACGATATAATTTTTAATGTGACTTTAAATGTAGGCTTGCTTCAGTAGAATAATCGCTATGTACAAATAATTACCGTTGATAGAATAGCTAAATAGCTTCATACATTAGAAACTGACACAAATTTTAGTAGTAATATGGGCTTCTCATAAATATATTATTTCCATATTCTGTTTTTGATCATATAATAATGAAATACAGGAGTAGAACTGACATAGTTGGATCAATCCTTGAAGCCACTAATGGAGGGAAAGCGACCAAAACAAAGATAATGTATAAAGCTTTTCTGTCCTTTGCGCAACTGAAAGAATATTTGAGGGATCTACTGCAAAACGACTTGATAGAATTTGAAGAAGGACATAAAACGTACGCAACAACTGCTAAGGGTATACAATTACTACAAATATTCAATAATATGCAAGAGCTAAACCCAATCCGCTTAAATGAAATAGAAGAAAATTCAATACTTGTATAAACCGCAACAAATCTTATAATCTGAGATTGAAGAGTGGAAATGGCATTTGTACTAATACATTTGTATAACTGTGATAACTGTAACTGTATAACACATATGTATATGGGTAGGAGAAGTTAATATACGCTGGTAGGAGAAGTTAATATACGCTGAACATCTGCAAATTCAGTTCTGTATGCTCCATTTAGATTCCTGATGAAACTGAGTCATTAACAATATTACTACGTTCATAGCAAGTAATGGAAAGCCTCTTCCCCGTTAAACCAGGAAGCTTGAACATAAATAACCTAGGTATGTTAGTAGCTATCTTGGTAGTAGTAGGAGCCTGGTAATACATGACTCGCGTATTCAACTCAGGTTACACCGTATATTGATGTAGATTAGAGTCTATAATATCAGAAATTAAGATATCACGGGCTATGTCATAATATTAATTACTGCTAATGTTACTGATATGATTTATGCGGTTTATTCTTTTATTATCAAAAAATGAAGATGCTCAAGGATTTTTAAAATATTATATGGGAATTGCTTAGATGTGAAAATTAAAGTTTATAACAATATAATATAAGAGATTTTAAGAAACAATCTTCGTTACTGTATTTTAGGAAGGCTATACTAAGAATTAGATTGTCGCAAAAAGATAGTATTAGAAAGAAAAAGACTTCTATACCTTCTAAGAAGATAACCCCTGAACAAGCAGCTAAAGCAGTTAAAGACACGGCAAAGAGTATTCGCGAGGTATCTTCTTCAGCTAGAAAAGCTGTGAAAACTTTTCGTGAAAGTGGAGCTGTAACAGAACTTGCAGAAGCTGTGCGTGATGCTGCCATTACAACACGCGATACTACAAAAGACATTAACTATACGGCTAGAGAGGTAAGAGACAGTCATATAGTAGCTGATACGGCTAGTGCTGTAGAGGAAACAGCTACAGCCGCAGATGAAACACTCCACGCAGTAGAGGACACAGCTAGACAGTTACCAAGGGCAGCACCTAGAACAAGCAGGACTTTAAGAAAAGGGGCAAAGAAGGTCAGTAGGAAGACAGCAACAGTCAAGCTTCAAGCAAAGAAGACAGCCAAAAGAGGGGCAAGGCGAATAAAGAGAGGGGCATTACAAATTAAGAGAAAAAAATTAAAGTAAGAATAGTAATACACTCACATGTTTACTTAGGTGTAGACTCTGTATTTTCTTTATCTTGCTTTTCAGTTTGTGTAACTGTATTCTCTTCTAACAGAGTTTTACTCTTTCTCGGATCTATTTTATATGGTGCGAATTTCTTACAATAACACCAATCTTTGCAACCTAGATACTCCCTAGCATAATAGAAAAAGTTTGGGGGAGAATCTGATGGTGCTGGTATATGGTCATTGAGGTGGTGTCCGCAGCTGATGCACCATATGCTTTCTCCAGTTTCCAAGAATTCTCCTCCTGACATTTTAGATTACTCTTTGCATATTCTTTATAAAACTATGTTGGGAGGTCATGAAGAAATCTATTACTATCGATTTTGATTATGGGGACCCCCATAGATGGGATGTACGGATCGAGTCAATAACAATGCAGGGAGGAGCCCCCAAATCTTATAAGAGAATCTCATATTTCTAGGTTAAGTTCTTTGCCTATTCATTTATTACCCTTGACTCTAAAAGAGAGTAGAGCAGATTGACCATCTTCTATGGGATGATCTCTATTTTGCTGTTATATGTTGCTGTAGACAAGGAAAAAATTTCAATACTTATGAGCCAAAGAAATAGATTATTACTAGATCCTTGCTACCGAGAATAAACCTGTGGCGTGTATTGGTAGGAACAAAGATAAATTCACCACTCTTCACAGATTTTAATTTTCCTTCTATTTCTATGAACCCGTTGCCTTCAACTACAAAATAGACTTCATCCACAGAATGCGGAAGCTGAGTATCCGTATCTCCTTCCTTAAGTCTGAGGATTCCAACAGCCAATCCTTTAGTGTTAAAGACATCTAAAAAATAGTTGCCACTGCGATCTAAATCACCAATTACTTTATTAAGACTAATAATATCTTGTTTCATTGATTTTATTATGCTTGAGAATCTCGAATATAATTTTATAGATCATAATGCAGTGTACAAAATATGATTAGGCATTTGAATTTACAGCGTTAGAGAGGGAGGGGATAACGAAGAACTAACAACTGTTGATAGACAAAAGCACTATCCCATACAGCGTCGGGAGAATTTATTTTTTCTTTTCCTTTGTAGACCTTCAAATTGGAACTGAAACATTGAGTCAGTAACGAGTAACTTCAACATACAAGTTAGAAAACCTGTGATGGGTCGGAGTGATGAAAAAGCAATAGAAGCGTTCGGTTTGAATAAGAAATGAGGAAGATAGTACTACCAGCGTCAATTAGAGTGAACTAGAGTAGATATTTAGAAAAGTTATGAATAGCGTAGCAGTGTCTCGTTTTTCAACAGGATTCGGGACCAACCATTGTGTATAACATTCTACAAACGACCTTACGGATGTTTACATAGCCATTCAACTTAGGTAATTATTCTTTAATAGTCGTAACTATATGAACAACACAACGATTGGAATCATTTTAGTAGCAACAACAGCAGTAATGATTATTGCCTCAACAAATATCATCCCAATGATACAACTAAGACAAGTATACGCTGCAAGTCCCACTACATCTCCAATAAAAGATAATATTCGTGCAAGTTTAGGGAATAGAAACCAACAAGGTAACTGCATTAGAACTGATGGATGTGCAACCTCAGATGTAGGTCAAGGAACACTCGGTAGCGATAATTCAGTAACTGGATTTACTGATCAAAGTACAACTAATACAACGACAACAGCAAACGCAGCAACAGCAGGAGCTAAAGGTGACCCTGGACTTCCTGGACCAGCAGGAGCTAAGGGCGATAAAGGTGACCCAGGATCACCCGGAGCTAAAGGTGACCAAGGAGCTCAAGGACTTCAAGGAGTTCCAGGGGCTAAAGGAGAAACAGGAGCTCAAGGACCTACAGGACCTGCAGGATCACCACGATCACTCGCTGTGACGCAGTTCCGTGGTGACAGTGTTAGCATAGCGCCGGGAGAATCTGGAATTGCAGTAGCGAGGTGTAACTCTGGCGAAAGATCCACAGGCGGAGGGTACACTCTCACTGGATCAACAGGTACGATCACCCAGAACGTGGCTCTGGTTACCAATGGTAACAATATCGGATGGCAGGTTGCTGCTGTGGCTGGACCAGGCACTACCACAATACAAGCATATGTGGAGTGTGCAAGCCTAGTCCCTTAACCCAAAGGCTCAAATAATTAATCTTTCTTTTATTTTTCTCATGTTACATGAAATAAGGACCAATCTTTCATTATCTTTTTCTTGGTTATTTAGAGAGATAATTGGTTCTAGATTTTGGGTGCAGCCCATACCCGTCAGGCTCGTTGATTTTCATAAGATATCGTTACACAGCTAACAGACAAATAAAAAAAGAGAGGATTAATTGGGTTCACAGTCGCCGAGATAATATTTTGATAAGAAATACCCTAGATATTGAATAGTAACTAACACTGATTACTAATGTAAGATTTCATAAGATATTGTTAGGCGACTTGACATTGAATAATATGTATTTCTTAGGTACCCACTACAGCAACGTTCACTATTACTTGAATCAAAAATTAAAGTAAAGTAGCAAGCTGCAAATCTCATATATTTCATCGAAGTACATCTCGATATTGAATAACAAGAATAGGGACATAACGATTGCAATCATCGTAATAGCATCGATGAGAAATATTCGGATTTGATCAGGGAGGAACTAAATCAAAATATGATTGCAGTTAAGGTCAGTATGGTGCTGTTAGTCATTTGTATTATTCTGTAATACTGAATATATGGTCACTATATGATGCTGATTGTCTACTTTAAGGGTTCCGTTCTTAACACTATATGTCATCTCAGGGTTCACTACACCTTTTCCGAAATCAATAGTGCCATTTAGTAGATATGTTGTTTTTCCTGCCTTTTCTATGGAACTAACGGGCGTAACATCCACACTAATCGGGTAGAACTTTGATGTTGTAGTATCCCCTTTTGTGACAGAGACCTTCAGATTTGCATTCACTATATACTCTGCTCCAAATTTATACATTGTAGGTATTGTATCGTTATCCAAACTGACTTTACAGTTGCCTGATGGACATATCGATATACTTGTTGTATTAGCCGTAAGGGAATCCACGTCAAAATACGACACGCCAGTGGGATGAAAATTTATAGTCGTTGTTAGTGTGTCGATGCTGCCTGTTGCTGCATAGCTTGATGAAAACATGAGCAATATTGCACATACGATCAAAGCAGATACAAGGTTTAACCTTATCATTCCAATACTACACACCTGCTCTTTAATATATTTTGAAGTAGGACTAGACTAGGCAAGTGTAAAAGCTTTAAACGATAAATTGTCTACAATATAACAACGTACGGGATATGAACAAAGAAGCGATAGAAAAAAGCCGATAACTTGAAGGAGCTAAATGAGAAAGTAGAGCAGCATACTAGATATCATTTAGAGCTGCTATTCTTGAGACTAGCTCTACTTAAATCTAGTTAACCTCTTAAGATTTTTAGTTGTGACCTTGAAGATATTTCTTCTCCATCCATAAGGTTAGTCACTTGGACATTATTATTCTGTATTACACCTTCTAGTCGACAGCTAAATAGTCAATCCATGACGGTGCTAGTGTAGGATGTTGATTATCTCTAGTATCTGCTCCCTCCCAGCTCATAATTTCTCTACCAGTTCAATTACTATGACCTCCACCTCCGCATGTAGGAGGTAGTACAGGTGTATCTCGAATTAGCAGCAACGGTTAATCTTATTATTGGTAAGCTCGATACTTTGCCATATGCTGAAGCTGTAGCACTGGCTACAATCTCTACAAGGGTAACGTTCGTAGGGTATTTCTTCTTATAATGGTTCCTTATGGAAAACTAATTCTTTTTATATTAAATTCCCGTTTTTTAAACGAAAGAAGTAGAAGGACTTGAAAAAAGAGGGCTAATGTTTGAATCACTAATAAATAAATTTCAACTAAGACTCAAAGATAGGACATCGGCTGGAAATCTGTTAGCTGGGTCTTTAAAAGATTTTATGAAAAAGGAACGACTAACTGATGACGATGATATAGTGATTCTTGGCATTCCAAGGGGCGGTGTAATAACTGCAGATGTTATTGCGCAAAAGCTTAATGCAGCAGCAAAATTCGACATTGTAATTCCAAGGAAGTTAGCAGCGCCACATAATCAAGAATTAGCAATAGGTGCTATAGTGGAAGACGGCACGACATATCTAAATGAAAATCTCATCAAAATGTTAGAAATACAATCAGATTATTTAGAGAAAGTGAAGAAAGAACAGATTGATGAGATTAGGCGTAGAACTGCAGTGTATAGACAACCGGGATTAGGCTACAATATTTGCGCCGGATCTATCGTGATATTGGCTGATGACGGGGCTGCAACTGGTGCTACTCTGATTGCTGCGGCAAGATGGATAAGGAAAAATTATGGTCCTAAGAAATTGATAATCGCACTACCTGTTGCTCCGAAAGATACAGTTTCTTTACTGAAGAAGGAAGCTGACCACGTGGAGGTAATTACAAGCCCATTTACCTCTAATTTTAGATCTGTAGGACAATATTATCGAGATTTCAACCCGGTGACAGATGAACAGGTTATAGGCATTATGAAGGATAGAAATCTGTTGTAGCCATGATCTCTCTTTTTCCTTCTATCTAATAGATCTGTAGATACTTTAAACTTTATCTACAACTTCTTTTAGAGTAGATAACATGGCTACTATTCTTATACTCTACGGGATATATTTTAGACGCTCTAATGAAGCGATTTTCTGTGAACAAACACAATTTGGCTACTAAATTAAGAAGAGTTTATTAATTAAGCTATGAATTTCTCTGTAATGCAAGAAAATAAGCCTATTTTTGCACCAGAAATTCTCAAACTTTGAGATAATAATTACGATATTTATTCTAGTAATGGTTTTGCTATTTGAAATAACACCAAATGCAAGCTTTTCTCCTCTCATGATGAAGATGAAGACTAGTAATAAAACACAAAAGAATCACAAGGGTAGTGCCTGGACCCGTTGATGACCCCACAGTCACGGCAAGCTTCCGAGAGGACAACCATTGGAGTATAGTTGTAAATAGTGGAGGATTTTCCATTAGTGCATTTGCTGCTGCAGAATGTGCGAAGTTAGTACCTCCACCATAGCTTATTATCATAACCATAGAATCTAAAACGAAGGGCTAACATAGGTCAATACACCTTCCTTTCTTTTTCTTGACTTCATTGGGAATATACAGTTTTGACGTATCAATAATATTTTGATGAGAAATACCCTAAATATTGAATAGTAACTAACACTGATTACTAATGTAAGATTTCATAAGATAAGATATTGACGAAAGTAGCACAATTAGTCGCTTAATGCGTATAAATTAAAAAAATGAGATACTTTGAATATGAAGAACACAAAGAACGCAATCATCATCTTAGCATCAATAATGGTGATTGTGGGAACAACTCTTACTCCAACACTACTACAACAAGTAAATGCTGCAGTCCAAGTCAGAAGCCAACACATCGATCAAGAAAACCTGTGTTATAGAACTAACACTTGCAGACAGTCAGATGTAGGACAAAATACACTTGGGAACGATAATCAAGTGACTGGTTTTGCTGACCAGAGCGACAACCTTCAACAAACACCAACACCAACAGTAATACCAACTCCAACTCCAACAGTAATCCCAACTCCGACTCCAACTCCAACTCCAACTCCAACTCCAATACCTGGTAATTGTGGAACTGGGACTATCTTTGATGTAACACTCCAAGCGAATCTAGCAAATTTGCCAACAGGAACTGTATTGTGTCTGAAATCAAATGGCAGTAACCAGGATATAATTGCAATCTTTCCAAATGGTAATTCAATTCCTGTTACCGTAACAGTCTCGCAGTCTGTAGCTGGTGGTGCATGTCAGGCTCCACTCGTCGTAGGAGCAGTAACGTCAGGCACGCTACCAACTGGACTATCAGGCACAACTGTATGTCTGTCACCCACATAGGCTTTAGAACGAAAAAAGCCACAAACCTCCCCTATTTTTTTACTAAATTCTTCAAGTTCTAGTTAGGTCAAACCGACAAGACAGACAAGTAGTAAGTTGTGCACTCATTTATGTAAAGTATACCAACAGCAACATCGCTCTAAGGAACAATTAGGACAATCATTTGAGGATTTACTAGTGCTACATTCTTCTGGATAACAACCACAGTCTACACATTTAATCTTCATAATATTCGAATTAGATAGTGATTAATTATTCGTTTCCATGTATAATAATAATAATAATAAAAATAAAAATAAAAAAAAAGAAATTCGGAAGCTAGGTATGTAGTTCCATCCGCTACTGCTACTACCAATTGTACCATTAGCTGCGAGGTTAAGCATTATGGTTGAACTGTAGTTTCTACTGTGGCTATCTACTTGATTCCTTTTGTTGCATTTAGGATTAATTGGGCAATCTGATCTGGGTGCGCTCCGTATGATGCATGGCTAGCGTTGATCGATAAAGTGGTAGCATTCATTTGTTTTGCAAAGAGACGTTGGGCATCAGGAGGAATCATGTGATCGCTCTCAGAAATCTGATACCATGTTGGTAGTTGTTTCCAAGCTGGAGGACCAGATTTTTCGCCAAAAGTTGATGCCTTAAATGGCTTTTGTGCAACAGCCATGATGTCGGCTTCAGTCTGATCAACATCTTGAGCAAACATATCATGGAACATGGCTGGGTTTATGTACGAAAATCCTGCGTTATCTAAAACCAAGAATCCCTGCGGGAACTTCTTGGCATCGACAAAATTCGACAGCGACTGACCCTCATCTGGTGCAAAGGCAGCAATGTAAACAAGTCCTGTGACGTTGGGATTATTATAAGCAGCATTTGTGATCACAAATCCACCGTATGAATGTCCTACGAGAGTTACTGGTCCGCCAATAAGATCGATTGCTCGCTTAACAGTAGCAATATCATCAGCCGGAGAATTGAGAGGCATTTGCACAGCGATAACTCTGTGTCCTGCTTTTTCTAGAATAGGAATTACTTTGCCCCATGATGAGCCGTCAGCCCATCCGCCATGGACTAGAACGATATTCGTAGCGTTTGTTGCCATGCTCTTGATTCCTGTAGGTTGCATTAATGTCTTGTTCTGTGCGTTAGCCTGACCAGAATGTGTAGTTAATGAAAGGGTTACAATAAGCGTCATAGTAAGAAAGAGTAACCCCAAAACTTTTGCTTTTTGGGTATATTCTTGCATTTAATTGACATTGGTAATAATAATCTTGTATATAGGACTTCTGTATACGAAAAGTATAGTAATTTCTGAAAAACGAAGAACAAATATCGTTTGATGACATACTCGGACAGCTTCCAAATGTGTTGTCTAAATTACCATAGGATGAAAAGAGCTAACGAAGCTATTATGATCTCTAGATAAAAATAAAAAAAGAGAGGATTAATTGGGTTCACAGTCGTCAAAAGAACGTACATATAATCATATACAGATAATATTTTGATAACAAATAATCTGGATATTGAATAGTAGCTATTAATTATTACTAATGTCAGATTTCATAAAATAATATTCTGTATCTCGACATTGAATGATACGTATCTCTAAGTTACTCGCTAAAGTAACATGAGCAGTTACTTAAATCAAAATTAAGGTAAAGTAGTAAGCGTCTAAGCTAAATACTACAAGGTCAAACCATATCAACAGAAGCCTTCCATTTTGGAATGTTGTTATTTGTTTTAGCCATATAACCTGATGGAAAGGGCACTATTTTAGTATTTTACATGTTTTAGTAAGAGAAACATGGAATACTGCTATCAATGCGGAAGATAAAAGAGAGAAGATACAGGCGCTATCATTAGCAAAAGAATGCTATGCAATGAAATTGGATTTGCTTACAAATGCTACAGTGGTTGATGATGCCATCAGATTTGTATCAGAGAGAACAGTAGAACAAACAAAGTCCCAGTTGACAAGCAAGTTTTAAATTCTAAAAGGGAGAGTTACTATAACGATGACATGAAGTCAACAAGAAAGTGTGTATTCTAATAATAAAATATACGGTTTGATTTTGATTAAGGAAGCAGAATATGTCTAACCTCTAGCTAATATTCTTCATTATAGTATCATCTAACCAATCAAATATGCGTTGATTTGATAGTGCAGGCGCACCACATTGACAATGCTCTTCTGCACCTTCTTCTGTTGTAAATAAAACGTATTTCTTTGGACATGTTAGTGCATCAAATACCTTTTTTGGTTGTCCAGGAAATGAGTCATCTTTTTCTGCTTCGAGAACCAATGTTGGACACTTGATATTTTGTGCAATGTCTTTTATAGTATAATTTTTGGACTTTTGTATGAGCTCAAATGGTGTATTAACGCCAGATGTCCACATTCCATGCTTCATGTTGAATCTTATATTTGGATCAGATTCGGACAAAATATCAAGCACTGTGTTAACAACTTCAGTATTGCCATTCTCAATCGGAGTTAGTAAGGACTTAGGAAAACTTGATGCAAAAGCATCGTAGCCATCAAAAACTCCATTATATAATATACAGGCAGCTATTCGATGTTCAAAAGCAGCTGCTCTAGCTGCTAGGTATCCTCCCATGCTTATTCCCATTAGTGCAAGACGTTTAGGATCTACGTCTTTTGGTTTGGTTAATGCATAATCTACAACAGGTGTGACTACTTTTTCCCAATCATATCTAAATGGAATCTTTTGCTTACGTATTACTCCACCCTGACCAGGACCTTCGAAGGTTAAGCAGTTGTAACCTCGTTCCAACGCGGGAGCGGCAGCAGATGTGTAAAGTTCTTCTAATGTTGAGTCAAAGCCACCATGAGCTATTAGAGTAGGTCTAGGAGACTTACTGTTATCATTATCCACTTTATAGAAATATCCTGGCAAAGCAGTTCCTTCATATGGTATTTCCACAGGTTCAAAGGAGGGTGAAAACAATCCGGATGCTTTACTAAAACATTCCTTGTTTTTTCCCCAAGTATTCTCAATTCTTGGATCTTCTGGATCTATAAGAAGAAACTCGGCAACTCTGTAATAATTTGAAGCACGAAGATAAGCTTCACGAGCACTTATTTTATGTCCAGCAGCTAAGCTCTCGTCAGCATACTTGTGAACTCTATTTGCGGTCTTTAACCATTCTGTATGCCAACTCTCAAAGTCGCCTTCCTTAATGCGATATGCGGTAGAAAGGCATTCTCCTATATCTGCTCCTTTATAATATGTCTCGCCTATTGTTCTAAGCAATTGAAGAGAGAAAGTTGGATCTTGAAACACAATCTTCATTCATTAATTTGTGATACATTCAGTATTTAAGTATAAACAATATCTAGAATAGTTGTGTCAGGAACAAGACTGCTACTACTACTAACCAACCATATTACAACTATGGGAGAAGTAAAAGCTAAATCTAGTTTTCTCTTATAAAATGGCAACTTAGTTGACATTCAAGGATCTAAAGAAACGAGTTAGTCTAGAAATAACAGGTCAGCATAGGCTCTTTGAAAGGCTAAGAAACAAGTCATTTTGGATTTGGGATATTCAGCAACATGAGCAGGCAGACATTCGAACAAAGGGAGATTGCTGTTTCAATCATATCATAGGCCTGCCAACAAAAGAAAGAATTGAGAAACCAATCTTTGATTATCAGCGAACTCTGTATGATGCATTACTAATTCCAGATAATTACAATGCCATGAACCATAACTTCAAACACAAACATATGCTTAATCTGACAGAGCGATAGACGCAGCAGCTGTATCAATACATCTATGGGTTAGAGCCTAACAAATCTATATTATATCAGACTAATGCAGTATTAACTAACGTTACATCATTATTTCCAACAATCTGCACTATCTCTGACGATTCTATACTTATAAGATAAGAGATAGTCTTAACTTCAAGCATTTATAACATTCTTAAGACGTTTTATAAATTACCTATGTCACAACATTTATCTCAGGCTTACTCAGAGTAACATTTTTACATTATTTTACACTTCTCGATAGGGATTGAATGGGACTTTCAAGGGTCAAATTTCTTAAACGATAGTTAGATTTGACATGTGAAATAATATGGTAGCCATATGGAAAATATTATACTATAAACTATACCATGAACATTATAAAACTAGACAAATATCTTACGCTTTAGCATAAAAGCCAGCCTTTCTTTCGTATATTTGTCCATTTTGCATTGCCTTTCTAATATAAATTCTTGCGTCGTCTTCTGTAAATTTTCCTGTTTTTACAAGTTCGCTAATGAAATTGTTTTCACTGACATCATTTCTATCCTGCCCAGAGAGGGCATTAAAGATCTCCATAAATATTTTTAATTTTGACACCTCGCTATGTGGTTTGCCATGAAGTACCCCGAGGTCCACTTTTCCTGTATTCACATCTATCCCAGCAGTTTCTAACATACGCTGAACAAGGTATATTGCACGTTCTCCTTCCTCTGCTTCCACTTTATCTTTTAATAGCAATCTAGCTCTAGCTGTAGCTAGCCGTATCAGTGCTTCAAGCTGCCTAGGAGTAACAGTAATCATACCTTCAGAATCCGCATTTCTCATTTTCATATAATAATTTTTGATAATTTCAATTGCCTCAGTAGTCAACTCAGGTTCGATTTGTTTTGAGAACGCAAGATATTTGCTGAAGAGATCGATATCTATAGCAGGCTGAGCTGCGTGTCCTGCGTCTCGATGAATTTCCAAAATGTGACTTGCTACACGACTATCTTTCTCTTTTTCTGGTGTATCTCTTACAACATATATGATATCAAATCTAGTCAGGAGTGGTATTGGTAAGTTTACATTTTCTGTAATATTCTTGTATGGATCATATTTACCATACATCGGATTTGCAGCAGATAAAATAGAAGTTCTTGCATTTAGTGTGGCAACTATACCGCCTTTCGCTACAGAACAGGTCTGCTGTTCCATTACTTCGTGCAATGCTGAGCGGTCTTCTGGTTTTATTTTGTCAAACTCATCAATACATACCAATCCTTGATCGCCCAATACTACTGCCCCAGCTTCAAGCATCATAATTCCAGATTTATCTCGAATTACAGCTGCAGTTAGCCCAGCTGCAGTTGATCCTCTTCCTGATGTGTACATTCCTCTTGGAGCAATTTTTGCAGCAAACTTTAACATCTCTGATTTAGCAGTACCAGGATCGCCTACCAAAAATACGTTAAGATCTCCTCTTCTAGTTGATCCATCACCCAGTTTCTTCGTTACTGAGCCTACAATTAACAGCAGTATTGATTCTTTGATAACTTCATGGCCATATACATGCGGAGCAAAAGAAGCAATCAGCTTATCGTATGCATCTGGCTTACCTGCAATAGCCAATATTCGTTTTTCATCTTGGTTGCTAATTGCGATTCTTTCAACAGTTCTGGTGTCCTTATTACCAGCCCTTCCACCTAGATATTCTATATTATTTCCCTCCATACGTAATCTGAAAAGACTTGTCTTAAAGTTTGGAGAGGTTTGTTCCTGTTCTATTCGTATAATACCGGTTAACATTATTCTGTCGCCAGGACGACACTGATCCACAAGATCTCCCATTACAGTGACTTCCACGTAGTGTGGTAGCTGACCCGCTGGTAGGTCTTCTGGGAGTTCTTGGAGTCTGACCATTTGAAAATCAGCAAAAACGCTATTTTCTGGATCCATCTCAAGTTCCTTTTCAGAACAATTTACACATTTTGAAGGTTTCTTAAGAACTAGCCCTTTTAGTTGAGTTTCGTTAATGGTATTGCAGTTGAGACAGATATAACCAATTTTCTTGGCAAGCGGCTTTACTTCAGATGACCTTACCACCATGCCTGAGACTCCAATCAGTTTATCGATTACTTCTGCATTTATATCACGTAATCCCTTCTGTACCGTATAATTTCCTATTCTAACTTTGATTTTGTCCTGTATTTCCTGTGCATAATCTGGATGAATTTCATTTAAAATAGATAATACCGCTCCAGAAAATCCCTCGAACATTTCATCTGGATTATGTGTAATTTGCTTGGCCAGATTTGGATTAAATGTATCGAAATCAATATAATCTACAACAAGTGAAACAGAATTTAATGCCATCATGTAGTTAATTCTGTCAAAATATTTGTAGTTCCCTTCTCTATCCTTAAAAGCCCGTAAAAAATTTTCTAATTCGTTAGCTAATGCTGACGTAGTTTGTTGCTCAGCCAAATTTTCTTAACACCTTTTCTTTGAACACTGAAGAAGAGTTGTGAATCAAAAGATAAAGTTCATTTTCTTCAGCTGAAAGTTTTGCTTCTAATTCTGACGAAAGAGGATATGAGGCTGCTAATTTTACAATCTTCTCAAGACGAGACGCTACAAATGAATTTAGCGAAACTATAAGCTTCTCTCTTTCCCTCTCTTCAAGTCCTTCAAGGTAATCGTTAATCCTAATATAAAAGTCAGGTTCTAGCCCAGATAAATCATGGGATTTTGCTATTCTCTCACGATTTAGAGCTCTCGAAAGATAAGTTGAAATATCACTCTCCTGAATTTCAATAGCGTTATATCCTAACAAAATTTTTGCTACCCATCGTGGGATAGAAGATATGTCGCCTTCTTTTGCATCAATTGCAATGTCGTCTACTCTTATCTTTATGTCACGTTTGTAGGTAACCCGAAGATCTTCCAACATATAGTCAATTCGATACGCTCCTTGTATTGTCTCTATGTTGCTTTCTGATATATAATGGGTAGGCATGCTTAGTTATATATGATGTATATAAATCTATGACCAATTATATGTTTTGTCAAGATAGCTTTTATTAAGCTACAAGCTAAAATGAGATAATAAGTAGTTAAGTTATTATTATTTAAAAACTACATTGAACTATCACGTGCAAATATGCCTACTACAACTACAAACACAAAGCTCTCAAATTTAATGTGGGTTGAGAAATATCGCCCCATAAAATTGAACCAAGTTACAGATCAAAGTGAAATTGTGAAGGGATTGAATAATCTTATAAAAAATCCTAATGAGATTCCCCATTTGCTATTTGCTGGACCTGCAGGAGTAGGCAAGACTACTACTGCTTTGTGTATAGCAAGAGAACTACTTGGAGAAGATTGGCAACGAGATACTCTTGAATTAAATGCATCTGACGAAAGGGGAATCAAGATGGTTCGCGAAAGAGTAAAGGAGTTCGCAGCTGTAATTACACTTACAACTGACAATAGTAAGAAAGGCATACCATTTAGAATAATAATTCTTGATGAAGCAGACGAGATGACACCTGATGCTCAAACGGCGCTACGAAGAATCATTGAGGATAGCTCAAAAACGACACGGTTTATAATTATCTGTAATTATTTATCTCAGATCATTGAGCCAATTCAAAGTAGGTGTGTAGTATTTCGTTTTACTAGATTGACAGAGGAGAATATTGTAAACCACTTAAAAATGATCTGTGAAAAAGAAGGAGTAAAATTTGAAGAAAAAGCTCTTGAACAGATTTACGATGCTACTTCTGGAGATCTGCGTCATTCAATTAATATCCTACAAGCAGCAGCGGGAATGGGATCTGTATCCCTTGCCAATGTAATTTCATCAATAGGACTTTCTGGCAAAGCTAAAGTTAGAGATGTTATTAGGCTGGCTCTTATGGGTAAGTTCAATGATGCTAGACTTAAACTCTTGGAACTAACACATGTTTATGGAATGTCTGAGAGCGATTTTCTTAAATATGCAAATCAGGAAGCGTATGACATGAAACTAGATCGCCCAGATGAATTTGCAGCACTAATGGCAGAGTATGACTTTCGGTTGACGACAGGTGCACATCCAGAAATTCAATTAGCTGCTCTGCTGGCGCAACTAGGAAATTTAGGATCAAAGAGTGTTAAAAAATCATAAGCCATGTGAAAAAGTAATGCAATACCACAGCAAGGATGTAATGACTTGACATCTAATTTTCTAATTTAAGATTTCTGATTATTGAGATGTATTTTCACGATTCTCGAGAATACAAAATATACATTGTTTTCAGTCTCTAGAGGTGTCCTTTTTCTATACTGTTAAAATATTTACATTTCCTATATAGATATGACAATGTCTGACCCCAACTACATGAGAGCTCTAATTTATCCCAATGCATGTCTAATAAACTGTATCTGCCAGATACAGCCAGTATCTATCTAGCTATTGTAGGTAATTATGTATTTTACACTTGGAAAGGCCCCCCATAATACATTACTTTATTGGTCTGAAACTCATGGTTATTTTGATCTTTATCGCATCAAACTAAAGCGTATTTTCGATTGAATATTTGTTATTATAAGGAACTACTTATAATCTAAATGTTTAAACCATAAGTGCTGAAATAATTTATGCGTTTTTGTCTAGAAGTTTGGGGAATAGATTACAGCAAGATCAAAGAAACCTGTGTCTTAGCTGAAAAGCTCGGTTACTATGGATTTTACTATGGTGAATCATTAGCAGAAATTGATTTGGATTGTTGGAGTGTTTTATCCAACTTATCCGGGCTAACCTACATAATGAAATTAGGACCTGTTATAACCTATCTATTTCCTCAATATAGAAACGTTGCACTACTAGCTAAAAAAGCTGTGACATTGCAAGGAATTTCAAATGAAAGAGTAGAATTTAGAACAGGTGCAGGAGCTACTCTTTAATATGCGACACAATGGCGGCATCCTTACAGAATAGAGTATCCAAAAAGGTCTGAAAGAGTTTCAATTCTTGAAGAGGGAGTACAAGTTCTTCAAATGTTATGGGGCAAATCGCCAGTTTATTATAATGGAAAATATTTCAAAATGAACGGTGCAACTATGCAAAAACCAAGCCAGTGTATTCCTATTACAATCGCTGCAAAGAAAGAGATCATGATGCGTATAGCTGCCAAGTATGCAGATATATGGGAAGCAGCATATCTTTCTCCTGAACAATTCAAATCATTAAACACGAAATTTGATGATATGTGTAATGAATTTGGTGGAAGAAACGTTATCAAATCCATTGAACTGGATGTCATTATTGCTAATTCTGATTCTGATTTAATGTATAATGAAAAACTCTTCGCCATGGAGAGAGGTCCTCATATATACAATCAGATACGCTGGGGTAGATCAGTTTTTTCTTGCTTTTCAAGATCATTTTGACTCTAGTGCATTAGAGTTGTTCATGGATGCAATAAAGTAGTAGAAGAGTACTTTGAAGGAAGGCTTGGGATATTGTTGCAAATACTGAAGATAAAAGAGAAAAGATACGACTGAACTTGTGATATATGCTTATGTCAATTAAACTTTTTAAGCATTTAAAACAATGAATAACCATACTTGTCAAGACACAACTCGACAGAAGATTTGAATGACCTACAAAAAAATAACGACAAAAATGTTGAGATTCAAGATAAGTGTTCATTGTGTGGCAAGACCTTATCTGGAGGAGAAAAAAAGCATAGTCCAAACCTAGAGGAGACCGCCACAGATGGGATTCGTTACACATTTGATACGGCAGATTGTATGAGCATGTTTAAGAGGCTGAAAAGTGCATATGGCACTAAGTTCGGTGAGTTTTTAGGAATAGAACAGTATGTTTCTGACCCCTTTTGGGACACGGTCATTCCTAGCGAACAAGAAATCAAAGAAATTGAGGAACAGGAAAGAATAAAGACAGAATTTATCCAAGTTATGCATGAGCCTTCTGAAATACAGGAACTTGGGGTCAAGCTGGTTAAATCAGCTCAGGATGAGATCTTAATAATATTCTCTACAGCGAACGCCTTTCATAGACAAATACTTGTTGGAGGTTTCCAACTACTGAAAATGGTTAGGGATAACAATAGTAGAGTTAAAATTAGAATCTCGACTCCTTTTGATAAGGATATTACGCAGACCGCAAAGAAATTAAGAGACGAGTTGCTGATTGACATCAGAGACATTAAAGAATCTTTTCGAATCAAATCAACAATTGTCATCGTAGATAGAAAATTTGCGTTATATGTGGAATTGAAAGACGACACAAAAGATAATTCGAATGAAGCAATGGGATTAGCCATATATTCTAGCAGTAGATCAACGGTATTATCTTACGTTACCATATTTGAAAGTATTTGGAAACAGGGAGAATTGCATGAACAGTTATCACACCTTCAGGAGCAAATAAGAACTCAGCAAGAGAGAAAAAAACAATTAATTGCTAAGGTCTCAGAATTAAGAATACCTATTATACCGATACTAGCATTAGCAGAAGCTATTCGTTCAAAAAAAAGCAACCAAAACTTGGAGCAAGAAGAATTCCTTGATGTCATTACTAGAAATGCAAAAAAATTAGAACTACTCACACATGACATAATGAATTCCTATTAACTATACGGTGTGGAATAAGGTGAGTGAATGAGCCGATCTTCTAACTTTTCTAATTGATTAAACAGAATCTGTCAATTCCCTCTTTTTTGTCGGAAATCTGGTTTGGATTTATCTTTTCCTATTTTGTATCTTTTATCAAGGCAATATAATCTAGACTATAAATATCACAATGGGGTTATGCATTACACCCAAATTTAGAATATTTTGTTTTTTGTTTCAATATTGACTTGTTGAAATTGGTCTTGTCAGATTGATTCTTTAATAATCTATTCGCCAGTTATTTTCTTGACTTCTTTTGAACTAGTAGAATAGCGCTCCTCTTAGTATTCTCATCAGAAAATAATACTCTAGTCCAACCACATCCTTGCTGGATCAGTATCACTCAATACAACAGCAACTCTTTGGCATTCCTCCATTAACAATAGCTCCTTCTACTTTCTCATTACATGTAGACACTAATGGTATTCTGGATCCAGTAGAGAAATTCAAAATAATTTTACCTATCCTATTGGGAATGTGCAAATACGTCCTGTTTTTGTATGAATCCAATAAGCAAAAAGTTAGTCAGAATCTGCACATGCCATTAGTGATCGGTTAACACCAAAACTTAAACTTTGACCTACGTTCTGAAAAGCTAATTATTTTAGTTTAGATTTACTATATCTATAGGTAAGTGGTTCTAATTTAATCTACGTCTTTCTAA
>Ga0137365_10000487_pt1 | contig 26798 bp, 25 predicted proteins | sample SagtaG_9_FD_104799 | JGI IMG/M metagenome (GOLD analysis project Ga0137365, IMG submission 104799) | Vadose zone soil microbial communities from Sagehorn Ranch, Mendocino, California, USA - Sage1_L_40_16 metaG | ecosystem: Environmental > Terrestrial > Soil > Vadose zone | place: USA...
TGCCTCGCGAATTGCTCCGCGAGCGGTGAGCTCTTACCTCGCCTTTTCACCCTTGCCTGCGCTTTTCTCAAAGAACCGGCGGTGTCTTTTCTGCGACACTTTCCGTCACCGCAATTTTACAACTGCGGCGCCCGCGTCTTTTACGCGGCATGCTGCCGTATGGTGTTCGGACTTTCCTCCAGCGAACCAAACCGATTCACCAGCGATCATCTGCCATCAGCGTCTAACTTAGCACAATCAGCGCCGCGGAAAAGCAGGCCTTAAGGGTTTTGGGCCTCCTGCGTTCGGGCGCGCGATTGTTCGGTAACGTCGCGGGCGCGATCGAGCGCGCGCTTCATGTAATTGTATTCTGACGCCTGACCACGCGGCGCGGGTGTTAGCGGGGCAGGCGTCGCTTTCGCGCCGACCGCCTGTGTTACGCCCGGTCCGGCTGCCACCGGAGGCGTTTCGTTCTGCTTCTGGCGGAGAAAGACGTAAGTCAGGCCGGCGACAAGCAGAAAGATAATAAAACCACGCATTCCTTATTTTGGAGCAGTTGGCGAGCCATTACCGACGTCCTTACCATAAGATTAATCCGCGACCTTTGTCTTGTTTGCGGCCGTTGTGCGAGTTCTCAAATGGGGGACGGCACATTCATCAGAAAAATTGTGATCATGGCGAGCGCGATTAACAGTTTGCCGATCATGCCGCCGAGATTGCCGAGCAAGCTGCCCCAGCCGGCGCGGCCCGCATCGATCATTCTCTTCCCGGCGATAAACTCCCCGGCGATCGCGCCGATCACCGGGCCGACAAACAACCCAACGATTCCAAAAAACAGCCCGACGAGCGCGCCCAAAACCGCGCCGCACATTCCCCATTTGGTGGCGCCAAAATATTTTGCGCCAAAATAAGCCCCCAAGAAATCGAGCGCATAGGTGGCAAGGGTAAGCAAAACCAGAACCGCAATACTGCGCCAACCGATGCTTTTCTCCGCGCCAAGCATCATTCGATGAATGACAGCGGCGGCAAGAATGACGGTCGTTCCCGGAATGATCGGCAAAACGGTGCCGATCAGGCCAACAGCAAAAAGAACAATCACGAACAGCCACCAGAATACTTCCATTCGGCGGAAATCCTAAGCCACGGATGGACATAGATGGAACACCGATGTTAAGAAACAAACCGGGGTTCTGACTCCGTGATGCGACTCCGTTCCGAGAAATATTCAGTGAAAATCTGTGTTAATCCTGGGCCAAAATATCTATCGACAAATTTTTGACCGGCTAGATGTCGATCTTATACTTGAATTCCCCGCTTAAACACAGATCGGAGGATTCATTATGCCACTTGCAGCCGGAAACAAAGCGCCAGATTTCACACTCTCGACCAAAACCGCAGACGGACCGAAGCAAATCAAACTGAGCGATAATTTCGGAAAAAGAAACACGCTCCTGCTCTTTTTCCCGATGGCGTTCACCGGCACCTGCACCACGGAAATGTGCGATATGAGCAAGGAACTGCCGAGTTACAGCGACATGAACGCCGTTGTTTACGGAATCAGCGGCGACAATCCGTTTGCCCAGGAAGCGTGGGCGCAAAAGGAAAAGATCGGCGTAACGCTGTTGAGTGATTACGAACACAAGGTCGCGAAAGCATATAGCGTCGCCTACGAGTCATTTTTGCCGCAGTTGAATCTTGGCATGGGTGGCGTGGCAAAGCGTTCCGCATTCATCATCGACAAAAACGGAGTTATTCAATACGCCGAGAGCAACGACGACGCCAAACAGTTGCCAAATTTCGACAAGATCAAAGCGAAACTGGCGGAGCTGAAGTGACCGACGAGTTTAAGACACTGAGGAAATTCGACGCCGGTCAAGGCCGCGAAGGATTTTTGCATTCGCTGCCGGCGCTGGAGGAACAGGGCATCGGCAAAATTTCGCGATTGCCGGTAAGCATTCGGATCGTGCTCGAATCGGTGTTGCGCAATTGCGATGGAAAACGGGTCCGGCGCAAAGATGTCGAAACGCTGGCGAAGTGGAACGCGAAAAAGCCGGCGAACGAAGAAATCCCGTTTGTCGTCGCGCGCATCGTTCTCCAGGATTTCACCGGCGTACCCCTGGTTGTCGATCTTGCTGCGATGCGCAGCGCGGTGAAGAAGCTCGGCGGCGATCCGAAAATCATCGAGCCGCTCGTGCCGGTCGATTTGGTGGTGGACCATTCCGTGCAGGTCGATTTTTTCGGCTCAGCCGAAGCGTTGCGATTGAATTTGGAGATGGAATTCAAGCGCAACCGCGAACGCTACCAGTTTTTAAAATGGGGTCAGCAGGCATTCAGCACGTTCCAACTGATTCCGCCGGGCATCGGGATCGTTCATCAAGTCAATCTCGAGTATCTCGCTAAAGGAGTGCTGTCGCAGAAAGTAGAAAGTAGAAATTCTAAAGTAGAAATATTTTATCCGGACACTCTTGTCGGGACCGATTCGCACACGACGATGATCAACGGTCTCGGCGTGGTCGGCTGGGGCGTCGGCGGAATCGAAGCGGAAGCGGGAATGCTTGGGCAGCCGGTTTATTTTTTAAGTCCGGAAGTAGTCGGCGTGCACCTGACTGGGCAATTGCGCGAAGGTGTGACCGCGACCGATCTCGTTTTGCACATCACCCAGCTGCTACGTGCACAAGGCGTGGTTGGGAAATTTGTGGAGTTTTATGGCCAAGGCGCGGCTTCACTGCCGGTGCCCGATCGTGCGACGATCGGCAACATGTCGCCCGAGTACGGCGCGACCATGGGATTTTTCCCGATCGATCACGAGTCGGTCGTGTATTTGCAAGCGACCGGACGCAGTGACGAACAATGCGCCGCATTCGAAAATTATTTCCGTGCCCAAAAAATGTTCGGGATGCCCCGGAAAGGCGAGATCGATTATAGTGTCGACGTCGAAGTTGATCTCGCTGACGTGCAGCCTGGTGTCGCCGGGCCGAAACGTCCACAAGACAGAATCAATCTTCCAGCGCTGGGCGAAACCTTTCGATCGCTTTTGCAAAAACCGATCAAGGATGGCGGATACGGAATGAAAGATGTCGATCTTGGGGCAAAGCATCTGGTGCAGCTGAACGGATCGCCGCCAAGCGATGACGACATGCCTTCAACGGACAAGAACGGCCCGAGCATCGAGCCGGGCGAAGAGCGCAACAAGGCCGAGATGGTAAACAACCGTCCGACGCCCGACACAGCGAAGGAATTAAAAGAGTCGACTGCCGATCCATTTCATCACGGCCAGAGCCGGATCGGTCACGGCAGCGTTTTAATCGCCGCGATCACGAGTTGCACAAACACGAGCAACCCAAGCGTGATGCTCGCCGCTGGTTTGCTCGCGAAGAAAGCGGTCGAGCGCGGACTGCGCATCGATCCGGCGGTGAAAACATCGCTCGCGCCGGGTTCACGCGTGGTCACCGATTATCTCGACAAGACCGGATTGCAAAAATATCTCGACCTGCTCGGATTCAATCTCGTCGGTTACGGTTGCACGACGTGCATCGGAAATTCCGGCCCGCTCCATCCAAAAATCGAGAAGGCGATCAACGAATTCGATCTTGTCGCGGCATCCGTGCTTTCGGGAAATAGAAATTTCGAAGCGCGCGTCCATCAAAACATTAAAGCGAATTTCTTGATGTCGCCGCCGCTTGTGGTGGCGTTCGCGCTCGCCGGCCGAGTGGATGTCGATCTTAGCAAAGAGCCGATCGGCAAAGACAAGAACGGGAAGGAAACGTTCCTGCGTGACCTGTGGCCAAGTTTGAAAGAAGTGCGCGATGCAATGCAGTCTGCGCTCAAGCCGGAAGTTTTCCGCCAACTTTACCGTGATTTCGCCGATCAGAATCCGAAATGGAACGAGATCCCATCGAGCGCCGGCGAGGTTTATCAGTGGGATGAGAAGAGCGACTACATCCACGAGCCGCCATTCTTCAAAGATTTCTCGATGGAGGTTGGCAAGATCGACAATATCACCGGAGCGCGCGTGCTCGGAATTTTTGGCGACTCCGTGACGACCGACCACATTTCGCCGGCCGGCGCGATCAAGGCGACGTCGCCGGCGGGTGAGTATTTGATGTCGCGCGGAATTGAGCCGCAAGATTTCAACAGTTACGGCAGCCGGCGCGGAAACGATCTGGTGATGACGCGCGGAACGTTTGCGAACGTGCGAATCAAAAATTTAATGGTGCCGGGAACGGAGGGCGGCGTGACCAAGTATTTCGGAAACGGGAAAGATGACGAGACGATGTCGATCTTCGACGCGGCGATGAAATATGCGGAGACAAAAACGCCGCTCATTATTTTCGCCGGGCACGAGTACGGAACTGGCTCCTCGCGCGACTGGGCGGCGAAAGGGACGCGTTTGTTAGGCGTGCGCGCGGTGATCGCCTCGAGTTACGAGCGGATTCATCGGTCGAACCTCGTCGGGATGGGCGTGCTGCCATTGCAATTTGTCGAGGGAACGACGGCGCAATCGCTCGGGCTCGATGGTTCGGAAATATTCTCGATTACTGGTTTGTTCGACTCAATTCAACCAGGGCAGCAGCTAACGTTGGAGATTCAAAACAGAGCTCGCCAATCCCGTTCCGTCTCGGTGAAGTTGCGCATCGATACGCCGATTGAAGTCGATTACTACAAGCACGGCGGGATTTTGCCATTTGTTTTGCGACAATTGCTTGCGCGCAAATGAATCAAGCGAGTGGCCGCGCTGATATCCGAAGTGTATGAGGAAGCTTCGGGTGGCGGTGTTGTACGGCGGGCGGTCGGGAGAGCACGAAGTTTCACTTCAATCGGCTGCGTCCGTGATCACTCATCTGGACCGTAATCAATTTGAGATCGTGCCGGTGGCGATTGGCAAGCAGGGTCGCTGGCATCTCAACGATATTTCTCTGCTCGAAGGAAAGAAATCTCTCCCCGTCTTCAAAAACGCGCCGAAGGTTGTGCTCCCGCCGAATCCCCCCGACACGAGCAGTGGTAGCGCATTGATCGGCCTGGCTGGAAGCGGACAACCACGAACAATCGACGTGGTCTTTCCCGTGATGCACGGGCCTCTTTGCGAAGATGGGACGATTCAAGGATTGCTCGAGCTTGCTGACGTTCCCTACGTTGGGAGGGATGGCTCGAGTCGATCTGTTGCTCGACCGAATGAGTGGAAAATTCTTTTTCAATGAATTGAATACGATCCCCGGATTCACTTCGATCAGCATGTATCCAAAACTGTGGGAAGCTTCAGGGATTAGTTACAAGGAACTTTTGTCGAGACTTGTGGATCTCGCGATCTCACGGCACAAGAGAAAGAAAACGCTCATCAGGGAATTTCGATCTTAGACGTGCGACCCCGAAGTTTTCGGGGCCGCTACAAAAGAATGGATCGACGTTCGATAGTGATGGGCGAACCTTTGGCGATAAAAGCGGACCGCGGCGGGGCCGACAGCGTCTCGGAAAATTGTTGGCCATAAAGCGCTGCAACGTCGGCACGAAACTCAAAGTTATCGGCGTTCCAAACTTTCCAGCGCGGATGCTCGACTCGGTATTCGCTGCAACCGCTTCGAATGCAGGTGTAGCCCCAGTAATGTTCGGTGATGAATTCAGCATGCGAGCCAGCCGGAATTTTTTGCGGCTCGCCAGTCGAGCTCATTTTGAGCGATTCCCGTTTCGATCCGCGTCGCCACGAATACTCAACCTTCACTCTAAGATCGACATGTTCGATTTCGTGTTTCATTGGAAGGGCGAGGTAGTTTTCGCCGTAAAAGGCGCGCGCGATCAGGGCGATGGCGCGGCGGGGGACAAATTCGCGAATGAAAACGACGCCTCGCCGCCAGGTATCGGCCGATTTCTTGCGCACGTAGAAACGCAGATTTACCTCTTCGAAGTCGCGATGGAGCGGGACCGGCAGCCCAAGGAACCGGGTATCGAGAAAAAGGAAACCAACGACGCTGAGGAATGTTTCGCCATTTTCGTAATCGAGCTCCGTCCCCGGCGGAACGAGCGGCGCGATAATCGCCGGATCGACAACGAAATTGAGCATGGCGAGATAGCGCCAGTTCGCGGTGAGAAACGGTTTCACGCGAGCGGAATTTCGACGGTCACCGACCGCCGCTATAAGATCGACAATTGATCAGTGCAGCAATTTTTCGAGCGACGGATCGGGCTGAGTGCCAAGCGCGGTCGCCTTTGCGTAATGCTGTTTAGCCAACTCTTTCGACGGCGGTTGCGCCGTGGCGTAGATGACGGCGAGATTGAAGTGAGCGTCTGCGTAATCGGGATTGTCGGAGATGGCTTCTAATATTTCTCGCTCGGCCGCTTCTTGCCACCCCTTCTGGCTGGCCGTGATCCCGAGATAATTATGCGCAGTGGCGCTCTTGGGATTGATTGCGAGCGACTTGGTCAATTCGGCCACTGCCTCATCGAACTTGGATTGCCGGTAATAGACGATGCCAAGGGTCGTATGAGCAAACTCATCCCTCGGAGCAACAGTTACGGCTTTTTTCAAGGCTAGCTCGGCGGCTTTGAATCTGCCGGTGCGAAAATAAACGACGCCCAGATTGGAAAGGGAGTAGAGGTTGTTCGGAGTCTTGGTCAGAATTTCCTGATATTGTTTCTCGGCCGTTCGATATTTCCGATGCTCGAAGTTGTCCTTCGCCGATTGGGCAAGACTTCGCAGATTCTCAGGCACATCAGGATTAAAGGAGTTCGGCGGGCTGGCGTGGGAATCATTGGACGCCGCATTTCCGCCCGCAGGTGGTATTTGCCTGTCGTCCGAACCGGTAATTTTCACCGCGCTCATGGATGATTTTTTAGCGAAGGTAAAACTAGTTTTCAGCGCCGCCGGGTTATGGTCCGAAATTGAGACCACTGGCTGTCGCAAGAGGGCGAGCTCTTCGTCGCTCAACTTCGTGATCGGTTGCGCAAGCAGCTCGATCTGCTCGTTTAAGGCGTCCGATTTAATCTTTAGCTTGTCGAACTCCGCGAACATGAGCTTTTTGGCCTGATCTCGGCGCGCTTCCTCCTGACGTTCGCGGACGACAATGTTACGAAGAATTTCGTTTTCCTTCGTGAGCCGACCGGTCTCCTCGGCGGTCGCACCCTTGAGCTTCACTTTTTCCAGCTCAGCTCCAGCTTCATCAAGTTGTGAATGCAAATCGGCGACTTTCGTTTCGAAATCCCGATTTTGCTTCTGACTCGCAGCCAGTTGCTGGCGGAGTTGCTCGATCTGACCCTTTACTTCGGCAAGTTCCTGTTCTTTTTTCGGTTTGTCCTCGCTTAGCCCGCGCACGCGCTTTTCCGCGTCCTCCAGTTTCTGTTTCAAATCGCTGTTCGCGGCCGCGAGTATTTGAACGCGTTGTTCGGGCTCCTTCGTCCCTTTCAGCTGCGCGAGCACTTCATCACGTTCTCGTGTCACACCGGCGATTCGCTTGCTCGCCTCAGCCATCTTTAGACTTGTCTGAGCCTTTTCCTTTTCCGCCGCGAAACGCGCCTCTTCCGCGGCCGTAAGCGTGTCTCTTAAATGCGCGACCTCCGCGCGCAAGGCTTGTTGTCCCTTCGTCGTATCACCGGCGGTCGATTGAAGCTTTTTCAACGATTCTTGAGCTTGAGCCAGCTGTTCGCGGACCTGACGCTCTGCTCCTTTCGATTTTTCGATTTCGCTTTGCGCCTGACCCAGTTTGGAGCTTGCGTCTCTGAGGCGTCCATCCAGGGATTGCTTTTCTTTTTCGGCTGTGTCGAGCTGACTGTGCGACTTTTGCAGCTCCGCCTCGAGCTGGTCGATCTTGTCGTGCAATTTCCTGGTTGCCTCCTTGATCGCGGCGTCGCTTGGCGGTTGAGCCGGAATCGCGCTCGGGCGCGGGGCCACGATCTCGGCACCTGGCCCCGCCACTGGCTCGTTTCCACGAAGCGGCGGGCTGCGCTCTGGCAACGGGGTTGAAGCGGCTGCGAGATCGTTTTGCGTCGCTGCCTTGTCCTGGATCCGCAAAATACTCTCGCTGATTTTACGGCCTCGGTATTCAACGATGGCCGGCTGCCAATCGGAATGCTTCTTGTGCAGCTCCTCGATCAAGCTGCCGGCGGACCGGTATTTCGCCAGAGCGGCGGCAAACTGGTTTTCATGCTCCAGCTTTTCGCCCTGCTGAGAGGTCATATAAGCCTTGAGAAAAATGTCGCTCGGGTCGTCCGATTGCGCCCGGAGCTGGCCGGTTGCCAAAAGAAAAAAGAAGCCGGCCAGCAAAATCGAACCGATTCTTTTCATGCGATCACGAGCGGGAATAATAATCGGCCTCCGTCCAGTTGCAATATGGCCTTCAACGCTTGCAAAATAAGGGGAGCGTGTGCCAATTAGCCAGCGGCTTTCCTTTGCAATCGGCGATCTGAAATCTAAAATCTACAACGACGGTGGTGGTCGTAGCTCAATGGTAGAGCTCCAGATTGTGGTTCTGGTTGTTGCGGGTTCGAGTCCCGTCGGCCACCCAGTTCAGAGATCAGAGGACAGCGACCAGAAGTCGTGGTCTGATTGGCAACCTTATGGAGAGCTGCGACACCAGTGGCACGTTGGCTGCTAAAGCCTTCTCTGCATGAATCAGACGGTGGACCTCTTCGGCGACTCCCAATTTCGCGCGGCTGCACCCACTTTCTGGGAACGCCTTCTTAGCGACGAACAATTATTCGATCTCGATAATCTGGAAAAACTGCTCGCGGGCTGTGAGATTATCGCCGCGCTGGACGGAATCGATTTTCTCGCAGCCTGATCAGCATTTGCATTACGGAGCTGATCTCGCGATGGTCGATCTTCGCTTGAGGGAGTTCTCCCCTAATTTAAAGTCGACAATCGATAACCTAAAATCGGCGGTGTCGTTGTGTCTGTAGCTCAACTGGATAGAGCATCTGACTTCGGATCAGAAGGTTGTGGGTTCGAGTCCCTCCAGGCACGCCACCTCATTTTCGATTGCCGATTGTCGATCTTTGTTATTGTCGATCTTGCGTTATGAAAAGCTCCACCGGCCGCTCCGAGCTCGATTCGATGATCGTCGAGATCGAGCTAACACTGGTCAGCATCATTCAGGGCGTGGCGCTCACCGTTTTAATCGAGAGCGCGCACGGGGTCATTGCGGAGTGGCACATGATTTTTTGGCCATACGTCGTCAGCGGATTGTTAATCATCCTGATCTTTTGGTCCCGCGCAGTCTTGCACATCATCACCGTCATTCGCTGGCCGCTTGAGTTCGGACATAACTTTCTCTACATCGCGTGCGCGCTGGTTGAAGCGCTCTTGTTCGCGCAACTCGCCAAACCCACGAGCTGGTTCGCGTTTGCGGCAGCGTTTATCGCCGTCGGCTGGATGCTTTTCGTCTACGATCTGCGGTTGATCCGGGCCCGCACGCGCGATAGCGCGGGAGAGGCAAGCAACCGTTTGTGCGCGCTGGTCTGGCGTGACCAATGGCTCAACATCGCGCTCCTCCTGCCGGCAGTTTTCCTCTTGAATCTGGCGTGTGTGATAGCGATTCACGCCTTCCCCCAGTTCTTTCTGAACCGGAACGGTCATGTTTGGCTGGTGGCGACGCAACTTGCCGGATTTGCCGGCTATTTGATATACGTCGTGAAATTTTACACCACGCTCGCTCCCTTCATCGCCCAGGCGCGAGCGGAATGGCGAGCGACGGACGACACGGGTAAGCAATGAAAACGATAACTGTATCGCAAAATCAGAGCGCGATCCGAAGCGATTGGCGTCCATCAACGGTCGATCAAATTATGGTCGAAGAGCGCGCCGCGGCATTCGCTAAACGCAGTATCAAAGCCTCCGCGAAACTCGCCGGCCTTAAGCTCGCGGTCTCGATGATGGATCTGACCACGCTTGAAGGCAAAGATACGCCCGGTAAAATCGCTTTTCTCTGCCGCAAAGCGATGGAGCCGCTCGACCCGCGCTACGAGACGCCGCCTTGCGCAGCGGTTTGTGTTTATCCGAACCTGGTCCGGGTCGCGAAAAAATTTCTTGCGCATTCCACCGTCAAAGTCGCCTCGGTCGCGACCGCGTTCCCGACCGGTCTGATGCCCTTGAAATTAAAACTCCAGGAAGTGCGCAGCGCGGCGCGCGACGGCGCCGATGAGATCGATATGGTAATCAATCGCGGCGTTTTTTTGACCGGCGATTATGATCGCGTCTTCGACGAGATCGCGGCCACCAAAGAAGCGTGCGGGGCCGCGCATCTAAAAGTGATTTTGGAAACCGCCGAATTGCAAACCTATGACAACGTCCGATTGGCCAGCGAAATCGCGATGTGCGCCGGCGCCGATTTCATCAAAACATCGACCGGAAAAATTGCACCGGCCGCGACCATGCCGGTCACGCTCGTGATGCTCGAGGCAATCCGCGACTATTTTTATGAAACGGGTATTCGCATCGGGATGAAACCGGCCGGCGGCATTCGCACCGCGAAACAAGCGCTCGCCTGGCTCGTCATGCTCAAGGAAACGCTGGGCGACGATTGGCTTACGCCCGATCTCTTCCGTTTCGGCGCCAGCACGCTCGTCAACGATGTTCTGATGCAGATCGTGAAGACCATCGACGGAAACTATCAGGGCGCCGATTATTTCTCGCTGCCCTGAGCAACGCGCTTTTCCTTTCCTCGCCAGAGATGAAACGTGTAGGTGAAAACTACGTAGCCGAGAACATGATGCGGGCTGTCATTGGTCACGTAGATCGCTGGATTGACCTGAAAATCTTTCGTCAGGTTGCAGGTGAAACCGATTGTGGATGAGTTGCCTGAGCCGCTTTGGAAATCGACCTGCCCGCGCCAGGTTTCATTGAAATCGTAGGCGTAGCCGACGATCGCTTCGTTGCGATAATCGACATGGGTCGCGCCGGCGATGAACTTGTGATGTTCGGTGTAGTAACCGCCTTCGATGAACGGTTGAGGATCGACATGACTGTGCGGCGACCAGTTGACGAAGCCGATCGATAGCAAATACGGCTCGTGCTGAATCAGTCCGAGTTCGGTGCCGAAGATCAGCTCGTTCGGCTTGAAACCTTTGAAAACGGCGACCTCGGCCCACTTGGTCAGCCCCAACTCGCCTTGTAGTTCGTACGGATTCCCGATGCGCTCGCTCTGGGCCTGGAAACTAAGCGAAAAATCGCCTTCGGCTTGAAGGTCAGGCGTCACGATTTGGCTCAATCCTTTCGTGGTCGCGAAAGAGACGTGAACCGTGGCGAGACTGCCAAGCGCGGCGAAAAGGAGAACAAATGCTGAAGGCCGGAGATACAAGGGTTGAATCGTTAAAACGTTACTTTGTTACATCGTTGGACCGTTAATTGGAAGGGAATCGAGTTGCCTTGTCCAATTTTAACGGACCACGAATCAGAGACTGCCGGTTGTTTTTGCGTGCGACCAGTGGCGAAACGACTAAATAGTGATGTCGATCTTATGCCACGCAAGAAATCGCGACGTTCAGAACTTGTCGTCGTTGAACATGACGGTAGGCAAGGAGAACGCCGCGTGGAGATCCCGCCCGGCGAGCGGCGGTTAAGCTTCGGCGACCGCTGGAGCTACGCGTCCGCGCCCGAAGCAAGCGATTACATCAAGCTGCGCTCGCGCTATCAACTGTTCATTGGTGGCAAATTCGTGGCGCCGCGCGACGGCAAGTATTTTGATTCAATTAATCCGGCAACCGAAGAAAAATTGGCCCGGATCGCCGAGGCCGGCGCGCACGATGTCGATCTTGCAGTGAAAGCGGCCCGGCACGCTTACAGCAATAGCTGGAGCAAAATGCCCGGACGCGAGCGGGGCAAATTTCTCTACCGGATCGCGCGTCTGGTTCAGGAAAAATCGCGAGAACTGGCCGTGCTCGAATCGATGGACGGTGGCAGAACGATCAAGGAATCGCGCGACATCGATCTGCCGCTGGTGGCCGCTCATTTTTTTTATTACGCCGGCTGGGCCGACAAACTCGACTACGCATTTCCAGGCCGAACGCCGAGGTCGCTCGGTGTGGCCGGTCAAATTATCCCGTGGAATTTTCCGCTCTTGATGGCCGCTTGGAAACTTGCGCCCGCGCTCGCCTGTGGAAACACCTGTGTGCTTAAGCCGGCTGAGACCACCAGCATCACTGCGATGCATCTCGCCGAGATTTTTCAACAGGCGGAACTTCCCGACGGAGTAGTCAATATCGTGACGGGCGCGGGAGAAACCGGCCAAGCGATTGTCGATCATCCCGACATTGACAAGATCGCGTTCACCGGATCGACGTCGGTCGGCAAATTGCTCACCCAAGCCGTCGCCGGTACAAAGAAGAGGCTCACGCTCGAACTTGGCGGCAAAGCTGCCAATATCATTTTCGAAGACGCGTCCATCGATCAGGCGGTCGAAGGAATCATCTCCGGTATTTACTTCAACCAAGGTCACGTCTGCTGCGCCGGTTCGCGGTTGCTCGCGCAGGAAGGAGTTTTTCCGGCCGTCATTCGTAAGCTGCGCGATCGCATCGCCACCTTGCGCGTAGGAAATCCACTCGACAAAAACACCGACATCGGCGCGATCAATTCGCGGATGCAGCTCGACAAAATCTGCGAGCTGGTCGATAGCGGACTCAAACAAGGCGCCGAACTCGTCCAATCAAAAGTGAGATTGCCGGCAAAAGGTTACTGGTATCCGCCGAGTTTTTTCACCGGCGTGACCGCATCGCATCGCATCGCGCAGGAAGAAATCTTCGGGCCGGTCCTGAGCGTGATGACGTTCCGCACGCCGGAAGAAGCAATCGAGCGCGCAAACAACACGCCCTATGGATTGAGCGCCGGCGTCTGGACAGACAAAGGCAGCAAGATTTTCGAGATCGTGAATAAACTCCGTGCCGGCGTTGTTTGGGCGAACACCTACAACAAATTCGATCCGACCAGTCCTTTTGGCGGCTATAAAGAAAGCGGCTTCGGCCGCGAAGGCGGCCGGCACGGCTTGCTTCCGTATCTCGCCCTCAATTAGTCGTTGTCGATCTTGCTTCCTCTGAAATCGGCTTGCGCGCCTAAGTAGACGAGGACAAAGGCGATGCCGAGAAGCGGGCGCAGCAGCGATGCGACAAGACCGAAGATGAAATGGACGAGATCGAAAGTTTGAGCTTTTGAGTTTGCGGCCAGCGCCTGAACCAGGACTTGCGGATCCTGGGAAGTGGCCAACTGCTGGAAATAATGCCGAATCGATGACCACTCCGGTCCGAGATTGATTGCGAGCGCAAAGGCCGACCAGATGGAAAAAAGGAAAACGCCGCGCCAGAGCGGTCGACGATACCAGGGAAGCTCGCGGCCGCTGCGCGCGAGTTGTTTGCTTTGACGCAGTGCGCCAACCGCGTCCGATTCCGCGAGAACAGCAAATTGCTGCCAAAAGAGGAAATTGACGAACAAGCGTCCGACGATCCAAACCTGAAAAGCAAGCAGCGCGAGCACGAGCAAGCTCGACAATATTGAGAGTGGCCCGCTCATGATCATCCAAATGATTGCGAGCGGAAGGAGCGTCCAAAAAAAGTAGGCGCCGTAAACAAAAATGCAGAGCAGCGCGACGCGAGGCCAAAATTTAAGCACATCCTGGACAAGGGCGAAGATTTGCGTCTTACGCCCGACGGCTATTTCAGCAGTCACCAGTTGAATGCCGGCGATGAACGCGGGCCATGCCGCCAAACTGAGGAGGAGCATGCAAAAAGTGAACATGGCCGCGATCAGGGTGCGCAAATCGGCGTTCATTTCGGATGACGCGCCCAAGGCCGCGCCGCTCAGTTGCGCGCAAACGGATGGCAGCGCCACCAGCAGGGTGAGGTAAAAGAATTGAAAAAAACCCTTTCGATAAATCCGCAGGGTCTCAGAGAGAATTTGACCGAAGCTGCGCTGAACAAGTTGTGGGGGGGCGCGGCGCGGCGCGGATTCCGCCCTTGCCAAAAGCGCCGCTCCATCCTCTGGCTTGAAGAGGCCGGGAATTTTCGCCGCCGTTGTCCAAAGATCGACATCGATGCGGCGCGCTTCGTTCGTTGGAATGACGCGCCCATCGGCTTTCCACTCCCACAAAGTCCCGATATCCGCAGGCCCATATTCCTGCCCTTGCACGCGAATGATCCATTGCTCGGTCATCTCGGCAACGATAATCCAGCATCTGGAATCCAGAATCCAGCATCGGATTTTCGCAGAAGCGCTTTTCAATCGTCAGAATCGAGTTAATCCTGTCTTTGAATGAAGCTGTTGCTGATCGACGGCCATTACTACGTTTATCGTTCGTTCTTCGCCATCCCGAATCTTTCGAATTCTAAAGGCGAGCCAACGAATGCGATCTTTGGATTCACCAAAACACTGCGCCTGATGATCAAACATTTGCAGCCGGAGCTGGGCGCCGTTTTCTGGGACGAAGGCCTGCCGCAAAAGCGGATGGAGCTGCAGCCCGCCTACAAGGAGACACGCAAGGAGATGCCACAGCCGATGATTCCGCAGCTCGACTTCATCCAAAAGCTAACGCCACTCCTCGGTTTCCGTAGCATTTCCCTGCCCAACACCGAGGCGGACGATTTGATGGGCTGTTACGCGCTCGCGGCCTGCAAACGACGCGGCATCGAAGTCGTGCTCGCGACCAACGACAAGGATTTGTATCAGCTCGTTGGTCCATGCGTGAAAGTTTACACGACTGCCAAGGCGGACCTGGCCTCGCCCAAAGATGCGTTTGCACTTTTGGGTGAAGAACAAGTGACGGCAAAATGGGAAGTCCAGCCAAATCTCATCGGCGACGTTCTTGCTCTGGCCGGCGATTCAGTTGACAACATCCCAGGCGTTGGGCTCGGCCGCAAAACCGCCGCCGGGCTGATCCGCGAATTCGGTGGACTGGATGCTTTGTTGAGCAAAATCGACAAGGTGAAAAGCCTTCGCACTCGCGAGAAGCTGCTCAATGCCCGCGACCAAATCTTGCAGAACCGGAAAATGGTTGAGCTCGATTGCGATCTGGAATTACCGGTGGCAATTGATGATCTCGGGATCAGGCCCGAGTATCCCGGCCTGATTGCAGCCTTGGAAAAGTGCGAGTTTAAATCGCTTTTGCAGGAAGTTCGGGAGGAAGCGACGCGATTTTCGGGCGGGCAGCAATCGGAGCTTGGCCTTCACGTGTAGGAGCGCCTGCCCCCCAACCCCAAAATCTCCGGCTCTACCGGTGCGGATACGCGCCTCGACAGGGAGTTTTCACCCGAATTTCTCGTAAAAAATTCGAACGCGAACCCGCCCCAGGTGTCGAATTAGACAGGTTAAGGCGGTTCGGGTGGCTGCACGTTCTCGTATTTGCTGTTTCTCCTTGGCGTGCACCGCCCGAATCTTTTTTCCCGCTCCAGCGCGAGCGAGGTTGCGGTAGCTAGCCTTCCCTCCCATGATGACTCCCTGGACTGTGGTCTATGGAAGAGGACGTTTCCTTGTTCGGCATCCGCGGTTTTCTGATCGATACACCGGAATTTGGCGCACTGCGTGGCCGACGGGACGGCGCCGTCATTATCGAAAATGGGCGCATAGCTGAAACGGGCGATTTTGATGACCTTCGCCGATTACAACGGCCGAAACCAGTCCGCTGGCTGGATTACGGCCCGGTGGCAGTTTTTCCCGGGCTCATCGATTGCCACACGCATTTGCCGCAATATTCCGCAGTTGCGCGGGGCCAAAGCGAGCTGCTCCCGTGGCTGCGCCAGCACATCTTCCCGGTGGAGCGCGAATTCACCGGCCCGAAAGCGCGCGCCGAGGCGCCGCGGTTTTTTCATGAACTTGCGCGCCACGGTACAACGACCGCGATGGTCTACGCGGCGATCTATGAAGACAGCTGCGAAATCGGTTTCGAAGCCGCCAAGCAAAGCGGATTGCGTGTCATCCTCGGCAAGATGATGATGGACCTCGGCTCCTATGGCCAACTTCAACCAAAGAAAGTCATTTCCGTATCGTTAGTGGAAAGTGAGCGTCTCTGCCGAAAATGGCATCGAGCGGAAGATGGCCGGCTCGAATATGCTTTCAGCCCGCGTTTCGCTGTCACTTGCTCGGAAAAATTAATGCGGAGTGCGGCCGAGATGGCGGCGCGCTTCGACGCTTATCTTCAGACCCACCTGGCCGAAAACCGGGAGGAGCTCGAAAAAGTGCACCATCTCTACATGTCGGCGCAAGATTACACCCACGTCTATGAAAAGTGCGGACTCCTCACCCCGAAAACGATGCTCGCGCATTGCATCCATCTGAATCCGCGGGAAATTGCGGCGATCGCCGGCGCGCAGTCGAGCATCGCCCATTGTCCGACTTCGAATCTCTTTCTCGGCAGCGGTCTGATCAAGCTCGACCAACTTTTAAAAGCCGGTATCCCTGTTGGACTTGGCTCGGACGTGGCCGCCGGCCCCGAGTTGAACATGTGGCAGGTGATGCGCGCTGCCATTGACGTGCAAAAGGCGCGCGGAGCTTTCGAACCGAACCTGCGTCCGTTGCGCCCGAGCGAAGCATTTTATCTTGCTACTCACGGCGGCGCGCGTGGCCTGGGGAAAGCGAATATGATCGGGACACTCGATGTCGGTAAGGAAGCGGATCTTACGGTTGTCGATCTTGCCGCGCTTTTTCCCTATCCGGGGGATGAAGATGCGCTAAATGAATTGTCCACCGAAGATGTGCTCGCGCTCTGCGTCTATCGCGGCGGTCCGCACGCGAACCTCGAGACTTATGTTCGCGGAAGATCCGTTTATCAAGCGGCCAAAGTCGCTTCGCGCTTATGAAGGCAACTTCGTTCGATCCAATTGCCATCGCGATTGAAGAGGACATTGGCGAAGGCGACATCACGACGCAGTTCTTTGTGACGGCCGATTTGCGCGCCTCAGCCCAAATCATAGCCCGCGAAAAAGCAATCATGGCCGGCACCGAAACAGCAACGGAGGTTTTTCGGCGAATCGACCCGGCGACGCAGGCTCGGATCATTTCCGCCGACGGCTCCGAAGTGAATCCCGGCGACGTGATCATCGAGATTGAAGGACTGGCCTGCTCGATCTTGAAAGCGGAGCGCATCGCACTAAATTTTTTGCAACGCCTCTGCGGGATCGCCACGCTCACGCGAAAATTTGTCGACGCGGCGGGAAACGATCGTGTCAAGATCCTCGATACTCGAAAGACAACACCGGGGCTGCGTGCTCTGGAGAAAGCCGCCGTGGTTTCTGGCGGCGGCGCGAATCACCGTTTTGGTTTGTTCGACATGGCGCTGGTAAAAGATAATCACCTCGCCGCCTATTCTGGATCCGCCGCATTTGCCGAGAACGTGACAAAACTGCGCCAAGAGCGGCCGAATGTGCGCATTGAAGTCGAGGCCGAGCGTCTCGACCAAGTCCGCGCATTGCTCAAGTTTGAGGGGGTCGATCTTATCCTGCTCGACAACATGAAGCCGGCACAAATTCGCGAGGCAGTGGCATTGGGAAAGAACAAAGTGAAATTTGAAGCGAGCGGCGGCATTAACTTGAAAAACATCCGCCAAATTGCCGCCACCGGCGTCGATTACATCTCAATCGGCGCGCTCACCCATTCGCCGCGAGCGATCGATCTTTCACTGGAAATGACGCCGGACGTTGCTTGAGAACGCAAAAGATCGACAAATCGGCCCCGACCGATCGATTGCTCGCTGATGAACTACGCGATGCCCTAGCGGAAAAGTGTATGATTGGTCGCGAAATTGTTGTTCTTGTGGAAACGACTTCCACAAACGATTCGATCTTGCAAAGAGCGACGCTCGACCCACTCGAAGGTCTGGTCATATTCGCCGAACGGCAAAGCGCCGGACGCGGGCAGCGCGGCAACGACTGGGAATCCGCCGCTCGCAAAGGACTTTGGTTCTCAATCTTATTGCGGCCGAAGATCGCCATCCGCGAATCGGGACGATTAACTGAGTGGGCGACTGCAGGCATCGCACACACCATCGCCAAAGAATTCGCGCTCAGTGCAACCATCAAACCGCCGAACGACGTTTATATCGATGAAAAAAAGATTGCCGGCGTGCTCGTGGAAATGCGCGCCCAACAAAACGCGCCGCATCTCGCGATCGTTGGAATTGGGATCAATCTGAACCACCGGCCGGGAGATTTTTCCAAGAAATTGCGCGCGCACGCTGCTTCTCTGGCAATGGTGTTAGATCGACAAGTTGACCGGCAACGATTTGCCATCGCGCTTTTGCGTAACCTCGACCGGACCTATCTCGAGACTTTCGGCTCGTAATTTTGCAAAGCGCGCAATTTTTCCAGCGCGCGGCCGCTGTCGAGTTGGATCCGCGCCAGTTCAATTCCGTCCTTTAAGTCGCGAGCCAGTCCCGCCACGACGAATCCGGCCGCCGCATTGACCACGACCATGTCGCGTTTCGGTCCCGTGATTTTTCCGGCAAGGATTCCTTCGAGTGTTGCCGCATTCTCCTTCGCGTTTCCTCCATTGAGTTCCGCCACGCTCGCGCGCGCGATGCCAAGCCAATTCACATCGAGAACGGCCGAGGTAACTTTGTCATCAATCAGCTCGGCAATCGTAGTTGCTCCACTAATGGAAATGTCGTCCATGCCCGCGCCATCTTCGCCCAGACCGTGAACGATCCAGGCGCGCGCACACCTCAGCTCTCGCAGCACATCCGCAAACACAGTCGTCAGGCGAGGCGCGAAGACACCGACGAGTTGGTGCGATGGTCGCGCCGGATTCAAAAGCGGACCGAGCAAATTGAAAACCGTGCGCGTATTTTGCCGCGCCAGCCGTTGGCGCATCTCGGCCAGAGCCCGAAAAGCCGGATGATATTGTCGGGCAAAAATGAAGCCAAGGCCATGTCGCTTGACGCATTCCCGTAACTCCTCTGGCGCGAGGTCAATCGGCACCTGCAATTCCTCCAGAACATCAGCGCTTCCACAGGTGGACGTGACACTGCGGTTGCCATGCTTAATCACAACCGCGCCGCCAGCGGCCAGGACAAACATGATCGTGGTCGAAACATTGAAAAAGTTAAGCCGATCGCCGCCCGTGCCGCACACATCGATCACCGGACCGGCCAACTCTTTGGCGTCGATCCCTGGATCGACAGCCCGCTCCATTAGAAAATGAACAAAGGCCGCGATCTCCTCCGCGCTTTCGCCCTTGCGATGCAGCGCAGTAAGAAACTCCGCTTTCAACTCATCATTGGTTTTGTCGGAGAGCAGCAATGTCAGCGCGTGACCGACGTCGGCGCTGTTCAGGTCAACCCCGCCCCGCAATTTCTCGATCAGCGTTTTCAAGGGAAAATCAAAGCCGCGTCCAAGCTCACGCCACTTGCGATTTCATTTCGCGCAGCCATTCGCGATAGATGACCGGCGAAATCTCGGAAGGTTTGATCTCGCTCCGCCCGCCCCAAAAAACGTTCGTGTAGGACACTGGGATTTCTTCTGCCTGCAGATGTCGATCTATCGCCGCTTTATGGTCGAGCAGCACGTGCTTGTCCGTGCCGTGCGCGACCGCCATGATATTGACGTTCTTGAATTCGGGCCCGGCCTCGCGCCAGTAGCAATGGGTCAGAATGTGATGCCGGCCGACCTCGCCGCCGGCTTCGATCTCGCGGCCCGGCGGCACGGCCCAATGAAACAAAGCGTTAAAGCGCGTGACCCGCACTCCGCCCGCGGACGGCTTGACGTGTTCGAGAAAAGTCGAGAAACGCCCGATGATTTTGCGCGCGTTCAATTCCTCGGCCACACGATAAAATTCTTCGAGCGGAACGCCGGCTTCCTTCGCGCGTCCCGCCCAAGGTGTCGCCTGAATTTCGCCCGGGCTGAATTCGCGTTTCAGCGCGAGTAACACTTCCCACTCCGCTTCGCTCAGGTCGACCACTTGCACCGGGATCATCCTGGCCGGTTCGTTCGCCCTGCTCCCCGGCTCGATTGTTTTGCGCCGAACGTGGCCTACCCCGAGGGTAAAGATTCCTTTGGCCGGCATGATCCGAAAATGTTCGGCGCCAACTTTTTTTGCGAGCAACTCTGCATGTTCCCTCAGCGAAAACCCGTGCGGCACTTTCAACGTCGTCCAAAGCTTGTAATCCGACCCGGCCGTCACCGCGTCGGTCGAACGCAGGACCACATGACCAGAAAATGGGTCGCGCTGAAACATCCAATCAAACGCGTTGTCGATCTTGTCTTCCGAAACTTTCCACGCGACTAGCGCGCCGTCAGCCAGATTGGTTGCGAGCAACGTTTGTCGGACCCGACGAATGGTGCCGGCCCGGAGCATGGCCGCGATCCGAGTCATCACAAGATCGACATCTACACCCGAGCTCCGCGCAATTTGCTCGAACGGCTCGCGCACGAAGCCTTCAATTTTGTCCTCCGAAACGGCAAGAATCTTTGCGTTGATCGGGTCGTTGTGCTCCACCGGCAGCATGCGGATTAATCGAACGAATAGGTGAGCTTGTCCACCCGCGCGGCTCGTCGGCTCGACCGATGCTCTGCTTACCGATTCCGTTCGACGTTGACCGTTGAACGTTGAACGTTTGTCTGCGATGACCAAAGCGATTTTCTTCGACGCGGTCGGCACGCTCTTTTACCTGACCAAAAGCGTTGGCGATCATTACGCGCTGGTCGCACGCGAAATCGGTTTGAAACTGGATCCGGCCGCGTTCGATCGCGCGTTCTTTTCCGCCTGGAAGCAGATGCCGGCGCGCGCTGCAATCGAAGGGCCGCGTGAAAATGACGATAAAGATTGGTGGCACGAATTTGTCGATCTTGTCCTCGATCAGGTCGCGACCGAACTCGATGAAATCGATCGCGATAATTTCTTCGAGATCGCCTATGAACATTTCGCCGAAGCCGGGGTGTGGGAGCTTTATCCCGAGGTTGTCGATGTTCTGGAAAAGTTGCAACCGCGCTTCCGCCTTGCCGTCATCTCGAATTTTGATGGACGGCTGCGCATGATCTTGGAGCAACTCGGCGTCTCGAAATTTTTCCGGCGCATTTTCATTTCCAGCGAAATTGGCACGGACAAACCTGATCCGCTCATTTACCTGCGCGCAGTGAAGCTTCTCGGCGTCGAACCGAACGAAGCGTTGCACGTGGGCGACGATCCAGAGCGCGATTGGAAAGGGGCGACCGCCGCCGGATTATCGATCTTTCAATTGGATCGACAAAAAAATTCGCTGCGCGATCTCCTGAAGACGCTGTCGCGACCGTCTATGACGGCCGAATCTCAGCTGCGACACTCATAAAGCACCGCTACAAATCTTGCAGCGCCGTTTGAACTGGATTAGAAACTTTCTCGCCCGCGGGTCGGTAGCTCAATCGGTAGAGCAGCGCCCTTTTAAGGCGTTGGTTCCGGGTTCGAGTCCCGGCCGACCCAATTTATCTCAGAACAAATATCGCCATGCTTGCGAAAGAAGCGAATCATTCGCCTCGTAGTTAAGCTCTCCGTCCACCATTTGCGCCGCGGACGTGAAAGGATGTTCCTCGGTCTTTGCAAGATCGACAATATGAATTACTTCGACTCCACGCGCCTTCAAATAATCGGCAATGAGTGCGCGATGACAACGCCACCAGACCGCTTCCGCGCACATGATCGCGACCGGTCCAATTCTCCTCGCAAGATCCACAAGTCGCTTCACGGCTTTGCGAAACTCTTCCGTTTCCATGTAATCGGCGTAACCACGGAAAGACGGATTGCGCCAGGACGTGTTATGCGAATCCGGTTTCGGTTTTCGGCGTCCGCCCAGTTCCGGAAAATGTTCGTAAGCCATGCCGCGCTCGTTTAATGACGCGGCCAGCGCATCTCTATTAAACTGGGGATAACGCTTCGAGCCCGGCAGTCTCCGAACATCAGCGACCAGCTTGATCCCATTTCCTTCGAGCAGCGAAATAAAGATTTTGATCTCGCGGGTCGAGTGCCCAATCGTCCAGATTCGCGAGCTCATCTTAGTTCTTTTGACTGCGGAAGAACGCTGATAAATTGGACAGCGAATAGAAAGGCGAACATGAACAAAATCTTATTATCAGCAATCTTCAGCTTGGTTACATTGGCCGTCATGCCAGCGGCTGAGACACAAAAGCAACCGGCAGCGGGGACATCCGCGCCTGATTTTAGCCTGACCACCGGCGATGGCAGCCAGGTACGCCTGAAAGATTATCGCGGCAAATGGGTCGTGCTTTATTTTTACCCGAAAGATTTTACGAGCGGCTGCACAATGGAGGCGAAAAACTTTCAACGCGACTTAGCGAATTACGAGCAAGCCGGTGCGGTCGTGCTCGGTGTGAGTGTGGACAGCGCGCAATCGCATAAGGATTTTTGCACGAAGGAAGGGCTCAATTTCAAGCTGCTGGCCGATCCGGATGCAAAAATCTCCGCGCAATACGGGTCGACCATGGAATATCAGGGCGCGAAGATGGCGGCGCGAAACACATTTTTAATTAATCCGAAAGGTGAGATTGCGAAGGTTTACACCGGCGTAAAACCGGCCGAGCACAGCGAGCAAGTGCTCAAGGATTTGGCCGAACTGAAGAAAGGGTAATCGCTTCTCTCGGGATCCAGCGCGGTTCCTCTTCTTAAAACGCCAGGCGAAAGCTAATCGATGCGCTTAAAAAAAGCACGAATCAGAAAATACCGCAGTATTCGCGACAGCGGCTGGTTTGACGTCGAAGAGGCCAAGACAGTTTTGGTGGGCCCAAACGAGGCTGGTAAGACCGCGCTGTTAGAGGCCCTTCAAAAAATTAACCCTCCTGCGGAGGGTGTCTGCAATTTCGACGCATTGCGTGATTACCCGCGTTCCGAGTTCAATGACATCGTCAGCGGCAAGGTCCGTCTCGAGGATACAACCATCGTCGAGGCGCGCTTCGCGCTCGAGCCGCAAGACAGGGAACTCGTCCCGCCAGAGTTTCAGGATTGCGATTACTTGTACGGCCGGAGACCCGACAATAGTTCCTGGCATGCTCTGAGCGGAGGCCCAGCGCGGACAACCTTCGGCAATGTCAAAAAGGACCTGGCAAGATTGTGCGCCCACATCGATTCCCGCGTTCCGCCTGCTGCCGAAGGAGTTCTCGCGACGCCGACTCCGAGCGTGCCGCTCTCGGCTTTGACTCGGGACTGGGCAGATGCAGATGAGATAAAGGGCACTCGCGCAGCGGAGTTGAAAGTCTCACTCGAAAGAATTTTCCCCTACATTGAGGAAGGCAACGAAACCGAAGAAAAGAGGTACGACCAGCTTATTGCGGCAACGGATGCAGATGAGCGGCGTTACAGCACGCTGAAAATTTTGCATCAGCGCGTGCCTGTGTTCGTTCGCTTCCGGGATTATTTTCGGGTCCGGCCTCTTATTCATCTGGAGCATCTCGCCCAGCGGGTCGAAAAAAATCTGGTCGATGACGACGAATACTACGACTACGGAAATCAGTGCCTGCTTCGGCTTCTTGGTTTTAGTGCGCGCGAGCTTTCCAATCTGGGCAAGGTCGCTGAGCCGCAGCCCGGTAACACCGAAGCGCTGCAAAAATATCGCGACCAGCTCGATCGCCGATCTTATCAGCTCAACGCTGCCAGCGTTCGTCTGACCGAGGAGCTGCGTCGCGTTTGGATGCCGGATTCCAAACGCGCGGACGCGGACCGGTTGCGCATCGTTGCTGATGGTCAATATCTGAAAGTTGTGGTCGAAGACGACCTTGGGGTCGAGATCGAGCTGGATCAGCGTTCGGAAGGTTTTCAATGGCTGGTTTCTTTCTTCGTTGTCTTTTTCGCGGAAGCGGCGGACAAGCATAAAAACGCCGTTCTCCTGCTCGATGAGCCGGGTCTGAGCCTTCATGGTTTAAAACAACGCGATTTTCGGACGACAATCTCGCGTCTGGCGGAATCCAATCAGACGCTTTACACGACTCATTCGCCCTTTCTGGTTGGGCCGGATGAACTTGATCTCGTTCGCGTAGTCGAGATGACCGATCGACAGATTGGGACAAAAGTCCGGACGAACACCACGGCGCAGGATCCGGCAGCGCTCCTGCCTCTTCAGGAAGCGCTTGGTTACGATCTGGCCCAAAGCCTGTTCACGAGCCACCGAAATCTCGTCCTCGAAAGCCTGACTGATTATTGGTATGTCGACTCTGTCGCTCAGTTGCTCCGCGACGCGCACATTGTCGATCTTAATGAGAAAATCGCGCTCTTACCAGCGAGCGGCGCGGGCAAGATTGTTTATTGGGCGACGATTTTGCATGCGCATAAACTGAAGGTGGCGGCGCTCTTGGATTCCGATATGGCCGGAGACCAGGCTGCCAATCAGAACGTCTTGGTGCACACCCTTGGCAACAAGGCCGTCTTGCGAACGAAAGACGTTTACAGCGGCGCGGTTGGAAAACCGTCCGTTGAAGATCTGCTGAGAAAAACTCTGGTCGACGTTGCCCGGCACGACCTCGGCTGGGACGTGGCCGAGGTGGCGACGGCACAACGAGAACGTTCAATCCTCGACATATTCGCGAGCGAGATCAGTGACTTTTCAAAGTACCGGCTGGCCAAAGCCTTCCTGCGGTGGACCCAAAACCATCGTGCCTCTGATCTGTCGGACAATGAGCGGAGCCAATGGAAGAAGCTAATAGGAACAATTAACTGGACCCTCAAATAGCGTCATTGCAAAAAAACCGTCGCGGGCGATAAATTCAACAGGAGGTTCAAGATGCCAACACAAAACAGAAAATCGATCGATTGTCGGGATTATCCGAGCGACAAGGGCTGCACTCTGAAAATTTCGGGTACCGAACAAGAAGTGCTCGACGCCGCAGTGCAGCACGCGGTTTCGGCGCACGGCCACAAAGATCCAACTGAGTTGCGCGAGCAGCTAAAATCGATGCTCAAAGACGAGAGCGACTAGTATTGTAGCGGCGGGCCTGTCGCCCGCATTTGTTTTTGGTTAGCAGCCGACACGGCTACCGTTGCAGCTGCACAAAACAGAAGTCATGCGCCGAAGCCGCGTTGCGTTCGTTGTAGTCGGATTATATTTCGCGGCAATTCTTTTTGGGCGTTTGCCCGATCACTTGATTCTTTTCCCAAGCACCGCACCGATCAACGCGCATGGAGCCGCTCGCAAAGTCGTTCCGTTCGAAAATGGCCAGCTTGAATTATGGACGGCAAGATCGCAGCTCGCACAACGAAACGGCCGTCCCGATGTTTACGTCTTGCGTTTTTACGGTAACGCGGATCGCGCCGAGCGCTGGGTCAGCGACGAAGCCGATTCCTGGAATGAACGGGCCATGGAAGTCTGGGGAATGAATTATCCTGGATTCGGTGGCAGCACTGGCCCAGCGAAACTCGCGCGCGTCGGACCGGCCGCCTTAACCGCGTTCGACGCGCTGCAAAGCGAGGCGAACAATCGCCCAATTGTCGTCTTTGGCGCGAGCCTCGGCACGACGGCTGCGCTTCAGGTTGCAGCACATCGGCCGGCGGCTGGATTGATTCTGCATAATCCGCCTGCGCTCCGGCAAATGATCCTGCGCCAATTTGGCTGGTGGAATTTGTGGCTGCTGGCGGGTCCGCTCGCGCTGCAAATTCCAAAAGACCTCGACAGCGTTGCCAACGCCAAAACGATTCATAAACCAGCCATCTTTTTGCTCGCGGAAAAGGATGAAGTAGTCGCGACCCGGTTTCAGCATCTTGTGGTCGACGCTTACGCCGGCGAGAAGCGCGTAATCGCGTTGCGCGGGGCCAACCACAACACTCCCATCGAAGGCGTCGCCTTAGCCGATTTATATAAAGCGCTCGACTGGTTATTGCCGCGAAGCGAGAACCAATGAATTGTTCAGCCAATCTTCTTGCGAAATAGAAGCGCGCAGAAGGAGAAGAGCAGGATCGACATGATGATCAGGATGACCAGGTGCGGCCAGTATTCGAAGAGATGCGCGCCGCGCAGGATGATCGCGCGCATGAGCGAAATAAAATAGGTCGCGGGCAACAGCGTGCCAAGCGCGTAGAAAATCCACGGCATGGTTTCGCGAGGGAAAACGAACCCGGAAAAGAAAACACTCGGCAACATAAAGGTCATCGACATTTGCAGCGCCTGCATCTGGTTCTCTGCTTTGGTGGCGACCAACAAACCGAGACTGAGCAAGGCGAAAACGTAAACCAGAGTCGAAAACATCATCGCGATGACACTGCCGTTGATCGGCACGCCAAAGAGAAAGCGCATGATCAGAAAGAGAATCACGGCCATCGTCATTCCGATGCAAAGATACGGCACGATTTTGCCCAGCATGAGACCCCAGCGACTCAACGGACTCACGAGCAAGGTCTCAAGCGTCCCTTTTTCCCGTTCGCGCACGACCGCCATGGCGGTGGCAAAAGTCGTGCCGATTTGCAAAACAATCCCGATCACGCCAGGGATGTAAAAGTTCGGGCTGCGCATGGTCGGGTTGTAAAGCATCTGTGGCCGGATCTCGATCGGTACCCCATGTCGGCCGGTCTCACGCAGAAGCGACTCGATCGACTGGGTCAGCGCAACGGCCAGGGCGGTGTTGAGCGCTTGCAGTGCCGTCGTCGAGTTTGATCCATCGACCAGTAACTGCACCTGCGCTGGATAACCGGCGCGGACGTCTTGAGTGAACTTTGGTGGAATTTCCAGTCCCGCGTAAGCACGGCCTTTGCGAATTGCGCTAGCCATCGCATCGATACTCTGGACTTCGCCGACCACGCGGAAGGTCTCAGTGTTGACGAAGCGGTCGATAAATTGGCGGCTTTCCGCCGTGCGGTCCTCATTGAAGATGATCAGCGCCATATGTTTCACGTCGGTATCAAGCGCGTAGCCGAACGCAATCATCTCCACCAGCGGCGGAAAAAACATGAAGAA
>Ga0137365_10000522_pt1 | contig 26153 bp, 30 predicted proteins | sample SagtaG_9_FD_104799 | JGI IMG/M metagenome (GOLD analysis project Ga0137365, IMG submission 104799) | Vadose zone soil microbial communities from Sagehorn Ranch, Mendocino, California, USA - Sage1_L_40_16 metaG | ecosystem: Environmental > Terrestrial > Soil > Vadose zone | place: USA...
ACGCGTTGGCTACGGAACATGACACGGCGGCCAAGCCCAAGTCACTCACTTACGTCGAGGCTGCAGCGGTGCCGATCGTCGCATTGACTGCCTGGCAGGCGTTGATTGATGCTGCTAAACTCGGCGCGGGGCAGACAGTTCTTATCCACGGTGGATCGGGCGGAGTTGGAAGCTTCGCGATCCAAATTGCAAAAGCCCGCGGGGCGAAGGTGATCGCCACGGCATCCAGCACCAATCAGGATCTCCTTAAGCAACTCGGCGCAGATGTGTCGATCGATTACACGAAGCAAAGGTTCGAGGACATTGCCAAAGACGTTGATGTTGTTCTTGATTCGGTTGGCGAGGATACGTTGGCGCGTTCCTACGGTGTCGTAAAGAGAGGCGGGTTTATTGTGTCGCTCGTTGCACGCCCCGACCAGGCTGAGCTCGATAAACACGGCATCCGCGGCGCAGCGCTCAGTGTCGAGCCGAATTCAGATGAGCTCGCTGAGATCGGCGGGTTGATTGACGAGAAGAAAATCAAAGTATTTGTCTCGCAAACGTTTCCGCTTTCTAACGCGGCGAAAGCCCAGGAACAAGTCGCGACTGGTCACACGCGTGGCAAGGTCGTTCTTAAAGTGGCTGACGAGCCAAAGTAAGAAGCTGCGATTCGCCTTTAAGCCATCTCACTAATGACGTTGTCATGTTGAGCCCTTCGTGAAGTCCGTTGTACTATAACAGTGATGAATTGGGACGCGATTAGTGCAATCTCGCAATTAATCGGTTCGATTGCTGTCGTTTTATCGGTGTTGTACCTCGCAGTGCAAGTTCATCGAGGCACGCGCGTGGCCAAGCTGGCCACGCAAGATGCAGCTGCCACGGCTATGCGCGATGTGACTAAACCTTTTATGGAAAACGCAGATCTGGAACGCATTTGGCGGATAGGCCTCGAAGATCTCAGCGCGTTGTCCGTTGAAGAGCGGACGCGCTTTTTTCACGCTGCCTACCAATTCTTGAAAGCGTTCGAGACAATTCATTTTCATTTTGTTTATGGACTCATGGATCGGCAGCTATGGGAAGGGTGGCACGGACTCCTCCGGCATTACGTCGCCGCTCCCGGCATCGCGTATTATTGGAAGCTTCGTCCTGAAGTTTTCTCCGAGCGTTTTCGCAATTTCGTTAACTCGCTCGAACCCCCGGCTGAGCAACGCACGGTGGGAGCTCTTTTTGGTGAGGAAGGAAAGTGAAGACGACGCTGAAGTCTATTGTTGTCTAGATCTGCACGGCGCACAGCGCCGCGGCTACGGCATACGCATGTTTGTGACATGCTCCTGAGCTGTTACTTACATGGCCCCGGGACTGGAATAACAAACTTGCCGTCTTTCTCGGCAATGAAGTTTTCGCTCGTGCTGGTCGCGCTGCCGTTGGCGTCTTTTTCTCGACCTTGATGATCAGTTTTTTGGTTGGTTAAGTGTCAGGCAGACTTTGCCGCCGGTCGGCGAATCCATCGGGGTCGCCGCTTTTTTTGCGTCCTCTGGCGTGAGATCGACAAGCTCGATGCTGGATATTTTCTCTCCGGCTTCTCCCGACTGCATCATTTTGTAAAAACCGAGAATAGCCGGATCGGATCCTTGCGTGTAAAGGAACGATTCCAGCGTCGCTGTATCCTTTCCTTCGAACGCAGTTTTGTATTTGTCGGTAAACGCTTTCTCCTGCGGGGACGTGCCAGCGCGCAGCGAAAGAGAAGCCGTGATTACAACGGCACAAATTGAGACGCTGATTTTCGCGAGGTTGTTCATAAAGGCGAGGGTAGGGACCTCGACTGGGGCTACGCAAGCACATTGTGGGAAAACCGTTGCTGATTCGCGCGCCGCAGGCTAAGTGCATTTTTCCCAGCCACGCCGCAAATGAACGTTGGGTTTCAACAAATTGGTGCGGTGGATCTGTCGACCGTTGCGAACATTGCAACGGCCCTCACGGTGTTGACCGCTGTCATTTTCGGAGTGATCGAGATGCGGCACGCGCGCAAGGAGCGAGAGGAACGCGCAGCCTTTGTAGCTGTCCAGGCAATTTTGACGCCGGCCTGGATGGACTCGATGACCTTGGTGCAGGCAATTGCCGAGGGTAACAACGCCCTCACAAAATTGAGACCGATCCTCGTCTTTTTCAAGCCGCCCAATCCATAGCTTGCATTCTCGAATCTCTCGGCTATGCGGTGTTTGCGCGCATGGTTCCGTTGAACGTAGTCGACGAACTGCTGGGCGGCACAGTGCGCGTCGCCTGGCGCAAGTTGCGCGGCTACGTCGAATACGAACGTGACCGCGCAGGTTCGCAAACGAATTGGGAATGGTTTCAATGGCTCGCGGAACAGCTCGATCGCCACAGCAAAGCCCCGGACCAGCCTCAATCTTGGCGCCTACGATGCCTACCGCTACTGGCGACCATAGTGTTAGAGTTGCGGTGCTAAAGAAAAGGCATTGCTGATTCGCGTTCCGCAGGCTATCCACCTGTGCCGCCGCAACTCCGCGAATGAACATTCACGAATATCAAGCCAAAGAGTTGCTGCAAAACTTCGATGTGGCCACAACGCGAGGCAGGGTCGCATTGACATTTGACGAGGCAGAGCAAATCGCACGCGAGCTCGGCGATGTTGATGTCGTCGTTAAAGCGCAAATTCACGCTGGCGGCCGTGGCAAGGGCACGTTCAAAAATGGATTCAAAGGCGGAGTGCATGTTCGCAAGACGCCAGCGGAAGTGCGCGATGTTGCGGCAAAGATGCTCGGTCAAATCCTGGTGACGCACCAGACGGGACCGGCCGGCCGCAAGGTAAACAAACTGCTCGTAGCCGAATCCGCCGATATTGCACGCGAGATTTATTTTGCCGTCTTGCTCGATCGAGCCACAGCCGCGCCTGTAATTGTCGCCAGCACTGAAGGCGGGGTTGAAATCGAAGCCGTCGCGGCGAAATCGCCGGAAAAAATCATTCGTGAACCAATCGATCCATTGGCAGGTCTGCAGCCATTTCAGACTCGGAAACTGGCGAAACAACTTGGCTTTGAGTCGTCACAGTTGAAAAGCGCCTCGAAATTATTCGAAGGGCTCTACCGCACGTTTGTTGCCTACGATTGTTCGATGGTCGAAGTGAACCCGCTCGTTGTGACAACCCAATGCGACGTCCTGGCGCTCGACGCGAAGTTTAACTTCGATGATAACGCGCTTTATCGTCATCCAGAAATCGCGGCGCTGCGTGATATCGCTGAGGAAGATCCGCGCGAAGTCGAAGCTTCGAAGCATGGTCTTAATTACATTAGTCTCGACGGAAACATCGCCTGCCTGGTGAACGGAGCCGGTCTGGCGATGGCCACGATGGACATCATCAAGTTTTATGGCGGCGAACCGGCCAACTTCCTCGATGTAGGCGGGGGCGCGACGGAAGAGCAGGTAACCGAAGCGTTCAAAATTCTGATCGCCGATAAAAAAGTAAAAGCGATCCTGGTCAACATCTTCGGCGGTATCATGAAATGCGACATCATTGCGCAGGGAATCGTCAACGCAGCAAAGACATTAAAGTTATCGGTGCCGCTGGTCGTTCGGCTCGAGGGAACGAATGTCGAAGCAGGAAAAAAATTGATCGCGGATTCGGGTCTGGCCGTCATTGCAGCCGACGATTTGGCCGATGCCGCGCAGAAGGCCGTGAAAGCGGCAGCAGGAAAAAAATGAAAGCGAAGAAGATTGCATTTACTGGAATCCCGGTAACGGACATAAAACGCGCACGAGCGTTTTACGAAGGAGTGCTCGGGCTCAAGGTTTCGGGTGAATTTGGCGAGGGTATTTGGATCGAATACGAGATTGGTTCCGACACACTGGCCATCGGCAGCGTGGGCGATCAATGGAAGCCATCCGAAGACGGCACCAGCGTCGCGATTGAAGTCGAAGACTTTGACGCCGCCACCAAGAGCCTCAAACAAGCGGAGGCTCGTTTTGCCGCCGAAGGAATTGAGAGTCCCGTGTGCTGGATGGCGGTCGTGCAGGATCCAGACGGCAACAAGCTGATAATTCACAAACTCAAACCCGAAAACGAGAAAGGAGTCGGCAAATGATTACAAACGAAGTTGCATTTATTGCTATCGCTGTTTCGGACAAAGAAAGCGCGCGAAAATTCTATCAGGAGACGCTCGAGCTGAAGCCAAGTCGCACCCAAATGGATGGCGCATGGGTCGAGTACGATCTTGGTCCAACTACAATCGGTGTCGGCTGTCATCCGGCTTGGAAACCGTCACGCGACGGCACGACGATCGCTTTTGAGGTCGAAGATATCGACGCCGCGATCGACAAACTTAAGGGACGCGGTGTCAGCTTCGATATTGAAAAGACTGAAACGCCTGTGTGCTGGATGGCGCAATTTCGCGATCCAGACGGAAACAAGCTGGTCGTTCACAAACGCAAGCAGCGATGACAAAGCACGAATGGCGAATGCCGAAGGAAGCCAGAAATGCCTAAATGACGAAGGCGATACTGGAATGCTTTTCGGTCATTCGGATTTCGTCATTCGTTATTCGTCATTTTCATCATGTCTATTCTCGTCGATAAGAACACGCGGCTCGTCGTGCAGGGCATCACTGGCACCGCGGGGGCATTTCATACGCGGCAGTGCATGGATTACGGGACCAACGTTGTCGCCGGTGTTACGCCAGGTAAAGGCGGACAGATGTTCGATGGCAAGGTGCCAGTGTTTGATACAGTCTGGGAAGCGCGACGAGAGACTAGCTGCAACGCCTCCATGGTTTTTGTGCCCGCTCCGGCGGCTGCCGATTCCATTCTCGAAGCTATGGACGCAGGAGTAGAACTGGTCGTTTGCATCACGGAGGGAATTCCTGTGATGGACATGATGCGGGTAAAAGCCTTGATGCATAGGAAGCAATCGCGATTGATCGGGCCGAATTGCCCGGGGATCATTACTCCTGACGCATGCAAGATCGGCATCATGCCGGGGTACATTCATAAGCCGGGCAACATCGGGGTGATCTCGCGCTCCGGCACACTTACTTACGAAGCAGTCTGGCAACTCACTTCGCGCGGTTACGGCCAATCGACTTGCATCGGGATCGGTGGCGATCCTATCGGCGGATTGTCGCACCTAGATTGCGTGAAACTGTTCAACGAAGATCCCGGCACGGATGCGATGATCTTGATCGGTGAAATCGGCGGCTCGGCAGAAGAAGAAGCCGCCGAGTGGATCAAGAAGAATTGCAAGAAACCGGTCGCAGCTTTCATCGCGGGGATGACAGCCCCACCAGGCCGACGAATGGGTCATGCCGGAGCGATTGTTTCGGGCGGCAAAGGGACTGCAGCAGGCAAAATCGACGCACTGAAAGCAGCAGGCATCGCCATTGCCGAGACTCCGGCCACAATCGCAGATACGTTGATTGCATGCCTGAAAGCGTGATCATAAATCTCTGCTTCCCGGCACGCTGAATAAAATCGAGACAAATTCCGTACAAAATGGCCGAATCAGTTAATTGCTTATGAACACGCTCGCACTTATCGCTATCACCTGGATCGGGAAGGAATACCGATTTCTTGGTCTGGATTGGAGTTATCTCATGGTCCTTGGTTTCATTGGAAACGCTCTTTTCTCGATGCGTTTTCTTGTCCAATGGCTCGCCTCAGAGCGACAAGGCGAGAGCATAATTCCAGTCTCGTTCTGGTACTGGAGTATTGCGGGAAGCTTACTCATGTGCATTTACTTTATTTTCCGCCGCGATCCAGTTGGAATTCTCGCGTATCTCCCCAACTCACTTATTTACATCCGGAATTTGATGTTGATTCGGAAGCGCAAATTCGCTTTCACTGCCGCGGCGCCTTCGCAGCACCCGCGTGAAACGGGATAGTGGCAGAAGGCTTCGAATCGGGTAGCTCGTTAATGAGTCGCGGATTGGTTGTCCGGTGCACGCGATTCCCCAACGGGCAAATCTGCTGCTTTCCAATCCATCGCCATGCGGATTCGGGCGCGACCGCTGGGATGATCGAAAAAGATGAACTCTTCCAGCGACGTCGGATCGAGTTTGCGATAGACGCCAAGTTTCAGGGCGACTTTTGCCATGCCGTCAGGTTCGCGTGAAGTGTTGATTTCAAAGGCATCTGCTTCTCGTTCTGTGATGCGTACTACCGTATTAAGAACCGGCGTGGCAAAAAAGAGTAAGCTACTAAAAATCAGCGCGAGCATTGGAAGGCCCGCAGGATCAGCAATACCGCGCACGCGCCATTTCTCGCCCCAACGCTTCACTGCTGCGTCGAAGAGAATTCGAGTAAGCGCGAAGCCAATGAGAATAAGGATTCCAAGATAGGTGAGCAGTTTCGCACCATGATTGAGGACGTAATGCCCCATCTCGTGAGCCATCACGGCGCGAATTTCCGGAAGCGTGCATTGCTTAAGCAGATTATCATTGAGCGCCACGCGCGTCGTGCCGAGTAACCCCGCAACATTGGCGCTTACACGGGTCGTCTGACGCGACGCATCCACTTCGAAAACCTGTTTCACAGGAATTTCATTCGCTCGAGCCATCGCAAGAATTGGATCTCGAATTTTTGGATCGGTGAGCGGTTTATAAGTGTTAAAGAGCGGTTCGATATAAACCGGCGCGATAAGGACGAGGGTTCCCGAGAAAATACTCATGACGATAGTTCCCCAAATCCACCATGTGCGCGGTGCGCGCCGAAAGACGGCGTAGAGAACGACTACCAGCAAGGTTCCGCCGACTAAAGTTAGCGCCAAGCCGAGTAACTGTTCCCGAAGCCAGGGAGCGAAACTCTGGGTCGCCAGGGCGTATTGATGTTCGCGAAAAAAGTTTTCGTACAGGTTGAGCGGAAAACTCAGTGCGTATACGAAAAGCGGATATGGGATCGCATAGCAGACGACTTGGAAATTCTTGACCTTGGTAACACGTTCGGAAAAATCACGCAGTCGCGCGGAAAACCGTGAGGCAAGAAGCAAGACCGAAATTGCGGCGGTGAGGAGAAAGTTCCAGAGGATCAGCCAGTAACCGCCCTCAAAATAGGCGTCGGACTTTTCTCGTTGATTCCTCGGGACGCTGTTGAGCCATGCTTGTGTCGCCGCAGCCGGATCGAATGGTTTTGCATTGCTTGCGGTCGCCATCGAACTGTAGCCGGGCTCGTTGACTCGGGCAGCGCCTTCGAAAGAGCTAACTTTGTCAGAGATCGCGGGCGATGCAATTTGCGCAGGGCTGTCTTGCGCCGAGGCAGGCATCAGAGTTCCTACCGACGTTACAACAAGCAAGATCAACATCGAAGGCTGGGGCATCGTGCGCTAATAATAAGCCGGAACCAAAAAAGAAGCAGCGCTAGCGCGATCTTGATCGCGTCGAGATCATCGATCCCGGTCCGCAACATTCGCATGCGAGGCGAATCGACCTGACCAGATTGGCAAAGACCTTCAATAAGCTGGACTACCTGCCTCGCCCATTAGAAAATGCCAATATGAAAAAGCTTGTGTCGTTGGTCTGCGTGTCCTTTATGGGACTGTGCACTCTTGGCAGTCTAGACGCAGAAACGCCACCGGCCAACACGGAGCGCTATGGGCCGTATCCCACAAATTACAAAGAGATCGTCCTCAAATGGCTCGACACACAATTAATCGACGCGGCGAGTGCCCGCCTCGAATGGGATGCCGATCCAAAACCAGCAAATTTGGGGACGAACGACAAACCTCTTTACGGGTATCTGGTCAATTTCAAAGTAAACGCTCGAAATCGCTTCGGCGCTTACACGGGAATGCAAAGCCATGGCGCCTTGATCCGTAATGGCGAGGTGATTAAAGGCCTGGGTTTCGGTTATTAACAATTAATCTTAAACAAAATGAAAATAAATCCGCGATCGAAATCATCAGGACAAATTCTGGTTATCGTGATCATCGTTCTCGTGTTGGTCGGCATCGGCTTTTGGTGGCTCTTCTCGAACAAGCAGCAGATGGCAAAGGAGGGCAACGAATTTGGGAGGAAAGTGATCCAGGAGCTCGTCGTTCAACACAATGTGAAATTTTTTGCGGATCATTTGAGTCCCGCAATGCGTCTGCAGTATCCGCCATCGGCGCAACAGGATCTCATGACCCAGATGGATCGGCTTGGAACGCCGCTCTCTGCTCCCGATGTGCAGGGGGACATTCAATTTCAGTCACACTTTTTTGAGCCAAACGGCAATTTCCACGCGCACATCAATTATCCGGCCAGGGGAGCTGATATCAACGTCGCCATTTCCCATCCGGTGGGTCGTTGGCAAATCGACGAAATCGTATTCACGGCAGAAGCGGCGCGATAGCCGTACCTATCTGCGGTTACGTCAATAATTGGTCAATCGCGTCCACGCAGATTTGCGACCAGGTCTCCAACGATTCGCGGCGGGCCATCAATTCTTGCTTTGTCAGAAAACTAAGACCGGTGATCATTGCCTCGCGTTTCTGCACTTTTGGCTCTTTTAATTTGAAGATGTGCACGATTCCCAAGTGAACGCGCCCTACTTCGGTTGAATCGTCATTTAATAGCGCAACGATTCGATCTTCAAACGGAGTCTCGATGTTGATTTCCTCGTTCACTTCTCGCTCCACGCCTGCGCGATAAGCCTGTTCATCCATGGCAAACAACGATTCGTCAGTTTCGTTCATATGACCGCCGATGCCGATCGAGCCTTTCGCCACCAGCCGCTGTTCGCCTGCCTTTTTGCCGCGCACGTAATGAAGCACCGTGTTTTCAAATGAAAGCAGTGCATAAGGGATGATTTGCTTGTAGGCGGGGTTGGTCTCGGCTTCGGGACGCGGAATGAAGAAATTGCTTCCGCGTGACAAAATCGCCTTCAAATATTTTTCAGCCTCGAAGTTTAATCCCTGAAAACTGCCGAGCTCGTCGAAGAGTTCTCGCCTAACGACCAGGACATTCTCGTTTGATGGATTCATGAGCCTGTCATTCTGAGCGAAACGAAGTGGAGTCGAAGAATCCCGTGACATTGTCGAATGTTCTACTGCGGGATGTCTCGACTGCGCTCGACATGACAGGAAGGATCAAAACGAATAGCTCACGCCTGCCTGTGGGCCGAAAAGATTCAGGCTGGGATTGGGATCGGTTTGCCCGCCATTCGAGAGGTGCTGATAAAGCGCGCCCACGCTTATCTTCCAGTGATCGTCCACGAGGTAGGAAATGCCGGCGGCCGATAAAATGTTGAATGTAAAATCCTGACCCTGGCCGCCGGGAACGTCTGGGTGGCTGTCGATCCATCCCAAACCAAGTCCGCCCGAAATGTAAGGAACGAACCGACTGCCGGGCCTAACGAAATTGTAACGCATTCCGAGATTGAGCCCGAAATAATGATTCTCGATTCCGCGGAAAATCGGTTCCGCGATCGCGCTAACATAGAATTGGTTGTAGCCGCGCAGCCACATATCGTGCCGCACGACTCCCCACCGAACGCGCGCGGTCAAGAATTCCGTGCCAATTTCGTAATCGGCAGGCGGGTTGATTGCGCCAAACAGATATCCGGACTCGACTGCCAATTCGAATCGTTGCGGGTTCAGTTCTTCCGTGATTGCTTCGGTGCGGATCTGTTCAGAGCCGGCGAATATTTGCGAGCAAGCGAGGACGATCCCACAGGCAGCGAAAGCGCGAAGCATTTTCATTCGGCGCGCCTACGATAAGAAGGCTTGATTGGATTGCAATTGACAGGGTCAGGGCAGCGCGTTGTATCCCTACGTCATAAATTCCGCGAGATCGTGAGGCAACGGACTGGCCCATTCATGCTCGCCTTCGACCGCGAGTCGCGCCGAGTGCAAGGCATGTCGCGGCAGGAGCAGCTCACACTCTAGCTCAGGAGTCCATCCGGTCTCGATGAAACGGAGGTAAAGTTGTTCGTCAGGTCCGTAAATTTTGTCGCCCACAATGGGATGACCAATCGAGGAGAGATGCACTCGAATTTGGTGCGTGCGTCCTGTGTGCGGAATCGCGCGAATCAAGCTGAATTTGCTGGCGTCGCGCGCGCTCTCGAATGGCGCGCCCGCAGGCTGTGGTCGCGCCGCACCGGGCCATCGCACAAAACGTTGCTCAACCTTAAACTCAGTCTGCGCCGGAGCGCCAGATGGGTGAATCATTTGTTTGAGCCAGATCGCGGAGTCTCGATATTTGCCTTGTCGATCCAAGGCGGCATCAACAAGTGTGCTTTCCCACTCGGGCCAACCCCAGACAATCGCCAGATATTCTTTCTTTAGTTGTCGTCGTTGCATCAGAACCCCAAATCGACGCGCGACATCAGCTTTCTTCGCAACTAAGACCAGCCCGCTGGTCTCACGATCGAGCCGATTGACAATGGATACCTGGCCGCCCGCTGCAATTTCGAATGCGAAGAGCCTGCGCAATTCCTGCCACAACGTTCGCGTGCCATCCGGTTTCGTGGGATGAATCAGCAGAAACGGCGGTTTATCGACAACAGCATAATCGTCAGTTTCATCAATGATTTTGAAATCGAGTAACGGCGGCGACTCAATCATTCCATCGCAACAATAGGCACGATTGCCTTGACCTCATTCCCAAAACTGCTTTACCTAGCCTCTTTAACTTTTGACAGGAGCACGTGGTGGACCCTAAGGACATCAAAGAAATCAAGACCATCATCGATTTGATGAAGAAGAACGATCTTTCGGTCTTCGAAATCGAAAAGGAGGGGTTTCGCTTAAAACTTCAAAGAGGTCCTTCGGGTCAGGCCGCGCCGGTGGCTGCGCCGCCGGTGGCAGGTCAGTCCAAAACGGCTGCAACAACCGCTGAAGCTGCACCAGCTGTTCCAAAAACAATCGAAGGTGTACAGCTGAAAGAAATCGTTTCGCCCATGGTCGGAACCTTCTATCGCGCTGCATCGCCGGACGGCCCGCCGTTTGTTGATGTTGGAAAAACCGTTACGGAGGAAACAGTGGTTTGCATTATCGAGGCGATGAAAGTGATGAACGAAATCAAGGCAGAGACGAGCGGTGTCATCGCCGAAGTCGTGGCTGAAAATGGTAAGCCAGTCCAGTTTGGCCAGGTGCTCTTCAAAGTTCGCTAGACAAGGTAGGGCGCGACCGCCGGGCGCGCCGGATCGGGCGTCCCAATGTTCGAAAAAGTCCTAGTCGCCAATCGCGGTGAGATCGCGCTGCGCGTGATTCGCGCCTGCAAGGAGCTTGGCATCCGAACGCTCGCGGTTTATTCTGAAGCCGACGTCGATTCGTTGCACGTTCAGCTTGCAGACGAATCCATTTGCATTGGCGCGGCGCCCAGTACGGAGAGCTATCTCAAAATCGATCGAATCATGAGCGCCGCTGAAATTGGGGACGTTGATGCGATTCATCCCGGCTACGGATTTCTAGCTGAGAACCCCCATTTCGCGGAAGTCTGTGAAAGCTGCAATATCAAGTTCATCGGGCCTTCGTCGCAGGCCATGCAGGCGATGGGTGATAAAAATGCGGCACGCGCTGCCGCGCGAAAAGCCGGTGTGCCAGTGACGCCGGGAAGCGATGGAATTGTCGAGACAGAGAGCGACGCGATCAAAATCGCGAAGAAAATCGGTTATCCTGTAATGATCAAAGCGGCCGCTGGCGGCGGCGGACGCGGAATGCGCATGGCGCACAATGAACCGAGCCTGCAATCAGCGTTTCACAGTGCGCGTCACGAAGCCGAGAAAGCTTTCGGGAACGATCAGGTCTATCTCGAGAAGCTCATCGTCAATCCGCATCATGTCGAATTTCAGATTGTTGCCGATAGTCACGGTCACATTATTCATCTGGGTGATCGCGACTGTTCCATTCAGCGACGCAACCAGAAGGTGATCGAGGAGTGTCCATCACCGCTGATGACGCTGGGACTTCGCAAGAAGATGGGACACGCTGCGGTGAAACTGGCCAAATCTGTCGGCTACGAAAACGCCGGCACAATCGAGTTTCTTGTCGATAAGGATCGCCATTTTTACTTCATGGAAATGAACACACGCATCCAAGTTGAACACACAATCACCGAAGAGGTTTACGGATGCGATCTTGTAAAAGAACAAATTCGCATTGCCGCAGGCGAGCCACTTTCGGAACACGTCGCGCATGCAACGCCCCGACTCCACGCAATTGAATGCCGTATTAACGCGGAAGACCCGGCGAGAGATTTTCAGCCTACGCCGGGCCGAATCGATTTTTATTATGCGCCAGGCGGCCGCGGCGTTCGAATCGATTCGCACGTTTATACCGGTTACACTGTGCCACCTTATTACGATTCATTGATCGCAAAAATCATCACGGTGGGCGCGACACGGATCAATGCCATCGACCGGATGCGACGCGCGCTCGACGAGTATTACATCACCGGCATCAAGACCACCGTGCCGTTTCACGCCGCCATTATGCACAACGGAGAATTCCGCTCCGGAAATTACGATACCGGATTCATTGAGCGAGTCATGTCATCGGGCAAACTCGATCTCAGATCGCGGCCGATTCGATTGCATGAATAGACTAATGCGACGCAAGGTTGTGCTGCCTTTGACAGGAGTTTTGTTCGCTCTTTAAGAATAGCTCTCACGCATTTCTGAGTTGCGCGTGCACAATCAAAAAGACGGTGCGGAACTTGATCCCGCCAGTCCGCGCCTGCTGCAAATTGCCTCGACAAGCCGGCGAGATCTTTCCGAAACTCGCTCGATATGAAAACATGCACGGTTCTAATCCCGTTTGCACTCGTCTGCTATCGCGCAACAGCAAAAGGAAATTAAGGCTCTCAAAGCAGAACTGAAAGAGCAGGCGTCGCAAATTCAAAAGGTGAGCGCCCAGCTTCAACCGCGTAAACTGGAACCGCAGACCGTCCTGAATAATCTCTAAAGCTATCAACCAACCGAAGGAATGAGCCGCCACGCGTAACCGCATGGCGGCTCTTTGTTGCACGCGGTAACACTCGCGGCTTTAAATCACCAATCTGTTCGTGCGCTTCAATCACATTGGTGCAGCGATTGCCTAGGGCGCAGCGCAAATGCAATCCTTTTCTGGATGGCGCTACCGAATAAACGATTCTTGCGGCCAGCGGACAGCTTTCGCGAAAGCGACAAATGTTACAATTGCGTGACAACGCCGCGTGGCGTGATAGAAATACCATTCTCGAAACGGTTCGACCAAGATGATAATCAACCTCACTAAACGAGAGCATGCCACGATCTTGGCCGCATTACGACGATGGCTCAGCTATCCAGCAGCAAGCGAAGCAGATTCCATCGCCACAAATGGAGGGAAACATACCGCTTAATAACGGCGAGATTGAACGGCTCTGCAAACGTATCACCGAACAAGACACTAATCGAGACGCGACGCACATGCTTGATCAAGCGAACAACGGCGCCCGCGAGCGAAAAGGTCTAAACTTGCGAGACGATATACGTGCGGCCCAGGATGGCGATCATTTCGAATTTGCCAACGCAAAAAGTCGGCGCCGTTCTCGGAAGCTCATGACCGGGCATGCGATCGGTTCGGAAACGGAATAACCTTCTCTTTTGCTTCGTCGGCTGCGAGGAAGATCTCGATGGACCTTTCGAGGACAGTAACGACGCTCGCACCGGTTTGAGCCGCCAGCTGCTGCCGGAGTTTTCTCGCTGTCTTCCTGTCGATAACTTTATCAACGTTCACCCAATCGTCTCCGAGACTTGGCAGGTTTAGAATATAGTCGAATCCAAGAATCGCCGATGAAGGTTTGTGCTTCATGCAGCCGCGATGCTCTGAAATTCAGGCCGTCGCAAGTGACGTTTCTGTGACTAAACTGCGACTTGTTTTCGATCGTTTGTGCGCCGAAGCGGCATCCGGTTTGTGCAGCAAAGCGCGAAGTATCTTGTTATTTGGTAGGAGGGAAGCCTTATGCAGTCCATCTGGCGCAAACATCTGATCATTTGTCTGTTTCTTGGGCTGCTGGCGATTCCCATCTACTTCCTGGATCTGGCGTTCACTGAAGAAGGAGGCGGCAATTGGATCACACTGGATTTCCGCGGGCTTATCTTTTGGACTTACATCACATTGCTCGCCATCGATGTCGCCTTAAGTTCAATTGGCGTCGTATCATTTCCCAAGTCAGGAGCATTGCGCATTCACTTTTGGTCAATGGTGCTTTCCGTGATTCTGCTCGTCGCATGCTTTGCCTTTTACGCAAAGCTGTTGCGCGCAGAGGCCATCTCCAGTTGACAGCGAACTCGCTGAAGAGGTGGTGCTATTTCGCGCGTGGCGTTTATGAAGAGAGGCGGGGGCGGGAATCGAACCCGCGAATAGATTCACCTTAGAGAATCTATCCACGTTTCATTCCTAGTATTAACGAGTGAGAACATTATTGACATTGATGGATGTTCTCACTACGTTCTCACTAAGAGAGGTAAACATATGCCTTCACTTTGGAAAAGAGAAAAATCTCCGTACTGGTTTTGCTGCTACACAAGTGCAACGGGCCAGCGGCTCAAGAAGTCTACGAAGCAAGTGGATCGCAAAAGAGCGTGGGAGGTCTGCCTAGCGATTGAACACGCCGAAAACCACGCTAAGAACGGGACGCTGACTGAGCAGGTAGCAAAGAAGATCATTGGCGAAATTTTGGAGCGCACGACCGGCGAGCAGCTTCACAGTTACAAGGTTCAGGACTGGTTCACGCATTGGCTTGACTTGAAAGAGCAAGTCAGAACGAGCAAGACGACAGTAAGGTATCGGCAGGTGATTCGAGACTTCATTGTATCGCTCGGTAACCGCGCAAATCTCGCGCTGGTGCATCTCACACCGAAAGACCTTCTCGCGTATCGCAACTCGATCGTTGCGGCGAATAAGACCGCACGCACCGCCAATCTTTCCGTCAAGGTTGTAAGTGCCGCGCTCAACGCCGCACTGCGGCAGGGCTATATTCCAAGCAATCCTGCCACTGCGGTTGAAAGCCTGCCCGTAAAGTCAGAGGAACGGGCGACCTTCACTCCGGCTCAAGTATCGAAGCTCGTGCGCGCAGCGAATGGGGATTGGCGGGGCGCAACTCTCCTCGGCTATTACTCTGGGGCACGGCTAGGCGACGTGGCCAACATGCGCTGGGAGGCGATTGATTGGCCCAACAAGGTCATCCGATTCACACCAAGCAAAACCAAAAGACCAGTAGCGATTCCGCTGCATCGGGACCTTGAGCGCGAGCTGTTGAAGAATGCTGGGATCGGTAGGGCGCCCATGTTTCCGTCTCTCGCGGGGAAGGGGACTGGTGGCAAACACGGCCTTAGTGGTCGATTTGCTGCTATCATGGAGAAAGTGGGCATTAAAGGGAAACGGACGCAAGCGAGCGGCGGGCGAACACTGTCAAGCCTTAGCTTTCACAGCCTGAGACATTCATTTAACAGCGCAATGGCGAACGCCGGTATTTCACAAGAGGTGCGGCAGAAACTCACCGGGCATGCGTCGCCGGAAATGAACAAGGTTTACACCCATCACGAGCTTGAGGCGTTACGCGCAGCAGTCTCGGTCATTCCGAGTATCGGTGACGTAAGCTAGAGCAACCGTGATTGCATTGACTGATTGCAAGTGATTGCTGACGCTTCACCGCGCGACAGAGTCTTCACGTGCATTCTACCGCTCGTTGAGTATCTGCACGCTGACCAGCGTTTGCTGGTACTGCTCTCCAGCATCGTTTAAGCCGAAAGTGCGGCGCGCAACTTTATCGAGCTTTTCGATTTGATCAACGGAGTTGAGGATTTCCGGCCCGTCCATTGCCTCGATGTGATCAACGCCACGCTCTGAAACGCCCGCCATGCGTTCGACGTGACGCTCTCCGCGTTGCTGCATGGTGATTGCAACAGCTTCCATCGTTCTGACCGTGGGCGCGGAATCCTCGCGTTTTGCCAGCGCCTTCGCGGATTCAATCTCGCGCGTCCACCCTTCGCGTTTAGCGCGCGCAAGCACGGTTCCCTCCGGAATATTCATGTTACGCGCGATCTCACGCAGACCGATGCCGGAAGCATAGGCGGTTTTAACCTGCTCCCAACGCTCTGACGAGATTCTGCTGCGCGCGGTGCGCGTTGGCAGTGGTGTTTGGCCGTTTTCCCGCTCGCTCATGTTCAAATGAACGGTTATGCGGGTTTCTCAAATGTGCAAATTTGTACTTGCACGAAAATCACAGTTTCCCTTACGATCCGATCTGAATCGATGTCCGCCGATTATTACGCCTCCAAGCGGTTAGTCGGGGGCCCGCCAGCTTGGTAATCTCTCGCATCGTTAACAAAACCGGAGATTACCTATGAATACACTAACACGAGGAAATACTCAGAGTTTTCCCGCACACCTTGCGCGGATGTAGATCTGGAACTGCCGGAAAAATCATGCGGTATTGACCGTGTTGGTACGCACCCGAAGGCCGGGCGATCCATAGCACTTCTCGCCGGGGTGGAACTTCTGCTTCCATTAGAGACACTCAACAAATATCCTCGCTTCGCCGCTTATCGAATCAGCTTCGTTTTATTGAGTGTTCCTTCAAAATACAGATCGCTAGGTGAAGGCCGACGCCGTAATTTACTACAACGTGCAAGCGCCCCGCTTTGTTCCGATGGAGCTTTGCCAGTGAAATGACCGAATCCGTGGCGCCGCAGTGGGCGCGCTCCGCCATTTGGTCCAGCACCGGCTCTAAGCGCGGCAGGCGAAGATGACGCGTAACCATCTCCCATGTCTCGGGAAAGATGTTCGGGTAATGCGCGACGACATCGCTTTTCGCAAGACTGAGATTAAGCCCACTGGCCAGCTCCTCGATCATTCGCAGGGTGCGCTGGACAACCTCGATCAACGGAACCAGCAGCCGTGCTGTGGAATAATAGTTGATTCCAAGAAGTTGATAGTTGCACGGTTGAGAGCTGACGAGAAACGCGGAGCTATGATCCGAGCCTAAAATCCTCTCCCGCTGCATGTCGAACGGCGCACCGGGGGGCACGGAATCAGCCATAAAGCAAGCAGCCGGTCGTTCATCCGCATCAGACAACAACCCTCCAGCTACCGATAGCAGGGAAATAAAACCGGCACAGCCACTGGTAAAAGAACAGAAATAAGGAACATTGTCGAGCTGCAACTCGCGCATGAGAGCAGCTGTAAAGTAACGATTGCGCGCCTCGACCGTATTATCAGTTGGTTCACGCGGTAAAACGGCGCTTTCGGATTCGCAATGCTGCGCCACGAGGGCGCGCGGCTCAATGTTGCTCAAGGTGCGAGAAAGGGGAACTCGGGCAAGACTTAATAATGTCTCGTCTTCACCCAAACCGAAACAGTAACGGTACCCGAACCGCCGTAGAGGTTCGACCTCGCCGCTAAGAAGCCCTTGCGCCTTGAGTGTTTCCAAATCCCGTCTGACTCCGCCAAGTCTGTAGTTAAAATCGCCAAGGTAAATTGGCCGATTGTTATAACACAGCACCATAGAGGCGCGGTTCGGCTTATGGTCTGTCTCGTTAAAGCTCACAAACGTTCGCGGTTGTAGCGGCATGCTGGTTGGTCGGAGGAGTTCGCGTCAGACATAGAGACGTTTCTTTAGGCCATGGTGATGGTGGTGATGGGCGCCGGAGCTTCACAATGATGCCTTCGGCCAGTATCCCATAATAAAAACGGCGTGTCGACACCATCTGCCCCGCATAATCCCCGTCACCATCACTGAAACAACGGAGAATCTCTCCGTTTGTTTCCTTCTATTTTCCGAGATCAAAGAAAAACCTATTTGGCTTTAGGACGTTCTTGTAGGTGGCCCAAAACAGGTTTAGAAGTCCGCCCGCGTAAAAAAGCTTCCGTGTTTCGGAAACTTCGTCCTGCGACTTCCGTAGAATAAGTAAACCGGGTGACAAGCGAGGCCGCCCCGAATACGGACGGCTAAATGCTGGCGGGAATATTACACGCTGAAACAGTGGGAATGGCGCGCTGCCCATCCCGGCCATCAGAACAGCGCGACAACAAAAAAAGACGTAAAACAGTGATGCGCAAGCAAATCAGCGACTGTGCTCCGAATGATGCTCAGGGCGCAGGGATATTCGAAATAATTGTCGACAAGCCTTCGGGAAAAGTTAAAGGAGTCTATGTCAGGAGCAGCACAAATAACCTATTTCTCGAAGCTGATCTTATAAACGCATTCTCAGAGTGGCATTTCAAACCCAACACAGCGTCGTCCCTTATAATTGTCGTGGCATTCACTGCTGACAACGATACCGTTTTTTATCCAGTGGGTAGTACCATACACGCCACGAATCGGGGTTTGCCTATCCCCTTCAAAGAGCCTTTGGACGCAACAGCGGTGATCGGTGAATGGCGCTAACTTTAACGAGCGGCAACGGATTTCGCTACTCAGGATATTGCACCGTGGCCAGGGCGTTCCTTGTCGAAGTAGCTTCCGACAAAGTTCCGCGCCGTGACGGCCGTTCCCCTGAGTATGCCTGTGCCAATCATCTATTCGTTAGAACGTTCAAGCGATATGTCATCAGCGATCTACTTCTCCCATTACGATATTCACGACGATATCCACGCTGCCGAAAATGACCATAACCTCCGCGACGGCGTCGCCGACGCAGAGATCTTCGACACGGTGAGATTGATAAGACTCGGCGGGCGCACCCGATAGCGATACCGATTTGGACCGCCAGCGCTGATTAAGTAAAATCCCAGCTCGCCTTTGGGACTTTCGATTCGGCCGTACGCTTCACAGCGGCGGCCGAAACGCGCGGATTTTGACCTTGAGATTCATGATTGAACCCACCTGAACCTGTTCTCGAAGGCCTGTTTTAAGATCGATAAGCTATCGCGCATTTCGAGCACGCGAATCATCAGTCGATCGTAAGTGTCGCCGTGTTTGCCTAACGGAACTCGGAACTTGAAACGCGAATAGAACCCATAGCCGTCCACTTTTCGCACATCATAATCCACCCCACAGGCACGAAGCATCGGTCCGCTGATACCGGCATTGATTGCAAGCTCGGGCGAAAGTTTGCCGACGCCCTGCGTTCGGGCGATCACAACTTCATGGGCCGGAAAGGGTTTCACAATGATCTCCTGCCCGCGCGAGGGCAAGCTGGAGCCACCGATGATTTTCGTTATGATCTCCACGCGCGCGTAGGAGCGGCATCGAAAAGATTCCTTTCCTGGCGTTACTCTAAAAGCCTCCCCACCGGGCCAGACTGTGATGCCATCCAGTCCGGCTTCTCTGTCTTACAAAATTGGCACTGCAAACGGCTGCGCGTGGCCCGCGCGCCGAATGAAAGTAGGTCGAAAACACCGAAGGGGAAACGACCAGCTATGCGGAACTCTCCTGCGCAGGTACTTCACGATGGCTTCTCGAACTACTGGGGTTGGGCCGCTGTCATCGTCCTGGCGCTTCTCCTATGGTTGCCGAGGTTGTCCGGCCCAATCGACCTTCGCTGGGATGGTGCGTTTATTATCTTCTCGGGACATCGCTGGCCAGTGGCCATGGCTACCGCATCTCAAGCGAACCAGGATCGCCTGAGCTTGTGCAATATCCTCCGCCGCTCCAGGCTTTTGTTGGATCGCTATTCCGGGAATCCATTGCTGACCGCTGTGGCGATTTTATTGCGGCGCGGGTTCCGTAAAGCGGAAGCGCGGAAACTGCAGCTGCAAAGCCGCGGAATGGAGTTCTCACTCGAGATGATCATCAACGCAATGATGCACTGCCTACGCATTACGGAGGTGCCGACCACACTCTCGCCGGACCGAGGCGACCGGCCGCCGCACCTTCCACGTCATGCCGACGCGTGGTGCAGTATGCGTTTGTATTTACTCATGAGCCCGCGATGGTTCTTCGGCATTCCCAGACTCATGCTCGTGCTCCTCATCGTCGGCATAGTCGTGTCCATCGGGCTTTTGCCCGGTCCGGTTTCGATTGGCTCAGTCACCTTCGGCTATCGCACGCTGCTATACTCGACCGCAGCCATTCTAATGGTTTATCAGTGCATGCTACTTTCCGCTTTTGCGAAACTGATGGCGGTCGAAACTGGATTGCATCCGCGGCAGACGCCGGTGCGGTTTCTAACGAAACGCAGGACCGTGGAACGGCTTGTGGCATTGGATTTGGTCCTGATCTGTCTCGGCATTGTGCTTGGCCTGATAGCGACGGGGCAGTGGGAGCTTGTCCGTTTCGGTTGCTTGCAACCAGACCTTACTATTCGTCTGGTTACCTGCTCCGTTCTCTTCCTGTTACTCGGCGGGCAAACTACACTTGGTGGGTTCTATTTCCTACTATTGAACCTGACTGCAGAACGCGGAATCCAACGCGGTAAACTTGTTTCCGAGCGGGTCGAGTCTACGCGCGTCACAGCCAATCCATGAGTACGGCGCCGGAGGAGGGAGTAAAGTTCGATGCCACCGATGGTCTGAATTCTTCGCCGTCGTTGACAGATCACAGTCTGACCAATCGGTTGCGCCAGACAATTTCACGACGGTGGGATGTCGCCGTTGTCCTTGGCCTGGCAATCGTCTTGTGGCTGCCGCGACTTTCCGGACCGATCGATCTGCGCTACGACGCGGGGGTCTACTATCTTCTCGGCACATCTCTGGCCGCTGGTCACGGATACCGAATTCAAAGTGAACCCGGCTCGCCTCAGGCGTTACAATACCCACCCCTACTTCCGGCGATCGTCGCCGTCTATCAAACAGCGCTCGGGACAAGTGATCCGGTAATCGTGGGGCAATGGCTACGAAGGTCCTACGCTGTCCTTTTCGCGGTCTATGCTCTGGCAGCTCTCGCTTTGGCGAAGCGCTTCCTGCCACCCGCACTCGCTGTGATGACAGTCGTGCTCTGCCTTCTTCACAGTGATACTATTTTTCTCTGCGATTTACTTTTCGCGGAACTACCGTTTGCCGTTGTCGCGATTGCGTTCGTGCTGCTGGCAGGCAACTTCCGATCATCTTCTCACTCATGGTTGTCGGAGTCGGCATCCTTCATTCTCGCAGCTACCGGATTTCTCCTCCGAACTGCGGGCCTCGCGCTTCTCGTCGCATGGGTGCTCGAAGCCCTGACAAGATGGAAATGGCGGACGGCCTTTGCGCGCGCAGCGTTCGCTGTCATTCCAGTTGTGGCCTGGCAAGCGTACGTTTCCCATGTGCGCAGAAGTGATCACTACGCTCACCCAGCCTACGAATACCAGCGAGCTTCCTACCAATACTACAACGTGAGCTATACAGAGAACGTGTTCCTTGTCGACCCGTTCAAACCAGAATTAGGCCACATTACTCCTGCCGCGCTCGTGTCTAGACTTACAACCAATTCGGCGCAATTACTTGAAGCTTTCGGTGAAGTAGTCAGCACGAGTAGAGCTGAGTGGAGAGCGCTTGTAAATAGATTGCAGCGTGAGCTATTCCACAACGTCATTAGTCCATCCTGGTTTATCTTTGTGCCGATTTTTTTCCTCGCAGCTTTCGTGATCAGCGGATTCTTTATTCTCGGCAGCCGAAAGGCCTGGCTAATGATCTTACTTCTTCTCGTATCGGCCGGTTTGGCCTTGACGACGCCGTGGCCCGCGCAATTCCTGCGATACCTTTCACCGCTTATCATCTTTTTGGATCTTTGTTTCATTCTGGCGTTATCGAGTTTCGGCAGCGTATTGGCTCATCGCGGACCTCGAGCGCGCACTCTCGCGCGGGCTGCGTTCGTGGCTGTCCTGTCCGTTGCGTTCGGAACAGAAGCATTTACCGCTGTGCGATTATATCATCTCCGCGGAAAGCCGGAGGCGATCGTTTTCGATCCAGGAAAAGATCGTTCATATCGGCTCTTTGCTCATGACGAGACGTGGCGTGATTGGGAGAAAGCGGTGGACTGGGTCAACACAAACGCTCCGCGCGATGCGATAGTAGCCACGACTGCCCCACACTTCTGTTATCTACTTACCGGCCTCAGGGCTGTGCTTCCTCCTATGGAACCCGACGCTTTTAAAGCGCGCCAGCTTCTCGCGGCCGTTCCGGTTTCCTACGTAATCATCGACAACTTGGAATTCCTTAATTCGGCGCGTCGCTATGCCCGGCCGGCGGTTGAAAGAGATCCCACTGAGTGGCGGCTTGCGCAGTCTCTTGGGAAGACGAAGACGTATGAACACATACCTCCGCCCCGGCGTTAATAACTAAACCAGTTGACGTCGGTCCTGTGCAAAGCATGAATATTAACGCCGAGCGGGAGGCAGCGGCCAGCCCGGTCACGCCTGGCAAAAGTTCGTTTCATTCCAACCTCGCTTTGCGCGGGCGCTATCGCGTAGCGAGAACGAGCGGCTTCGTCGCTATTATGCGGGCCGGTCCTTTTGGCTTTTCAAGCCCGATGAATCGATGAATCTTAGCCCTTATTAGAGGGATGTCTGAACGGCATCTACCGAGGGCAATTTTCTCTGGCACTGCTGCACGAAGCAACCGTGAGATGCAGGGAATCCACTATTCACTGCCCACTTGTGACGGCGTCGTGGATTTCCTCGAGAATTTCGCGCATCCCGTAGCGAAATTTCCAGTTTGGATAATGTGATTGGAACTTTCGCACATCGCTGATCCACCAGATATGGTCGCCGATGCGGTGGCTTTCCTCATATATCCAGTTTAATTTTTTGCCGCTGATTTCTTCGCACATCTCAATCGCTTCGAGCATGGAACAATTGCTATGGCGACTGCCGCCGATGTTATAGACTTCCCCGTTGCACGGCGTCCGAATAAATTCCGCAAACGCTTCGACCAGATCGGAACTGTGAATGTTGTCGCGCACCTGTTTGCCTTTGTAGCCGAAGACACGATAAGGCCTGCCGGTCACGACGCAGATCATCAAATAGGAAAGAAAACCATGGAGTTCCGTTCCAGCATGCGCAGGTCCAGTGAGGCAGCCGCCGCGAAAAGATACCGTGGGCATTCCGAAATAGCGACCGTATTCCTGAACGAGAATGTCTCCAGCGATCTTAGACGCGCCAAAGAGGGAATGCTTGGTGTAATCGATGCTCATCGTTTCCGAAATGCCAGGTTCGTATTCGTGGCCCGGCTCAATCTCCCAGCGTTTCTCCAGTTCCCGCAGCGGCAAACGATTCGGAGTGTTGCCATATACCTTGTTCGTCGAAGTAAAAATAAACGGCGCCTCCGGAGAAAACGTTCTAGCTGCCTCCAAAAGATTCAGCGTGCCATTGGCGTTGACAGTAAAATCGGTTTGCGGATCGCGAGCTGCCCAGTCGTGTGACGGTTGCGACGCAGTGTGCACAATTGCGTCGATGGAGCGGCGATGCCGTTTGAATAGCTCAGTCATTGCGGCGGTGTCCCGAATATCCAGATCGTGATGCTCGTAACTGGAAACATTCTCAATCAAATCGTCGCGTGTTTTTTTGGTGGAAGCTTCGGCACCGAAAAATTCAGCGCGCATGTCGTTATCGATCCCAATCACCCGCGCGCCCTCGCCAGCGAAACGCCTGACTGTTTCCGACCCGACTAATCCTGACGAGCCTGTAACAATGATCGTGCGCATCAAATCGGAGCAGCCCTTGCTACTCTTCAATCATATCGGCCCTGGTTTTTTCAACAAGATATGCTGCCTGAGTGATTGAGTGTTCCTTCAAATGCAGATGGCGACGTGAAGGCCGACAGCGTAATTTACAACGATGTGCACACGGCCCGGTTCTCGATCTGACGCAGTTTCGTTTTGCAATGGCTGAATCGCAAATATCATCTCAATCGCCTTTGGTTTCGATACTCGCGTTGCGCGAGCGCTATCGCGACGAGTATTGGCGTAAACGTGATCCGATACTCAACGATCGCCTGCTGTGGCGCGCACAGACGTTTCGACACACTGTCCATCTTTTGCCGGGCCAGACCATCCTCGAGCTCGGCTGCGGCGGACTGCACTTCACCCGGGCACTCCTGCGTGTCTCACGCAAGGAAAACCCAATCACCTCAGTCACATTTCAAGCCTTGCCAGCAGTTGCCTCGGATGTCCCGGCCGATGTCGAGCTAATTCAACTCCGCGATTTGCCGGGCGCGCTGGGCGGCCGACAATTCGACTACGTCATCGCCATGGACCTGCTGGATCGCAGCACTTCCTCCGAGCTACTCAAAGTAGTTCATGAGCTACTTACACCGGGAGGCGAAATTTTATTTTACGAGAGTAATCCATGGAACCCCATGCACAAGCTTCGCGGATTAATGCTCAAGCTTGTCGGCAAGCGCGACCCGAGAAACCTTATCGATCGGCCCGGACTGTACGAGCTTCTCTCCGAGATTGGTTTCATTCGGATCTATGCCGTCTTTAACGATTTTGTTTTTGCCCCGCTCACTCCTTCTCTGATCTGGCTGCTGCGCAATGTTTCCATCTTGCTTGAGAATGCGCCTCTGTTTCGAACCATGGCGGGTTCGATTCTAGTCCATGCACAGAAGCCGCCTCGGTTCAAGCATTCGGCGCAAATTTCATTCTTTGCTCACGCGGCGCTCCGCGGCGCGGTCTCGGTAGTGATTCCATGTCGCAACGAAGAAATGAATATTCGCCCGCTCGTGAAGCGACTGCTCGGCTACTACGGCGAATACATTCATGAAATCATTCCCGTAAACGACGGGAGCACTGATCGAACGGCGGAAGTCCTGTCGGAACTCGCGGCAAACGAGCCTCGGGTGAAGCCCGTCCATCGCGCGCCGCCTCATGGGGTTGGCAAAGCGCTCGCCGACGGATTTCGTGCAGTCAGCGGTAGCTACGTGCTAATGCTGGACTGCGATTTTCAGCAATTGCTTCCGGAACTGCGCGAGTTGTTCGATGAAGCGGCGGCCGGTTACGATGTTGTGATAGGAAGCCGCTTCTCGCGTCACAGTGTTCTTCTCAACTATCCTTTTCTGAAAATTCTCGCAAACCGTGCGTTTCATACGCTGGCAGTTTTGCTTCTGGGCTATCGCGTTCGCGATGTAACTAACAACCTCAAGATTATGCGCCGCGAAGTCGTCGCTGACCTTCGACTGCGTCAGCCCGGCTTTGCCGCCAATGCCGAGACCGGATTGCAACCGCTCCTGCTTGGATACAAAGTTGGCCAGGTTCCGATCTCCTGGGTTGGCCGCACGCCCGGGATGGGAACTTCCTCCTTTCGCTTGCGTGGAACCGGCGGCGGCTACTGGCAGGTGCTCACGGGACTTTGGCTGAAGCGCGCATTTGGACGAGGGCCGTACAAGAATCTGACGCGCCGTGCTAAGACAAGTAATGACGTGCCGGGGTCGATCGAGCGAGAGAGCGCCGCCATGCAATGAAAATCTCGAAAGAAGCTTGGGGCTTTTTGGTTTTACTCATTGTTGCAACTATTCTCCAGTTCGCGCTCGCTCGGCGACATTCGCTTTGGGCGGATGAGTTCTTCTCGCTTGCGATGGCGACCGGCCACAGCCTTGAGCATCGGGCGGCAGACGCTCAGCCGCAGTTAGGTGATTTCGTCGAGCCAGAAGGTGCGGTACCGGCAGCTGAATTCCGCCGTTATCTTCAACACGAAAATCCACCGGCAAGTCCAGCGCGCGTAATCCGTGCCGTTCTGTTGTCCGATACCAGTCCACCGCTCTACTACGTTTTATTAGAAGGCTGGACGCTCATCTTCGGCACCAGCGACCTGGCTCTACGGCTATTTTCCGTTAGCTTTTCCATTGCTTCGCTCCCCTTGCTTGCGGCCCTGGCACGCCGCATCGCCAGCCCACGCGCCGCTCTAACGAGTTGTGTTCTTTTCGCTTTCTCCCCGCTGGTCCTCTACTACTCGACGGAAGGTCGGATGTACTCGCTTCTCATTTTCCTCGCACTTGCCACGGCATTGGTATCGCTTCTCTTGCAAGAACGCGGACCGCACGTGGGGCATTGTTTACTGTGGGTTGCGCTCTCCGCCGCCGGTTTTCTAACGCATTACTTCTTCGTCTTTCCCTGGCTGGCCAGTGCTGCCTTTCTTTTTCTTGAGCCAGGTGAGTTTCAGCGTCGATGGCTGTTCCTGTGCAGCTTAGGGATCGGGTTGCTCATCCTGCCATGGGTATGGATGGCGGCTGGGACATTCAGTAGCTGGAAGGTGACGCAAGGATGGCTCAACCGGGAACCGTCGGGATTCCATCGCACACGCGCTTTGGTTGCACAGTTTACACAATTTTTCTTTTCAGCAGGCCATGGGCGCTGGTGGACACCACGATGGTG
>Ga0137365_10000525_pt1 | contig 26121 bp, 24 predicted proteins | sample SagtaG_9_FD_104799 | JGI IMG/M metagenome (GOLD analysis project Ga0137365, IMG submission 104799) | Vadose zone soil microbial communities from Sagehorn Ranch, Mendocino, California, USA - Sage1_L_40_16 metaG | ecosystem: Environmental > Terrestrial > Soil > Vadose zone | place: USA...
GCTTAGCCTGGCAATCATCGGATTGTATTTTTTTCTGCGTTGGCGTCGCGATCGCAAAATGGCGGCGTTTTATCTGGCTGCGATTGCGATTTCCTTATCAATCCTGATCAAGCTCACCAGCGTCATTATTGCCGCGCCGATTTTGTATCTGCTTGTAACCGAGGGTGCTGACCCCGGCTCTGCTCAAGCTGGTCACGTGCGTGGCAGCCGCAGTCAACGCCAGCGGCTACAGCTAGCAGCATTTGTCGCGATCGCCGTCTTACCTTCAGTCGCGTGGTATTGGCATGCGCATCAAATCGCCGAGAGATTTTATCCGCATCATTTCTTCGGCGCTGGTGGAGTTCGACTGGAAAGTTTTTCGTGGTACTGGGACATCGCGCAACAAACTGCGACGTCGAGTCTCACGCCGATTCTCGCAATCTTAGCGCTGATCGGTTTGTTCGTAGCGCCGCGTGGAAAATTCGGCTGCCTCTTTGATTGGTGGCTTGCTGCCTTGGTTCTGTTTGTTGTAGCTGTCGGTTACGGCAATCGCCATCCGTGGTACCAGCTTCCTCTCGTGCCCATCACCGCTGCGTTTGCCGGCGCCGGTTGCGCGTTTTTTGAATCGAAAATTTCTTCGCGAGTCGCAGTCGTGGCCTTGTCGAGCTTGTTTGCAGGTTCGTTTGCAATTCTCGCCTTCTGTTACGTACGATCTCTTTACGAATCATCAGCCGCTCAACATCGCGATGCTGGTCTGGAATTAAGTAAAATTACGGCGAGCGATGCGTTGGTTGTCGCCGTGGACGGTGGCAATCCAGCGATATTCTATTATGCGAAGCGCAAAGGCTGGCACTTCCTCGAAAAGGAAGGGATCTATGGTGGCAATCCGAGGGACAGCCAGCAGGCCATTAGCGATCTTGAGCGACTGCGTCGCCAGGGGGCAACGCATCTTGTTTTCACCGCGAACACATTTTGGTGGTCGGAATCTTATCCCGAGTTAACACAGCATCTCAACAAAACCGCAACGCTACTTGTGGCGACTCCAGAATTCAAAATCTATACGTTGGCCGTTGGAACAAGGTGACAATGTATCACGTTTCCGAAATTCAGAGATTCCTCCAGCCTTCGTCCCGCAGTTGCGAGACTACGGCTCGGCAGGCGACTTTGCGGAGTTTACCCTGAGCGAGCGAAGTGAGTCGAATGGGCTCGGAATGACAGCAGCAATTAAGCCTCGGCGGCAACTTGGGTTGTTCGATGCCACGATGATTGTCATGGGCGGCATCGTCGGCGCGGGGATTTTCGCTAATCCGTCCGAGGTAGCGCATCGCGTTCACACGCCGTTCTTAATTCTCGGCATTTGGGTGCTGGGCGGGGTTTTTGCGATGTGGGGCGCGTTTATCTGGGCTGAATTGGCTACTCGTTTGCCCGGAACCGGGGGCCAGTATCTCTACTTGCGCGAGGCATATCATCCTGCGGTTGCCTTTGTGTATGGATGGGGACTGCTTCTTGTGACGCAGACCGGTGGTATGGCTGCGGTGGCCGTCATTTTCGCGTCCTACTTTCGCGCGCTTACAGGAGTAGGTTGGAACGACAGCGTGATTGCAGCTGTGGTGCTGCTCGGGCTAACCGGCATTAACTGTCTGGGAGCGCGCGCAGGCAGCAATGTGCAAAGCGTTTTCATGTTGTTAAGGATCGCGGCGATTGCGGGGCTTGTGGTATTTGGATTTGCGCTCGGCGGTGGCTCGCTCAAATCTGAGCCGTTGCTTGCCCCTCCTTTTTCTCTTGGCGTTTTGGCAAGTATTGGGTCCGCGATGGTTCCCGTTGCGTTTGCTTATGGTGGATGGCAGACCGCGACTTTTGTTGCAGGTGAAATGCGTGATGCGCGCCGTGATTTATCGCGTGGACTGCTCATGGGCGTGGCTGGCGTTGTGGCCCTTTACCTTGCCGTCAATTTCGTGTGCCTGCGAGTGCTTGGCCCACCTGGCTTGAATGCAACAACGACTCCGGCGTCCGATGTAATGCGGGCGGCGATCGGCCCACGCGGCGCGCAATGGATTGCCGCCGGTATCGCGATCTCGACGCTCGGATTCCTAAGCCAAAGCATGCTAACGGCTCCGCGCGTGTATTACGCGATGGCGCGCGACGGCCTTTTTTTCGCAAGCGTTGGCAAACTCTGGCAACGCTCGCGAGCGCCTGTGATCGCCATCATGCTCCAAGGTCTCGCGGCAATCGTCATCGCTTGTTCTGGGACATATGGTCAGATTTTGAACTTTGAAGTGACTGTCGATTTCATTTTTTTCGCAATGACAGCGGCATCGCTGTTCGTTTTGCGCCGGGGTCAGATCGGGTCAGACACAGTTACCTTTCGTGTACCCGGCCACCCATTCACGACGACTCTTTTTGTTTTGGCGTGTGTTGGAATTGTCGGAAGCGCTATCGTCGCTTCACCACCGAATAGCGCAATCGCGTTGGGTATCATGCTGGCAGCGCTCCCGGTTTACTATTATTGGAGGAAGTTCAGACGAGCAGATCGATGACACACAAGCATTCCGACTACATGCATTGGTCCAAGACGCAAAGCCGCGCGCGATTCAATCTCGCAACGAGCGGTGTAGCGCCGTTTCCGCTCCGTGAACTGCCAGTCCATTTGGAGACACTCGAAATTAATGGTTACGACGGCTACGGCTATCCGCCTTTACAAAAAGCCGTCGCCGCGCATCACGGTGTCGATCCAGACTGCGTTGTGGAATCCGCGGGAACTTCCATGGCAAATCATCTTGCCATGGCTGCGATTCTCGAACCGGGCGACGAAGTCTTAATTGAGCATCCAGCGTACGGACCCATTCTCGACGTTGCCGAGTATCTTCATGCGAACGTGAAGCGGTTTCCGCGTATCAAGGAAATCGGCTGGGCCGTCGATCCGCAAGCGATTCTTCATTGCATTACGCCGAAGACGCGGCTCATCGTGATCACGAACCTGCACAATCCGACGAGCGCGCTTACGCCAGATTCGGTTCTGTGCGAAGTTGGCGACATCGCGCGCAGCATTGGCGCGCTCGTGCTGGTGGATGAGGTTTATCTCGATGCAGTTTACGAGCGGACGCCGCGCACGTCGTTTCATCTCGGGCCAGAGTTTGTAGTGACCAGCAGTTTGACGAAGGTTTACGGCGTCAGTGGATTGCGATGCGGTTGGGTCCTGGCGCGCCCGGACCTCGCATGGAAGATGCGTCGCCTGAATGATCTTTACAGCGCAACGCCCGTTTACCCGGGGCTACTTCTGGCTGTCGCCGCATTCAAGCACCTGAATCGGCTCCGAGAAAAAGCGCGCTGGATTGTCGATGCGGACCGTAGACTGCTTCGGGATTTTCTCGTGCGGCAATCCGCGCTTACTCCAGTCTGGACAGATTGGGGTACCACTTCGTTCGTGGGATTACGAGATAACAACGCTGATGTTTTTTTGGAACGACTGCGCACGGAATTCGACACCTCGGTCGTTCCTGGTCGTTATTTCGAGATGCCTGACCACTTTCGCATCGGCATGGGCGTGAATACGGAAATGTTCGCCGAGGGTCTTGATCGCATCGGTCGAGCGCTTGGAGACCATTGAAATGAAGAGGTCTAACCAGTTCGAGATTCGCCCTGCACACGTGGACGATGTGCCAATCATTCTTGAATTGATTCGCGATTTGGCTACGTACGAGCGTGCGCCAAACGAAGTCATGGCCACTGAGGAACAACTTGTCGATGTTTTGTTTGGGGAACGGCCGGCGGCGGAAGTCCTCATTGCATTCGAGGGAAAATCGGCGGTCGGGTTCGCAGTTTTCTTCTACAATTTTTCCACTTGGCTGGGGCGACCTGGGCTTTACCTCGAAGACTTGTTCGTGAAGCCGAAAAATCGCGGCAAAGGTTACGGGCGCGCATTGCTCATTGAGCTTGCGAAAATTGCGCGGGACCGGGGCTGCGGCCGAATGGAATGGGCTGTGCTCGATTGGAACGAACCGGCGATAAAGTTTTATCGCGCGCTGGGCGCAAAGCCAATGCACGAGTGGACGGTGTTTAGGTTAACGCGTGACGGGATCGCGAGCCTCGCGGATTCGGGGCGAGTCGATCAAGAGTAGGACTAAGAGGCAGAGGTAGCGGAAGAGGAAGAATCGATGGCGAAGGAAAGGACAAAGATCGAGGACTACGCGTTTCTCAGCGATACGCAGACCGGCGCTTTGGTGAGTCGGGATGGATGCGTTGATTGGCTTTGTCTTCCGCGGTTTGACTCACCGGCGTGCTTTGCTTCGCTTCTGGGCGATACGAGAAACGGACACTGGCGATTTTTCCCAGAGGAAGATGTTCAAAAGACGCGTCGTCAGTATCGAGACGAGACGCTCATTCTGGAAACGGAAATTGAAACTCAGAGCGGCGCCGTGCGCCTGATCGATTTCATGCCGCCACGCGGTGAGAATCCCGATATCATTCGAATCGTCGAAGGACTGCGCGGCAAAGTGTCGATGCATATGGAGCTGATCATCCGTTTCGACTACGGGCAAATCGTGCCGTGGGTGCGCCGACGGAATGGCGGCTTGGAAGCGATCGCTGGGCCGGATGCCCTAATCTTGAGAACGCCAATTGAAACGCACGGCAAGGACCTGACTACTACTGCGGAGTTTACGATCGGCGAAGGCGAGCAGGTTCCGTTTGTGCTCACGTGGTTCGCTTCGCACAAGGATCCGCCAAGGGCGATTCATTACGAGCACGCCTTGCGCGACACCGAAAAGTATTGGCGAGGATGGTCCAATCAGTTTCAGGGCCAGGGGAAATGGCGCGATGCGGTGATGCGCTCGCTGCTTGTCCTCAAGGGATTAACCTACGCGCCCACGGGTGGCCTGGTCGCCGCCGCTACGACATCGTTGCCTGAGCAAATAGGAGGCCCGCGCAACTGGGACTATCGCTACTGCTGGTTGCGGGACGCCACGTTCGCCTTGCTCTCGCTTCTGCGCGCCGGTTATCGCGAGGAAGCTCAAGGATGGCGTGAGTGGTTGCTGCGGGCTGTCGCTGGCAGCCCTGCTCAAATGCAGATCATGTACGGAGTTCGCGGCGAACGCCGCCTCGATGAAGTCGAAATCCCCTGGCTTTCAGGTTACGAAAAGTCTGTGCCGGTACGCGTCGGCAACGCTGCTTCGAAGCAATTTCAGCTCGATGTGTACGGCGAGGTACTAGCGACGATGTTCGAAGCCGATCGCGCTGGAATCAAAATGGAGGAGCCTGATTGGGCCTTGATGGTGCATTTGATGAAATTCCTGGAATCAAACTGGCAGAAACCAGATCAAGGAATTTGGGAAGTGCGCGGCGGACGGAAAAATTTCACGCACTCGAAAATGATGGCATGGGTGGCGTTTGATTGCGCCGTGAAACTTGTTGAGGAATGCGGATGCGCGGCGGGGGAGCATCATGGCCGCTGGCGAAAGGTTAGAGAGCAAATTCACGCGGAGGTTTGCGAGCGCGGTTACAACTCAAAGAGAAAGGCGTTCACTCAATTTTATGGTTCCGATGCGCTGGACGCCAGCCTGCTGACAATGCCGCTCGTCGGCTTTCTGCCTGCAACAGATCAGCGTGTCCGCAACACCATCGAGGCCATCGAACGGGAGTTGATGGAAGATGGTTTCGTCTTGCGTTATCGGCCGGAGGAATGCGACGTGGACGGACTGCCGGGGCGTGAAGGCGTTTTTATCCCATGCTCCTTTTGGTTGGTCGCTTGCTGGCACCTACTCGACCGAAAGAAAGAAGCGCGCGAATTGTTCGAGCGCTTGCTGGATGTGCGAAACGATCTGGGACTTCTCTCCGAGGAGTACGATCCGCGCGAGAAACGGCAGCTCGGAAATTTTCCGCAGGCATTTTCGCACGTTGCGCTCCTTGCCGCCGCCCGAATCCTTAACGGTGAACAGGAACCTGTGACGTTGCAACAAGGGTAAAGGAACGGCGGTCTGTGGTCCGCGGCTCTCGGATTGGAAACCGCACCTCCTTGAGTTTTAAGTTCTAGCCTCGCTTGAAGAAACGAGCCGCCGAATCAGATCCTCGAGAGTTACGATTCCGCAAAAACTCTTCTTTCGGTCCAGGACAGCAGCAAGGCCGAGCCGGGCGGCGCGCAATTGCTGCACAACCCGATAAGCAGACTCATCCTCAGTGGTCGTTACGATGCGCCGGACATAATTGTGCAGCGGTTTGCTTCCATTCTGATCGAGCAGGATATCGAGGATGTTAATTAAACCATCAGGTTGTCCTCCTGGCGTGATCACGGGCAGACGATCAAGGCCGGAAGAAGCGCCAAGCTCGACTGCTTCCCGGGTTGACGCGCTCGGCGGCAACGCGACGACTTTCGCCGACGGCAGCATTACATCGCGCACTTTGACGGTGCGAAAGTCCACCACGTTGTGAATCATGGCTCGCTCGGTTGGAGTCAGGGAGCCCTCGAGCTCGCTTTGCGTAGTGATCTGTTTTAGGTCCTCACGTCCGGCAAAAAGGCGAGCGCGCCTGGCCGCGCGACCCGGCAGGAGCAGTTTGCCCAGCCGTGCACCGAGTTCGAGCAACGGCGAGAACAACAGGGACGTTAGTTCGAGCACGCCGGCAAGCTGAGCAAGCGCGCGAAATGGAAATCGCCGGAAAAGCGATTTCGGGAGAACTGAAAGCAGAAACAGATAGACCGGAAGCGCAATGGCCAGAGAGATAAAGTAGCCGGCGAAGCCCCATGATCGGACCAACTCCCGCGTCAGCAGGAACAGACCAAGTATGTCTGCCGCGTTCGTGAAGAGCAGAACGGTCAGCAGCAATCGCTCCGGGTGTTTCAATAAACGATTCAGCCGCACCGCCGCAGGCACGCGGCGCTTCACATTTTGTCGCAATCGAACCGGATCAATCGAAAGCAGCCCGCTTTCGATTCCGTTGAAGAAAAATGAAACAATCCAGCAACAAAAAATAATCAAAGCGCTTATCATGCTGCTGCTCCAAAAGCTTTCGGAGTTGTTTTCTCCAGCAGGATTTCCTCGATTCTTTGGCGCGCTGCCCGACGCACCGTAATTGCAAGGCCGGGCATCTCCAGTTTTGTGCCCGAGGCGGGCAAATAACCGAGGCGCGTGAAGACGAATCCGCCAATCGTGTCGATCCCTTCTGCGTCGATTTGAAAACCGAGATATTCGCTTAAATCGTCGAGGCGCGCGTCGCCGCTAACAAGAAATCTACCATTCCCCAGCGGCTCGATATAAAGAGCGACATTGTCCCGTGGCACAACATCGGAAAGGATTTCTTCCACGATATCCTCCATCGTGATGGTCCCTTCGGTGCCGCCAAATTCGTCAACCACGACTCCCATCCCTTGGGGACGAGTCAAAAAGAGCTTGAGCAGCTCCAATGCGCCCATCGTCTCGGAAACGAAAGAGGGCGCGATCAGCTTCTCAGTGTAATGCTCGGATGGATCGAGCAGGAACAATTTCACATCGATGATCCCGAGAATTTGATCGGGTGTGTCCGCATAAACCGGGACGCGCCGATATCGATTTTTCTTCACGCGCGCAATTGCGTCGTCGTTCGTTAAGTCATCCGGCAGCATGAAACTATCAACGCGCGGCGTCATGCAGTCTTTTGCGGTCTTATCTCCGAGCTTGATGATTTCCTGAATGATTTCGGCTTCGCCTTCATACAAAGCGCCTTCCTCCTCACCCATCTCGAGCAGCGTCTCCAATTCCTCGTCGCTCAAACGTGGTCGAGTGCGTAGACGCGACGGGGTGAGAAAATCGACCACGCGGGCGCTCACGCTCTCGAGACCGCGGCCGATGCGGTCCAGAAGCGGCATCGATATCTGCAGGGCGAACGCGCCGATTGTTGAGAGTCGGTAGGGCGCTGAAATGGCCAGGAGCTTTGGGATTAGATCGCAAAGCAGCACAACAATTGCGAAGATCGCAAGCGCTGCCACCCACTGCGAAATGCGCCCCGCCAATGGGCCCTCCCACAAGAAGAAGAGACACAGTATGATCAGCAGAACATTTATTAATCCGTCGCCGAGGAGCAGGACGTTGAGGACATGGCGCGGATTTTCCCGGAAAAGTTGTACAAATTTCGTGAGCCTTGGATGATTTGTTTCCAGACGGCGCAATTGATGCGGCTTAAGGGAGAAAAGGGCCGTCTCCACGCCGGAAAAGAGCGCGGAACAGAATATCAGGAATGAGATGACCACCAGCAAGATGGCCAGCGTCACGGCTGTCATTTTTTATGCGGGCACAGCCAGGCTGGCAGCGAGAAGCCAACCGCGGGAGGCGGGAGGTCTTGTTTCTCGGGAAAAATGGTGCGTGCTGGTTTGCTCATTATCTGAGCCGCGAGCAAATTAAGCCCCTTGATGAGTAAAGGCGAGAGGATTTCGCGATTTGTGGCCGAGTTGGGTGCCGAAGATGCCGATCCAAACCAGAGCGACATCGCAAAACATCCATTTTATCGCGCGTTTTTCCATTGCTGGAATGAACGACGTTATTACGAGGCGCATGATGTTCTGGAGCAGCTTTGGCTCAAGACTAAATCGTCCGACGCAGACTATTTCAAAGGATTGATTCAGGCGGCTGGCGCTTTCGTTCATCTTCAGAAGCGATTCGAACATCCATTGCACGCAAAACACAGCAATCGTTTGCCTCCTGCAGTGCGTTTGTTCCGGCTCGCCGAGAGGAATCTGTCGCGTTTCGGTCCGCGGCATCACGGGCTGGACATCGCCGCATTTTGTCAGCTTTTGCGAACATCCGCCGATCAGATCGTCGCATCCGATTACAAGACCAATCCCTGGTCTCCGGAGACGGCTCCCAAACTCAACCTGCTGTAGCGACGGCGCTGTGCCGCCGTGCTTGAGATAACGGACAACTCACCCTCGACGCACCGAGGCGGCAAGCGCAGCCAAGTCATCTCGTGAAAAGCAGTTTCATCCCAGCGATAAGAAGGACTGTCGCCAATAAAAGCGAAATCACCCGGACAGCAAAACGGCTGCTGCCTAAATGCGATCCCACAATCCCGCCAACGATTGCAGCCGCTGCGAGAATGAGACCGAGCGAAGGAATTGAATGAACTTTTGTAAAGTAGCCAACCAACCCGGCGACCGAGTTCACGCAAATGAACAACGCCGAAACAGCTGCGGCCTGGCGAATGTGCGCCCATTGACAGAACAGCAATAGTGGCGTGAGAAATATTCCGCCGCCAGTTCCAGTCAGACCGGAAAGAAATCCAAGGCCCGCTCCTGTACTAATTGCCACCGGCCGCGACGGGGGAACCGTTTGCGGCGGGTCGCTTCGACGAAACACCAGGCGCGCTGCGGAAAAAAGCAGCACAACGCCTATCAGAACTCGGAGAATCGAAGCAGACGGTTGCAGGTACCCGCCGACGTATGCAGCCGGAATGGAAAGTAGCGCGAACGGCCAGAATAATTTCCACGAGAAATGACCGGCCCGCCAGAATTGGAATGTGCCAATGGAAGCGACCAAAATGTTAAGCACAAGCGCCGTCGGTCGAATAACCGTCGGCGCGAGCCCAAACAGCGTCATCGTAGCGATGTAACCCGACGCACCGGCGTGACCGACTGACGAGTAAAGAAAGGCGATCAGACCGACGGCGAGAAAGAGAAGAATCAAATGTGTAGTGTCCATGCTTTGTCATGTCGAGCGGAGCCGAGACATCTCTGTTTCACGAGAGCGCTGTAAATCTGTCGTGATCAAAACAGCCAGAGATTCCTCGACTCCGCTCGGAATGACAAGAGTGTAATGCTGCTATATCAACTCTCGCCGCCGCGTGACGACATCAGTCGAATGACGAAGGAATGACTAAACCCGAATGCTTCAGTTACTGGTTCGTTTATTCGGCATCAATTCGACGTTCGACATTCGTGCTTCGTCATGTCTTTTGAGAGATTCCTCGACTTCGCTCGGAATAACAAGAAACGATGATGTAAACTTGTGCTGCGTTGCGTCATCTCATGACAAGTCGCTTCCGCTTTGGATTTCTCGCGTTAACGTGGTTGGTGACTTCAAACGACTCTTTTGCTGAGCCCAAGCCAGCGCAGCCCGAGCACACGAACCGTCTGGCGCAGGAGAAGTCGCCTTATCTTCTTCAGCACGCGCATAACCCTGTCGATTGGTATCCGTGGGGTGAGGAAGCGTTCGCGAAGGCGCGGTGCGAAAACAAACCACTCTTCCTTTCGATCGGTTATTCCACCTGCCACTGGTGCCATGTGATGGCGCACGAATCGTTCGAAAACGAAGAAGTGGCCGCGACCATGAATCGCGAGTTTGTGAACATCAAAGTAGACCGGGAAGAGCGCCCTGATGTTGACCGCGTTTATATGACCTTTGTGCAGGCGACCACTGGCGGAGGCGGATGGCCGATGAGTGTCTGGTTGACGCCTGATCTGAAGCCATTTGTTGGAGGAACCTATTTTCCACCAGAGGACCGATATGGTCAGCCCGCTTTCAAAACCGTGCTCGAACGAATCGCGGCGGCCTGGAAGGAGAATCACGACAGTATTGTCGAACAAGGCGGCAGGATTGTTGCGGCGCTCCGTGAATCTCAATCAGGGGCAACTGCGGAAGGAAAAATCGATGCAGCTATCTTAGATGCCGCTTACCGGCAGATTGACCATAGTTACGACCCGAAGGAAGGCGGCTTCGGTAATGCTCCAAAGTTTCCGCGACCGGTGACGCTCAATTTCCTGACGCGATTTTATGCGCGCGATCCTAGGAGCGAGCCCGGTAAGCATGCCCTCGAAATGACGCTGTTCACGCTGCGCAAAATGGGTGCGGGCGGAATGCATGATCATATCGGAGGCGGGTTTCACCGTTATTCGGTCGATCGTTATTGGCACGTGCCGCACTTCGAAAAGATGCTTTACGATCAGGCGCAACTCGCCGGCGCATATCTCAACGCATTCCAGATCACGCGAGATCAACTATGCGAAGCAGTCGCGCGAGATATTCTTGATTATGTAGCGCGAGACATGACATCGAAGGAAGGCGGATTCTTTTCCGCCGAAGATGCCGACAGCCCCGTTGTGGCCGCGGGCGCCGACCGCGGCCACGCAGAGACCAAGGAAGGCGCATTCTATGTTTGGGCGAAAAAAGAGATCGACGCTGCGCTTGGTGATGCCGCCGAGGTTTTCGATTTCCATTACGGCGTGCAGCCACACGGAAACGCGCCGGAAGGAAGCGATCCCCAGGATGAATTCCGCGGCAAAAATATTTTAATTGAGCGCCACACGATTGCGGAGACCGCAAAGCACTTTCGGAAAACCGAGGAAGAAATTGGGAAACTACTCGCGCAGAGTCGCACGAAATTGTTTTCCATTCGTTCGAAACGACCGCGGCCTCATCTCGACGATAAGATCATTGCCGCTTGGAACGGCCTGATGATTTCCGCTTATGCCCGCGCCGCGCAGGTGCTCGACGAACCGCGCTACCTGGAAATTGCAATACGCGCCGCCAAGTTCCTCGGGAGGAATCTCTATGAAGAAAAAAGCAAATTGCTCTATCGCAACTATCGTGTCGGCCGCAGTGATATCGAGGGCTTCGCCGACGATTACGCGTTCGTGATCCAGGGGCTTCTCGATCTATATGAAGCCTCATTTGACATCGAGTGGCTGAAATTCGCGGCCCAATTGCAGGAGACGCAGGACCACTTGTTTTTTGACGAGAAGAACGGCGGCTATTTCAGCACGAGCGGTAAAGATGAAAGCGTGTTCCTCCGAATGAAAGACGATAACGACGGCGCCGAGCCCGCCGCGAGTTCGGTCGCAGCGCTGAACCTTTTGCGGCTGGCACAATTTCGCGATGACAAACAGATGGCGGATCGCGCGAGAAAAACCACCGATGCGTTTGCGACAACGCTCTCGCACTTCCCCAGCGCGATGCCGCTAATGCTGGTAGCGCTCGACTACTCGCTAAGCAAGCCGCGCCAGATCGTGATTGCTGGGACGAAGGATGCCCCGGAAACCAAAGCGTTGGTTAAAGAAGTGCATCGGCATTTCCTGCCGAACACGGTTCTATTTCTCGCGGATGATGCTGAAGGCCAGAAATATCTCGGCGAGAAAAACGAGGCGATTCGCGCGATGTCGCCGATCGATAAGAAAACAGCCGCTTATGTGTGCGAAAATTTCACCTGCAAAGCCCCGGTGGCCGATGTGAAGCAGCTCGCCGAATTGCTCAAGTTCTAGGAGGCGCGGACTTTTTTTCACTAGCCACTTCTTCAAAGCATCCTGCAGCTTTTTGTGCGCTAGAACCATTAAAATGGCAAAATAAGATATGCTCGCAAGCTGGAGCACCCAGACACAAGGGCGGCGGCTTCATTGTGGACTGCAAAACGGAGCTTGTGTCTTTGTCCAGCTAACGACTGGCGGCAGTCTCGAGGAGCGAACTTCGGTTGTGCTGCTTTAGCAGTTCCGCAAACCTGCTATCTGAGCGCAGAGAATCCAGCATCGGATCATATCTAATCATTCGATTATAGCTACGCACCCCTCCCGATCCTTTTTGCAGTGTCTTGTTCAGCCATTCGAACGCTCGCTCCTTCTCGCCGCGGGCGGCATATAACAGCGTCATCTCGTAAGGGTCAGCTTTGCCCGTGGTCGCTAACTGCAGAATCTCGGGCATCATCCGATCGGCTTCTGGCCTACGCCCGGCTGAGACCAGCACAGTCGCAACCCAGGCAAGAGCATCACCTTTGTTCTCGGGATTGAGCTCGCCTACCTTTTGATAATGTTCGATTGCTTGTTGGTACATGCCGTTTAAAGCATAGGCGGTAGCAAGGTTCTCCTGTATTGGAGCCTCGTTGGGAGCTAACTCAGCTGCCTTGTAACAATACTCCAGAGCGCCGCGATACTGGCGGGCAAAAACGAGAATCATGCCCAGAGCTGTGTTATTAGTAGGCGAGAGGGGGTCGAGCTCGTGGGCGCGTTTCATCTCTCGCACTGCATCATCCAAATGCCCGAACGAGCATAGTGTCCACGCGTAGCGCAGGTGCGCGATAGCCAGATTCGGGTTCAATACCAGGGCGCGCTGTAGCGACTCCAAGCCTGCCTGATAATCCTGTTGGCAAAGCTGAACATGTGCTACCGCCAGATGACTCTCAGCGATAGAATCGTCGAGTAGCAGCGCGCGTTCGGCCGCTGCCTTTGCATTGCCGATCCGATCTGGGGCAGAGTCATAGCCGTAATACTGCTGCAAGAAGTAGCAGTCCGCCATTACCGCATACGCGAGCGCATAACCGGGATCTCGTTCGACGGCGCGCTGAAAATAACCGATCGCTTTCTCAAGCCCGTCTTTCGATCGGTTATTCCAAAAGTAGATCCCCATGAGATACGAGTCGTAGGCGGCGGTGTCGCTCGTGTAATGCTTCGACAACTGCTTTTCTTCTTCCTTAGAAAAATCCCGAATAAGAGATCGAGCGACACTGTCAGAGATCGAGTCCTGAATGCCAAAAATGTCGGTGAAGGCTTGATCGAATTTGTCGGACCAAATAGTGCGACCGCTCGCGACGCGGACAAGCTGGACGGTGGCCCGGACCCGATCACCAGATCGCTGAATAGTTCCACTTAAAACCGCGTCCGCTCCTAACGTGCGTCCCGCAGCAAGCGGGTCATTTGTGGGAGCCTTGTATTTTGATACGGCACTGGTTGGCAAAACGACGAGCTGCTTCAGGTTACTCATTCTACCGATTACCGCGTCAGCCATACCGAGCCCCAACAATTCATCATTCATATCCTGGCCGAGCGGCTCGAAGGGCAACACCGCGACCGAATGGACGCGCTCATCCACCGCGCTGGGCGAAGTCGCAGAAGCTGTGCTTCCGACCCTATGTTTCTTAAGCCAGCCAATGCTTGGTCCTCGCGCAAGGAATGTTAACCGCGAGGACAATTACTCCAAGAACGGCGAGCGCCAACGGCGCGCCAATTTTGCCAGGCAACTGCTGTCGACCCTTCGCCGTAGCCGCTTCCGTTCGATGCTGTGAAAAAGTTGGCGCAGTTCCTTGCTCTGCCTTCACTGCGGCACTGCCATTGTCGGTTTGCTCCCTAACTTCGGCAACGAAACGATAGCCGCGGCCCGGAACCGTCACGATATAGCGGTGTGAGCCCGGCGTTTCGCCGAAAATCCGCCTGAGCGTCGAGATATTCTGACTCAAATTGTTCTCCTCGACGACAGAATCCGGCCAGACCGCCTCCATCAGCCGCTCCTTATCGAGGACGGTGTCGTGATGCTCCACCATGTAGAGGAGCGTTTCGTAGACTCTCGGTGTGAGGGGGACCGCCGTCCCATCCAACCGCCGCAAGAGCCGTTTCGCCGTGTCGAGCCGGAAATCGCCGAATTCGTAAACGTGGGCGAGGGCAGCTTGCATCGTCGTTTCAGAACAATTCAGAAAAATTCATCCGCAACTTAAAGACTTTCACAAAAGCGCCCAGCATCTTCCACCACGCGCGAATGGCTCACGCCTCCCGCGTGGACAAAACACAGTAAACCACATGTAAAGAGAAGAAAATGAAAAAGAACCCTATGAAAATGACAACTCCACTCGCAAGAAATTCGATTAGCCGGTCGCGTTTGCGATACGGTTTGTTTCTCATTCCACTCGTGCTCGCTGCTTTCGCGCTTTCGCCGACTGCGCAAGCACAGCTATCGCCACCACCGGACGGGGGCTACGACGGTAACAACACCGCTGAGGGCACTGACGCGCTCTTCAGCCTCACAACGGGCACGGACAATACGGCAGTAGGCTTTGATGCGCTCTTTAGCAACACAACGGGCAGCGAGAACACGGCCACCGGTTCTGATGCGCTTCTGAGCAATACAACCGGCATTAGAAACGCAGCCAGTGGTTTTGCTGCGCTTGAGAGCAACACAACTGGCGTCCGAAACACGGCTACTGGTCGTGCTGCGCTCGCTAACAACACAACCGGCAACGACAACACGGGAGATGGTCATGACGCGCTCTTTTCCAACACAACCGGAATCCACAACACGGCTACCGGTAGTTTCGCGCTGCTTTTCAGCACAACGGCCAATGACAACACGGCTGATGGTTATGCGGCGATGCTTTTCAACACAATCGGCAATCGCAATGCGGCAGTTGGTTATTGGGCGCTCTATAACAACACAACCGGCAACAACAATACCGCCAACGGTTATAGCGCGCTTGTGAATAACACAACCGGCAACGACAACATCGCCTTGGGCAATTTCGCCGGTAGCAATCTGACCACGGGCGACAACAATATCGACATAGGGAATCAGGGGGTTGCTGGCGAGGCAAACACCATCCGCATCGGCACACTAGGAACCCAGACAGCCACGTATCTCGCTGGCGTTATGGGGAGAACGAGTCCAAGAGGCACACCAGTTTTCATAAATGCCAACGGCCAACTCGGTACGGTCACTTCGTCGGCGCGTTTCAAGGACGGGATCAAGCCAATGGAGCGGGCCAGCGAAGCAATTTTTGCTCTTAAGCCGATTATCTTCCGTTACAAGAAAGAAATCGATGCCGACCGCTGTCCGCAGTTTGGCCTTGTGGCCGAGGATGTTGAGAAGGTCAATCCCGACCTCGTTGTTCGCGATGCAGAAGGAAAGGTTTACACCGTTCGCTACGACGGCGTGAACGTGATGTTGCTCAACGAGTTCCTGAAAGAGCACCGGAAAGTCGAGGCGCAAGATCGCAAGATTCGCGAACAAGACGCGACGATCGCCGAACTGAAGAGGGGATTTCAGGACGTTGTCGCACATCTCAAAGAACAGGAGTCAAAAATCCAAAAAGTGAGTGCACGACTGGAACTGAGCAACCCCGCGCCGCGAACTGTCGCCGACAATAAGTGAACGTTTTATAGGGCGTTCGCCGCGGCGAGCGCCTTTGGCTACTTGCTGCCAGGCTTAACGGCAGAGATTTTCGCTAGATCAGGTGGCAGTTTGTCTGCGGGAAACGTCTCAACGGTCATCTCGACTAGGCTCGCGAACGGATAACCAAAATCGGGTTTGGCTTCGCCGCTGCGATCGACAATCACGCCGACCGCTAAGACGATACCGCCATGTGCACGGACGATGTCGATTGTTTCCTGCACGCGTCCGCCGCGCGTCACCACATCTTCCACAACGACGAATTTTTCGCCCGGCGAAATTTGAAAACCGCGCCGCAAGACGAGCCTGCCTTGGTCTTTTTCGACAAAGATATGACGCTTACCTAACGAACGCCCGACCTCTTGGCCCACGATAATTCCGCCGAGGGCGGGGGAGATCACCGTGTCGCAATCGAATTTGCGAAGTTTATCCGCGAGCCATCCACAAACTTTTGCAGCGATCTCGGTGTCCTGAAGAAGCAAAGCGCATTGGAAATACTGGCCGCTGTGTAAGCCGGAGCGCAAAATGAAGTGACCATCCAATAGCGCACCCGTCTTGCGAAAAAGGGTGAGAATATCGTCGCCCATCTAGCCGGAGGTGTCATACGCGACCCGAGCAGTCGATCCACCCTCATCTGCGATCGCGATGACTTCGATTTCTACATTCGCTCCCTTGGGCAGCGCCGCGACCTGGATAGTGGAACGAGCTGGAGGATCCTGCTTGAAATACGAACCATAAACTTCGTTAACAGTCTGGAAATCGCCCAGGTTCGTGAGGAAGATCGTTGTCTTAACGACATGGTCGAAAGTCAGGTCCTCAGTCTTCAAGACGGCTCCGATATTGTCGAGTACGCGCCGGGTCTGGGCGGCGATGTCGCCAGGAACAATCTGGCCCGATTTGGGGTCGAGTGGAATTTGACCGCTGCAAAACAAGAAGCTTCCGCTACGCACCGCCTGCGAATAGGGACCAATCGCCCCAGGGGCTTCGCTTGTAGAAATGATTTTTTTCATGTGGGCGATTGTAGCTGCAAACTTCTCGTGCACAATGAACACCGGCAGGGGCGCGACCGTCGGGCGCGCCGCGGACAGGTCCGCAAGCTCTCCCTACCAGATTGATACTGCCGGAATCTGACCGATATTAAGAGCTCAAATGGTTGGCTGGATTTTAAAGAAGATTCTCGGGTCGAAGAATCAGCGCGAGCTTAGGCGGCTGTCGCCGATTGTACGCCAAATCAACGAGCTGGATGAGCAGTTCAAGAGCTTGTCCGACGATGCGTTGCGCGCCAAGACCGCGGCATGGAAGGAAGAGCTCTCCAAAATTCCAGAGCCGGAAGATCAATGGAAAAAGCTGGGTGAGATTTTGCCCGAAGCGTTCGCAGTCGTGAAAAATGCGGCGCGCCGGCTGAAGGAGCGGCAACAAACTTTCACCGTGTGCGATCAGCCCATGGTCTGGGACATGGTGCATTTCGATGTGCAGTTGCTGGGCGGAATCGTTCTGCACCGGGGCCGGATCGCTGAGATGGCGACCGGCGAGGGCAAAACGCTGGTTGCGACTTTGCCGCTTTACCTCAACGCGCTCACGGGACGCGGGGCGCACTTGGTGACTGTGAACGATTACCTGGCGCGGCGCGACGCGGAATGGATGGGGCAACTCTACAATTTCCTGGGCCTGACAGTTGGGTGCATCCAACACGATCAAGAGCCGGATGAACGTCGCGAACAATACGCGATGGACATCACTTACGGAACGAACAGCGAGTTCGGTTTCGATTATCTGCGCGACAACGGCATGGCCACAACGCGCGAACAACAGGTCCAACGCGGTTATCACTATGCGATCGTCGATGAAGTCGATTCCATCCTCATCGATGAAGCGCGCACGCCGCTCATCATTAGCGGCCCGGCGACCATTTCCACACATCAATACGACAAATGGAAACCGCTCATCGAACAACTGGTTCGGAAGCAGAACATGCTTTGCAACCGGCTCGCCAGCGAAGCAATCGAGAAATTCGAACAGGGCGAGGTCGAAACCGGCGGGCGTCTCATGTTCAAAGTGAAACTCGGTCAACCGCGCAATAAACAGCTTCTGCGTATGATGGAAGATCCGGACAAGCGCCGCGCCGTCGATAAAGCCGAGCTTTCGTTTTATCAGGACACGCGCAAGGAAGAACTGTTCCAACTTAAGGAGGAACTCTTTTTCACGATCGATGAAAAATCGAACGAAGCCGATCTCTCCGAGCAGGGACGAAGCTTTCTAAATCCGGATGATCCGAACGCGTTTGTGTTGCCGGATTTGATTAACGAATTCACCGAAATCGATCTCGACCAGACACTCTCACCTGAGGAAAAGGACAAGAGAAAAGCCGAGCGCCAGCAGCATTGCGACGCGCAGGCCGAGCGTATCCACAACATTTCGCAACTACTCCGCGCGTACTGCTTGTTCGAGAAGGACGTCCAGTACGTGATCGAAGATAACAAGGTCGTGATTGTTGATGAGTTCACCGGCCGCAAAATGCCGGGACGGCGTTGGAGCGATGGTCTGCATCAGGCGGTCGAAGCGAAGGAAGGCGTCCAGATCGATCGTGAGACCCAAACATTGGCGACAATCACGATTCAAAATTATTTCCGGCTTTATCAAAAACTGGCGGGAATGACCGGCACGGCCGAAACGGAAGCCGCTGAGTTTCACGATATTTACAAGCTCGACGTGAACATGATTCCGACCAATCAGCCGGTGCGGCGCACGGATAACAACGATCGCATCTACAAAACGCGACGTGAAAAGTACAACGCGGTCATTAAGGAGATCAAAGAGGCTCATGCGAAAACTCAGCCCGTGCTGGTCGGCAGTGTGAGCGTGGAAGCCTCTGAGTTGCTCAGCCGAATGCTGAAGCGTGAGAAGATTCCGCACAACGTGTTGAACGCGAAATTTCACATGCAGGAAGCCGAGATCGTGGCGCGAGCCGGTCAACCGGGCACGGTCACGATTTCCACGAACATGGCCGGACGCGGTACCGATATTAAGCTCGGTCCTGGCGTAACCGAGCTGGGTGGGTTGATGGTGGTTGGCACGGAGCGTCACGAAGCGCGCCGAATCGATCGACAGCTACGTGGACGCTGCGCGCGCCAGGGTGACCCGGGCGCATCGCGGTTTTATGTCAGCTTCGAAGATGACCTGATGCGCAACTTCGGCGCTGCCGATCGGATGACGAAAATCATGGAACGATTCGGTCTCGAGGAAGGCCAGGAACTCGAGCATCGATGGTTGAATAAGTCGGTTGAGACCGCGCAGAAACGCGTTGAGCAGCGCAACTATCTGATCCGGAAACGGACCTTGGATTTCGACGACGTAATGAACATGCAACGCGAGGTCGTTTACACGTATCGCAACGAAGTGATCGATTCCGAGGAACCTCGCAAGCTCATCTACGAAGTGATCGACGAAGCCGTGCCGGCGAAAGTGAAGGAATATCTCGATGTCGACGAACCCAATTACATAGGTCTCATCCATTGGGTAAACACGACTTTTCCTCTCGGTTTGACCAAAGAAAAAGCGCAGTTCGAGACGCGCGCAGTTGACGAAAACGCGCAGTTTCTGATCGAGAAGATCAAGGACGCGTACGAGCGGAAATCGAGTCACGAAGAGCCCATGGCGGTGAAAAGCCTGGAGCGCTACATCATCCTCAACGCGATTGACCGGCTCTGGCAGGAACATCTTTATGCCATGGATGCACTGCGCGAAGGCGTTTATCTCCGAGGCTACGCGCAAAAAGATCCGCTCATCGAGTACAAGACCGAGGCCTACGACATGTTCGTCGAACTAATGGCGAACATTAAGAACGAAGTGCTGAACAATTTGTTCCGCAGCACTTCGAACTTGCAGGCATTCGAGAATTTCCTCGCCACATTGCCGCAGTTCTTGATGCGCGAGCACGCGCCAGCCGCGCCCACTGCGGGCGCCGACGCGCGCATGCGTCAGCCCGTTGGCGCGATGGCGGGAGTCGCTGGAGATGGCGACGGTGCAGGCGAGGTGTCGATCGATCTTCCTGTTCGTCGTTCAATAGCAAAAGTTGGCCGCAACGAACCGTGCCCTTGCGGTAGCGGGAAAAAATACAAGAACTGCTGCGGGCGGGTCGCGTAAAAGATTGTAGCGGCCGGTGTCCCAGCCTGTCATTCCGAGCGAGGTCGAGGAATCTCTAACTGTTTTGAAATATCGAGAGATGTCTCGACTCCGCTCGACATGACACGTCAGGACGGCTTGGGGACTTCATAAGTCGTGATCTCCAGCTGGTGTCCGTCGGGATCGCGAAAATAGATCGAGTGCGAAATCTCGTGATCCTGGAATTCGAATTTGATTCCGCGCTTTTCTAGTTCACGCTGCGCGGCGAGAAAATTTTCGCGGTCCGCGCGAAAAGCGAGATGAAGCATCCGAAGTTCGCGGTGACTCGACGAAGTCGGTTTTGCATTCGGCCTAGCGGGGAATAGCGCAATCCCGGTATTTCCTTTGCCGATGAAAGTCGGCACGCCGTCCCACATGCCTTCGTGAAGTTGCTCGAACCCGAGAACTTCAGTGTACCACTTAACTGATCGCTCGATGTCGCGCACGCCGAGAGCTACGTGATCGATTCCTTCTAGTTGCATAAGAGACTTCCGACAGAACTTACAAAATTGCTTCGATCAATAAAATAATGGAATTGCTGCGTGGGATATCGGAAAAGGGGGAACGCGTTATCCCTCAACGCGTTGACAACCGATGCGGCTCTGCCGCCTGATTTTTGTAATCAGGACCAGAGGCGATGTGCAAAGAGAGACTGCGCCTCTGGCGATTATTTTGTCGCATCGCTTTGCGGACAAGTCGATCCACCTTGGTAGCTACAACTGCGCTTCGATTGCGTCCACGCGGCTCAATGCGGATAATCCAAACGGTCGTCCAGCTTCCCACTTCGCAACGCGTCGAGAAATGCTGCGTAGTCCTTGAGTTGGTGTCCAACGGCACGCCAAACCACTGTCGGTTTCGCGTCATTCTTCGCCAGTTTCGTAACCAAAATATGAAAGCTGTGATCGATTCCGCCGCGCTCGTAATGAACGACGTAATAATCGCTTCCTACGGTTGCCCAAATCAGGCGCTTCCATGGGAGCGTTGGGTCCGTGATGGCATCAGTCGCGTTCCAATTCTGGCCCGGTTCTGCTAGCTTGCCTTTGTCGTCGACACAAAGGGCAAAAACTGCGGGTGGCAAATCCTTGGTGGAATGAACTTCGTGGAAGCGCGAAGCATCGAGCAACGCCTTCCGATCTTCTGCGGGAAGCTTCGTGACATCTGCGCAGCACAAGCTCTGAATCGCTGCAGTAAAAAGTAGGTAAAGGCTAAGACGTTTCATGGGCATCGTGGGTTTAACCAGGCGAAATTCAGCAACGGCTCTCTTTTGCGCAAGCATTAGTCAGTAAACGATCTCGCTGTATTTACTCTCACTTCAATTCCGCCTTAGCGAATGCTTCGAGCATTCCTTTCTCTGATGTCGGTCGCAGGACGTTATGGGCTGCGAACTCCTGAGCCTGTGGATAATTCGTCGCACGAATGCGCTCGGCAGCTCTCGCGAGGTCGTAGGCTGTATGGCGAAGCTGAACGTCAGGGCCGAGTAAGAGCCAATAGGCGCCTGGTTCTCCAAACGGCATTCCCACACTGCCACCGTTCACCACTCGAGTTCTTCCGATCATTCGGTCGAACTGCATGTGCGTATGACCGCAAACGACCACAGGCGCATTGAGTCCTTCAAAGATTGGTAAGAGGCGGTCTTCAGCCGTCAAACGAGTGAAGACCTCTGTTTCGCTGCGCGGCGTACTGTGGCAAAACAGCACCTGGCCCAGGCCATCAATCTCAAGCTGGAGCGTTTTAGGCCAACGCGCGAGCACCGACTCGAATTCTGCCTGAAGCTGTGCGGCAGTCCAGCGATAGATTTCGATGATACTTTCTGGGGGACGCGCGCCTGAGGTCGTGCCCCAGTAGGTGACCGATCCGGTCCGCGCCTCAGCCATTTGGGCCAGGATGGCCAGTTCGCCATTGCCGTAAATGAAGTGTGTGGGCACGCCCAGCTCTAGCAAACGCTTAAGCGTTTCGCGCGGCATGGGGCCGGGAACGACATCGCCCCCTACTACAATCTCATTAACGTTCGCTTCACTAACGTCTCCGAGAACAGCCTCGAGTGCCGGGAGATTCCCGTGAAGATCATATAGTGCAGCGACGCGCATACCGAGCTTTCCGGATCCTAACACGTTCGACTTTTCCAATTATTACTTTTGCCCCGTTGGTTGCATCGTCTGGTTAGGCGCATCCGTGCTTGTGCATGGTATGTTCCCAGGCAGAACGCTCCATAAAGGCCGATGCTAGCTCAAGCAATGCAATGACGCCGGCGCTGATTACAAAGTGGGAATGATATTCCGAAGTGCCCGCAGGCAGTTGGTTAATATTGTCTGGCGACACCAGCACATAATGTTGATACGCGCCGAAGAGAAAGCTTCCCAGCATAGACAGAAAGGACACCCATAGGCCGATTGATACATAGCGTGTTAAGACAAGTATGGCGGCCACGATTGGGGCGATGATTATCACAATGTAGATGAAGAGGGTCTGCTCCGTCGACAGCTCGATGCCGAGATGAGTATGCGCGCTACCGTGCCAAAATGATGCGGCGAGATGAACTATGACGAGTCCTGTAATCACGATCTTGGTCATACATAATGCTCCCGTGTAGCCTAACGAGACAGAGATAAGCCACGGCAGGGTGTCGTGGCAAACACGCTGGAGTTGCGTCGCAATGGGGCCGTTGGCTTCATGGACTGGTTAGGCCTTGGTTTGGTACCATAAAGCTAGCCCTAGTACAGAATAACTGGCGACGTTACTTACAGGAACGGCGATAAAGAGATGCGAAAACCGACGCCGCTGCGGCACCGACCAATAGACCCCATACTCGATGGCAACACTCACGCCCCACGCCACGAAAAAGACTGGATAGACCAGCCAGTCAGGCGCGTGCTCGGGTCTGGGCAAAAAGCCAAGCACGAGAAATCCGACGACAGTCGAAATCACGTTCGCTGCGATGACCCCTGCGACAACGATCCAGAACGGCGAGCTACGAAACTGAAACCCGTAAAACACGACAAGCTCAAATGCCAACGCGGCCGCAGCGACGCGCGGGTTAAGCATAGCAGGCACGTACGGCAGCAGAAAAAGCGGGAATATGATGTTCGCCAGCACCGGAGTTATACCTAACGAGAAAGAGATAAGCCACGGCAGTGTGCCGTGGCAAACACGCTGAAATTGCATCGCAATGGGGCCGTTGCCTTCATCGTTTGGTTAGGCCGCGCCAGGAAGACCAATATTCCCGCGATAACGACGTCTGTGAAAACGTGGGCTATCCAAGGAGCGAACATGCCGCCAGCGCGTCGCCGAATGACTCCGATAAGCAGCCCGTAGATACAAGCGAGGCCAACGCCGAGCCAGCCGCGCGGAAAGCCCCTAATATGGATCGCTCCAAAGGCAAGGGCTTGCAGTAGAAGAGCCGCGAATCCGGGGCCGAGTGACTATCCAGCGCGTGCAAGATCACACCGCGATAGGCGCCTTCTTCGACAGCTGCGTTGACCATCGAAAAGATCAGGCCGCCGGCAATCAGCAGTCCCAATGGCCGGTCTGGCACAAAGGCTTTGACAATGTCCGCAACGTTGGGATGCAGAAGAAGGTACCAGCTGAGAAGCGCGGCCGCTGCGAGGAGCCATGTGGCTAGAGAGAGGAAGCGGACGGTCACGTCGAAAGATCCCCACCGAGCCCACGTGGCTGTTCCCCGCAGCCAAGGTACACCGCGCACGACGCCCGCGTAACAAAGCAGACCAGCGCCCAAGACGACCTGAAAATAGGTCACGCGGGACAAGGCCAAGCCGAGGCTGATCACGCAGAAGGTCGAAAACGGCGCGGCTGCTCGACATCGCTTGTACCAGGCCAGCACAGCCAACATGGCGGTTCCGCTCGCAACGCCAATCGCTGCGTTGCGAGGAGCTAGGGGGGCCGCTGTAAAAAGCAGCGTGACGCTGACCACCAGAAGCGCATCAAGTTTCCGAACGCCACGCGTTACAGATTGCCTTCGAAGAATTGACACCGTGACGGCCTAACGAGAATTCGGTCCCGAAAATCTGCAATTAATTGCAGATAAAATCCATCTAATCACTGCTTCCACGCGGCAGCGTGGGCGCGGACTGGGTAACCGAAACCTTTCAGAGTAACTTCGCCCAGGTCTTCGAACAGAAGTCCCTTGCCGAGGCATAGCTCGGCAATCGCGTTTGATACGAGGATTTGTTCCGGTTGCGCGTGAGCGCATAGGCGGGAGGCCAGTTGAACTGTCGATCCAAAGAGATCGTTGTGTTGCTCGACGGGTTCACCTGCTGCGGCGCCAACTCGAACCTTGAGCGCGCGCTTGGGGTTCGCTTGCGCATGCTTTTCTAATTCGCGTTGAATCTGGATCGCGCATCGGACCGCGGCTGCTGTCGACACGAACGACGCCATGATCCCATCGCCTGTGTGCTTCACCTCCCGACCGCCCAGGGCGGACAACGCATTTCGCACAATCGCGTCGTGCACACCGAGGATCGCTAGCGCCGCCTCGTCGCCAAGCGATTGAGTTAAGGAGGTCGAATTCGCAATGTCGGTGAACACAATCGTTCGAATTCCGGGATCGCGTGCATCGGCTCCGCCACCAGGCAAAATGGCTGCTCCTTCTGAATTCGTTTCGACGCTCCCAAGAATTGCTTCGGCGAGGGCAGGCTCCACTTCAATAATCTTCTCGGCGAGCATGCCGTGTGCTTCACGGTGGACGCATTCTGCTGCCTCGGCGTTTGGCGCATGTGCCAGGCAAAAAATTTTCTTCCCAGTCTCGTTGACCCAGTATTTGTGATACTCAACGCCGTACTTCCGCTGGGTTTCCATATCCTTCGCGTGAGCCTTAGCGACATCTTCCGCGGTCGTTCCCTCCGGAAGATTGTGAATGTCCATGTACAACGGCATAGCGGCTGAACTTTACCGAGATACAACGCGATGCAAAACGTTGATCTTGGCCGGCTGGCTTAGCGTCTGATACACAACGCAGTAACGTTCGGTCAATCGAATCAATGTGGCGATCTGATCTTCGCCGGCGTCGGTATCTAAATCGAAGTTTAGTCGGATTTCCTTGAACCCGACTGGGGCATCTTTAGAAACGCCCAGCGTGCCGCGAAAATCGAGATCGCCTTCTGCGCGAATCGTTGCGCTGCGCAACTGGATGTTCAGCGCGGTTGCGACGGCGCTTATGGTGACGCCTGCGCATCCAACCAGTGCCTCGAGCAGCATGTCGGCCGAGCACGCGCTCCCTCCATCGCCTCCAGTCGCCGGGTGAAGCCCGGCTTCGACGCGCGCCTTTCCCGTTTCGAGTTTACAGGTGACATTTTCGCCGATTCGTCCTTCTGCGTGCAGCGTGACGAGCGCCGTCTCAGGGCGCTCTCGATACTCCGCCTTTAGCGGTGCTTGCAATGTTCTTAGCTCATCAGCTGTCATGTTTTTGTCGAGGCGTCCGCCGCGGTGGACGCCCGTCCTCTAGATTCGGCGCGTGGCACAAACGCCGCTATAACTAACTCGGCTTAATGTTCTGATTCACTCGGAAGAAATTATCTGGATCGTATTTCTTTTTGATCGCAACCAGGCGCTCGTAATTCCCGCCGTAAGTTTTTTTCACGCGTTCTTCACCTTCGTCGCCCATCAAAAAGTTCACGTACGCTCCGCCAGCGGAATACGGATGAAGCGCATCGTAGTAACTCTTCGTCCAAGAGATGATTTTTTCCTTATTCGCTGGATCAGGATCAACGCCCACCATCACTTGCGCCCATTTGGCGTCTCGATAATTCCAGGCGGTATCGTTCTTGCCGACGCGCGACGCAGCGCCATCGATCGGATACATATGCATGGTGGAATGCATCGTTGGAAGCGCTTCACCGAAGCGAACGTGCTGCGCAATCGCGTCATCGCTCAATTCATTTACGAAATCGGCGCGCCAGTACCATTGCAACCCCGGGGGATACAGCGCGTCGAACATGCTTTGTAGGGCTGGCTGCGGCAGGGGACCTATAAAATCGAGGGCAGGTTTCTTGAAGGCGCGAATCGGTTTGAATGTCTCCTCTGCTTTCTCCTGAGGGCCCGCGTATGCCCAGACAATGCCGCACATTTTTTTCATGTGCAGATGTTCCGGGAA
>Ga0137365_10000533_pt1 | contig 26056 bp, 12 predicted proteins | sample SagtaG_9_FD_104799 | JGI IMG/M metagenome (GOLD analysis project Ga0137365, IMG submission 104799) | Vadose zone soil microbial communities from Sagehorn Ranch, Mendocino, California, USA - Sage1_L_40_16 metaG | ecosystem: Environmental > Terrestrial > Soil > Vadose zone | place: USA...
ACCCTGATCAGTGCAGGCGTAGGATCGAACGTCACGGCCATTACGGAAAGCAGCACGACTTCCGCGTTGACGATCAGCGGCGCGCTCACGGTAAACAGCGGAGGCACCACCCTGACGAACAGTAACGCCAGCGGCTCTGCGTTGCTCACGCTGTCAGGCGGAGTGACCGGCACGGGCAACCTCATCCTCAACAACAACAGCGCGATTGCTAGTGGCATTACTCTCTCGGGCGCGAGTATCAACAACACTGGCACCTTGACTGTCTCCGGCACCAACGCCACGGGCACGACCCTGATCAGCGCCCCAATCGGAAGCAATGTCACGAATATCCTGGACAGCGCCGTCGGAAGCCTGACGCTCAGTGGCGCTACCATTGCCAACACCGGCAACATTACGTTCTCGAACACGGGCGCATCGACGGTCACCTTTAGCGCGGCCAGCGTCAACAACGTGGGCGCGATCACCAACCAGGGCACCACCTCGGGCGCGACGACCATCAGCGGCGTCATCGGCACCAGCGTGACCGGAGTTATTGAGAACAGCGCCACCTCGCAGTTGACCCTAAGCGGCACGAACACCTTTACCAGTGGCCTCACCATCAAGTCCGGCACGGTCAGCGGCACAGTCGCGAATGCCTTTGGGGCCAACACCAGCACCATCACGATCGGCGACAGCGCGGGCTCTGCCAACGCCACTTTGAGCAGCGGGTTTGCGGGGACGTTTCTCAATCCGATCTCCATCGCCTCAGGTAACACCGGCGTCGCCACCATCACCGACCTCGCCAACACCACCTTTAGCGGCGCGGTGACACTCAACAGTCACGCTTTGACCCTCACTACCGGCGCCAGCACCCTCACTTTGAGCGGCGGAGTGACCGGCACGGGTAATCTCATTCTTAACTCAGGCGGAGCAGGCGTGATCACGCTATCGACAACAACCGTCAACAACAGCGGCACGATCACCAACTCAGGCATCACGGCCGCGAACGTGATCAGTGCAGGAGTCGGATCCAATGTCACGGCCATCACCGAAAACAGCGCGAGCTCGGCGCTGACAATCAGCGGCGGGCTCATCGTAAACAGCGGCGGCACCACCCTGACGAATAGCAACGCCAGTGGTAGTTCCCTACTCACCGTATCGGGCGGCGTGACCGGCACGGGCAACCTCATCCTCAACAACAACAGCTCGATTGTCAACGGCATCACCCTCTCGACAACGAGTGTCAACAACATTGGCACAATCCTCAACTCAGGTACTGGGAGCGGCACGACCCTGATCAGCGCGGTCATCGGCACAAACGTGACCGGAGTTACTGAAAACAGCGCAACATCAGGCCTTACATTAACTGGCGCGAACACTTATTCAGGTGGGACGACACTGACAGCCGGAACTTTGCAGGGTGCAACCAGCGGAACCGGTGCACTTACGGCGTTCAGTACTGGTGGAATCACTTTGAACGGTGGCACGCTGCAATTGCGCGCTAATGGCACTGGCAACAATGGAACCATTGCGGTCGGTAACAATGTCGTGGTTGGCGGAACGACTACGATCAATGTAGCCAATAACACGGCGAATACCGGAAATACATTTTCGATGGGTACGTTGGGCATCGGAGCTAACACGCTGAACGTTACGGGCGCTAATACCTACGCGCTCTCCTTCGGTGCAACGACACTTACCGGCAACGCCACTTTTAATCCTACGACCGCACCACTGACGTTGGGTGCGTTAGGCGACGGCGGCATCGCTCGCACCATTACGAAAAGTGGATCGGGCACGCTAACACTTGGCACAGCAGCAACAAGCCTGGTGGATGGGACGCTCGTCAATATCACCGGAGGCACATTGACCTCCAATGTTGCCGGTGCGCTCGGCACTCTGACGAACATCACTCTATCGACCGGCGCGACATTTAACCTCGGAGCGTCGCAAACGATCGGCGCCCTCAATAGCGCCGCCTCCAACACCGGCGCGGTCACGTTGGGCGCCAATACGCTGACTATCGGTAGCACGAATAACCTGAGTTCCGGCTTCGCCGGCGTCATCGGCGGAACCGGTGGCATCACCAAGGCTGGCACTGGCACGCTGACTCTTACCGGCGTCAACAGCTACACTGGCGGGACGACGGTGAACGCCGGCACACTCCAGCTTGCGAGCACGGGCACGCTTGGAGCGACCACCGGTGCGTTGACCGTCAATGGCGGAGTTCTCGATCTGAATGGGACCAACCAAACCGTGGGCACGCTGAACGGCTCTGGCGGCACTATTCTTAACAACGCCACCAGCAGCACAAACACGCTCACCTTCGGCGCCGCTGCTAACGCAAGCTATGCCGGAGTGATCGCCGATAATAATAATGCCGGCGGTGGCATCCTGGCGCTGACTAAGAACGGGGCCGGCGCCGAGACACTGACCGGCGCCAATACCTACACAGGCGCCACCGCGATCAATGCCGGAACGTTGATCGTCAATGGCTCGCTTGGGAATACGACTGTGACGGTAAGTAGTGGAGCCACGCTGGCCGGAGCGGGTAATGGAACTACCACTGGCATTGTTGGCGGCAGCGTGACGGTTCTCGGCGGCGGCGCGATTAATCTGGTGAATGGTTCCACCGGCACTCTGACCATTCAGAATACGCTTAATCTGCTCAATGGCTCGAGCGTGAGCTTCGAGATCGGATCGGGCGTGACCAGCGACATGATTGCGATCACCAACGGCGGGTCGCTGGTAGCTACGGCCAGCCCGGTGACCTTGAACATTACCGGCCTTTCAGGATTTGGCACCGGAACGTATACCCTCTTCACCTTTGGAAGCGGTCTGTCCAGCGGGCTTGGTAACTTCACCCTCGGCACTCTGCCTAGTGGCGGCGCGTATACCTTCACGCTCGGAAACACTTCCACGAGTGAATTTCTCACGGTGGCTCTGGCTGGCGCGCCAGCAACGGCTTTCTGGAGAGGCGATCAGAGTGCGACTTGGAACACCATCACCAACGGCGTTACCAACTGGTATACCACGAGCGCGGGAGCGACCAATACCGGATTGCCGGGCGCAATCACGGACGTCACTTTCGCGACAACGAATGCGACCGTCGCGAATCTCACGACGACGCTTGGACAGGACTTCTCGATCAATAGCTTGACCATTCTGGGGTCCGCGCCGACTAGTACAAACTCCGTCACCATTGCCGGTGGTGGATTTACTCTCACCCTCGGAACGGGCGGCCTCAACGTGAACTCCGGCGCGGCCGCAGTCACAATCAGCGCCAACGTGGTATTAGGCGGAAGCCAAACCTGGACGAACAGCTCTGCCAATGCCCTGACCGTCAGCGGCGTTGTTAGCGAAACCGGCGGCTCGGCAAACCTGACAAAATTAGGCTCGGGCACGCTGATCCTTTCCGGCGCCTCCGCCAACACTTATACCGGCAGTACTATCGTAAATTCCGGGGAGCTGGACCTGAATAAAACCGCTCGCACAAATGCCATCGCGGGCAACCTAGTTATTGGCGACGGCACCGGCACGGACACAGTTAAGCTGCTGGCAGCAAATCAGATTGCCGATACATCGGTTGTTACACTCACAAATGCAGGTTCAGCGGTATTCAATCTGAACGGTTTTAATGAGACGATCGGCGCGCTGACGGACTCAACTGGCGGCGCCAGTGGGGCAAGCGTCCTGCTCGGCGCCGGGACACTTACGCTTGGTGATTCCTCGAATCGCACCTTTACCGGCATAATCAGCGGCACCGGGAGCATTGTTAAGCAGGGCAGTGGCACGCTCACACTTACAGGCACAAACACCTACAGTGGACAGACCACTGTGGCCGGTGGCACGTTGGGGATCGGGAGTAATTCTGCTTTGGGTGCGAGTACCGTGGCTCTCCAGGGCGGCACAATCATCGCCAGTGGCGGGGCACGATCGATCAGCAACAATATCTTCCTCAGCGCCGGTAATGGAACCATTGGAGGCTCAGACGACCTGACATTAAATGGAACTTTACTAAATAATCTTAGTAACCGGACACTGACCGTCAACAACACCGCAAACACGACGCAGGTAGGGAGCGTGTACCTGTCAGAGAGTGACCTCACTAGCCGAACGCTCACAATCAACGGTTCCGGCGCTCTAAATATCAGCGGTGCGATCGCCAACAATAGCGGTGCCAATACTACTCCTAGCAATCTCGCCTATAGCGGCACCGGTATCCTGACACTTTCCGGCACCTCCGCTAATACTTATACGGGCACAACCACCGTCAATTCCGGTGAATTGGATCTGGACAAAACTACTGGCGTAAATGCGGTCGGCGGCGGGGTGACCGTCAGCGGCGGGACGTTGAAATGGCTGGCCGACGAACAGATAGGCTCCTTCTACGGTGTCACGCTTAACAGCGGCACGGTCGATCTCAATGGTAAGACAGAAACGATGCTCGATCTTTTCATCAACGGCGGACAATTCATGACCGGCGTGGGCGGCCATTTGATAGCCACCGGAGCGAGCGTCCACTTTTCGGGCGGCAGCAGCACGATCAACGATGGCGGCATTGTCGAGGGTGGCCACGTTGTTATCACTGGCGGAACCAACACAGTTCAAGGTGGCGCCACCGGCGGTGTGCTAAAAGTTCTGAGCGGCGGTCTCGGCCTGGAAATGACCGGCGGCACACTGACCCTTAATTCTGACAACACGAACGCTGGCACGTTGTTGCTCGATGGCGATGTGACCACGTTTGGTTCATCGACAACATCGACAATTGCCAGTGGCCTCTCCAACACAAACCCCGGAACAATAAACCTGGACGGTGGCACCCGAACCTTCACCGTCGCCGACGGCGCGGCCGCAACGGACATGAGCATCTCGGCGCTAATCATTAATGGCGGACTGACCAAGGACGGCGCGGGCCTTCTCAATCTTTCTGGCGCCAACACTTACAGCAGCGGAACGACGGTTAACGCCGGAACTTTGCAGGCTTCGAGCTCGAGCGCGTTCGGCGCGAGCACCGGCTCGCTCACAGTTAACGGCGGCACGGTCGATCTTAACGGGACAAGCCAGAATGTTGGCGCGCTCAATGGCAGCGGCGGAACAATCCTGAACAACGCCAGCAGCACTACGAGCACCCTGACGGCTGGCAACGGCGATGCCAGCGGTTCCTCCGCAGGCGTGCTCGCCAACAATTCTGGCGTCGGCGGCGTATTGGCGTTCACCAAAGTTGGCACCGGCACGGAGACTTTAACGGGCGCGAATACCTATACCGGCGCGACGACCGTGAATGGCGGAACGTTAATGGTAAATGGTTCGCTAGCAGCGGGGAGCACGGTATCGGTCAGCAATAGCGGAACCGTACTTGGCGGCGAAGGGACGATTGGCGGCGCGGTCACCGTCAACACAGGCGCGGCCATCCGCGGTGGATCCGGAGCGCCCGGCACTACTCTGACAGTTGGCAGTCTGACCATGAACAGCGGCTCGATCATTCAGCTCGCGCTCGGACCGTTGGCCACCGATCACTCGACTCTGGCAATTTCTGGCGTTAGTTCGACCACCTTTGCAACTAACCAGACCTTCACGATTCTAAACTTCGGTGCGACCACTCTAACTGCTTACGATAACATCATCACCGGGGTAACCAACGATCCCGGAACGCTGGCCATGACCACTTGGCAGTTCACCAACGATAATTTTTCGGGCCTCTTCAGTTGGGATGGAGCGAACATCGACCTGACATTGACCAGCGTGCCCGAGCCAAGCACGTGGGTGGGTGCGGCGTTGGCGTTAGGTGCAATCCTGGTCTCGCAGCGAAGGCGGCTGATTCGAAACACTAAAAAGCTGAAACGCTAAAAAGCTGAAATTTCAGAGTTTCAGTTTTCAGCGTTTTTTGCCTCTTTCTGGCAAACTTCGTTTCCTTCGTTACCTTCTGTTTGTTGGGTTAAAAAATGAGCTCCGACGACGACATCATGTTGACCGACGAGGAACTGCGCCGCCGCAAACGCAAGCGCCGCCGCCTCGTCATTCTCCTGCTCGTGATCTTACTCTTGGTTCCAGCCGGATTCTTCGGCGCTCGCCCGGCAAGCAACCAGATCAAGGCCTGGCAGGCCCGGCGTCATGCCCAACGGGCCTTTGCTGCCATCGAGAAGGAGAAATGGGAAGATGCGCGGACCGAGGCCGTGGCCGCGTATCGCTTGCGCCAGACCGAACCGCAGGCGATGCGGGCGGTGGCGCGTTTTCTTTCCCGCACCCGCCAGCCCGATGCGCTCGAGCTCTGGACCCAGCTGGCCAGGACCGAGAAGTTGACCCGCGACGACCTTCACGACGAAGCGACCATCGCACTGATGGCGAATGAAATCGCGCGCGCCGACGCTACGGTGCGCGAGCTGCTCGCGGGCAAAGATGCCGCGCCACCGGATTGGCTCCTGGCCGCGCAATTGTCGATCAACAAGGGAGCGCCCGGCGAAGCGCAAACCTTTCTGGACAGAATTTTTACCGACTCGCGCGCGACCCCGCGCGAACAACTCCAGGCTTCGGTGCTCGAACTCGCCTCCGCTCGCGCGGGTTCGACCAACCCGAGCGAGCGCGAAACCGCTGCCTGGTCGCGTCTGGAAAAATTATCGGCCGATCAAACTGCGGTCGGCCTCGATGCGCTGGTTGTTCTCGCCCAGCGCGCGGTCTCCCCTTCTACTCAACCGCAAGGCGCGCCTGGGATCGCGATTGTCGATCTTGCCAACGCTCTGGAAAAACATCCGCTGGCCAAAGCGCAGCACAAACTTCTTGCGCTCGACCTGCGGATGCACGCGGATGAATCGCAGCGCGAGGCGCTCGTCGGCCGCGCAATCAGCGATTGGAAAAATGCCGACGCCGGCGGTCTGAGCGCACTGGCGGCGTGGTTGAATGGCAAAGGTGAATATCAGAAAACGCTCGATACCATCCCGCTCGAAAAAGCGCTTCAATCGCGCGATCTCTTTTTGCAGCATCTCGATGCTCTCGGCGCTCTCGACCGCTGGGGCGAGGTGAAGCAATTGCTCTCGAGCGACAGGTTCCCGCTCGAACCAGTGATGCAGCAAATGTATCTCGCCCGGTGCAGTGCCCAGCTAGGCGAAAAAACCGCCACCCAAAATTACTGGCAGCGCGCGCTCGAGGCTGCGGGCGGCGATTTACAAAAACTTTTTACCCTCGCCGAATATGCGCAAAAAAATGGAAACGCGGAGATTGCCGAAGCCGCTTACAATAACGCGGCGGCGGCGGCCCCGAAGTTGCGCATCGCGCAGGATGGCAGGCTGCGTCTGGCCCACGCCAGCCGCGACACTAAAAAAATGCACACCGTTCTGGCCGACATGCTTCGAGTCTGGCCGGACGATCCCGCGATCCAGAATGACGAGGCCTACACGCGGTTGCTGGTCTGGCCGGCCGGTACCGAAGAAGCCAAACGCGAAGCCGCGCAGGTGGAACAGCTCGCCGAAAAATTAATGGAGCGCGAGCCGGCCAGCCTGCCGCATCGCACCCTGCTCGCGCTGGCGAGATTGCGACAGGGACGCGCGCCGGAAGCGCTACGCATTTACGAAAATGTCCAGGTTTCCGCCAACATTCTCACCCCTTCCGCTCTGGCTGTGCACGCGGCTGTGCTCGAAGCCACCGGCCACCACACCGATGCCGTAACCGAAAAAGACCAGATCAAGGTCGAAAATCTCCTCCCGGAAGAGAAGGCGCTGATTGAAAAGCTTCTGTAGCCGGGATCGATGATCCCGGTCCAATATGCGGAGCACTATTCCGGCATCAACGATGCCGGCTACAACGAGAACGATTGCACGCTCGAAGCGAACAAATCAGATGCCAGATTTAACAATGTAACAATGCAACGATGTAACAACCCCCTTCGTTGTCTTCGCCTGCTCGCGAAAGCTTTCGGAGTTTCCTTCTGTAAAAGATCGGATGCCTTTGCGACGGCGACAATGAAACGCAATTATGCCCAAGGCGAGCGCGGCGCCGGCACAAGTGGATGGCTCGGGAACTACCGTGGGCGCGATTTCGTAATAACCGCCACCCAATGAAAACTCCGACGCGCCCGGCGCGTAACCAGTAAACCAGAAATCGCTCAAGTTGCTCGATTGATCGGAATTAAAAACCAAACGATCGGTGCTCGCGCTCCCAATCGTGTTCGCGGTGCCGGTCCAATTGTCAATGATGAGTATGTTCGTGCCGGGACTGAAGCTGGCGAAGGTAAGCGTACCGACGGTCCCGGTGCCGAAGTCGAGGTGCGATCCAGTCGCGGTCAAGGTAAGAGCTCCGACGCCCGCGGTGCTGGTGCTGCCCTCGCTGAAGTTTCCTTTCGCGAAGGTGCCGCCGGCCAGGGTCATCGGCGCGCTATTGTTAATTTGATTGCTGGCGCCGAGCAGGAGCGTTCCGCCCGAGTTGATGGTGATGGAACTTGTCGATCCAAGCGCGCCGGAGCCACTGGCGGCCAGGATCAAGGAGCCGCCGTTAATGGTGGTGCTGCCGGTGAATGTGTTTGCGCCAGACAGGGTCCAAGTGCCGCTGCCGGATTTTGTCAGCGTACCGGAGCCAGTGCCAATAATGCTTGAGATACTGCCGTCGCCTGAACCGGTGAGCGTCAGGTTGAATCCGGAGCCCGTGATTGTTCCCGCGTTGGTAATATTAATGGTTCCGCTGTCGGAAGAAATTGTCGTAGCGGCGCCCAAAGTAACCAGTCCGCCGTAGTTATTAGTTCCACTCACGTTGACCAAAGCGCCGTTCTGGCCAGATGCGCCGATCCCCTGAATGTTCAACGTCTCGGCGCCGACCGTGATTCCTCCTTGCAATTGTAATGTCGCGCCACTCGAGACGGTCGTCCCGGAAGCCGTCGAGCCCAAGGCCGTGTCGTTTTGAATGTTCAATATCCCGGCGCTTATAGTCGTCGCGCCTGTGTATGTGTCGGCGCCGAGAAGCGTCACCGTGCCGGTTGTCGTCTTGTTCAGGGGAATGCCGGAACCGGCCAGAATCGCGGTCACCGTGCCGCTCTTCATTTCAAAAGTGCCGGTGCTGGTGAGGGCCGATGTGCCAGTGCCATTGATGGAACCGCCGCCATCCAATATCACCGTGCCCACACTGTCGGTGTGATTTGCGCTGAGATCGAACATCGCGGTCGCGCCGTTGATCGTCAGAGCTCCCGTGGAAATTGCGTTACTCACCCCTTCCGCCAAGGTCCCCGCGGTGATGGTCGTCAGGCCGGTGTAAGTATTCGCGGCATTGAGAGTCCAGGTGCCACTGCCGGATTTCGTCAGTGCACCGCTGGTCGTGCCAATGACACTCGAGATACTGCCATCTCCCGAACCAGTGAGGGTGAGACTAAAGGTAGCACCGATGATTGTCCCGGTGTTGGTAAGATTAAGCGTGCCGCTGTTGGAGGACAGCGTTGTGCCAGCGGCCAGCGTGAGCAAGCCGCCGTAGTTATTTATTCCGCTCACATTGACGAGCGCGCCGTTCTGCCCGGCACCGCCGGTCCCGCTAATTGTCAACGCTTCAGCGGCAAATGTAATTCCTCCTTGCAGCTGCAAAGTCGCACCGCTTGAAACCGTCGTGCCGCTCGCAGTGCTACCCAACGCGTTCGCATTTTGGATATTCACAATGCCCGAGCTGATGCTTGTCGCGCCGCCGTAAGTGTTGTTGCCACTAAGCGTAAGCGTGCCTGTGCCGCTGTAGATCAGGCCACCCGCTGAAGTGCCACCGTTCGTAATCGCCCCTGTAATCGTGACATTGCCCGTCCCATTGATGATATCGATGCGACCGGTGTTGTTGCTGCTCAAGGCGTAGCTGCCCAGAACCAGTGTGTTGCCAGCGCCATTGACTGTTGTCGTTTGCACTCCGTTCAACGTATTAGTCATCGTCCCGCCCAGAGTTAGCGTGCTTCCTGTACCGCTAAGAGTGATCGTGTAATTTCCATCGTCGGTAACGGCTCCGTTTCCTAAATTTAGATCTTGTGTTCCCCCAAAAGTGAAGTTGCCGCTTATGGCTATTACGTTGTCGTTCGTGAGAGTGAGAGAGCTTGCGGTCGTGTTGTCGATCGTGCCACCCTGGATGGTGAACGTTCCGGTGCCGAGTGCAGTCGCGTTATTGATCCTCACCGTCGTGCCACCGGCCAATGTCGTTCCGCCGCTGTAGGTATTGGCTCCGTCAAGCTGAATAATACCGCCGCCAGCCAAACTCAGCGTAACATTATTGGTGCTGGAAATGATTCCGTTGATCACAAGCGTGCCACCACTCGCTTGGGTAAATGTCTGGGTTTTATTGGCCGATGCGCCAAGAACGATCGGCGCATCGATCGTATTGGTCCCGCTGGTGTTGGCTGCGTTGATCGCACTGCCTGTGCCGGTGGCTGTACTGTTCAGTGTAAGTTTAATGCTCGTGCTCGAACTGGTCAGGTCGTAGCCGGAAGATGAAGTCGTCGAGAAGTTCAACGCCAGTATAGTAAGGGATGCGCTCAGGTTCGGGTTCGATACTTCCGCTGTGCTGAAAACAGCGGTATCGCCGGTTCCGGGAACACCCCCAGTCCAGCTGCCGCTGGCGTTGAAATCCGTCCCCGTGTTATTCCAAGTCTTGTTCGCGGCGTGAACCGATGGCCCCGGCAACGACAACGCGAGGGTCAAAACCCCGAGAGGGCGAAGGACAAATCGAAATAAAAATGAGCGGCGTCGAATACAGTTCATGTATGAACGCCGTCTATCTGCGCAGTTGGTAGCTAATCAAATCGCCAAGGAGAAGCGTTTCGCGCCCTTCTAAGCACGCATTGATCCACAGAGACTGAAAGTGCGAGACATAAAACCGATCTCTTAGGACATGACACCGAAATGGCCGCACGTTTCTCGCGTGATAAAGAAGCGTTGTTGCCTCTGTAGATTCTCAAGTATTCCTGTCGCGCACGTGAAATCAGCCGGCGTTGAGAAAATAACTAAAAAATCTCAATCTCATTCCAGCGCGTCATCGAAAATTATGCAAGATTCGCGTTTCTGCCTAACAAGTGTCGCGGATTTGGACGCGAGATTCGACCGCTAAAAAAGAATATCGTGTGCCCGCCACCCGGCACGCGGTTCGCAAAAACATCGCGGCACATCAGCTGCTCTGACGAAATGCGTGGACAGTTTGCTCAAAGTCGTTCTTTGCGGAATCGGTCGTAAGCTCGCGGCCGCTCTGCGCGGTCAACGGCTCAAACTCCGAATCCATCGCATAGCCATCACGCAACCTTTCTAAAGTTGTTAAGTCCGCTGCGACTCGGATTTGGTTAAGATACCAATGCCTAGCGTTGATGGCGGGACCTAAGCGCTCAGAGCGCGATCCAGAACTTCGAGCAGAAATTCCGCGTCCTGCTCGTTCACGCACATCGGCGGCGAGAAACGAATAGTTTGCCCCCAGAGTCCGCCCTTACCCAGGAGCAGTCCCATTTCCTTGCACTTTTCCAGAACTTGCGCGCATTCCTCCTTGGCCGGCTCTTTTGATTGTCGAGACCGAAAAAGACCAGATCAAGGTCGATAATCTCCTCCCGGAAGAGAAGGCGCTGATTGAAAAGCTTCTGTAGCGACTTCTGTAGTGGCGCTCTGTGAGCGCCGAAAATCAAGACGACCCCGACGTTCATCCGCTTTCGCCAGCGGCTGCAGCGCGATAAATAGACCGCCGCTACAATGGCCCCGAAGAGCGCGCGTTGATCGAGAAACTACTGTAGCACTACTCTACGAACATTCTTCTCTGGCGGCGTTGATTCGCTTTCTCCCAAAAGCTCATCCGCTCGTGTCGCCGATCTATCTCGCTCGAAACTCAGCGGCTTGTTAGCCAGAGTGATCGCACTGAGGACAGAGGAATTAGTTTATACGCGGTGGCGCGCAAAGCTCCCCTTCATTATAGGCAGCCAGCGTATTGTAGGTCGGGGTGATTTGTTTCCACGTGGCACTGTTCGCCTTGACATTGCTCCCGATGGGATGCGCGCACAGCCAGTTGTCAGCGTCCGTGATTGCCTGAGAGACACAACTCGAATTACTGCCTAAACAGGCGACATTCAGTTTCGCGGCGATCAACTGCGCAGCGAGCAGGTAGGTCATATCCCGGCTTTTCAGGTTTGACTTTTTCAGAATAGCGACGCATTGCGCCTTGGTATAGGTGGTGCATCCAAGCCCCATGCTTGTGATACACCATCCCGTCTGATTATTCAGCCAGTAACCTATGCTTCCAGTTCCCGGTCCGGACTGACAGTAAGATTGAAGGCCGTTCAGTGCGGAATCATCGAATGCAAGAAAAGTGAACTCCTGACTGGCGAACCAGCCGTATCTATTTCCCCCTATCGTTGCTCCGATAAGATCCGTTGGATCACTCTGCGTCCAAGTATGCAGCGGTACCCCCGACGAATCGAGGATGCGCATCGTAACGACCAGCACACCGGAATTATTGCTAAACTGATGCTCGAGCGTGTACCAGCCAGTAACTGCGATCGTGAAAGGATCTTTGCCGGGATTTTTAGGATACGCACCGCCGCGACCAGCATTGGTGCTCGCACTGATCACGAATCGAGGTCCGGCGCCGGTGGCGTCGGTATCGTTATAATATCCAGCGTTGAATACGAAGTCACGTCGAAATCCGCAATCGGCTGAACCTATGGCAGAATCCCAGTCGAAGCGCGTATCATTTGCGGCACTGATTCCAGTATCCAGATAGACTGAAATGTCAGTTGTGTACCCACCCACAGGAAATGTGGAACTGTAGAGCCCCCATCTCGTAGCTGCGCTGCCGCCCGCATTATCCAGATCAAATTGACCGGCTTCTGCGTGGAAACTCCCCGTTTTTGAAGAAACGCCATCCGTGCCAGATGTTACTCTGGTTGCGTCGTACTGTCCGCCGAAGACATCCCATCCGTTGATATTGGTTTCGAAACCCTGAAAAAAACTGGCCAACACAGTATTCGCAAGAGAGAGGGAGAGGGACAGTGAACAAATTGCGATGAATCTTCTCATCCTAATCTCCTGTTCTAGCTTCGCGGCCTGGGATTTTCAGAGTTCCGCGCGAGCGATCGAGGCGGAAATGGTTTCGGGAGTGGAATGAACTATTGGCTAAACGTCACCGGGCAGGGTGTAGCCTGCACGAAGTTGAGGTTGTTATTGGCCATATCGAGCGCGGTTTTTAGGCACTCTTGCATCGGCCGGTTCGGGTCGCCGCTAATCGCGTAGCCATCAGTGGCGAGTGCCGCGTCAGCCGCTGCCATCAAGTCCGTGATCGTGATGTAGTCATTGCCTACCCCGGTGTTGCCACAACCGGCGGCGTAAACCAGCGCCCCTCCCTGCACGAACCCATGCAACACATTAAGCTTCATTGTCGCCAGCTGAGCACTGAGCATATAGGACATGTTGGTCGCCGTCGCCGAAAGGAGCCAGTTGTTTAGGTCGTTCTTAGCGATGCTGAGCGTGGTGGAGAAGTCGTGGTTGGTTCCATCGGCATTTCTCAGGTTTAATGCAGTGAGCGCCGAGAAGTCAGACGATGTTTCCAAGCTTTGCCCGTTCCTATTACTCCAGAATCCAAGCGTTAGCCCCCCACCTGGTCCCAAGCAGACATTGCCGAATTCAATGGTGGGATTGTCGTTCGCGGCCAGTGTAATCTCCGCTTCCGTCAGCGTAGTGTGTAACCAGTTCAATTCGATCGAAGAAGCTTCGATGACGTGATAGCCGCCGGTATCGACGACACTGCAAATTGGCGTGGTGAAGCGTTTCAAGAAGAGGTTGTCATCCGCAATCACGAGAAATTCCCAACCGTTAACTGCGACTTCGCCTTGATCTTTTACGCCGTTTACGTTCGCATCGTAAAACTTGTCGATGCACAGCGTAGCCACTTGGGCATCTGCTTTGACCTTGAAATTGTCGGTCTTGTTTGTGCTGTTATCGAAGTTGGCCGACGTGCTTACCCATGCCTTGTATTCGCCACCGGGGTTGGTGGTATCATCGAAACCCGGCGAGGTATAGCCGCTGGAAGCGGAGAGGACGATGTTAGAGAGTTGATAGCACTGAACGAATTTGCCACTCGCTACGGTGACGACGGGCGACAGGCTTTGACCGAGCACCGCGCCGCCCGGGACGGACACTTGGACGTAGTAACTGCCGTCCGGCAAACCGGCGGCGCCGGGATGCGATGGACCGCCATTTAGATAAACGTCGGATTTACTCGCGTAGATGTTCAAATCGACCCCGCTGCAATTGGAGTCGGTCGTAAATATCGCGCCAGACAGCGCCGTTACCTGCGCAGGCGTCGGCGCCGGCGTTGGCGTTGGCGTTGGAGTGGGTTTGGATTTACCGGCGAAGATATTTCCGCATAGGAAACATCCCGTAAGGGTGATAATTAGTGCTAGTTTAGTTTTCATTAGGCTTGTTAGGTAAGTGGTTGGTTTTAGCTGGCGCGCTAAGGCAAAAGACCATGCTGTTGAGGGCGCTTAGGGATTTTCATGGTTCACTTCCATTCGCACCGTTCGCGCTATCGACGGCAGCGGAAATGGCCTCGAGCAATGCCTGGTCGTTCACTGGTTTGCAAAGGAAAGCTGATGCACCGCTCGCCATGGCGCGGTCGCGGTCGTTCGGCAATTCGTGGCCGGTGATCATGATGACCGGGACGGGAGCGTGGACTTTAGCGAGATGCGCTTGCACGGTGAAGCCGTTGTGCGGCATGTGCAGATCGAGAACGACACAATCCGGTAACTGCGTGTCAATGGATTTCAAAAACTCCGCACCGGAGCCGAATGTCTCCACGTTCAGCCCGACGGAATGCATCAACCGCGTCAGTGCTTTGCGGATCGATTCTTCGTCGTCAACGACGGCGATAAGCGGATGAGTTCTAGTCACAACAGTCTGAGATTAGGCAGCACAGACAGACCGCGCTATTGGACCTTAGGCCAATATGGAAGGCGCGACCGCGGGACGCGGCGAAAATGGGATCAGACAGGACTAAGGGAATTTGACGGAATCGACATTTTGACGAGACGCCGCCCGTTCTTCTTGTAGTGGCAGCCGTCCCGGCTGCGATCTTAGAATTCGCGTCACCAACGCCTGATCACCGAATACTTCCGCTGATTCCGCCGCGTTCCGACAACCGAACCAACTCGGCGACTGACTGCACCTTCATTTTCGTCATTACGCGGGCGCGATGTACTTTGATTGTCTTCTCAGCGGTGCCCAGGTCCGCGGCGATTTGTTTGTTCAACTTGCCGGTTACGACGTGTTCGAGCACTTCACGTTCGCGCGGTGTGAGCGCGGCGAGGCGCGCACGAATCTCGGAAAGTTCGGTTTGCTCCCGGCGCGAGACGCCATCCCTTTCGATCGCAGCGCGAACGGCTGCGAGCAGATCTTTATCCTCAACAGGCTTGATAAGGAAATCAATCGCGCCGCCTTTCATCGCCTGCACGGTACTTGGAACATCGCCGCGACCAGTGAGAAAAATAATGGGCAGCGTACTGCCTTTTTCGTCGAGCGCCTCTTGGAGTTCAAGACCATTAAAGCCCGGCATCATAAGATCAAGCACGAGGCAGCCTGGCATGTGCGGATCGTACTGCACAAGAAATTCCTCGGGCGACGCGAAAGCGATTACCGCGAGACCCGCCGCACGCAACAAACGGGAGAGGGCTCTTCGCACCGGCGTTTCGTCGTCCACCACAAACACAATGGGGCCGGGGAGAGTACTCATTTGATATCGGTTATGGGTGTCTCCGGCCTCCGACCACCACCGGCAGGCTGAAGTGGAAAGTCACGCCGCGGTCGGCATTATTCGTGGCCCAGAGTTTTCCTCGATGCGTTTTGATGATCGTCTGGCAGATGGAAAGGCCAAGCCCCATTCCCTCCTCTTTCGTTGTGAAGAAAGGCTCGAAGACGTGCTCCATTCTCTCCTCCGGAATGCTGCCGCCCAGATCGGTCACGGATACACGCACTGCGCTGACGTTCTCCGCTTTTGAAGCGATGAGAACCTGGCGCTCCGAAGAGTCGCAATCAGTCATCGCTTCGCAGGCATTCAGGACCAAATTAAGCAGGACCTGCTGGAGCTGGACCCGGTCGCCGGTAACGGCGGGCAAATTCTGCGCGAGTTCCGTATTCACAGTGACGTTTTGATTCATGAGGTCGTTGCGCATTAGTTTCAGGACGTCCCGTACGACTTCGTTGATGTCGATATCATCAGAATGCTTTGGCATTTCGCTTTTTTTGAAGAGCAGGTGCAGGCGTTGGATTATTTCGCCAGCGCGCCTGTCTTCGGCCACAATGTCATTGAGGGTTTCACGCAGTTCGTTAAGATCGACATCGTCGTGCGCGAGGAACCGCTGAGCAGCCTGAGCATTACTGAGAATGGCGGTAAGCGGCTGGTTCAGCTCGTGCGCGAGCGAGCCGGAAAGCTCCCCGAGCAAGGTCACACGAGAGAGGTGCGTTAGCGCGTTGCGTTGACGTGCCGTCTCCCGTTCGGCCAGTTTCCGCTCGCTGATATCAATAATAGAGGCCAACACACACAACCCTTCAGATGTGTGAATGGGGTTGAGACCGATGTCGATGGAGACCTCGCTACCATCTTTGCGTCGTCCAAGGAGTTCCCGTCCCGTGCCTATCGGCCGAGCATCGGAAAAGTAGCTTCGCCGTTTGCCTGCGTGATTAGACCTGAGTCGCTCGGGAACAAGCACTTCGACCGTCTGGCCAACGAGCTCCTCGCGAGCATAGCCAAAGAGGGACTCGGCCTGCGCGTTCGCCAAGGTGATCCGGCCTTCCTTGTTAGCCATGATTATTGCGTTGGGCGCCGCGTCGACCACCAGCCGAAAGCGCTCTTCGGCCAACCTGCGTTCCGTGATGTCGATCAAAACGCCCCGCTCGCAGGCCGGTTTGCCTTTGCGGTCGAACTCGATATGGGCGCGCCGGCTAAACCAGCAAACCCTGCCATCGGCTAGTATCACCCGATATTCAGCCTCGATTTCCTCGCCCGTTTTCAGTGAATCCTTTACAAACTCGCGCACCAATTCACGATCTTCGGGATGGACAACGCTTCGGATGCGCTCCGCGCTAAGCTTTTCCCCCGGAGAGAAGCCAAAAAGAGCGCGATCTTTGGCAGAAAGCCAAACTTCATCGCGTGGGATGTCCCAGGTCCACATGACGACTCCGGCAGCCGCGGCGGCGAGCTCCATACGCTGCTCCGTATCGCGCAGCGCGGCCTCGCTCAACCGGCGCTCAGTGATGTCGAACCAAACGCCATTCATCCGGGTCGGCTTGCCGTCGCGGTCGAACTCGACACGGCCGCGCCTGGTGATCCAGCGAATTTGACCATCCGGCAGCACTATCCGGCATTCAGCTTCACTTTCCTCGCCGGTGTTCAAAGAGCGCTCCACGGCCTGGCGCACCAATTCAAGATCCTCGGGATGGACAACGTTTCGGACCCGCTCCGCGTTCAGCTTCTCCGACTCAGAGAAGCCAAGAAGAGAGCGCCCTTTGTTAGTCATCCAAATTTCATTGCGCGCGATGTCCCACGTCCACATGCCGATTTCGCCTGCGTTCGCCGCGAGTTCCATATACCGCCCCGTGTCACGCAGCGCCGCCTCGCTTGCCTGCAATGCATGAGCGAGTTGCGCTGCGCGCAGCACATCGTTGCTCAACTCGTAGGCCATCACCGCCACGATGCCCAAATATGGGAAGCAAGCGAAAAACGGGACGTAGATTATTCCCCAAACCACGAGCACGACCTGTCCCGCCACAACTGCGGCGAAGAAGATCATACTGCAACCGACGACCAAAGCACGGTTCCGGTTGCCCCGCCGCCAGACGGTGATTGTGGCATCCACGAAAAAGATGACGAGCAACAGCAGACTCAGGTGACTGATCAAAATCCACGGATTCGGTATCCCGACCGGAACCGAGACCGTCTCTCCCCACCACGAGACCTGCCGCAGGCTGGTGATTGCCCGGTAGGCGATATTTGGCGTGAAAACAAAATTGAGAATCGGCACAATCATCCGCAGCCCGCAGATACTCCAAGCCAGCCACGGTCGCCCGGCGCGGAGATAGAGCCGCACAAAAACCACCAGCGATACGACGAGCACCGAGACCGGCAGAGACACCCAACGCAGGAGCGCCGCGAATTGTGCAGTCGTCTCCGTGCGCATCATCGCTAACTCAAACACCGCCACCGCCGCCGCCGCCGCCGCGCTGCACGAAAACAGCAAATGCACCCAGCCTTCGCGCCGCTTCCACCAGACCAGCAGATATATCCCCGCCAGCGTCAAACAGGCGGCCGCATTCATCGACCAGACAATGGTGATCGAACTCATCGAATGCCCGCGGCTGAGTGTGTTATTTTCACGGCCATTTGTAGCGCAAAGCTAGCAAAAGGTGCTTAGCAAACGCAAGCTACCTACATGGCAGACGGCATCCCTGCATGAACTGGCCGGTGCTCAGCTGGTCGGTCAAACGATTCGATCGAAGAAGCCAGGTCTACAGGTTGCTAAAGGCGCGATCCAAAACTTCGAGCAGAAAATCGGAGTCCTGCTCGTTGACGCACATCGGCGGCGAAAACCGGATCGTTTGTCCCCACAACCCGCCTTTGCCTAACAAGAGGCCCATCTCTTTCGCCACCTCCAGAACTTGGGCGCATTCTTCCTTCGCCGGCTCTTTCGATTGTCGATCTTTCACCAGCTCGATCCCGAGCATCAAACCTTTGCCGCGCACGTCGCCAATCAGCTTGTGTTTTTCTTTCAACTTATTGAGGCCGGCGAGAATCTTTTTTCCGATCTCAAGCGCGTTTTCCTGAAGCTTTTCCCGATCGATTATTTCCAGCACCGCCCTTCCCTGCGCGCACACGACCGGGTTCCCGCCGAAAGTATTGAAGTGCGTCCGTTGGGCGAGCGTCTGCGCAATTTTCGGTGTGGTCACGACTGCGCCGAGCGGGCAGCCGTTGCCGATTCCTTTGGCCATGGTGACGATGTCGGGAATAACGCCCTGCGTTTCGAAACCCCAGTAATGCGTACCGGTGCGCCCGAAGCCCGATTGCACTTCATCGGCGATGCACAAACCGCCGGCGCCGCGGACATGTTCGTAAACATGTTTGAGATAGCTATCGGGAAACACGACGCAGCCGCCGACCCCTTGAATTGATTCAGCGATGAACGCCGCGATCTGGCCGGACGTGGCGAAGTCGAGCAGGCTCTTCACGTCGGCCGCGTATTTCTTCCCCGCATCGGCGGCGTCGCGCCCCCACAAACCGCGATAGGGATCCGGAGCCATGGCGTGATGAATACCGAAGCTGTGCGGGACATTGAATTTCCAGGTGCGATGCGCGGTCAACCCCATGGTCACGGCGCTGCCGCCGTGATAAGCATTGCGCAGCGCGATCACATCGTAGTTGCCGGTGTAAGCCCGCGCCATGAGGAGGGCGAGATCGTTCGCTTCCGAGCCGGAGTTCACGAAGTAGCAAACCTTCAAATCGCCCGGCATTTTCGCGGCAAGCTCCCGTGCGTATTCGGCAATGTTCGGATGCAAATAGATCGTGGTCGAATGTTGCAGGGTTTCGTTCTGTTTCCGTGCAACATCAACAACGTCCGGATGACAATGACCGACGCTCACGGTCACGATCCCCCCGAGCGCGTCGAGATACCTGCGGCCACGCTCGTCCCAGACGTATTGCATCTTTCCCTCTACGAGCATGAGCGGCTTTTTGTAGTAAAGAAAAATTCCCGGGTTGAGGAATTCCTTGCGCAAGTGCAACACTTCATCGCCGGAGAGGCCGCCATATTTTTTCGGTTGATGGTCGAAGGGAGGAAGGTCGGGAATTGTCATGTCGATCTTTTGTTGAAGCTGCGCAGCAGAAGATAAAGGATAAATGCATTCACGAAGCCGACGAACCAGGCATAGTCATAAAGCCGCACCAGAAACGCGGGCACGCTCGTCGTGTCAAAGATTTTCACAGCCACAAGAAACCCCGGGAGATTTGGCAAAACCGCAAGGATGAGCGAGAAAACCGCGGCCAGGCTAAATCCATTTGTAAACCGATAACGGCCGTGCGCCCGATAAAGATCGGCGACATCGAGATGCCGGCGCCGGTAAACATAATAGTCCGCGATCATGATTCCACCGATCGGGCCCAGGAGCGCGCTGTAGCCCACCAGCCAGGTGAAAATGTAGCCGGAAGGATCGACCACCAGTTTCCACGGCATCATCACCACCCCGATAATTCCCGTGATCAAACCGCCGGTGCGAAATGAAATCCGATGCGGCGCGACGTTGGAAAAATCGTTGGCCGGACTGACCACATTCGCGGCGATATTTGTCGCGAGCGTGGCGATACAGAGCGCCAGCATCGCCACCACCAACACGATCGGGTTACTAAAACGGGTCAGGACGTCGACCGGGTCCCAAATTGTCGATCCATAAATAATCGTGGTTGCGGAAGTGACGGCGACGCCGATGAAGGAATAAAGCGCCATCGTCAGGGGAAGGCCGAGCACCTGGCCGACGATTTGGTCGCGCTGCGAACAGGCGTAACGCGAAAAATCCGGGATGTTAAGCGAGAGCGTCGCCCAGAATCCGATCATGCCGGTGAGCGCCGGGACAAAGAACGTGAAGAACTGTCCGGCTTTCGGCTGACCCGGATCGAATGCGGAAGGCTGCGCCAGGATCGGTCCAAAGCCGCCGGCATTCCGATAAGCCCACGCGAGCAGAAGCAATCCGAGCGCGATGAGCAGCGGCGCTTTGATGTTGAGGAGCCAGCGAATGCAATCGATGCCTTTGTAAACCACTAACATGTTGACTGCCCAAAAGAATAAAAAGCAAAGAAATTGAGCGAACGTAATTCCCAAAAAATTCGCCGACGACCCGGAGGCAAGCGACGGAACGAAGACCGACATGATTTTATAAATCGCATTCCCACCGATCCAGGTTTGGATTCCGAACCAGCCGCAGGCCACGAACGCGCGCATCAACGCCGGAATATTCGCGCCGATCGTTCCGAATGACGCCCGACAAAAAACCGGAAACGGAATTCCGTAACGCGTGCCAGCGTGCGCGTTCAAAATCATCGGGATGACGACGATGACGTTACCGAGAAAAATCGTCAGGATCGCCTGCCACCAGCTCATGCCCGCGTCGATGAGCGACGAGGCCAGCATATAAGTCGGAATGCAGGCCGACATCGAAATCCAAAGCGCGGCGTAACTCCCCACCCGCCATTTCCGCCGCGATTTCGGGACCGGCGCGAGATCGGCGTTATAGAGACGGCTTTCTTCCATGCCGCTGAACGCGGCAGGATCGACATCGAGCGCGACCGAATCCGCCATATCAAAAATGGTTCGGCTCACGCTCGAGAAATTTTCCGCGACCGAATACACCGACGAACTTTCCATCACGCGCGGCGACCTGGCCGCGCACGGTCACAACATGCGGTCGGCCTTCGGTCTCAAAGCCTTCAAACGAATTATAATCGACGTTCATCTGATGGGTCTGCGCGGAAATTTTTCCGCGATAATTCGGATCGTAAACGACCAGATCGGCATCGCTCCCGACCGCGATTGTTCCCTTGCGCGGAAATAAGCCAAATAGTTTCGCCGTCTCCGTGCTCGCCGTTTCCACGAAGCGCTTGATGTCGATCTTGTTCCGCTTCACGCCGTAGGTAAAATACAAATTGATCCGGTCCTCGAGCGACGGAATACCGTTGGGGATTTTGGTGAAATCTCTCTCGCCCATTCGTTTTTGGGTGAAATCAAACGGCGCATGATCGGTCGCAAGGGTGGCGATTGATTTGTTTTGCAATCCATTCCAAAGCACTTCCTGATTTTTCTTATCGCGCAATGGCGGGGACATCACGTTTTTCGCGCCCTCGAAATTTGCTTTCTCAGCATCCGTCCGGTCGAGCAGCAAATATTGAATAAGTGTCTCAACCCAGACATTGAGGCTGCGCTCTCGGCCACGCATTGCTTCGCGCAAAGCTTCTTCGCAACTCGTGTGCACGACGTAGACATGCGCACCGGTCATCTCAGCGAACGCCATCAGATGATGCACGCCTTCGGCTTCGACCACCGGCGGCCGACTCCAGTAATGCCATTCCGGTCCGGTTTTTCTTTCGGCCAGGAGTTTCTTCTGTAATTCGAGAACCAGATCCGCGTTCTCGCAATGCGCGGTAACAATGACGCCCAGCTTTTTCGCGAGTCGTAACGTGTGGTAAAGCTCTTCATCCGTGATGCCGAAGGCACCTTTGTAGGCGAGGAAAATCTTAAAGCTGCTGATCCCGCGGCGAGCAATTTCTTCGAAGTCGCGCTCGGCTTCATCGTCATACCGGGTCACACCCATGTGAAAGGTGAAATCGCAGGCGCTTTTGCCCTGTGCTTTACCCAACCAAAGTTCGAACGCTTCGAGCGGTTTCTCAGCTCGCGCCGGACAAATCATCTCGATGAACGTAGTCGTGCCTCCGACCAGGGCCGCGCGGCTGGCCGTCTCGTGCGTGTCTTTTGCACACGTGCCCATGAACGGCAGGTAGATATGCACGTGCGGATCGATGAAACCGGGGAAAACATACTTGCCGGTTGCATCAATAACGTCGTCCGCTTTCACATTGATTGACTCCCCTCCCGGCTCGTCAACCCTCTCGGGCTTTCCCGTCGATGTCGCTCGGCTCCCGCCGGCTCCATTGTCGATCTTGCGATCGATCCGCGTGATTGTTTCGCCTTCGCAAAAAATATCCGCGATATAGCGTTCGCTCGCGGTCACAATTTCTCCGTTCTTAATTAGGAGCGACATAAAGAATCGGATTTAGCCACAGATGGACACTGATAAACACAGATTTGAGAGAGACAGAATTATCTGTGTTTCATCTGTTTAAATCTGTGCCGGACTTTTGTTTACTTTCCGCGCCAGACATCCCCGACGCCCTCGCCGAACCAGCGGGTTGAAACCACTTTCTGTTGCGTGTAAAACTGCACGCCTTCCTTGCCTTGAATGTGGAGGTCGCCGTAGAAGGATTCGTCCCAGCCGGAAAACGGAAACATGGCCATGGTCGCGGGCACGCCGACGTTGATCCCGACCATGCCCGCCTTGACTCGATGTTTGAACTCGCGCGCGGTTTTCCCGGAGTTGGTAAAAATGGCGGCGCCGTTTCCATAGGCAGATTTGTTAGCGGCTTCGATGGCTTGATCGAGATTGTCCATGCGCATGACGTTGAGCACCGGACCGAAAACTTCCTCGCGGGCGAGCGTCATCTCATCCTCCACTTGATCGACAATCGTCGCGCCCATGTAGAAACCGTTTGGAGCATCGGGCACCCGAACACCGCGACCATCGGCAATAACTTTTGCCCCTTCCTTTTCGCCAGATGCGACCAAATTGAAAACGCGATCTCGATGTTGTCCCGTAATCACTGGCCCCATGTCTGGTTGCGATTTTGTGTCGGTCGGACCAACTTTGATCGCACGCGCGGCTTCGACTAAGGAAGGCAAGACATGATCGGCGGCTTTGCCGACCACGATCGCAGTCGATCCGGCCATGCAGCGTTCACCCGCGCAACCGAACGCGGCGGTGGAAAGCGCTTCGACCGTGCGCGAAACCTCCGCATCCGGCATCACCACGATGTAATTTTTGGCGCCGCCGTTCGCCTGCACGCGCTTGCCGTGGCGGGTGCCCGTCTCGTAAATGTGTTTGGCCACCGGCGACGAACCGACAAACGAGATCGCTTTTACTTTCGGATGGGTCAGAAGTGCATCGACCGATTCGCGCCCGCCGGGGACAACATTGAGCACGCCTTTGGGCAAGCCTGCTTTTTCCAACAACTCGATGATCAGCAGCGCGGTCAGCGGAACTTTCTCGCTCGGCTTGAGGACAAATGTGTTCCCGCATGCGAGCGCGAGAGGAAACATCCACATCGGCACCATCGCCGGGAAATTGAATGGCGTGATCCCGACGCAAACTCCCAGCGGTTGCAGCATCGTCTCGCAATCGACGCCGCGGGCGACGTTTTCGAGACTGTCGCCCATGAGCAAACTCGGAATAGCGCAGGCGTATTCGATATTTTCGATTCCGCGGTAAGCGCTGCCGCGCGCTTCAGCCAGCGTTTTCCCGTGTTCGCGGGATACACTCTGGCAAATGCGATCGAAGTTTTCTTCGATCAACTGACGATAACGAAAGAACAAACGCGCCCGCTCCACCGGCGGGGTGTCTCGCCATTTTGGACACGCGCCGGCCGCGGCTTCGATTGCAAGATCGACATGCTCCTTCGTGCACAATGGGACCTCGGCAATGACCTCTCCGCGTGATGGATTAAAAACCGGCGACCGTTCGACACCGGAAATCTCGCGCCATTCGCCACCAATAAATGCGGGACAAGAAGAAAGTGACGAGTGACCAGTGACCGGTGACGAGCTCGAAGACATGGCGATTTGCTTACCGGTCACTCGTCACATGTCACTCATCACTTTCTCATCGCGCTAATGCGTCGGATTGTTTCACGAATTCATCTCCGCTCCATTGATCATCGGCGCGCACCATCTTCTTCGCGGCAGCTTCATCGGCGGCCGCTTTCTGCTTCGCTTTGCGCTCTCCTTGCATGCGCACGAGCTCGGCGTGAGTCGTGAAATAATCGAGGCTTTTGCCTTTGAAATCGGCCAGGGTCTCGAATTTGTGTTTCTCCATGAACGCGAGCAGCTCGTCGCACATTTGCTTCACACATTCGTAGCCGAACTTCATCACGCCAGTGCAGACCTGAGTGGTGTCGGCTCCGAGCAAGATAAACTGCGCGGCATCGCCGCCGCTCTCGATTCCGCCAATAGCGGAAAGGGTTCGTCCCGGAAATTCGCGGCGGATCATGGTCGCGATCTCCATCACCATGCGCAGCGCAATCGGCCGGACCGCTTTGCATGAATAGCCGCCCGCGGTCGTATAACCTTCGACCGTCGGCTCGGGCCGCAACGTCTCCAGATTGACTCCCATCACGCTCCCGATCGTGTTGATCGCGCTCACACCCTGACAACCGCCGCGAAAAGCAGCGCGGCTCGGGTCGGTAATGCGCGTCACGTTTGGCGTCATTTTCGCCCAAACCGGTTTCTTCGCGGCGGCCATGACCCAACCGCAAACTTCCTCGAGAATTTCCGGATTTTCGCCCATGGCCGCACCCATTCTTCGCTCCGTCAATCCGTGCGGACAGGAAAAATTCAGCTCGAACGAATCGACCCCCGCTTCCTGGCAGCGCTCGACAATTTCACTCCATGCGTCTGGATTATATTCCTCCATGATCGACGCGATCAGGACACGGTCGGGAAACTGATCTTTGCACTTTTTGAATTCGTCGAGCCAGATTTTGAATGGACGATCGCTGATCAACTCGATGTTTTCCCAGCCGACGACTTCCTGTCGATCGTCAGAATACAACTTCGCGTAACGCGGCGTAACGTTGATAACTTTTGACGCATCCAGACTGACGGTCTTGGCGATGACCGCGCCCCATCCTTCGCGGAATGCGCGCGTGATCACGTTCAGGTTTGTCCCGGGAGGACCGGACGCGATGATGAATGGATTTGGAAGTTTTAATCCATCGACGGTCGTGGCGAGTGTTGGCATAGCAATCTCCTTAGGAGAGATTGTAATAGCGACGGGTAACGGGTGACAAGTGACGAGGTAGGGGCGTTTCACCGAACCGCCCGCGGGCGATTGAGTCAATCGCCCCTACCCGTCGGCGATCCATTGAATAGCCTTATTGGCCAGCTTATCAAAAGCGGTCACAGCCAGTTCCAGATGCTCTTCTTTCGTGTCCTCGATTTTATTGTGGCTGATGCCGCGCAGGCTTTGCACAAACATCATCACGGTCGGAACACCGGCGCGGGCGACCTCGGCCGCATCATGCAAAGGACCGGACGGCATTCGATGCGGCTTCGCGCCAGTTTCTGAAATTGCTTCGTCGCAAAGCGCGATCAACTTATCATTAAATAAGATTGGTTCGATCCGCCAGACTCGTTCCCAGGCAAGATCGACATTTCCTTCGGCGGCGAATTTTTCGCTCGCCGTTTTTGCTTCGTTTTTCTTTCCAAGCAGGGGACGGCATACGAGATGGCGCTGGTCGAGCA
>Ga0137365_10000543_pt1 | contig 25846 bp, 21 predicted proteins | sample SagtaG_9_FD_104799 | JGI IMG/M metagenome (GOLD analysis project Ga0137365, IMG submission 104799) | Vadose zone soil microbial communities from Sagehorn Ranch, Mendocino, California, USA - Sage1_L_40_16 metaG | ecosystem: Environmental > Terrestrial > Soil > Vadose zone | place: USA...
ATGGTGGTCGAGCAGAGCCAGCTCTCCGTGGCGAACAGCCGGCTCTTCGCCGTCAGGACTCTGGCCGAGAACTTCATCGGTCAGGCTGGGGGAGGCCTGCTGATCTCCCTCGCGCTGGTCGCGGCAGTTTCCTCCACGGCCGCGTTTTACGCGGTAGCCGTGATAGCCATAATGCTGATCGCCGGACGGTTTCGGCCGCAGCGCCCGAAGCGCACCACCACTATCCGGCAGGACATCGCCGAGGGCGTCCGCTTCCTGGTCGATCACAAGGTGCTGCGCACGCTGGCGCTGGTGGGCGGCGGCCTGAACTTCGCGAATACGGCCTTCATGTCGGTGTTCGTGCTGTACGCAGTGGGCAAGCACTCCGCCATGGGTCTCCCGGACTGGGCCTATGGTCTCCTGCTTACCGTGACCGCCGTCGGCGCGACCATTGGCTCGCTGCTCGCTCCCAAGGCCGAGCGCCGGTTCGGCCGGACCAGGGTGATCGCGGTGGTCCTGTGCGCGCCCATCATCGCCCAGGCAGTGCCGGCGGCGACCGCGATCGTGGTGGTAGTAGCCGCGGCGTTCATCATACACGGGGCTGGAATCGCGATATGGAACGTCATCCAAGTCACGCTACGGCAGCGCCTCGTCCCGAACGAACTGCTAGGCAGGGTGCAATCGTGCATCACTCTGCTGTCGTGGGGCACGATGCCAGTCGGTGCTTTGGTGGGAGGCGCCCTGGCCGACTGGATCGGATTGCGCGGCATGTTTGCCATCACGGCGACGATGGGCGCATTTCTGCTGCTCGGCATGCGCGTGATCACCGAGCAGAACATCGCGGCGGAAGAGGACGCTGCCGTACCCGCCACCGTCGCATGAGCCACGATTCCGACTCCGTAGCACGTCAAGGGCGCGGAGGTGCTGAGCCATTTTTCTCAGAGCGATGATGTACGACATGGGCTTTCGCGTCGCCGCGTCGCCGCGTTGTGGCGGAGGGTCCTGAGTTCTTCGACGAAGCGAAAGGGAGTGCGGATTGATCACCCAGGCCGCTGAGTGGACTAGCCCACCCGCCGATGAAGACGGCTTCATGGAATGGCTGCGAACACGTCGCGATGTTGACCCGGTGCAGGAGGAGCCGGGAACGGGCGCCTGGCACATCTTCGGGTATCCGGAGGCGATGGATGCGCTCGCCGACTATTCCGCGCTCTCCAACGCGGTGACATCGGAGGCACTGCCGGACTCGCCGATGGCCCTGTACCAGAACGGCAACCTAACCTGGCTGGATCCGCCCCGGCACGGAGAGCTGCGCGCGCTGGTGAGCAAGGCGTTCACGCCGCAATACGTGGCTGGCTTGCGGCCGGCGATCGAGGCCACGGTAGGGGAGTTCCTCAACCGGATCCGGCCGAAGACGATGGTGGCGTACGTCGAGGAGTTCGCCTCGCCGATCGTCTCGACCGTTATTGCCCGGATGGTAGGCATCCCGGACCGTAGGCAACAGCTGTTCCGTACCTGGTCCCGTGACCTGCTGGCGTTGATCGACGCTCGCTCGACCAGCGGCAACGCGCAGACAGTGGCCAGAAACACCCAGCTGATCGCGTTCTATCTGCACGAATACATCGGGGAACGGCGGCGCGAGCCGGGCGAGGATCTTGTCAGCCGGCTGATCGCGGCCGAGGTGGACGGCAAGTCGCTCAACGATGACGAGATCGCCGGTTTGGTCGCGCTGTTGATGTCAACCGGCCAGGCGGCCACCGTGACTCTCGGCAACGCCGTGATCTGCTTTGACCAGCACCTCGACGCCGTCGCCAGGCTGCGCGCGGAACCGGCGCTTCTCAGTTCGGCGATCGACGAGGTGATCCGCTACCGCAACCAGACCACCCGCGTGTCACGACGGAGCGTCCGTCCCGTTTCCATCGGAGGGCATCTGATCCCGTCGGGACGGCCGGTGTCGATCTGGCTTGCGGCCGCCAACCGCGACCCGCGGAAGTTCGACGACCCTGACACCTTCGACCTGGCCCGTTCGCCGAACCACCACTTGGCCCTGGGTCATGGGATCCACTACTGTCTCGGCGCGTCGCTGGCCCGGGCGGAGATTGAGACCGCACTCGGCCGTCTGCTGGCCGAGACTCGGCAGTTCGCGGTCGACTACGAAGGGAGTCGGCTGCTGGACCCGAGGGCCATGTTCGGGGCCAGCGAGATCTCACTACAGATCCAGTGGCGGTGACGCGGAGTGGAGCTACCGGGGGAGGTGGGCCAGTCCGCTTGACGGAGCTAGTTAAATTATCCTATTATAATGCACTGAGGGATATATAAATCGCGCCAAGAGTCGCGTCTCAGGAGGTGAGGTTGTGCAATACATACTTGCGCAACTGGTCGATTCGGAAGAGCTGCGCGCACTTAGCCCTGAGGAACTTCAGGAAATGCTAGCTGTGCTCGACGATGAAACGATCCTGGCTGACAACGAAGAGGAAACAACTGCCCTCGACTCATAACAAACTCCGGTTGCCTAATCCGTCTTCGATCAGGATCTGCTGTCTCTGGTCCTATGAGGAGAGGTAAATGTCGGCTGTCACGTCGGCTATGCCAGTTGATATTCATTCTAGGATGTCACCGGAAGAGTTCTATTCGGACTACGTCAACAAGAAGCCCTTGGTGATGCAGGGCGCTGTCTCCGGGTTTCCCGCTGTCTCGCGGTGGTCATTGGAGTACCTCGCCTCGCTTGCCCCGGATCTGCGGGTGCGGCTGAAGACCGGCGTCGTGAGGGATGGTCATACGACGACGGCCCGGCTTGAGGACTACTGCCGGATCGTGGCCGAGTGGGAGGAGAGGGCAGCGGCCCCCGGCGAGGCGGATGAACCACCTCCCTACCTGCACGACCTGCCGCTGCTGACAATGATCCCGCGCCTGCTGGACGACCTGGAAGGCTTCCCGGCTGAATACTTCCCGAAGTTCTTCCAAAATCGATGGTGGAAATTCACGCAGTTTTTTGTCGGGCCATCCGGCGCGCTGACACCTCTGCACTTCGATACACTTCTCACCCACAACCTATTCTTCCAGATCAGCGGCACGAAGCGGTTTGTGATGGTCCATCCCGGCGACCGGGACCGTTGTTATATAAACAACTGGCGGTGGTCGTCGGTAGATCCCGATGGGCCCGATACCGAACGGTACCCTCGGTTCTGCGGCGCCCGCGTGCTGACCTGCCTGGTTGAGGCTGGCGACGTGCTCTACATGCCTCCAGGAACGCTGCATAAGGTTATGTCCCTAACCTCGTCGATTTCGTTTAACCTCGACTGGCACGACCGGAGCAGCGCGCTTCGCAGCCTTATCGCGGCTATGGACGGCATGCCCGCGCGCAATCTGCGCTACAACCTGCTCTTCACTCTCGGAGTAATAGGCAAGGTACCGTCGGCAGTGCTCATGCCAGCGCTGAAGTCGTATTACACCTACGTCTCATAGCGATCGCAGATCGGCACCCGCGACCTACGACAGGCGGATTTTCTTATGGGCATCTTCGAGCGGCGCGAGTCAGAGGTGCGCAGCTATAGCCGGAGCTGGCCGGCAGTGTTCGACCGGGCGGCGGGAAGCTGGCTCTACGCCGAAGACGGTACGCCTTACCTGGATTTCTTCGCCGGGGCTGGCACCCTTAACTACGGTCACAACGACCCCGTTCTCAAGCGGGCGCTCATCAGCTACCTCGAACGCGATGGGGTAACCCACGCCCTCGACATGTGGACGGTGGCCAGGGCGAACGTGCTCGAGGCGCTGGAGGAGAAGATCCTCGCTCCGCGCGGGCTGGACTACAAGGTCGTCTTCCCCGGCCCCGGCGGCGCGAACGCGGTGGAAGCGGCGCTCAAGCTCGCGCGCAAGGTCACCGGCAGGCAGCAGTTGGCTTACTTCAGCAATGCGTTCCACGGCATGACCCTCGGCGCGCTGTCCGTGAACGGTAATCCAGCGATCCGCTGCAGCGCCGGGATACCGCTTTCGCACTGCGTCGAATTGCCCTACGACGAGCATCTCACCGACAGCCCGGACATCGAACATCTTCTGGCGGAATCCGCTGGCGGCCTCGCCGGGACGGCCGCCGTCATCGTGGAGACCGTGCAGGGCGAAGGCGGAATCAACACCGCCCGCGACCAGTGGCTGCGGGAACTGGCCGCCGCGTGCGCACGGCATCGCATCCTGCTCATCATCGATGACATCCAGATGGGCTGCGGTCGGATCGGCCCCTTCTTCAGCTTCGAGGACGCCGGGATCGTGCCGGATATCGTGTGCCTGTCCAAGTCCATTAGCGGCATTGGTCTCCCGATGGCACTCACGCTGATCCGGCCCGAACTGGACGTATGGAAACCGGCGGAGCATAACGGCACCTTCCGCGGGTTCAACCCGGCGTTCGTAACCGCCGCCGAGGCGATGCGCGCCTATTGGAGCGATGACGAACTGGAGAAGTCCACCAGGGCCAAGGGAGAACGCGTCGCCAATGGCCTTTCGCACATCGTGTCCACCTATCCCGAGGCGAGGCTGGCGGCCAGGGGCCGTGGTCTTGCCCGGGGCTTGCGTGCCACCAGCGGCGAGATGGCCAGCCAGATCAGCGCGGCGGCATTCGAGCGCGGCCTCCTGGTCGAGACCTGTGGCCTGGAGGGCGAGGTCGTTAAGCTGCTGCCGCCGCTCAATGTCGCGGACGCGGACGTCGACATGGCGCTGGAAATCATCGACGCGTCCGTGAAGTCGGCCCTCGCCAGCCGCAGCTAAGCCTCGATGCACGGGTTGTTATGCGCTGATTCACCTCCAGGAGGGCCGCCACGACCTGGGCGCCGAGCACGTTGCGTTCGGTTCGTTGGCCGGAGCGGCCGGGGCGGCGGTGGTACCACAAGTTTAGGTACTCCAGGCTGATGCGGCCACCGCTGATGCTGGCAGAGGGTGGGCTGCAGGTCATCAGGATCCGGATGACCGGCAGCAAGGATGAGCGTGCGATCGTCGAGGCGCCGGCGCCATCGTCATTGGCCGATGCGTCCGTCGATCCGCTCGCGCAACAGGTCGACGTGACCCATGTGGCGGGCGTACTCCTCGATCATGCCGACCAGTACCTCGCGCAGCGACATCTGCCCTCCGCCGCTGCCGCGCTTGCCCGAGGGGTCGTCGCCGGTGATGTCGAGACTGGGCGCCGCGGCCACGAACCGGGTGGCGAACTCTACCTCCGCGCGCCACGCCTCCCATGCGTGCGCCACCACCTGCGGGTCGGGGACGGCGTCGTCGAAGTCGCCGTCCCGGTCGGTGTCGGAGCAGTACAGCAGGGGCACGTCCAGTCCGGCCATCATGACCCGGAACGTCCCGCGCTCTTGGTCGGCCATGTGCCGCACCAGGCCGAGCAGCGACATCGTCGACGGCTCGACGGCCCGCCGCGCCAGGGCCTCCGCATCGAGGCCGGCGCACTTCATCTCGAGCGTCAGGCGTTGGCAGCGCAGGTATTCGACCAGCGTGATGCGCTCGTCGCCCAGTCTCTTCCGGTGCTCGCGCGGGTCGTCGTCGGATGGCTTGCCGTCTTCGGTGAACATGTCGGCTCGTCGGGTCGTGGCCATGGCCGAATTATCGTCGATGCGGCACGGCGGTCGACACTGGGATTGACGAGATCTGCGTTCATTGGTCGACGAAGCCCGGCCGCGGGTTACGCACGTGTACTCGACGGGAGCAGCGTTGCGCGGACCAGGCGCTTGGTGCTTCAATCTGGTCGGCGTCCTGGTGTGGGTGCGGTTCTACAATCCGCCCGACTACCGGCGATCAACTCGGTGCTCGTCGGCCACCAGGTCGCCAGCACACCGAACGAGATCCAAGGGCGGGTGCTTGCCACGCGGCTCACGGTGGCCGGCGGCCTGGCCACTCTCGGCCCGTTGATCGCCGGCGTCCTCGTGCATTCGGTCAGCATCGTGGCCGCCATGATCTTCTCGGCCGCCGCGATGGCCGTCGGGGCGGCCATCAACCCTGTTCAGCAAGGGCATCCGTGAGATGCGCTCCGTTGAGGGGGACCGGACGGAGGTCAAGTCGGAGGACGAGACACCATCGCGAGCGTTACAGGTTCGACCCGCAGGCCGCCGATTGAGGCGGTAATCGATCTCCGACGCCGAGCGCCGACTAGGCCGCGGGTTGTGAGCCATTTCGGCGCGATATCGATAATTTGGGTGTTTGACAGATCGTGAGCTATTGCCCAATATAGACATTGGAGACGACATGGTGTTCTTAGATGAGCTGGTTGAGTTCCGCGTCGTCGACGACGTGGGGCGGTGCTCGATCTGGTCGGCCGGCCGTGGTGTTTCCGGTGGTGTGCACGGTGGTACAGGCGTGTTTCCGTCTCGGCTCGTCGGCGTCCAGATCGACACATCGACAAGGAGGCTGCGATGCTTCTTGCGCAGTTGATCGACATGGACGAACTCATGGGTGTCGCCCCCGAGGAACTTCGAGAGATGCTCGTCAAGCTCGACGACGAGGTCGTGCAGGGCACGACCGAGGTCGTGGCTGTTACCAGGTAAGGTCGCCCGAAGGCTGGTAGTTGGCTCGAAGGCAAGTATTGCAGTAGTTAGTGACAGCGCACGGCAAGCACCACAGGTAACTAACCATCAGTAGCCTGGGCGCTGACGAGCCGGGTCGGAACCACGCCCGCACCGGGAGTGAACCTGTACATGATGGACGCCGATGCCACAGTTCTGGCCGTGGTTGATCTCGTCTGCGACCAGTATCCGCATGTCGCGCGAAAGATCGGTCGGCACGACTACGACGGTCGGCTGCCGAGCATCTCGCCACGCTCGGATGACGACTTCGCTGTCCTCGGTGCGGCCGTCGATCGGCATCTGAGCGGCTTGGCCGCCGCCGCCGATCCGGAGCTGCGCGCGGACCTCGATACCAGCCGGGCCATGCTTGGCGCCCTGCGGTTTCGGGCGGAGGGCTTGGATCAGCGTTATCCCAGCACGCTCGAGTACGCCTACGAGGCCGACGTGTCCGGATACCTGGCCGCCGACTACGCGCCGATCGGGGAGCGGGTGGCGGCGATGTTGCGCCATCTGGCCGGGATACCTGCCTACCTGGCGCGGGCCGAGCAGCTACTGAGCCCGTCGATCTCGGCTGGCGAACGGATGAACGTCATCTCGTGGGGTCCGGCACAGGCCGCGACAATCCGCGGGATGGCAGACCGGTTGGTGTCCGGGCAGCCGGACATGGCGGAGCTGGTGGCGCCCCTGGCCGAGGCGGCGGCCGCGGCATGCCAGAGCTTCGCGCGGGCCGTTGCCGAAAAGGCTCCGGCGGCGGACCTGCTCGGCCCCGAACGTCTGGCCGAGGAGCTGAGGATCGTCGACGGGCTCCAACGGCCGGTGCCGGAGATGATCGCCCGGACCGAGGCGGAGATAGCCGTGGTCCGGGCGGCGATCGACCGCGCGATCGGCCGCATCGGCGAGACTCGGCCGGAAGCCGCCTATGAGCGGATGCGCGGACGCCTGCCGGCAGGTTCGGTCGCCAGCTCGTTGCGGTCGATTGTCGGCCCGCTCCGGGAGTTCTGGATCAACGCGGGCGTCCTGCCGGTACGCACGCAACTGCCGCTCGAGGTGCACGAGTCGCAGGCCTCGGCCCACGCTGAGGTCGCTTTCGCCATTTCGCCCCCGCTGGAGGCGGCGCGCCGCCCGCACCGACTGTACGTACCGGAGCCGCGCCGGCCGACTGCAGGACAGCGACCGGCCGACGTGTGGTCGTACCTTAATGAGCCGACTCTCGAGATGCTGGCCGTGCACGAGATCTATGCCGGCCATTACCTGCAGATGGAGACCGCGTCAGCGAGTCCGAGCGTGATACGCAACAGCCTTCTCTGGTTCGCCGCCTTCATCGAGGGATGGGCGCACTACGCGGAGGAGCTGGCGATCGAGCAGGGACTTGCCGCGGACCGTCCGCTTGTCGAGATCGCCCAGCTGAGATTCGCGCTGGAGGCGGCCATCCGGCTGCTGGTGTACCTGTCGGTACACTCCGGTCGGTGGACGTTCAGCGAGGCATGCGCGCGCGCATCAGCGCTCAACGGCTGGTCGGCCGAGCGGACCAGCCGCGACGTGATAGAGACCGTCGCTCACCGGGCCCGCGCCATGTACACACTGGGCAAGATGCAGATCCGCGACTGGAGGTCAGCCACCGTCTGGCAGGCCGATTGGACCCTGAGCGAGTTCCACAGCCGCATCATGCGATGCGGCAGCGCGCCCTTGTCGACCGTCCAGCGGTACCTGGAGGACGGCCGACAGACCGCTATCGCCGTCAGCGGAGCAGTCAGAGGCGGACGTTCGGACCCCGGAGCCGGTGCTGAGACTGGGCATTGCAGCGGGTATCGAGAGGGCAGCGACCATCCGCGGCACTAGCCAAGCGAAGAAAGTCCCCGGTGTGGCGTGGCCACATGAACGAGGAGCTGCCGACTACCGGGGTGCCGTTGCTGTTCGTACCGATCGACGAGGTACCGCTTGACGCCAACGGCAAGCGCGACCGCGCGGCTCTGCTCATCGCGCCGCTCCCGGTGCCCGATGCCGACGAGCCCTACGTCGCTCGGCGCTTGTTGACCCGGTCGGGCCAATCGCTGGAGGAGAGCGTTCGCGAGGTGTGGACCGAGGTCCTGGGTATCCCGGACATCGACGCGACAACGCCGTTTTTCGATGTGGGCGGGGACTCGCTCACGCCATGCAGGTGGTCAGCCGGCTCCACGCTCGCCGCGGAACCATGTCATGCGCACGTTCAGGTCGGCGCCCACGATCGCCGCCCCGGAACATGACCAGTTGCCCCGGGCTAAGCGCCGTGAGAAGCACCCGGCAGTCAGCAGTGATATCGGCATCTCGGTATCGACGCTGACCGTGACCCTGCCGCAAAACGCCCGCGGAAGTCCAGCCAGCCATATAACAGTTGAGCATCTGGCGTCGGTCGGTTCCGTGCTCTTGACCTGCCGCACCCTGGGCTCTACGCTTATATGTCGTCTTTTAACACGGAAAACAAGGAGGCGCGGCATGCTCGTCCTCGGCATGAGTGGGAACCTTTCGCGTGAAGACATGGATCTTGCACCGTCTATGAGCCGAGGGTCTTTCCACGACGCCGCCGCCTGCCTCATCAGGGACGGCGAAGTCATCGCGGCCGCCGAGGAGGAGAGATTCAATCGAATCAAGAAAACAACAAAATTTCCAGCTAACGCTATACGTGCATGTCTAGCCACGGCAGGAGTTTCGCCTCTGGAGATTGACGCTGTTGGTCACTATTTCGCGGAAGGCACTGTTGATCAATTTCTTACCGCCCTCTACATAACTAATCCCCACCTGCCGATGCTCGGTTCGCGCGAAATTATAATGGGTTATCTGAACGCCGATCTTGGCCTTGACTTGCCGAGCGAACGCCTCCTGTACGTTGAACATCACATCTCTCATGCTATATCATGTTTTATCCGGTCTGGCATGAAAGAGGCGCTAGTGGTGGTCATGGACGCGGCTGGAGAAAAAAATTCGACAACAATATTCAGAGGACGGAACGGACAACTAGAGACCCTTGCCGGCCACCCCAGGCGCGATTCCCTCGGACTATTTTACGAGCTGGGAGTCCGGTTGCTAGGTTACGATCTTGGTGATGAGTACAAGGTTATGGGTCTCGCCCCTTACGGGAACGCGGATAGGTACCGCGAGGTTTTTGACGCCCTATACGTCCTGAAGGAGCAGGGCGACTTTCAACTGCGACTGCAGCTTGGAAAATTCTTCGCAAATGGTATCCGACCGCGCCGACGAGGAGAGGAGTTCACTCAGCAGCACAAAGATTTGGCCGCAGGCCTCCAGCGCACGCTAGAGAAACTAGCCATGCATGTGCTCGGTTATTGGGCAGACTACACGGGTATCCCCAATCTGTGTTTCGTCGGCGGAGTGGCCCACAATAGTAGCCTAAATGGCCTGATACTCCAGTCAGGAAAGTTCCAGGAAGTCTTCATCCATCCTGCGGCACATGACGGTGGCGCGGCCGAGGGGGCCGCGCTCGCCGCTGCCTATAAGCTGGGAGCACCACCGTTCAGCCAGCCGAGAATGCGCTCCGCAAGCGTCGGCCCTAGTCTTGGCACTGCGGTCGAGATTGAGAAGGTGCTTGCTTCGTGGAATGACCTCATCGAATACGAGCAGCCCACTGACATCGTGGAAGTCACCGCGAGTTTGCTGGCCGATGGTGCTGTCCTAGGCTGGGCACATGGCCGATCCGAGTACGGGCCACGCGCACTCGGAAACCGCAGTATTCTCGCCGACGCGCGGCCGAGCGGGAATAAAGAGCGGATCAACTCGATGGTGAAGAAGCGTGAAGCTTTCCGGCCATTTGCGCCAGTCGTAACAGCGGATGCAGCCGCAACATACTTCGAGATACCTAAGACCCTCGCTAGTTATGAATTCATGTCATTCGTTGTGCCCGTCCGCGAGGAACGGAGAGCAGAGCTCGGTGCGGTCACTCATGTCGATGGCAGCGCCCGACTCCAGATAGTGGAGCCAGGGTCAAATGGACGGTTCTATAGGCTCGTGGAGAGGTTCGGGCAACTTACTGGAACACCAGTCCTGCTGAATACCTCATTCAATAACAACGCCGAGCCGATCGTGCAGAGCGTACAAGACGTCATGACCTGCTTTTTGACTACCGAGCTGGACTTCTTGGTGGTCGAGGACTTCCTAGTGCGCCGCCGACCGGGCCGTTCTTTGGCGTTCGACAATCTGGTTGTTCACTTCCGGCCAGTCACTAGGCTTGCCAAGCGGATTAGAATAACTCCAGCCGGTTCACGCGAAATCGTTCACGAACTATATCTGGATTACTCGGACGGACCTCGCGCTGAGATTTCATCGGCTGTGTTCACGCTGCTGGAGCTGACGGACGGGAGACGGACACTCAAGTCGATCGCAAACACTGTGGGCGGCCTCAGCCAGAACGTAAGGCGCGAACTGTACGCTTTGTGGCAGCAACGGCTCTTCGTGCTCGGGCCGCAGTAGGCCACATATAGCGTTCACAACGGATGCTCCATCCCTATTCCCAATAATCGCGACTTTCTGGAATCTTCCCTCGGTAGCTACTGAGAACGGTCTTCTGGTCAGCCGTAAGGAGCGTTAAATACCATGCAGATTGCCTTGGTGATCGGCGCAAGTCGCGGTGTTGGTGCCCATATTGCAAATCGTCTCTCTGAGGAGGGATGGAAGGTGAAAGGAGTTGGGCGGCGGCCGTTTGAATCAATCGCCCCGAAGCCGAAATTTGAGTACGTTAGAGCCGACATTTCTGACCCTAATGCGCTTGATCAGGTGCTCGGCGACTTCGGGAGAATACCCGATCTTGTAGTCCATAATGCTGTCCATCCCACCGGGGATAGCTCGTCACTCAATCTGGAACGTTTGGAAGCAGCCTTCCGCGTCAACGCACTCGTGCCATATCTAATAACACGCGATCTGTTGGCTAGAAAGCCTGATGCAGATTTCTTTTCATGCGTGTTTATAAACTCTGAGGCCGTCTTCCACGCAGACCAGCACTCATGTAGCTACGCTGCCAGTAAGGCAGCGCTACGGGTTCTGTCCGCTGGGCTTTCCGCGTCGGTCCGCGACGGAAATGCTGCATTGGCTACACTCATGCTAGGACCACTGGCTGACCAGAGTAAACTGGATGAGGCGCGTTCGATTGCAGAGAAGAAGGGAATGACACCGACCGAGGTAATTAAGCTTTTCCTGCGCAAAGCTAAACCGAACTTGGTGATCGATGACTTCATCGATTACGAATCATGCTTCATGAGCATAAAGTATATCCATGGACTCGGGCGTGCGGCCAATGGGATGGTCTGTAGGCTGGACGGCGGTTCAGGAGGATCTCTCATATGACCTATTCTTACGTGAGGCAAAGAAGCACTCGTAGCGCATCAGGACGCTGGCGTTCTCTACACCGCCACGGGTGACCGCCACGGCGACGGCGACACCCGCAAGAACGCCGGCACAGCCTTATCCAGCTACAGCGGTTCGACGAAGCCATCACCGCCTGCCAGGAAGCGGCCGCGCTCTACCAGGAAACCAACGGCCTCGACGGCGAGCGTGACGCCGAAAGCGAGCTAAACGTCGCTCAAAGGCGAACCTCAATATGAGCAGGAATAAGTCACAGGTCACAAGCGGACGTGCGGGATCCGATCTGATCCTTCCTGGGATGCACTCAAACCCTTGACAATATGGACGGATATGGTATGATATCAATCATTAGTTCGGGATCTTTGTTATCATTTCTAGGCCACATCGGGTGGCTTAGAACACATCGGAATACAGGAGGATGAATGAAGATGCCGCGATATCTTCTCTCCCAACTGATCACGAGCGAGGATCTCTTGTCCCTCGACTCAGCCGAACTGCGCGACATGCTGGCCGAACTCGACGACCATGTCGTCGACAGCGAAGACGTAGTCGAGGTTTCGCTCTCCTCCTAAGTCATCAAGTGCTCCAGCAGGCGCAAAACAGTCTGCTGATCATGAAGGTGGCCAGGCGACCGATAGCTAGCAGTATCAGCGCACTCCCAGCGGGTTTGTCGGTCTGCGCGTTCGGTCACTGAATTAGCCTCGTCCCGAGGCGCGCTCCCAGTCGCCCTTGATTGGTGGTTGGGGGCGCGTCGGAGGCGGCCGGCGTGGCTGACTGGCCCGTGCGGTCTTAGTGCGGCAGTCCCATCCGGGCGGCCATGGCGCGCAGCTCCCGGCCGCCAGCGGTAACGGTGGCCCGGTTGAGCAGGTAGGCCACAGTTTCCCGGGACGCCATGTCTCAGCCTCGGAGTCCCACCGCAGGTGCTGGCCACGCACATTCTCGGCGGTTACGTCCAGGTTGAGCACGGCGAGCCGTGCCTCATCGGGGGTGGCGCTCGTGACGACGAGGGTCGCCGCTGCACCATCGTCCGGGCCAATATGCAACTCGGACGTCTTGCCGTTCTTGCCGAAACGGTCGCGCACAACCTCACCCAGCCCTCGGCGTTATGTGTTCCCAGGGTCTCCAAGAACGCCTTCGAATAGATGGCCACCGGCGCCTGCGGCGCACTGGCCCGGGATGGGGCCGACGCCTGCGAGAAATGCGTCCGCCGGGCTCGCTGGTCACGCGTGCACCACACATCGTGTGCGACGGCCAGTGCTAACGCTGCTGCAGTCCGAGGCCGCCCGGATCTACCGTGAGATCGCCGCTGACGGCGCACCGGTGCCCCCGGCCGGTCCCACTCGGCAGCGGCCGGCTCGCCAAGGACCAGGCCGAATGGCTCACCACCGGCGAGGCGGCGCGGCAGCGCGAGTTGTGGCTCGACCGGCTCACCCCGCCGTTTCCTAGGCTCGCCGACGGCCCAGGCAGCCGCTTCGCCGAGCCGGGTACTGCGTCGTTCGTGCAGCGCATGCGGTCGGCGACGACCAGCGCGAAGCTCTCGGCCGACGACATGCGTACGGTCAGTGCCGCGGCGCGCAAGCACGGCATGACCGACTTCATGCTCGTGCTCGGCGCGTACGCGGCGACGCTGCGGGCGTGGAGCGGCCAGGGGCGAACTGCAGTTCGAGCTGCGCTACAAGCCAGCAACCACGTCCAGGGAGCTGGCCGCCGAGCTGTTCGACGCGATCACGACCGCCGTACGGACCACCGCGACGGCCCTACTTGAGGCGCCGTGACGAGGTGCCGGCAGTAGTGCCTGCCATGCACATTCATCGCGACGCCCGATGTCCCGGCATGCTAAGAATCGAGTATGAGGTCACCGCTTCAGGGCGGGCTGCCACCGGTGGATACGGTGGTCGGTGCCGTCGTGGAGATCGCGTGTGACGAGTCCGGTTTCTCCGGCACCAACCTGCTCGATCCGGCCAGCCCGGTGATCACGCACGCGAGTGTCGACCTGCGCGTCGGCGAGGCGGTCGAGTTGGTCACGACGCTGCGGTCGGGGTTCCGGTTCTCGCCGCACGAATTCAAGTCCGGGCAGTTCCTCCGCAACCCGGCTGAGGGTGAGGCCCTGGACTGGTTCCTGGCGGCACTGCGCAGCCGGGCGCACGTTCTTCTGGTCGACAAGGAGTACTTCCTCATCACCCGGATCGTCGACCTGCTGCTCTCCGAGCCGTCGTACGCGGCCGGTACCCGCCTGACCCAGGAGCAGCGTCCGGCCGCCCTGACCCTGTACCGGGCCAGGCACTTGGCTGGTTGCGACTGGCGCGTGTTCCTCGCCGCCTTTGTCGAGCTGGTCCGGATCAAGCGGCGGTCCCGGCCAGATCCGCTCGCCTTGGAACGGTTCTTCCAGGCGCGGGATGCGCTGCTACAAGACCGGCTCGGCGCACGAGCCGAGGATGTCATCGCCGGGCTCAGTCGCACCCGGGTGCAGGCCGTGCTGACCCGGCTGTTGGCCGACGACCCGTCGATCCCGCCACCGCTGGAGCCGATGCTGCCGGCGCTGGCCGAGACCGTGTTGTTCTGGAGCGGCGACGACAGGCGACAGGTGCTGGTGACCCACGACGAGCAGAGCGCCCTCACGGCCGGCCGGTTGAGTCGCCTCCAGCGGATACTGGCCGACGGCGTCGGCTCCTCGCCGCCGGCCGGTGCCGACGAGACCGGCTCGGCGCCGGCCGGGATCTCCCCGCTGGCCGGGCTGCTGATGGCAGACTCCCGGGACGATCCGCGGGTCCAGGTCGCCGACCTCCTCGCCGGAGTGGCCCGGCGGCTGCCGGAAGTCGTCGACGACGGCCGACTCCAGCCGTTCCTCTCCCCAACCTCGCTATGCGATCCCCAGCCGCGACGCACGACCGATCACACCGCGGCCACCTCACCTCGCACCTACCCGAACGCTGGCACTGCCACGCCGAGTGGATGAACCAGCCACAACCCTCGACCAGTCACCCCGGACAAGCCCGCAAGAGCAGTAAGCGGCAAAATGGCAAAATAAGGAACCCTGCTCCATCAATGTGCTGAAGGTGCGCGCGAGCGGCTCTCGACCATCTCCGCCAGTTCGGCGACTGTTGCGTTCCCGAAGAACTCGGCCGCTGGCAAGTCCACGCAGAGCACGGTGCGGATGTGGGCGAGGAGATCCATAGCGGCCAGGGAGTTACCGCCGAGCTCGAAGAAGTCGTCGCGGATACCGACGTCCTGAAGGGCAAGCGTGTCAGCCAGAAGATCCGCCAGAAGCTCTTCCACGGGTGTGCGCGGAGCCTCGTACTGCGTGTCTACGGTGCGTGGAAGCTGCTCAGGAGCCGGCAGGGCCCGCCGATCGGTCTTGTTGCCTGGGGTCAAGGGGAACTCGTCCATCTCGACGATCACAGCCGGATGCATGTACCTCGGCAGCTTGTGGTGCAGGGCCAAGCGCAGCTTCGGCACCAGCCGTTCGGTCCCGCCTTCGGGCACGACGTATGCGACCAGGACCTTTCGTCCGGGTCTGACATCGTCGCGGACGACCACGACGGCCTCCTTCACCTCTGCCTGGCCAGCCAGCGCAGCCTGGATTTCACCGAGTTCGATCCGGTAGCCGCTCACCTTGACCTGGTCGTCAACCCGGCCGCGGAACTCGAGCACGCCGTCGTCGTTGCGCCGAACCACGTCTCCGATGCTGTACATCCGCTCACCGGGATGGAATGGATCGGGCAGGAACCGCTCAGCGGTGAGCGCCGGGCGACCCACGTAGCCGCGCGCCAGCCCGCTGCCACTGGTATACAGCAGACCCCATTCGCCGTCGGCCACGGGCTGCATTTCCTCATCCAGGACGTAGACGCGGGTATCGGTGACCGCGCGCCCGATGGGGACGCTGTCGCCCACGAACCCGGACACGACATGGCATGTGGTGAAGCACGTGTCCTCCGTCGGCCCATACCCGTTGACCAGCAGCAGGTCTGGATAAGTGCGGCGGAGCGAGTTGATGTGGGCGGGTGAAAGCGGTTCCCCGCCTGCGAGCATCTGGCGTAGCCCGCTAAAGCTCTCCAGGTGGCCATCCACCAAGCGATGGAACAAGCCGGTCGTCAGCCACAGGGTGGTGATCTCGTCCCTCTTGAGGCACTCCGCCAGTTCGTGCAGCGACAGTGGACCCGGCCGGTAGATGACCAAGCGGGCTCCGTTGAGCAGCGATCCCCAGATCTCGAAGGCGGAGGGGTCGAACCTCAACGAGCAGAACTGCAGAAACGTTTCCTCTGAAGTCAACGAGGCATAGTCACCATCCTGGACCAGTCGCACCACACCTCGATGCCGCACGGCCACGCCCTTGGGCTTGCCGGTCGAGCCAGACGTGTAGCAGACGTACGCCACGTTGTCAGGGGTGGTGCCGGGCTCGATTGCCCCAGCGGGAGGACGCGTTTCCGTCTCGCTGTCAAGGTTCACCACAGCGGCGTCGATTTCGGGAACTTGGTCGATCAGTCGGTCATGGGTGAGCAGGACGCGGGCGCGAGCTTGCTCCAGCATGTACCGGAAACGCTCGGGGGGTTCGTTGAGATGCAAGGGCAGGTAGGCGCCGCCCGCCTTCAAGATGCCGACGAGCGCGACCACCATCTCGAACGAGCGCTCGAAGAACACCCCGACCACGCTCTCCGTACTGACACCGAGCGAGCGCAAGTGACGAGCTAGTCGATCGGTTCGCTGGTCGAGCTCCGCGTAGGTCATGTCGTTGTCGTCGAATCGCAGGGCGATCGCCTCGGGGCGGCGCCGCACCTGTTCGCGGAATAGGTCGGTGATGGTCGCGCTCCGCCAATCCCCACCTGTCATCGGATGCCCGCCTCGGGAGAGAGACCTGCCAGCTCGTCCGCATCAACAAGCTGCGACAGAATCATCGGACCCACCCCTTTTTCAGTTATCTCGACTGTTCCACGCCTCGCGGGCACGGGATATGGGGCCGTCGTCGGCGACGAGCCGCTACCCCTGGTCGTCACGGCTGCTCATCTTTGTAGCTGACGACCGTTCTGTCAAGAAAAATAGCCATCTCTGAAGGAGCGCCGTTTGTCAACCCATGCGTCGGCCCAGCGGGCCGGCGACTCTTGGCTTGCGGCGTGCCCGGATGGGCGTGAGCAGCCAGTTTGCGAGGCGCGCTCAAGCAACCCGGCTGCTCGGAGTTGGGGGGCAGGGCGGTCAAGTCGGCGTTGGGAGGGCAGGGCGGTCAAGGCCGGCCCGCACGGCTGCCCCGCAGGGACCGCCCGCAGGGCTGTCTCGCAGGGACCGCCCGCCGGGCTGTCGCGCAGGGACCGGAGCCGTGCCGGTGCGCCGCGCTCGCCCGCGGCCCGACCGCCCTCGGCACGCGCGCGACGGCAACCCCTGGTTCCCCTCGGTCGTGCCTGCCATCGAGCCAGCCGCCGCATGAACTCCTGAATGGACACGATGATTCCTGGATGATTCCACGCAGTAAGGGCGTCTCGGTGCACGACACCCCTTGACACTCCTTTCCTGCCCGATGTAAGCTCATCGGGAAATATCCCCGCAGGTACCGTATTTCGACAGCAAATAAGCTGTAACACGTGCGAGTCTAGCTGGACAGGGAGAATTATCGGGCAGTTCCGCGCTTGCCCTGGACCTAAGCTACTGATATTGCAATTTCACGGCTTTTCTGACCTGAGAATATTAACGGCCAACTACTGGGGAAAGATCGCAGCGGTCTTCCACTATGACTTCATCGGTTTCATCCGGCGCCATGGGCGATGCGGAGCATACGGCGGCGTCCTGCGTGTCAGCTATTGTGGCATACGCCTTCGGGCAATACCCGAATACGGCGAGGCGGGCCGGGCGGCACGACTACGACGGCCGGCTTCCGCAGTCCTGCGCGCGCTCGGCGGCCGACTTTGGCCTTCTCGCGGCGACCGCGGCACGTCATCTGGGCGCGCTGCCGGATGACGCGGATCCAGAGCTGCGAGCGGACCTTGACGCGGCCGCGCGCTTGGCCGAGGGGGAGAGGTTCCGGGCGACCGAACTGAGGCAGCCGTATCTCACGCCGCTCGAGGCCCTGGCAGAGGTTGACCCGTCGGCTTACCTGCGGCCCTACGCTCCGCTCGCCGACCGGCTGGACGCGCTCGACGCCCACCTGTCGCGGCTGCCCTCGTTCCTGGCCGACGCGACGGGTGCCCTGCCCGCCCGCCTTCCCGCGGGAGAACGGCTGCTCGGCGCGGAACAGGCTCAAGCGCAGGCCATCAACATAGGCAACGTTGTACGCCAGCTAGCCCAGGCGGCAGGACCGGACGGCCAGGCACACCGTGCTGTCGCGGCGGAGCGCCGTGCGGCCGCGGCGGAGGCCGCCTCGGTCGCGTGCGCGGACTTCGCGCGGGCAGTGGCGGCCACCAGGCCGTCGCCCGGCCTTCTGGGGCCGGACCGGCTGGCCGAGTTCCTCCGGATAACGGAGGGGATCGACCACCATCCCGGCGACCTGCTGGAGGAAGCCAGCGCGGAGGTGGCGTCGCTGCTGTCGGCTATGGATTCCGTCGCGCGGAACATGGGGGCCGCGGGTCGCCGAGGCGCCTGCGAGCTCATGGCGGACCAGGTAAGCGACGCGCCGGTCACGGAGCACCTCACCTCGGTCATCGAGCGGCTGCGGGATTTCTGGGAACATCAGGACATCGTTTCCATGGACACCGTCATCCCGCTTGAGGTCCGTCCGTCGGCCGGTCTCGGCACCGCCACCACGGTCGATTTCAGCGTTTCCCCGCCGCTGGAACCGGTCAGGCAGCCGCATATTCTCTACCTTCCTGAGCCGCCCGCAGCGGACGGGGATGCGCGGTTCCAGGTTCGCCGGCGGTACCTGAACGATCCCATGATCGAGGTGATCGCGGTCCACGAAGCCTATGCCGGTCACTATCTCCACGCCGAGGCCACCGCGTGCGGGCCGAGCGTGGTGCGGGCCTGCTTTCCCTGGATCTCCGGGTTCACCGAGGGATGGGCGCACTACGCCGAGGAACTCGCGGTCGAGCACGGCCTCGCCGACGGCCGGCCGCTGGTCAGACTCGCGCAGCTCAAGTCCGCGCTGGAATCAGCCGTCCGGCTGGTCAGCTACCTGTCCATGCACTTGATGCGGTCACCCTTCGCCGAGGCGGCCGCCCTGGCCGTCCGCACGTGCGACTGGTCGGAGGAACGAGCCGCGCGCGAGGTCCTGGTCTTGGCCGCCGATCCGAGTCCGGCCATGTACACCCTGGGCAAGCTCGGGATCCGGGAATGGCGCGCGGCGGCCGGCTGGGCATCACAGCCATCGCTGAAGGTCTTTCACGACCGCCTGATGCGGTGCGGCAGCGCTCCGCTGGCCACGGTGTGGCGATACTACCTCGACGGCGAGCACGGCGGCACGGCGGCGGGCGCGGGTGGCCCCACGACGAATACGGAGGTGCCTTGATGGCCACGACCGGGCATGCGCAACGGGAGGCTGAGCCCTGGCACGCGAAGCCGGACTACTGGGTAACTGTGCCCGGCGGTCCGTTCATCATGGGCTCAGACGAGTCCAGGCCGGACGGCAGGCCATCGGCGTCGGCACCCGCGCACACGGTGGACGTGGACACGTTCCGCATCGCGCGCGGGCCGGTGACGGTGACCGAGTTCGCCCGCTTCGTGGCGGAGACCGGCTACGTGACCATGGCGGAACGATCCGGGCGAAGCTGGATGTGGCACGGCGGCGACGACATCACAACACCCGACCAGGACCATTTGTGGCGTGCCACCGCAGGGGCCTCGTGGCGGTTCCCGCGCGGTCCGGGCTCCGACGTGGCAGACAAAGGCGACCATCCTGTCACGCATGTCAGTTACCTGGACTGCCTGGAATACTGTCGTTGGTCGGGGACCCGGCTGCCCACCGAAGCGGAGTGGGAGAAGGCCGCCAGGGGGACCGACGGCAGGTCCTACACCTGGGGCGATTCCGCGCCGACGCCGTCATCCTGCAATCACTCCATGCACGTCGGGGACACCACCCCGATCGGAACGTATCCCGACGCGGCCGGTCCCTGCGGGGCGCAGGACATGGCAGGGAACGTCTGGGAGGTAATGGGCAACGGCTACCACCGGTATCCCTATGACGGGCACAAGGCCAAGAGCATCACCATAAAGGAACGCAAGATAAAGCTTGGGGTTATCAGAGGAGGCTCCTTCTACAATAATTGCGATCCGGGCGGCGTGCTCGTCTGGGTACGGATATATAACCCGCCCGACTATAGCTGCTACGACATGGGATTTCGGCTATGCGCGGTGTCCTGACCGCCGTTGGCGGACGAAGGGCGCGAGAATGACCGATGCATTGCTGTGGCGCCGCATCGAGAACATACGGTGGCTGCTTCCGAGGACGGAGACGAGGCGGCTGGCCCACCCCACCCTTCAGTTGTTCGCGAAAATGGAGTGTGCAAATCCGAGCGGCAGCGTCAAGGACCGGGCCGCCTACTGGGTCCTGCGCGAGGCTATCCGCCGTGGGGAGATCACCCGGCATTCCATCGTGGTCGAGTCTTCCTCCGGTAATTTCGCGCTCTCGATGGCGTTTTTCTGCGCTCGCCTGGGAATCAGGTTCATTCCCGTTCTCGATCCTAATGTCAACAGCTCGACGGAGCGGGCGCTGCGGCAGGCATGCGATCGGGTGGAGAAGGTAGACAGTGCCGACGGCGCGGGAGGCTTCCTGCTCAGCCGCCTCGCCCGGGTCGCCGAGCTTGTGGCGGAAATCGACGGCGCCTACTGGCCGGATCAGTACGGGAACGCGGACGGCGCGCGCGGGCACTACGAGCTCACCGGCGGCGAACTCGTCGAGGTGCTTGGGCGCATCGACTACCTGTTCATCGGCCTCGGCACCGGGGCGACGATCGCGGGCATCTCGCAGCGGGTCACGGAATCGCGCGGCGACGCCGTCGTGATAGCGGTCGATGTAGAAGGATCCGTGATCTCCGGCGGCGCGTCCCTTCGGCGGTTCATTCCGGGGATTGGCTCGAGCATCCGGTCGCCAATGATCGACCATGCCATCATCACGGAGTTCATCATCATGCCGGAATGGGATGAGGCCGTCGGCTGCCATGATCTTCTTCGCGATCACGGGATCATGGCCGGCGGGTCGACCGGGTGCGTATATGCTGCGATCAGCCGCTATTTCGATGGCTACCGCGGGCCGCCGCCGGTGGTCGCCTTCCTGTGCGCCGACCGCGGTGAGCCGTACCTGGACACCGTCTACAACCCGGAGTGGGTCGCGGCCAATCTCAGCCCGGCGGCGGGCACTCTCCGGGGCGCGGCCTCTTGCCAGCCGACCTGAAGGGAGCCACATTGGCAACCCGGGCAGCCGTGTGGGCCAGCCCTCCCGCGGACGAGGAGGGGCTCATCTCCTGGCTGCATGCCAGGTGCCAGGAGGATCCCGTCCAGGCTGGCCCGGGAAATGGCGGATGGCACGTTTTTGGCCACCAGGCGGCCGTGGACGTGCTGTCCGATCATGTCGCATTCTCCAACGCCGTCATGACGGACCCGCCGCAGGGCTCGGCCTTCAAGCTGTTCCTGGCCGGCAGCCTGTCCTGGATGGACCCGCCCCGGCACGGGCGGTTGCGGGCCGTGCTGAGCCGGTTCTTCGCCCCCCGCTATGTCGCGGGCCTGGAGCCCATGATCGCGTCGACCGTCGAGGAGTTCCTGGAAAAGATCAGGTCCAGGGACCGCGTCGAGTTCATCGGCGAGTTCGCCGCTCCGATCATCTCGACCGTGATGGGGCGGATGGTCGGAGTCCCGCCACGAGGGCAGGAGCTGTTCCGGCAATGGTCGATGGATCTGTTTTCCCTCGTCGACCCTGGCACGACGAGCAACCGCTTGCCAACGGTCGCCGCCAGCACCCGACTCATCGACGCTTACCTGCACGAGTACATCACTCGGCGGCGGCGCCAGGCCTCCCGCGAGGACCTTGTCGGCGGGCTGCTCGCCGCCGAGGCCGACGGCGAGCAGCTCACCGACGACGAGATCGTCGGCATGATCGGTTTCCTGCTGTCCAGCGGGCAGGGGGCCACGCTGACGCTCGGCAACGCGGTGATCTGCCTGGACCAGCACCCGGCCGCCGCGGTGAGGCTGCGCGCAGATCCCGGGCTGCTGCAGCCCGGGATCGACGAGGTGATGCGGTACCGGAGCCAGACGACGCGGATCGCCCGGCGAACCGTCCGGGACGTCGCCATCGCAGGGCACGTCATCCCGGCCGGCCAGGACGTGACGGTCTGGCTGGCGGCGGCCAACCGGGACCGGCGGAAGTTCGAGCGGCCTGACTCCTTCGAGATAGACCGGTCACCGGAGACGCATCTCGCCCTCGGCTACGGAATCCACTACTGCCTCGGGGCCGCGCTGACCCGTCTGGAGATATCGATAGCGCTCGGCCGCCTGCTGGCCCAGACCAGCGGCTTCTCGGTCGATTACGCCGCCAGCCGCCTGCTTGACCCGCGGATGATATTCGGCGCGAGCGAGCTGTCGTTCATGGCCGACTGGGAGGCAGGTGCCCCCGCGCATGCCCGGTGACCTGTATTCGCGGCTGGCCGAGCACGCTCGCGGCGACCCGTCCCGGATCGCACTTACCTTCGCACCGCTGCACCTGGACGGGCGGCGGGTGACCCTGACCTATGGCGATCTCATGGCACGCTCCCGGCAGATGGCAGAGGTCCTCGCCAGCAGGCTGAAGCCCGGTGACCGGGTGCTGATCCTGCTGCCAGCCATGCCGGAATTCGCGGTGTCGTTCCTCGGCTGCCTGGCATCGGGCTTGATAGCGGTTCCGCTGCCGCTCCCGGTGGACGAGTCCTCCCGGCGGCGGTTGCTTGGCGTGGTGCGCGACTGCTGCCCCTCGGCCATCATCTCCGTCTCGTTCGTAGCCGAGCTGGTCGCCTCGGCCGGGCCGGAGCTGCGTGAGCTGCGCGAGGAGTTCGAATGGCTGCTCGCCGACGCGATCGGCGAACCCGGTGACGGCGAGGCGTGCGGGCTAGTCCCGGTCCGCTGGGAGGACATCGCGTTCCTGCAGTACACGTCCGGCTCGACCAGGTCACCGCGCGGGGTCATGGTGTCGCACTCCGCGCTCATGCACAACGAGGCGGCGATCGGCCGGTCCTTCCAGATCAACAGCGACTCGACGATCGTGAGCTGGCTGCCGCTGCACCACGACATGGGCCTGATCGGCGGCCTGCTGCAGCCGTTGTTCGCCGGAGCCCGCGGGGTGATACTCGACCCGCTGTCGTTCCTCCGCCGACCGGCCTGCTGGCTCGAGACGATCTCGCGGGAGCGGGCGGACATCAGCGGCGGACCGAACTTCGCCTACGAGCTGTGCGCGCGCAAGGTCAGCGCGGCAGAGAAGGCGAACCTCGACCTGTCGTGCTGGCGGGTCGCGTTCAATGGCTCCAGCCAGGTCTTCCCTGACACGATGCGGGCGTTCAGCGACGCATTCCGCGAGGTCGGCTTCCCGGCGTCGTCGCACCTGCCTTGCTACGGGCTGGCGGAGGCGACCTTGCTGGTGGCCAGCGCCGAGCCGGGCGCGGGGGGCGGCAGCAGGGTGTTCTCCGCCGCCGCCCTGGAGGGCGGACGCGCCGCGGAAGCCGACCCGGGCGGTGACCGCAGGCGGGAGCTGGTCACCTACCCGCTTCCGCGCCACGCCACCGTGCGCGTGGTCGACCCGGTCACCATGTCTTCGGCCGGCGAGGGGCAGACCGGGGAGATCCTGGTCGCTTCGCGGAGCAACGGCGCCGGATTCTGGGCGGACCCGGCGGGCAGCGCCGCTACCTTCGGCACGGCCGTCCGCGGCGAGGCCGGCTCGTTCCTGCGAACCGGTGACCTCGGTTTCCTCTACCGTGGTGACCTGTACATCCAGGGTCGGATCAAGGACCTCATCGTGCACCGCGGGCGGAACCTGCACCCGGACGACCTCGAGGCCGACATCTCGTCGTGCCATCCGGCCGTGCGGCCCGGCTGCGGCGCCGTCTTCGGCGTGGAGCATGACGGCGATGAAGCGGTGGTCGCCTGCCAGGAGATCCGGCCGGACACGCCGCGGGAGCTGTGGCCCGAGATCGCCGAGCGCATCCGCGAGACCATCTCGCGGGCGCATGGCGTCCTCCTGCGCACGGTCGTCCTCGTCCCGCCCCGCACGATCGCCAAGACCTCAAGCGGGAAAGTTCAGCGGCACGCCACGAAGGAGCGCTTCGTAGCAGGCGAGCTGCCGGCTCTGCTCGCCAGCACGACGGAGCCGGCGGACTTCAGCGGGCCCAGCCTGGCGGCGCGGCTGCGCGCGGCCGGACCCGCGCTTCCCGCCGACGCCGTCACCCTGGCGGAGGCGCTCACCCGCGCGCTGCGCGAGCACCTGCGGGCGGTGCTCGGACTGCCGGCGCTGCCGTCCGGGGATGAGTCCCTGGCCAGCCTGGGAGCGGATTCCCTCACGGCGATGCAGCTGCAGCACGAGGTGGAGGAAACGCTCGGGATCGCGCTTCGCCCCAGCCTGACATTGCGGGCGGCGTCCATCGCTGAGCTGGCGGCGGACGCTGCCGACCTGGCCGCGGGGCGTCCGGCGGCAAGCCCGCGGGCCCGGGCCGCCACCCCGGACGGCACCGTCACCCCGGACGGGGGCACCACCGAGGCTGCCTACGAGCTGAACGCCGCGCAGCGTGCCCTCTGGTTCCTTTACCGTGCCTTCCCCGGCAGCGCGGACTACAACGTCACCCGTGCCTTCCGGGTCACCGGGGAGCTGAATGCCGACGCGCTTCGCGCCGCGCTGGGAGCAGTGACGCGGCGGCATCCGAGCCTCCAGCTCGCGGTGCTTGACGCGGCCGGCGAGCCCACTGGCGTGATCCGCCCGCGGGCGGTCACCATCGGTGTGACCGACGGCCGACTGTGGCGCGAGGGCGAGGAAGAGCAGTGGTACCGGGAGCTGGCAACCCGGCCGTTCGACCTGGAGCACGAGCCGTTGCTCCGTGCCGCCGTGGCCCGCCGGGCCGACGACTGGCTGCTCGTCCTGTCGCTGCATCACATCGTGTGCGATCTCGCGTCGCTCAGCGTCCTCGTCGCCGAGCTAGCCCGGGCGTACGCCGAGACAGCGGAAAGCCGTCAGCCGGACGCCGGCGACCGCGCGCGGATCCCGGGCGTGACACCCGCGGAATGTGAGCGCGCCATGCTGGCGGCGCGCGGCGCGGAACTCGCCGCCTACTGGCGACGGGAACTGGCCGGGGAACTGCCCGTGCTCGAGCTGCCCAGGGCCGGGCAGGAGGACGCCGCCGCGGCCGGCTCCGTCCGGTTCGATGCAGACCCTGAGCTGACTTCGGCGCTGGCGCGTTTCGCCAGGAAATCTGGGCTCACCCTGCACAACGTGCTGCTCGCCGCCTACCAGGTGCTGCTGCACAAGCTGTCCGGCCAGCCTGATCTCGTGGTCGGGGTCCCGGTGTCCGGCCGGGCCGACCGCAGGCTCGCGTCCTGGGTGGGGTACCTGGTCAACGTCCTCCCGCTCCGGTCGCGGTTCACTCCCGGCAGCACGTTCGCCACATTCGCCGTCCAGACGCAGTCCCGGGTACTCGATGCCCTGGATCATCAAGACCTCCCGCTCTCCCATATCACCAGGCTGGTCAATCCCGACCGGGGGAGCGCGGGAACGGCGATCTTCCAGGCCATGTTCGCGTACTACACCACGTGCCTGCCCGGCGGGGAGGCAGCGTCGGCCGTGCTGACCGGCGACACGGAGGCGGCGCTGCCCCTGGGCCGCTGCACGCTGCACGGCTACCCGATCGCCGACTACACGGCCCAGTCCGACATGGCGCTGAACGCCGTCCTCCTTGGCGGCGCGCTCTCGTTCGAGATCCAGCGGAACCGCGGGAAAGTGTCGCGGGAGCAGGCGGATCAGGTCGCGACCACCTTCCTGACCCTGCTCGGGGCGATCGCCGCTGACCCGGACACGAGGGTGGCAGCCCTGCCGCTGCTGATGGACGCCGAGG
>Ga0137365_10000546_pt1 | contig 25804 bp, 36 predicted proteins | sample SagtaG_9_FD_104799 | JGI IMG/M metagenome (GOLD analysis project Ga0137365, IMG submission 104799) | Vadose zone soil microbial communities from Sagehorn Ranch, Mendocino, California, USA - Sage1_L_40_16 metaG | ecosystem: Environmental > Terrestrial > Soil > Vadose zone | place: USA...
CAAACTGCAGTCTTTCATCCATTACCGAACACTCCTTCCAAGGCATCACTCCCTCCCCTTTACGGGGAAAAGTGTCACCTATGTGTCCGGTACAATGTGTTACCTATGTCTCAGGCCGCTCACACGGTTGGAAAGCCAATTCACAAAGTCCAGAAAGAGACTCATGCCGCCGAAAAGATGAAAAATAAGCGACCCATCTCCCGGCCCGTCCTGAGTCATCTCCGGCGTCGTTTGCTCGGCCAGCGAAGGTTTCCGTCAAGCTCCTGCAGGCCCAGCTCTTCTTCGTCCTCGCGTAGTTCTTCTTTCTTTGCCGGCGGGATCTCATCGTTCTCAAACGACAGCAGCGTCAAGGTCTGATCCCACTGTGGAAAATGCTTCGCCTCCTCAAACAGAACGCCGCCACGTTCCCAGTCTGCGAACCAAATGTCAGCATCCACCTTTTCCGGTCCATCGGATGTTGCGCCTGCCCGAATTTTTTCCGATAAGGAACCGCGTGGCAAGTCAAGGCGCGGTTGAATCCAGGCATACGCGCCACGCAGCGCGTTGGATCGCGAAGCATAACGTACCTCACCTTGCTCAGACAGCACAAAAGCACACGGTGCCGGATGTACTGCGGCAAATCGCGATCCGGTAGCAGTGATCGAGGCAAGAAAGCGGTCTGCCAACCCTTCGATGCTGCTCATCTCTATCGCGGCTTCATCCGCTAGAGGCTTGAATAGTCGATAAGGGAGAAGCAATTCCGCTGCAAAAACGTCGCAAATAATCTCGCCAGGAGGCCGCTTCGCGTAGCTCCACCACGGTAGGGAATTGTGTTTCGACTTTATGTCCAAGACAATATGTGCCAGCTCATGACAGATCGTGAATCGCTGGCGTTCAGGCCGATCGGACGCATTTACGCAGATGTAGTGCTTGCCCCCGCTGCAAAAAGACCAGCCCGGCTCCTCGGCACCCAGATCGTTTTGCATTCGGAGTATCGCTTTGGCTTCTTCCACGTAAGCCTCAACCCGAACGGGTATGCCGCCCGGATTGGCTTTGCGCACAAACTCCCGCGCCTTTATGACTGCAGCGAATTCATCCACTGAAATCCTCTTCGCCGAGAATTCTGCGAACCCTATCTATCAGTTTCGGATAGTCTGGTCGGATATTGCCGCGATACACGGCACCGGCGGCGGCGGTGAAAACCTCGATGGAAACGCTTGTATCTTTGAGAACATAGGCGGCGAGCCCCGGGTCGGTATCGGCATGGGTAGCAACGTAACGAAGCATCTCCGCTTCGCGCTTCCCCAGTTTCAAAGCGCGTATGAGCTTGGTAAGGACCTCTTCCGAAGGAGCTTCCTTGTCGCCAGTTTCAAGGCGATAAATATAAGCGTGATCGACGCCCGATAACTGCCCCAATTCGCGTAACGAGAGCCCTCTTTGCTCCCGAAGGGCTTGAAGCAGAACACCGAGCCCTGAGTGAGCCATCCCACCTCCTTGACGAGCAGAATCCGGTAGCTTATACTGTTGTCTGTATGGACAACGGCATGCCATTGGAGACTGATTTTCTAGGCGATTTTAGCTGCATCGCCAGATCAGGATTGTTGTCTCCATGGACAGCAATATCGCATTTCGCGCTGCCTTACGCAAGTTTCCATGCTGAAAGGTTCAAGAGGTGATACCACATGGCGAATCAGGAATTGGAGCTTTTTGTTCACAGCGAAGGTGCGAAACCCAAGGTAGTTAATGCCGCACTCGGTGAGGTCCTCCGGGATGTTTTGGTTCGTTCTGGCTTCATTCGGCCGGAGCAGGGCGAGGTCCTGATTTTCGTCGGCGAATGCAATGATGCCCTGGGAGAGTTGGAGGAAATTGAGGAAGGAGTAGACCGGCACGAGCCGGTCGACGCCGGCCTTACGTTGGAGGTGCTCGAACTCCACCGTCGCCGCCACATTCATTGCCACCGATGCCGCCACATCGCAGTAGAAGTCAACTTCAGCGGCCAAACGAAGCGCCACAAGTTCTCTCCGGCGACCACGGTAGCTGTCGTCACGCAGTGGGCGAGGAAGAAATTCCATCTAGACCCTGCGGCGGCCGCCGAGTATGTGCTGCAGGTTTGCAATACTACCGACCAGCCGAGATCGGACGTACACCTGGGCGAATTAGTGCAAGCACCAAAATGCTCCATTTGTTTCGACCTCGTCAAAGAGGTTACGCCGCAGGGGTGATTGCATGGAGAAGCCTGACCAGCGCCTCTTTGATGAGGACTTGCTGTCTGCGGAATTCCGAAGTGGGGTGGCAAAGGGCCAATGGCGCATACCCGGCCCAGAGGTGTTGCCGGAAAATCTTGCTTGGCCGAACAAGATTCTTTGGTTAGCAGCGGCGCCACGCGATAAGTCGCCGGATGGGTTTCATGTCTACCTGGATCTTGCAGGATACAGATCAGTCCCTCCAACGGGAACGTTCTGGGACCCGAGCACCAAAGCAATACTGGAGATTTCCAAGCGCCCGAAAGGTAAGCCGGGTAGCCGTTTTGCAATGGTTTTCAGAACCGACTGGAAGAACGGATCGGCGTTCTACCATCCTTACGACCGGGCAGCGGCGGACCATACGGACTGGCCCAAACAGCAACCTCACCTAGTGTGGACTTGCAATCACAGGATCGTGGACTACTTGGAAGAGTTTTACTCCTTGCTGAATTGCGGAGACTACGTTGGGGTCTAACGTCTCAGGCGCGCCAATTCGTGTACCCCTGTCACTCTGGGCGCGGTTGATTTTCCAATTGCGCCGTCGTAGCGCGGGAAAGCGCGAAAGCGGCGCGCTCCTGCTCGCCTCGCAGAACGGCCAGCGGCTATCGGTAACGAAGTTCATTTGCTATGACGATCTAGATCCTGACGCCTATCAATCCGGCGCCATCGCCTTTCACGCCGTCGGATACGCAGCTCTCTGGAAATACTGCAGGGAGCATGGTCTCCAAGTTCTTGCTGACGTTCACGTGCATCCCTGCTCCGGTGTGGGGCAGAGCCCCATCGACAAGCAGAATCCAATGGTGCCGGTGGTCGGGCACACTGCCCTCATACTTCCGAGCTTCGCGCGTACGCCGTGGTGGTCCCTGCGAAATGCAGGTGTTTATGAATATCTGGGGAATTTCGCGTGGCGGACATACGACCCTAAAGAACGATCTCAGCGAATCAGGCTGACCTTGTGGTAACCACCATGAACTCTTCGGGCATCCACGTTCCCGCATCTCGAAACTGTTCCTGGACCGCGATCAAGCGACGCTCGAGGAAACGCTCGCTCGACGGCAACGGCATGCGGTCACTCTCCACTGCGGCCCCGACGTTGAGCAGTCATACACACTGCAGCTGGCCGTGTTGACCGCTGCCAATATTGCAAGTCGGTGCTTTCCGAATGCAGTGAAAGTCTCTCTCGCTTCTGGTCTTTCCGATGCGCGTCTCCTACTCTGGCCCTCTCTGTCGTGGACGTTCGGCCACGCGTTGACCGAAATTGCAGGCGCGAACGTCCTGGTGGATCGCGACGCGGTAGGGCCGGAGGGCAAGGGTGTAATTTTTGGGGCTGTAAGTCCGAAGGCCGATTGCCTGCGCGTCACATTTGATGGTTGGGCTGCCAAGGTAGGGCCATCCATTGCGCTAAGTCGCTTGTCCGAACGCGAGTATTGCTCCCTTGCAGGAATCCTTGGCGGGTCCCTAGCAATTTCCGAAATATTCCTTTCTTTCGCGGAGATAAGCATTGAGGCCGGCCGGAGGATCGTAGGCTTTTCACTTTGGCGTCCCGACCTTGACGTTTCTGATCCAGCAGCCTTGGGCGTCCCAGTTGAATTTCTACCGCGCGAACTATGGGCACTAGGGCTCGGTCACTTAGGGAATGCATATCTTTGGGCACTGGCGACGTTACGATATGACTCCGCTGCGCAGGTTGAGATCTTGCTGAACGATTTCGACAAAGTGGAGTCGGAGAACGCAGAAACGGGTCTCCTCTTTAAGGCAAGTCACACCGCTTCATATAAAACACGCGTGTGCAGCGATTGGCTGGAGAGCCGGGGATTTCAAACCAGACTTGTAGAACGTCCATTCGATTCCAATTTCCGTTGCCGCGACGACGAACCCAGGCTTGCATTCTGCGGATTCGATCTAAACGCTGCACGTAGAGACCTCGCGACTGCTAAATTTCTTCGCGTGATCGAAAGCGGTCTGGGCGGGACGCCGAGCAATTTTGACACGATCAGCCTGCACACATTGCCAAATCCACGAAAACCCGAAGAACTCTGGCCAGAATTCACACCGGAAGAGGCCGCAAAGCGGGCTGACATTCAACGGCATGCAGCGAATGAGAACCCCGCCTATTTGCGCTTAGAAGACAACGAATGCGGACGCGCCGAACTAGCGGGTAAATCTGTCGCCGTCCCATTTGTCGGCGCTACTGCTGGAACGCTAGTCACGGCGGAGATTCTCAGGCTTCTGCACGGCGGTCCGCAGTACACGGACATTAAACTTACGCTCGGTGACCCCCAGCGGCGTGCTGCGCCGATGGCCGGAGCCTACGGCGCGAAAGATTTTGTTGGACTGAAATGCTGCGATGCAAAAATCACCAAATAGCGACGCAAACGGAGCGGATAAGTTTGCGCCTACGGCCCACGTCACAAGGAACAGCAGTATAATCCTGACAAAAAGGGAAGGTATGCCGAATCTCTACAGTCTCATCGGATCGATTCGGGGCCTATGATCTGACGCAATGAGTCAGCGTCCCACCAATCTCTACAAGTATCTTCCTCCAGAGCGCGCTGCGAGCGTGCTCGGCAAGCTCCTCATTCGCTTCAGTCAGGTTTCCGTAATGAACGATATAGAGGAATTCAAACCGCCCATCAGCGGAATCGCGACCGAAACCGTGTTTGAAGAAAAATTCCGGGACAGGGCTGAGGCATTGTATCCGGGTCTGTGGGAGCTCATTCAAAGGCAAGGGCCGGAATACATGGCCAAGCTCCGCAAGCAGGCGGAGCAAAACCTTCCACAGACAATAAGAACTGTCTACGAAATGAATGACCGAAACTTCGGCATTCTGTCGCTCTCCGAAGATGCTACCAGCTGTGATATGTGGGAGCGATACGCAGATCAGGGGCGAGGCCTTCTTGTTGAGTTCGATCCCGCTCATTCATGGTTTTGGCAAAAGAGCAGTGAGGATGACGACCTTCGCCATCTTCGACGTGTTACCTACGTTGCTGACCGCACGCCCGCGTATCTTCTCGCAATTACCGGACAAGACTATCTCTACACCAAGGAAACAAAGTGGGAGTATGAGCGAGAATGGAGAATCATTCTGAATTTCAATAGTGCTGCGCTTAACTTTGGCAAAGACCCTAAGGGAACGGATGTTCTTCTCTTTGCAATTCCTCCAGATTGCCTAACTAGCGTGACCCTCGGCTATAACGCCAGTCAAGAATTGGTTGAGCAGGTACGAGCCACGATTGCGGCGAACCTTTCTCTTTCACAAGTGCGCCTTAAGGCGGCCAAGCGACGCGAAGATGGTTCGATTGAGTTTGGAGAAATCGAGACAGGGGCGTCGGCCCGGGGAACAAGAGAATCCAGAGTGCTGCCTTTGAAGATCGTCATATTGGGTTGGGGATCGCTAATTTGGGACCCACGCGGTCTTCCGCGAGAGGGGTCGTGGCAAGAGGGCGGGCCCATTTTCCCCATTGAATTTTCGCGCGTGTCGAACGATTGTCGCCTGACGCTTGTGATAGACCCCGTAAACGGCGCGCAGGTCATGACACGGTATATTCAGAGTCCGAGAGCCGACCTTGATGATTCAATTGCGGACTTGAAAGAAAGAGAGGGCACGGGATCGAAGCAAATCGGTTTTGTAAATCTACGGAACGGTCGAAACCGTTGCATTGTTCCCCCGCCACTCGTGCCGGTGATTCAACAATGGGGCGCGAAACACGGAGTTGATGGTGTCATTTGGACTGACTTGCGTTCAAATTTCGACGATGAAACAGGAGACCCATTTACGGTGGAACGAGCCAGAGACTATCTCCGAGGGCTTCCAAAATCAGCAGCGGATCGGGCGCGCCGGTACATTAACAATGCACCGCCAGAGGTTGACACACCGTTGCGTCGGGCAATGCAGGAGGCTCGTTGGCTGTTATCTGGTTCCAACTTGGTTCCAATGAAGGGCCGCTAAACCGGCGTTTTTTCGGTATAAGCGGTGCCGGTTCAACGGTTTTGAGGTTTGTTAACAGCCGAATGCTCCCAATGGGGCGGTCCTTCGACCGCGTGCGTAGTGCCATGTTGCGGATAGAGCTGGCTCGGCACCCGAATTACTTGCTCTGTCCCGTGCACGTACCGAACCGAAGGACCGTGAGAGGCGGCTGGCGACCATCGTTGATTGAGACAGCAAACTTAGGTCTGGAAGATCGAGAGGGCTGTCTTGGTGTCTTTGGTGTCTGTTGAGGCCCGAAATTGGTTCTATTCATGCGGAACGATTGAAAAAGTTGCGGCAGTTGAGATCGTGGAAATCGCCAATGTTCATGGGGTGTTCATGCAAGTTGGTGAAAAGATGGTAGGATAGATCTAATTTAATCCCGAGCCCAAGCTGGCACAGTTGTCCCGGCCCCGAATATGTCGGGTTGTTGATTGGTTTTATTGTGCGCCGCTCGCCCAGTACAAGCCGCCAGATCGAGGGATTTCGAGATCACACTTCAGACCGGGTGCTGCTGTGTCGCTGTCCTGCGGACGCGAATGAATCGCGGCAATTATCTGTGGCTCTTCCCAACCGGGATGGCAAACTAGCACTTCAACCGTGAGGGAGCCATCCTCTTGCTCTTTGCATAGGATTTGGACGGAATTCCACATCTCCTCCTCTTTTCCGACTCGCATTCGTTGGCCGACACGCACTGATACCCTCTCACCCATACTTCCTTTGCCCGAGGGGCCCAGACGATGTGGTTTGGCATTGGGAGACCAGGAGAGGCGCACGGAGCGGATGCATCTCAAGATAGTCTTTGCGCCGTCTAGCCTTCAGATGTTGTGATGTGGTCTAAGGCGTTGTCATTCTCGAAGTGCTCGAAGGTTTCCCGTATTACAGCCTCAAGTGCCGCCACTTCGTCGTCCGTGACCTTGCTGAATTCATGGCTTCGGCGCCTTTTTGGTAGCACTCCATGATTCTGTTGCACGAACATGATGGAATCCTTGGCGAGTCTATCGGGGATGTCAACCGTTTCGACATCGGCCCGCAAGAATGAGTTCAGATGGGCGAAAAGGCTTTTACGCACGCGCGCCTCTGGTTTGGCGAGGGAGTGAGACGCCTAATTTGAGAAACGGGACCAAAGCGACTAGGATCGTGAGGTTTTCGATTCTTACTGGATGGGAGCGCGATGAAACTCGTGGAGATTTTGGAAAGCCGAAAGCAGGCACTGCGCGTTAGCGAGGTGGCAATGCTTTTTGCCGTAACTAGCCAGCGCATTTGCAAAATGACGGCGAAAGGAATGATACCGTCGCTACGAATTGCTGGTGCGATTCGCTTTGACCCGCAAGATATTGCGAACTGGCTGAAAGCGCAGAGAACGAACCGTTCGAGCGAAATTCGCCGCACGTGTTGAGCCCAGCGTGTGCAACCACCTCTTACCTTTGAAGTGTTTAAATCTCCGACGAGGAACTTTCGGAACGCGCACACGGACTTTGCTTACTCGCTGAGTCTCTCACTTGATTTCAGTGCGCTCGCGTGTTTCTGCATCGGGTATGTCTGGCTGATTTTCCGCGTTACTGGATAGTTTCACCCGTGGTCGGTTGCAAGCGCGATGAACACTCCACACCGATTTTGACTTACCGATGGTCGCTGCCAGATGGTAAAAGTAGTTGATTCGCCTTGCACAGGGTATTCCTACCGTGCTTTTTAGGGTTGGGGAGAGCGGACTCCTTGACAACGGGAGGAAGGGTGTGTTTACTACGCTCTACATACTCCAGGTATGCAGGCTGAGTGGACTATGGAGGCCACGATGGAGCAGGACGACAAGACTGGCAAGGTGACGACAACGGTCCAAGAAGTGGCTTACTATAACATGTTTTTGACTGAAGCGATCTTCGAGCTACTGGTGGAGAAGGGAATCCTAACAGGCGAAGAGGTATTGGAGCGCGTCAAGAAGCTGAAGAGCGAGACGCCTGTGCGCTTTCGTTGGGTGCAATAAACTATTCCCAAGCAGCGAAACAGCAGATCGACGAAATGCTGGGCAAGCTGCGCGAGTTAAAGCAATCGGCTCCAGAGAAGATGAAAGCCGCGAACTTCGAGAGAAGCTGCCGAAGAGAAGATCGCATTCGTCCCTAACTTATTTTGGCGTGTCATGCGTTGCAGGCGGAGGGTTGGCACCTCCGGGTAATACACTCCATTCGCCCAAGAACAGCTTAATCGCCTCCGTCGCCCGCGCGGAAATGTCTAAAGCAGTTTTTATGTAAGCTGTCCGCTCTTCCCCTTCCTTTGTTAGTGCCAGTTGCAGCACACATTGCACTAGACCGTAGACGCTCGCCATTTGAGAACATAATTCCTCAAGCCGCCTATGCGTGTTCTCGTCTATGCAGATTCCCTTTGGGTTCGCAAGAAACTCTTCTAAGCGCCTCCGTAGGCTTTCGTCCGCGAGAATATCCCCTGGCATCGCCATAATTGGGCAGAGCACGACCACGAGTGAGAGTGAATGAACGACCCAGACGCGAGCAGGTATGTATGTCTTTTCTTAGGACTTGTCAAGACGTGAAGACGTTTAGTCTGCTAAGTATTCAGCCGCTCCTCGTACCCATAGCCAGTAGTTGTTGAGTCCACCTCTGCTCAATTTCGGCCTTTCTAGCGCCTGGCACGCGGGCAAGGGCACCTTCCCCCCAGATGGATAGCCGTTCAACGAGCAATCGCGCATTTCCGAGCGCCCCGTGCAAAGCAAACGGCCCGAAAATGAATACTGCGGCTCGAACGACTTTCAAGTACAGCAGCGCAAGCAAGCCTGTGAATATGACACGAACCTCCTCTCGAAAAGTTACCAACAAACCGTTTCGCACTAAAAAGCGCCGGAATTCCCACAGAATGTGAACATCTTTCCGCAACTCGTCTATCCACATCAGCACAATTCGGCGGCGATCCCGCCAAAACATCTCACGGACAGACTTCAACTCCGGCATGGTGCAAAGCCTACGATAGTCGTCGTTTCCAACGATAATATCGAAAGGGGGAAGGAAAGCAGCGGAGAGGCCCGCTACAGGCACGTGGGCTTGGTTGTCGTTGGGGTGCTTTGGAGTTCCATCGTGTCTCAAAAAGAAAACAAACAACAAGCATAGGCCGAAGACAGCCACTAGGAAGGTAAGGATGATTCCTACCATTCAGACACCTCGCCGCAGCAGAGCCATCGTCCTACTCCAAAGATGCTGCCATTCCGTTTTCCATTGAGAATACTGATCCTCGTCTAGGCTTGCCTGCTCTGACGACGGAGCATATTCCCAAAAAGCCCACAGCCAGACAGCGATCATGGCGATGAACGTCATGGGTGTTAGCAGTCGCCAATAGGAAGCGAAACCACGAAAAACTTGCAGACTGGCAAAATTCACCGAGCGCACCAACAGATAGATTCCGAAGCCAAGGCAGAGTCCGCGAAGGTTCCGGCCCAATGGGACTCGGTAATACCACGCCACGGTTGCAGGTGTCAGCAGGAGGATAGCCTGGGCAAGGCAGAAGTATTGCTCAACAACCGGAGAGAAATGCAGATACAGAAAGTGCATCGATGATGCCTGCCTCCAACTAAGCACGACAATGGCAGGAACTGCGCCAAGTTCGACGGTCAGTAGCATCTTCCACGCGATATCGTGAAGCGTAGAGCGTCGAGGGAAAGCCCCGCGAAAGAATTCCCAGTTGACGAGGAACTGCAAAGAAAGAGTGATTGCTTCGAGTCTCCAGTAGGCTACCGCGAACCAATCTGGTCTGTAGCGATTGATGGGGAACAGAATCGCGTCACCGAGGAACCTATAGAGGACGAATACAGTAAGGTGCGGGTAGCGAGACGCCAATCCATGCTTTGAGAGACGCCAGAGAAGCAGACCTTCGAGAAGAATCGCCGAGCACGGGAATAGATAAAGGAGTGGGTGCATAGAATTGTGGGCAATTCTACTCGAATCCGAAGCGAATGGAAGGGAGCAACGACTTTGCCCCCTTCCACCCATCAAGAAGAAATTCACTTACCGTCTGAAGGAGGAGGAGGAAGTGGGGGCGGCGGGGGCCAGCCTTTGAAGCGGCCTCCGTTGCTTAAGCTCATAGGTAGAGCCTCCTTTCTTAAAAGATGGCCCGACCCTAGCACTCGCGGAAGCCGCACCCCGGAAATGCGATAAGTGTTCAGTTTTCTGGAATCGAAGAGCGGGGATATTTCGGAGCCGAATCTCTTGGCTTGTAATCGACTGGGAAAATCGCTATAAAGACGACGCAGTTATGCGTTCTCTCAAACGCTATATCGCCCAAGCTGTCCATTCGGCTGATACACCTTTCGCCGCATTGGTGTTTTTGGGGTCACTGCGCGATGCCTATTCTGGACGCTATGTCCATGAAGGGTGGGGACAGATGGCCTCGGCTGAGGAAATCCATGCTGTGCTGCGTGAAGCACACCAATCGTTATTCAATTCGGTTCTGAGGCTTTCGCTCACAGACTTGAGCAGGCAACTGAGAATTCACTTTCAGGCGCTCAACCAACCTGAGCGAGAAACATCTGTCTGGTGGTTGGAAATCGAACCTTTCCGTGACCTAATTCCCCAAGGATGTTCAGTGGTGTTGCGTAAACTGTTCGTCTCGAAAGTCAAGACTGCATTGAAAGTGCTGTGTCACGCGCCTGGTTGGCCCGAGCTTGCGGTAGCACAAGCCGCATCGCCACAGCCACAACTTGACCGATCACCTCTGCTTCAGTGGCTAAACTGAACGTTCTGGAAGGAGCACCGGAGATAGGATGTGGCAGGATCGTGATGTGCGATTCCGAAACGTGGCACCAGCCGCAAAGATATCCATCGCGCAATTCAACAAGATACATCGGACGTTCGTATTCGTTGTTCCAACCGCCGCTGGCTACTTGGCGGCGTTCCCCATCAATCATCACGAGTGACCCAGGTCTCAGCAGAGGATACATGGTGATGTCTTCGAGGCCGATGTAAGCGTACATGTGCTGTCGGGGATTGCATTCGAGAAGGAAGGCGGCGGGAATCTCACCCCAAAATGCGACAACTCGGTTGATGAGTTGAGTAGTTTCCCATTTGAAAGTCGGATCGAGCCGCACAGGAATTGTCACTTTTGTGTTGAGGCTGCGAAGCTCGGCTGAAACGGGCCGCGTTGCGGGCAGCCTAATTTCCTCACGGTATCTGTGGGTTCGATCTGAGTCTACTCCGTAGCGGATCAAAATCTCGTTAAAGGAAAGCCCATAAATCGCAGACAGTGTGAATATCTTGAACACACTTGGAATTGCGTTATCGTTTTCGATTTGCGCCAGCCTCGCTGCCGAAATATGGAACCGTTTGTTTTTTTCTTTGACGGCGATTTTTGAGCTTAATTCTTGAACGTCGCGCAGGCCAAGGTGAAGTCGAAGCCGCACTTCTTGGAGAAAATTGCCAGGAGACATTTCCATAGTTGGCGACCTGGACCGTTGACGGGTGAGACCGAAATTATACGGGGCTTCTAGCGAGCCATCTTACCGGACCTGTTCATTTTTCTGAACACGATTATGCTGGGGTCATTTAGGACGGTAAGACCGACTGCGGCAAGCCCGACGGCTGAGAATAAGTGGGCACTCCAGCGAATAGCACGAACTCGCCCGGCTGCTTCAGCGAAACGTTGTCGCGGGCGAGGTGGTTGCTAAGATTTGCGAGCGCTTACGAAATAAGTATACGCGAAGGGGCTAAGCAACTTGCGGAGTTTGCGATTGGCTTCAAGGGCGTGCCATCGCACGGGATTGTGGCCTGGAAAGAAGGGGAATTGATGAACGGTGCGGTCCGTTCGGATCAAGGTCCAACCTGCTTGGCGAAGCCATTTGTGGATTTGTAGAAACCACTGGCGGCGGTCAAAGGGTTGATCGTCTTTGCGAGAGGGATGTCGGAAATGTGCGTAAATTTCGTAGAGACCCATGAAATTCGAATAGTTGGGCGTGGTCAAATAAAGTGTGCCACCAGGGCGCGTAACGCGATGCATTTCGCTAAGGGCAGCCATCACGCGGGGCAAGTGTTCAATGGTCTCGCAGGAAACCACGATGTCGAAGGAGTCGTCCGCAAAGGGCAGGCCTTGCGCATCTCCCTGAACGAACGCACCAAGGGGCGGGCGACTATTGGAAGAGAGCTTGGAACGGGCAGCGTTCAGCGCGGCAGAAGAAAAATCGCAACCTGTTACGCGAGCGCCAGCATTCATGAGTTCCCGAACGAAACCACCGCGACCACAAGCAACCTCCAGAATTCGTAAACCAGTGAGAGAACCGAGATGTTCGCGCACGAGACGATACCAGGGGCTAGAAGCGTCATCGTGAGAAGGATCGGCATCAAGAATCCTCTGATGCCAGATATCGTAATCCCTGCGTAGACTCATGAGGAAAGAGAGAGAGTGGCCGAGAAATAATAGTGGGCGCTCCCGGCCGCTATCTTCCCTCTCAGAAAAATCGGCGGGGTCGTTTGACCGGAGCGCCCGTGCCCCTTCTATATACGCTCGGGAGCTTCCAAGTCAACATCCATGAGTCTGTCGCTCCACTGAGTTCGTATCGGCACCGTTTTCCCAGAACGACAGCGTATCCGTTCCGTTTTGGTTAGCCAGGTGATTCAAACACCACTAAGTCGTTTGTGTTCAGTTCAACGTCGTGGACGAGCACATGCAAAACATCAGAACCGACTGATTCAGGGTTGGACGACATCTGATGATTTTCCGCAAAGTCCTTTCGATCTTGATCGTCTTTTCGTTCTTTCTCCTCGCAGCACCGAGATTGGTGCCCCTCAATTCTGTTGTATTTGCACAGGACTTGAGTAAGACCGTCCTACCTATCACTGAGTTTAAGCTGAAGTTGAAGCTGAAGAAGTCGTTTCCCTCTTCGGTGGACTTGGCAGCGCTCAAACCCAAGATTACCCTCGGTGAAGAGGCCGACTTCGGCACGGGCTTCTGTTTAGACCCTGAATGCCGCCTCATCGGAACCAATTATCATGTCGCCATGATGGTGCGGCCCTGCAAAATCAAAGGGGCCGAAGTCATGGAGCGCTACCTGGCTACTGGGCCAGACGACGAAGGCGCTACTTTGAACGACATCTTTTCCAAGAGGCCCATGAAATATACCCTCAGCCGGGACCTTGCCATCTTCGAGTTGCGCCGCCCACTGCCCAATTATCACGGCATTACTTTCAGCCTCGACGACCTTGAACTTGACATCTACGCCTATCCTAAAGAGTCCATCAACCCTATCCGTAGACTCCTGCAGTTCCACGGGGCGTATAAAGGCAAGACGACGGCAGGCTTTTTGGCCTTTGAGTACAGCTTTTCCAACGGTAAAGCAATTCGCGGTGGGGCAAGCGGAGGACTTGTCGTTGACAGCAAGACTCAGCGGATCGTAGGCGTCCTGAGCAGGGTAGGGGATGGGACGAAGGGGAAACCGGTTGCGCTGGCGGTGCCGATTCAATCCTTGGCTGATTTTGTGAGCAAGGCGCAACCCTGGCTGGCACAGAGCATATTTCCTGCCGCCAACAAGGAGATCATCTCCCTGGCTTTGGCTGACCTCTATCCGAAGTTCGAGTTCGTACAGTCGCCTGCCGCCGACTTACAGCATCGACCTGACGAACCTGTCGATGTCAAGGTGCTACGGGAAAAGGGTCAACTCCTGGCCGATAGCATTCGCAACTTTGTTGCGGTGCAGACTTTCGCCTGGGGATCAGGGGGAAACAACGTGCCCGTCGCTGTAGCGGCCTATGAGGTCCAGGTCCTGGACGGCTACGAGCGATTCCGCGAGTACCCCGATGGCAAGAAAGAGTTCCAGGACGTGCCTCTCCCCTCCGTGAATACGGCAGTGGCTACGGGTGGTGAATGGTTGGAGCTTCCTCAAATGGTGGGAACGGCACCCCGATTCAAAATTCATCAATTCCCTGACACCGTCGTCAACGGGCGTCGGATAAAAGTCTTTCAGTATCGTGCCGAGGTCGAGGATGGCATCTGTGTCTTCAAATCCATCACCGACTTCGTATTCTTCACCACCAGCAAGGACTTCACTGTCCCCTGCTATGGGGAGGTCTGGACTGACGAAGACACCAACATCCTCCGCATTTCCGAGCATCTCGAACTTTCCGGCAAGTGGAGAGACTACCAGTCTGTCGTAACCTACGGTTGGCTCCGGCGAACCGATGAGGCTCCTCGGCTCATCCCTCTCACCATCTCTACGCAGGCCGAACTCAACAAGAAGAAGGTTTATTGGTGTCGCAGCATGTTCACGAACTACCGCGTATTCAGCAGTCGAACGAAGATCATAGCGAATGACTATGTACAGAGCCTGCCACGGTAAGTCCTTTTTTCTACCGAGAGTTCCTGGCCCGACTGCTAGTTTCGATGTGCAGTCAAATATCGAGTAATGGATTCCTTTCGTAGAAGATACACGGCAAATGCCAGGCATTCCTTACAGCCCGTGGTTCGGATGTGCTTAACGAACCCGGACCTCATTTTCCGAAACTTTTGGCAGGGTTGAGGATCCTTCGCTTTTTTGGCGGACACTTTACTCACCATGGAGATGGATTGGGGCACTCCGGCGCGTGTGGTCATAAGGAACTAGATTCTACCGTTCTTGGTTTCATAATTCTCAGAAGAGTTTTGTGTTTGTCCGGCTGACCTCGAAGCCCGCGGTCAACGACCCTACCAATTTCTTCTGAGAGGGAAGTTAGTGGCATTCGCTGGAGTGCCCCAACTGCCCGAAGGCGAACACGATGGGGCCTGTCGCGTTGCTGCCCCCACTGGCCAATTCCTTGGTTTGGTTTGCTGCAATTCCCTAGAGTCTGTCCAGACTCGGACGCATCGTCTGCGCATCAGCAAAGCGGCGAGAGCAATCTTGGATGGTCTCGATTCTGGTGCACGTTCTTTGACAGTAGCGCGAGACGCAATGGATTCTCTCGCGTTGTCCCCCATCGCTCAGGCGAATTCGTGGAGAGCACAACACCAACCTACTGTCTGATTTGACCGCAGGCGGAGGGGAACGTCACAGTGCCCGTGTTATCGTCGTGCTTCATCAAGGTCCTCCTCAATTCGCTTGACATTATATACCTATATGATATACAGTAGGTCGCAGTGAACACGTCCTCCATGCTGTTGTCAAGGAGACCTTCCGTGAAACCCGGCCATGCATCTCTTGTTGTTCAACGTACTCGCTCGTCCCTTTTGGTGTGGATGCATTTCTGTCTCATCGTGGCGTTGGCGCTCGCCACGCTAATCATCGAACCCGCATTGGCTCAGAAGAAGCTCACCGCAGCCGAGGCGAAAGATCACATCGGTGAGACCGCAACTGTTTGCGGCAACGTCGTCAGCACGCGATACGCGGCTTCAACGAAGGGGCAGCCGACGTTCCTCAACCTGGACAAGCCATACCCGAATCAAATCTTCACCATCGTGATCTGGGGAAGCAACCGGGGCGAGTTCGGCAGACCCGAGGTCGATTACAAAGAAAAGCGAGTCTGCGTCACAGGGAAGAGCGGGGAGTATCGCGGAGTGCCTGAGATTGTTCTCGATGATCCTGCGCAGATCACAATTGAGCCAAAAAGATAAGCGCAGGATGCAGAATCTCCGTCTGCTCAATATTTGTTCGCGTAAGAAAAATGGAGGGCTTTATGGCTAACTGGCGATCAGCCTCCTTGTCCTGGGCGGGATTCTTCTCCTCACAATTGTTGCTTGCAGCCCGGCAGCGCGGCAACGAGCCGGGGAGATCGCTCGCGGTGCAGCGACAGGTGCGGCTGGAGCATCGTCCCCACAGTATTCGACTAAGCTGATGATTTTTGGCGGACTGGATCATAAGACTTACCTCGGCTGCTTGCACTGCAACGAATACGACACCAGTATGACCCCAGGAGTCGGAGCGCCCCCTGCCTTAGGCGCACGACTCTCGACTCCAACAACTCCGGCCAATACTTCTAACTACTAACGTTTCCAACAAATCGGGGAATCTGCTTTTCGCTCAAAGGTAACTCGATTGGAATGAAAGCGTTGGATTCTGGCACAATTTTCTCATATTCCTCGATGGATGTCTTCCTAACGGAAAGTGCTCCTCGCACGCCAGCGAGGTTCCTGCTTTGCCTCGGGGCGGCGATTGACTCGCCGCAGCTATGTCAGCTTCAGCGCAAATTGAATCAGGCCGCCCATGTCACTGAACTCATCTGGCCGCCAGTTCGGCGCTTGACGGAGGTACGAGTGCCCGTCGGCCCAGAGCAGACCGATTAAAGTTTCGGCAACGATTCTGCCGCCGACGGTACCCAGCCGCAGCGGTTCCTCGTCACCCTTGCTGCCCTTGGCTTTTGCGCGTTTCGCCCATTCGGCTTGAGCTTCCGCAAGAACGTAGTACCACAGCGGAGCGTTTTCGGTGAAGCTATCCTCATCCAAAGACTTCAGGGTTGGGTTCTTATCCACGTCGTCAAGAACGGCCTTTCCGACGCGCAGGTCTTTGTCGTCGATCGGATCCAACCCCATCGCGAGTGCCACGTCCTGGCCGCTCGGGAGGCCCATGGCCAACCCGCGAAGCAGATTGCGTTTGGCAAGATTCGAAGGATCGAGGTCGGGGTTTTTGGGATTTGCCGTCTTCGATTGCAGTTGGTCCACGGTAAGCGGTGGCTTGAGAGCTTGAGCTTGCTGCGAGAATTCCGGTAAGAATCCCAGAGGATTCACGAGCGAACTATCGATTTTGTAGGCTGGCTGCACGCGTGCTTTTCCGACGTTCTTGATGGATCCGTTGATGTTGAAGAACAGGCTCCAATCGATGGCCCACTGCTCGGGAAATTCGTCGAATCCATTCAGCCCGCGCGCTTGCACGCCGGCAAAAATGAAGAAGCGGCCGGCCAGTCCGCGCTTTTCCTCATCAGGGGTGGCGCTGTTGGGATTGTCACCGCCCTTGAGCTCGGTGTTCAGCCGATAAATGGGCCGAACCATCGAGTGGCCGAAGCGATAAGCCGCCGCGGAGAACTCAATGGGCATGAACGGGTCGTTACGCCACTTGAAGATGGAGAGATTCGGCTTGAGTTTCCACAGCGGCTTGTGTTTTCCAAAATCAGGCAGGATGTCTTCGACGACTTCCTGCCCACAAATAATCTTGAGGAAGTCGTTCACCACAATCCACTGATAGTGCCAACGAACTTGCTGTTGAATGTCCTCGAAGGGCGCGTCGGTATCCTCGTCGACGAGTCTGTTGTGAAAACGAAGCATAGTGGAGTGCAATTGCGAGACGATGACGTTTTCGTCGTTGCGTTTGTCCCCGATCAAGGCTCGCTTAGCGCCGGGATTGAACGGATCATTAAAACGCGGTAGGTCCAGCGCCTGGCTCTTCTTAGCGTTTTCAGACAGAGGACGGCCAAGCCGGAACTTGTTGCCGACATACATATAGGGCTGGTCGGCAGGCCCACGGCCATACAGGGAGTCCAGGTCCAGCCGAGGAGTACGGTAATCGACCAGGGCGTCGGGATCGTTTTGCTTCATCAAGCTGGAAGCTGGATCGAAGGTAATGTCGTGGTCGATGAACTGGCCGAGATAGGTATAGCCAGCGGGAATGCCAGCGTTCTCTTCGTCGTCGTGAATGCGCTTCTTGGGATCCTCAAAGGCAGCCGTGGGCACATTAGGATCCTTGTCATCATGTTCGGGATCGGAGGTCATAGCCTTGCCAAGCGCAAGGAGAGCTTCCCTAGGCCAGTCACCCGCCGGCAGCGAACGAAACATTCTGCCAAAGCGCCCTTCGAATAGTGACGAACGCGGAGCCGAGTTATCTCCGCGGACTCCGCCGCCATGTCCTCCAGTTCGCTTCTTCTTGGCGCTGATGACTGCGTTTATCATGGGCTCCTCCGAATAAGTCGAATCGAGATCCTGTCGAGCCAAAGCTAAAGCTATGTTGATCCCATCGAGCGTGACGCCGGCGAACCCGAACCGAAATCGCCAAGGCCAGCCAGGCGACGCAACGCTGATTCGACACGGGCCAGCGCGGATGGCGCTGAAGGCACCGATGCCAACCGCGCCGCAAGAGACGTAAGTTCGCTTAAACGCTCCGTTACAAGAATGCGAGCGGAGTTGGCATCCACCGGGAGAACCACGTGGCGAGTCAGGCCAAAAGGAGGGCCAGCCGTGGACGCCGCAGCCTGGTCGGTTGCAGGAAGCGCGGCTATGGCTTCGCCAAGGGGTTTCAAAACCGTGGCCATCATTACGATGGCGGACTGGCCGAATGCACAGCGCAGTCCGGCGCTGCCGCACGGCGAAAACGTATAGCCCAGCATCCGCAGCATAAGCGAGTAAAGTCCGTCGAAGAGGCTGGAGACGTCTCGTGTGTAGCTGTTCTGAATCTGCGTAGCATGCGGTGCCCCGTACTCCTCCGACGTGTTCACAGCCGGATTCGTGATGCACGGGTAGGCCGGTGCAAATTGCGGATTGCGGCGTCGTTCTTCCTCGAGACCTTCGCGCAGCTTTAGGAAGATGCCAAAGTGACAGTCAGCGCGGTCGGTTTCGTTGCCTTCTCCCTGGTGTGTGACGCGATGGACGGCTCTGCGTGCCGAATCCACGTCCACAACCCGCACAATGTCTGGGAAATCCACAAGATCCGGGCCAACCTGGCTGGAAGGCTCACCAATGATGGCGCCCGGAAGATTCTGAATGCCAGCTTCAATTAGATCGTAAAGCTCGCCGATGGTTCTAAAGTTGTTGCCGGCGTCGGCGGCGCGCGGCTTCACGAATTCGTCGACAAATGCGTGTTCTTTCAGTAATTGAGCGGGCTTTTCGTATCCGATGAAGCGTGTAAGAGCGCGTTCGCCGTACGGCTCCAGCGCTAGACGCATGTGCAAGGGATAGTATTTCGTGTTTTGCGGAAAGTTTGGCCGGAGATAGTACGGAGTGCCGCCCAGCGCGGTTAGCAGATTCCAGGCTTGCGCAAGGTGCAGCATTTCCTGTGAGGCGATGAAATAAACTTGCGAAGCCCATTGACGGACCTGCAGGAGCTGCTCGGCGGGAAGCTTCTTTCCGTGAGGTTGCTGTCGCAGACTCATCGCCGCGTAGAGATAGGAGCACGCCAGGCCGTGTTCAAGTTCGCAGGCTTCGGTCAAGAGCCGTAAGAGATCGGACCGCGAGATGGAAGCCGCCAGCGTCATTTTGCTGACTCCTCAGGCGCAGCCGGGAATTGCGGCAGCGTGGCTAGGATGTGATTCGCGGCACGCAAGGCCAACGCGGATATGGTGATAGTCGGATTGGCCGTGCCGCAACTGGGAAATGTGCTGCCGCCGATGATGTACAGATTGCGGTGATCGTGCGAGCGGCAATCCGGGTCGACCACAGCCTTGGTCTTGTCGAATCCCATTCGGCACGTGCCCATCACATGACCCGCTCCCGAATAATTCAGGGGATTGCGGTCGACTGCAAGCGGCGTTGCGTCTATGGCGCGCAAGATCGCGGTCATGATATCGAGAGCGGGACCGAAGGCAGTCCGCGTGTAGTCGTCCGTAGCGAAGTGAATTTCGGGGCGCTGAATGCCGAAGGAGTCCCGCAAGGCCGAAAGCTGGACACGATTGTCCGGATTGGCCAAAACTTCTACCGAGCAGCTAACTCGCACCTGTCGCGACACGTCGTGAAAGAGCCTCGTGCGCAAATCCTCACCGAAGAGGCCTTCTGTTTGCACCAGGTGCGCCACGTCGTTGTAGGGCGACCCGTTACGGCTCCAGCCGTCATTCCCCACTGATAGGCGAAACGCACCACGCCGTTCGCGGAATCGACCGTCGCGAAAATTCTCGATGCCCGATGTCGAAGGCGGCCCTCGGAACGGAAACGTTGGCTCGCGCGATGTTGCCAGCACCGCCTTCTGAAGGTGATCCATCAGATTGCGGCCGACCTGATCGCTGGAATTCGCGACGCCATTGTGGGCGCCGTCGCCTGCGGAAAGAAGCAAAAGCTTTGCCGACTCTATGGCATTGGCGGCCACGACTACAATGCGGCCCGAAACGATTCCGGCCGCGCCGTCCCATTTCTTGTACCGCACTCGATGCACGGTCCCATCCCGGTCAACCTCCAGGTTTGTGACGACGCTTCGCTCGCGAAGCTGCGTGTGATTCGCGATGGCTTTCTTGACGTGGACGGACGCGTCGTATTTGGCCCCGATCGGGCAAATTGGCACGCAACTGGCATTGCCCGCGCAAGGCGGACGGCCATCGTACTCCTGAGAATTCCTCGCCGAAGGTGTGCTCAGAACCGCTAGCGTCTGGCCTTTAATGGGCGTGTCTTTAAGTGCGCGCGCGAATTGCAAGTCCGACCAACTGGGCCAGACCTTGGTCATCGGAAACGGAGCACTTCGGAAAGCCCCGTGAACGTTTTGCCATTCGGAGTCGTCGCCTGCTACACCCAATTCGGTCTCGGCCTTGCAATACCACGGCTCGAGATCGCCATATCCGATCGGCCAATCCACCCCCACGTTGTACTCGGTGTGCAAGCGGAAGTCGTTCGGCAAGTTGCGAGGCGTGTGGCCCAGCCAGTGCCAGGTGGAGCCGCCGACACGCCGTTCGTAGGTGCTTAGATATTTCTCGGGACTCTGCTGGTCGTAATAAGCATCGCGGGCGACCTTGCGATCCTTTTCGTCGGCGGGTTGCTCTGGCCCGGGGATTTTGTTGGGCTCGCTCGCTGTGTAGGCTGTGCCGAGTCCTTTGAAGGTAGCAGCTGCGTAACGCAGCACCAGATCTTGGCGCTCGCCGCCGCTCTCCCCCGCTTCGAGCAACAGTACCTTAACGCTCTTCTGAGACAAAACATGAGCCACCAGAGCACCGGCTACTCCGGCTCCAATAATGACGACGTCGAAGGAGTCCCTTGCGGCCACATTGGCTTTGGAAGCGTCCACGGTTAGCGCTCCACCGGGTACTTCCAGTGCCCAAAGTATCCGTTGCTGAGGGTCGGAGGATGTGCACTGATTGCGTCCCAGACAAGGGCCCGGTAGTACTGTTCTGCCGATTGCATCTCCCAGTCCCCGGCCGCGTTTTGAATTCCGCCGATATACCAAAGCAGGAGAATAGTTTTCGCGACTGGACCGTGATCCGCGCTAGAAAAAATTTCGTCACGCACAACATCGATAGGGTCGCGGTTGCCGGCCGCTAGAAGTGCACCGAAACGGGCCAGCAGGGCGTCGAGTTTCGGCCCGAGATTTTGCTGTGCACGGTTGAAGTAGGTCTCGCCTAGGTCCGCGGGTAGCGTCCGCTCCGCAGTGAGAACACTAGAGAGACGCAGAAATAGCTGCAGCTGCGTCTCCGTGAGGCTAGGCGCGGCTTGATTCCCGGCGGTTGTCCGGGTTTTATTGCCGGACCCGGATGTGTTTCCTTTCACCACGAGGCCCCCCGTCAGCTACATCGCTAGAATTGCGCCGGTTTGCCGTTTTTGCCGATCACCGTCGAAGCATTTTCGCGGAAGACTAGATCCTTAGGTCCGACAGTAAATTTGGTTCCAGGCGTTACAAACTCGTCTAGGTGCCGGAGTTTGGCGGCGTGCGCCCCTTGTCTCAGGAAGTCGGAAGTCTCGAAGCACTCGTCGGGTTCGGCTTGGAGGTACGGTTTGAACGACCCGCTCACCAGCTTCGCTGCCACTGCCACGCCAAAGGTTGACCTGCGGCGGAACAATTTCGACAAAAACACGAAACCGTTGTCTCCCGCCGGATTGGGTACTCCGTGGTTTCGAAAGACTATCGTTCGATCAAACTTCGACAGGTCGGAGGTCGCATTACTCCAGACTCCGGCTTTACTGGTGCGCGCCTTCTCGCCGAGATTTATCAAATCATTAATTTCTTTGTCGTTCATCGAGGAGTAGAATGTCGGAAACGCCCACCCATTGGCACAAAGCCAATGATTTACGTTCTGCTCCTTGCCACCTGAAGTGATGAAGATGTCTCCAATTAAACGGCCAAATGTGTCAAAAACGTCGCCCGGTTCGTCCACGGTCGTTCGAACTACGCACTTGATCGGACTCGCACCCGCCTTGGCCATGAACTTGTGCAGTTCCACAGTTGCCGTCTCACCGAAGAACTGCCGAAAATTGCCGTTGGCTGCGTTGAAGTTTGCCCGTTGCGTTTTCGTGGGCTTTTTCTGATGGAGAGTCGGTGCGGTCGGACGGTAGTGCAGTTCTGCTGCGTCAACCCCTTGCAAGCGAATCGTCACCCGGTCTTGTTTGTCGATGGCAGGCTTACTAACTTTTCCTTTCACCGTGGCGCCGTCAAACGCGTGGGTGACTTTGAATGGGGCTCCCGCGCGCGGCCGAAATCGGAATGCATTCACACCCGCTAGCAGGACTTTCACTGTGTCTGCGTCTGACTCGGTTACGGGCCAGAATTGATCCAAATCGATTGTTCCGGAAACCTCGAGCAACCCTTGAAACATTTCTCACCTCCCACGATCGTCCTGAGCTTCGGGGCCCGACCTCGTTGCAGAGTCGTCGCAAGGAACGGAAAGTCCGATCTCGGTAGCCTTCGGTGTCGACTCCAAAAAAAACGTACGAGGTTTCATTGACCGGGCCGGTTAGGGCAATTATCGCGCAGCAAGGGTGGGAGATACCTCTGCGGCACTTGCTTCCAGCGGCACGTAAACGGATTATATTCCCGATGCCTTGTTTGTCAAATGAATTGTGATTTTTTCGTGGAGCCTGGCATTTGCGGCGGATCGGGACGCGCTCGAAAAACGTGATCGTTATAACGATGAATCTTGATGGTTTTGAGCGGGTCTTTGCAGAAATCAGTATTCCCCTGCCCAAAACCAAGAAACACTCCGAATAGCCGTAATCTGAAATCAGAAGGGAGCGATGCGCCCAAAACTAGTAGTCTGAGATTTGATGCTCGACAAAAACCGCTGCCGGTATTAAGCTCCGCGCCAAATTACCCAATGTAAAAAGGCACAGTCCGTTCAATTGGTTAGAGGAGCGTCTCACAATGAAACCCAGGCACTGCCTCGTAATCGGAGCGGGTCTTGCTGGCCTCGCCGCTGCCCATCGCCTCCTGCAGAACAAATGGACTGTCGAAGTGCTCGAAGCCGATGCTAATCGGCTCGGTGGCCGTGTTTTCTCTAGGTGAGTGCCTCGCAAGGGCAGACAGGATCTGGTGTACGAATTGGGTGGCGAATGGATTGGCAAGTCGCACAAGCGGCTGATCGGACTCTGCGACCATTTCGAACTAACACGGATGCCTCACCGCTATTCCTTCGCATTCGTGGAAGAGGGAAAGCCTCCTAAATTCTATCCGCCCGGCACTCTTCCCTTTTCTCCTTCGGAAAACGCCGCTTTTACAAAATTCCAAAGCTCCGCCCGCGAGATGAGCTCCTGTCAAGAACAGGAACTCGACCGGGTGGATTGGTGGACGAAAGTGCGAGAGCTGGGGTTCAGCACAAAGAGTCTTCTGCGCCGAGACCTGATGGATAGTACGGATTTCGGCGAATCTATTCGGCACACTTCTGCGTTCGTCGGCGCAACGGAATATACCGTTGGCAATCGTTACGACGAGATGGACGAGAAAGTTGTCGGCGGAAACGATCAATTGATTTACGCCCTTGCTGATTCCATCAAGAGAGCTAATGGACTGATTTACAGTGGATGCGATGTTTCGGAAGTCCGCCAAGGAAGAGGCGCCGTGACGGTCGTCACCCGAGCGGGGAAGGAGTACACCGGCGACGCCTGCATTTGTGCGATCCCGGCCTCTCGTCTGCACCACATTCGCTGGCGTCCTCCCTTGCCCGCCGAGCAGCTTGCCGCCGCCCGGCAATTGCAATACGCCCGCATCGTGAAGACTGCGTTTCTATTTCCAGAGAAATTCTGGCCGAATCTAAGAGCGACAGGATTTTCACTGTTTACCAATCGCGCCTCGGATTTCTGTTTTGAAAGCACATTCGGACAGGACGGTCCGGAAGGGATTATCTGCAGCTACGCCATCGGCGATAAGGCAGATGACTTGGCCGACGAGCAGGGAGACAAGCTGGCTAAATGGCTGTCGGAAGATCTTGCAACCTCGCTCGGAAGAACGACGGCTTACGGCGTCTTTTTGCATCGCAAAGCCTGGCAGCTAGATAAATGTATCGGCGGCGCATATGCCTTCTATCGCCCGGGACAATGGTTCTGTGTCAGACCTGCCCTTCAACGTCCCTATCACCGTGTCTGCTTTGCGGGAGAACATCTCTCGGAACAATGGCAGGGCTTCATGGAAGGAGCGATAGAGACGGGCGAAGCTGCAGCCGACGCCGTCTGACCTCATTTTCTTCTTCCCGCAGTTCGCCGTAGAGCGTGCTTGCCACTAATCGTTCAAGGCCGATTTGTAGAAATACACAAAAAGATTGGGTTAATTCAGTTGCCGAAGCCATTCCAACTAAGCCAAGGTTTTGAGCGTATAAACTCGCAGCGCAGCTAAACCACCTGCTTGGGAGGCTGGCGTGTCCCTTACTGCGGTGGTCAAAAGGTCGCTGCGACCTGTCTGCATCCATAGGGAGTTTCAATTCTGTTCCTTGGTGTCTTTGGTGTCTGTTCGAGGCTGAAATTGGTGCTACTCATGCGGAACAATTGAACGAGTTGCAGAGGGCGAGACCGTAGGAATCGCCAGTATTCATGCGGTTTTTGTGCATGTTGCTGAAAAGATGGTAGGATAGCAAAAGCGGCTGGGTGAGTATCCCACCCTCTCCGCCATATCTGTAAGGCGCTGATCTGCTTTCATTTGCATTCATGGTGTCCGGGCCCTGCCGAACGCCGTGCGACGATTTTATGCTGTACGTACAAATATATTGACATTATCCGAATTCCGTCGATATACTCTTTTTGTCGCGACCGGCTATGCGATTTGAATGGGACGAGCAGAAGAACCGCCAAAACCTTCGCAAGCACGATGTTCGCTTTGAAACTGCCGTTCTGGTTTTCAACGATCCGTACGCGATTACACAGCGGGACTACTCGTTTGAGGATGAAGAACGCTGGATAACGGTTGGAGCCATAGGACCGGGTTCGGTTTTGTTAGTCGTCCACACGTTTTATGAAAGGTACGACGAAGAGGTCATTCGCATCGTCTCGGCCCGCGCTGCCGAGTCGCACGAAAGGAGGGCCTATGAGGAAGCTCACAAAAGAGCAGAAGCGAGACATCCGCGCAATCGCCGCAAAAAGAGACGAAGACATTGATTTTTCCGACGCTCCTCCGGTTCTCGATTGGCGCGGGGCCGAAATCGGCAAGTTCTATCGGCCAAAGAAGAAGCCCGTAACTATGCGCCTGGATTCCGACGTCATCGCATGGCTCAAAGCGGACGGTCCCGGTTATCAGACCAAAGCGAATTGGCTTCTACGGCACGCCATGACTCATTTCACTGAAGGAACGGGGCTTGCGAGCCGTAAGAGACGCCGCCGACGGGTTGGCAAGGCCAAGTAATCGATGACTGCCAATCAAGCCGACAGGAGGATCGCGCTCCAGCGCACACTTGGAGCAAGGGTGCCTCCGGACAAGATCACTCAAGAGGCTTCCCTCTCCGCCACTTCCTGAGGGTCAACGGATCAAATTTTGGGATGAGAATCGCCGAACCGCCCGGCCTTTCCTGCATTCAATTCGCGATCATTGTTCAGAAGTGGCAGGAGGCTGCGCCGCGCTTCTGCA
>Ga0137365_10000547_pt1 | contig 25801 bp, 23 predicted proteins | sample SagtaG_9_FD_104799 | JGI IMG/M metagenome (GOLD analysis project Ga0137365, IMG submission 104799) | Vadose zone soil microbial communities from Sagehorn Ranch, Mendocino, California, USA - Sage1_L_40_16 metaG | ecosystem: Environmental > Terrestrial > Soil > Vadose zone | place: USA...
ACCGCCCGAGACCTGCACGTTCTTCCAGACCGGCATCGAGTTCCGCCCCACCCTGCAAGCCGAGCACGACGACGCGGTCACCAGGCACCAGGACCACCGCAGGCAGCTGTTCGCCTCGCTGCTCGCCCGCATCGACCAGGACGCCTCATGAACCATCCGGCCCTGCACCTCACCCGGCCCGCCCGGCCAGCTACCCGCCCCGCGCACCAGCGACGACAGCTTCGAGATCCTCAGCCAGGCGACCGGCAGCCTCACCCAGTTCCGCACCGCCCACTGGCTCGGCGACTCCGCCGTCCACCTGCACTGCCTGGCCAGCCTCATCGCCCAGGCCGAACAGCTCCTGCCCCAGGCCGTCCACGAGGCCCGCGACCAGGAACTCACCTGGACCCAGATCGGCGAGCTCCTCAACACCACCGCCGCCACCGCTTGACGCCGCTACCGGAACACAACATGATCAACTTGACAAGGATCACCGGCATAATGCCGATGAGAGTGTGATCTGCTGAGCTGATAAAGGCGCACAAATGGGTGCGAAGCATTCGAACCTAGACGCGATCGTACGTTGACATAATCCCCATCCAGGAAGGCCGCTATTGCGAAGGACCAATGGCCCTGCCGGATCCACCAGCGCGGCCTGTAACGTGGCTTTGCTCAAAGGGGATTTCATGAGGCGTTCCACTATGGCCGTATTGGTGGCCGGCGGCCTGCTCGCACTTGGGGCCTGCGGATCGAAGGGCGTGTCGCCATCGGCTGCGACGGCGAACCCGGCAGCCACGGCGACACCGTCCATGGCTGCGAGCGCGACGACAGAAGCTACGCCAGCGGTCGAGAACCACATCATCACCAAGACCCGCGCGATCCCGTTTACGACCAGGACAGTGAACGATCCCACCCTTACTAACGGCACGACCAAGGTGAGGAGCCGGGGCATCGCAGGAGTCAAGACCCTCACCTACGAAGTGACGCTTACCAACGGCGTGCAGACAGCCAAGAGGCTGATACGTGAGGTGGTCACCAGGGCGGCGGTCACACGCGTCGTCGCGGTGGGCACAAAGACGCCTTCACAATGCGACCCGAACTACACCGGCGCGTGCGTACCGATCGCTAGCGATGTCGATTGCGCCGGCGGGAGCGGCGACGGCCCAGCCTACGTGCAAGGTCCCGTTCGAGTAGTCGGCACAGATATCTACGGCTTGGACCGCGACGGCGACGGTATCGGCTGCGACAGTTGATCTCGTGAATACAGGCGCTTGCAACAAGAGTGACGTTCGCAGAATTCATGTGCGAGCATTACCACTGGAGTCTCCCGTGGGTGATACGAGCAGCATTGGCGCACTGTTCTGCCGCATTCCGCGTGCGGGGCGCGGGCAGCGATGGACCGCTCATCGCCCGGCATGTCGCCGGGTTGATCCGCGCCGAACACACGCCGCGCGGCGACGGTCACGCCGGTCTCCTCCTGCATCTCCCGCACGACCGCGTCCTCAAATGTCTCGCCCGGCTCAACCTCGCCCGCGGGAAACTGCCACAACAGGGATGCCTCGGCCACGTGGCGCCTCACGATCAACATGCGGCCGTCCTGCACGATGACGGCGGCGATAGGCGGCCGGTCAGCGGGTGCCTGCTTGCTCACGGGCCCGCCCCGATCCACGTCGGCACGACAAGCGGCATGCGCGAAGCCTACGGCTGGTCCGCAGCGCGCCGCCGAACCGCCATATGTAACGCCCGTACGGTTGGGTCGGCGTGAACCTGGCTATCGCGATCATCGCGGTGGTTTGCCACGGTCGCCGCAGCAGGCGCGGTGCGCCGTGAACTGCCGGCGGCCTTGAGGCGCGGAGGCATACGACCCCGCGGGGTGGCGGTAGCCGCAACCGCTTCGGCGCCGTCGCGCGTTTAGCATCCACCGAGTGTCTCCGTGCGTCGCTCGTGGTCCCTGCTTACGATCAGGGAAGCAACGAAAGGTGCCGCAATGGCGGAAGCCATGCAAGACGTGCTCGCTGTCTCGGACAAGCGTGCCGCGAAATTGGCCCGCATCACCATGCGCCAGTTGCGCTACTGGGAGCAGATCGGCCTGGTAGTCCCATCGGTGAGGCGCCAGCTCAGCACTCGCAACATCGTCCGGCTGTATAGCTTCCAGGATCTGCTTGAGCTGCTGGTCGCAGCAGAACTCCGCCACCGGCCGGGGATCAGCTTGCAGCACATTCAGCGCGTGGTCGCTCACCTTCGCGAGCGGGAATTCGCCGCGCCACTGCGTGACCTGAAGTTCGCTACCCGGGGCAGCGAGATCTACTTCCAGTACCCCGATGGCAGCTGGTCAGGTGACCTGCGGCCCGATCAGCTGATTTACAGCCAGGTGCTTGCGCTCGACCTGGTAGGCGCGAGGATCGACGCGGTGAAGGAGCGTGACCCGAAGACGGCCGGGAAAGTCGTCAGACGCCGCGGCGTGCACGGCAGCCAGCCGATCTTCGCGGGGACCCGTATCCCCGTCGCCACAGTCCAGCGCTATCTTCAGGCTGGCTACGACACCAAGGCGATCATCGACGAATATCCGTCGTTGACCTCAGCGGATATCGAGACTGCCCGGCGGTACGCGGCGGCCTCCTGAGCGCGGGGCCGCGCCGTGCGGTTCTTCCTCGACCACGACGTCCCCGTCAGCGTGGGCAGGATGCTCCGCCGCAAAGGTCACTTTTGCTGGACAGCTGCGGACGCGGGGCTCGCCGCTGAGGGGCAGGACGACAACCTCACGATTTACGCGGCCGAGCACGACGCCGTCTTGGTGACGCTCGACCGGCGTTTCATCCAGCGGCGGCGCATGTATCCGATCGAACGGCACATCAGGTTGCGCTGCCTCGAGCCCGAAGCAGCCGAGGTGCTCGCTGAGCACCTCGGCGGGGTGCTGGAGTATCTCCAGCGCGATCACGTCACCATCACTGTGTCCCGGGCAGAGGTCAAAGCATTCAGCGACTGGGGTGAGCGCAGCTGACCACACGTCCTGATCGCTAACATGGCTCGCCGTGGGCAAGCGAGCCGCTGTCGCGTTCGCCGGACTGGCCTTGTTAGCCAGCGGCGCCCGGGGCGGTCACCCAGTTCGACGCCCTCGGGGACCCGTTCGCGATCGTGTCCGGACCTGGCGGCGCGCTTTGGTTCATCCAGCGCGCAGGTGAGCGCAGGTTTGGGACCTGGGGGGCCAGGCGTCTTCGCTGTTGTGCCACTCATCAATCCAGCCTCGACCATCGTAGTCGTTGTCGGGATAATAGCAGCTCACAGGAAGAATTCAAAGATCTGTTCTATCAGAGCGGAACGTATCGTGCCCGGACTACGGTCTTCTGATCCGTAGATCAGTGCAACCTATCCGGCCAGTGCGCGGGAATCCGTCGCCGCAGGTCAGGGTTCACCAGGTGTCCGATGAGAACGCTCTTGTCCGGTTCTGTCTTCGTAGTTTGTGAGACGATTGTGAGAGATCGACTCTAGCCAGCCTGGAGGTGGTCTTCAGCACCGTCCGGCGCCCGCAATCCGGTTGTTACGGGCGGCCATGGCTTGGCTGGCGAGGATGTCACGCAGCTCGTACGTGATGTCGTCTGGGTACCGGTCAAGAGTCGCTTCAAGATCGCATCGCTGGGCCGGGGTTGAGTATGCGGCCAGCTCGCGCTCTAGCTCAGAGCGCCGCTTGCTGGCCGCCTTTGAGCTGGCGGGGGTCAGCAGGGCAATCAGCAGGAACCAGGCTCCGGGGAAGAAAAGCACGCTGCCAACGCCGCTGCGCAGCATCACGCTGACCGCCGTGAGTACCCCCCCAGCCAGCAGGGGCCGCCAGCGGGTCCGCACGGCGCTGGCCAGCCGGATCAGGCCGATGACCGTGAGCAGCCCGCCCGTACGGATCCACCGGCGGATCCGCCTGGTGCGTGCGATCCGCGTGAACCCCGGGACACCGTACCGGCCGACCGGGCCGGCAGACGGGCTCCACACCACCAGGTTCCGCCGATGCGGTCGCAGCCTCATTGCAGCCTCCTGCACCCGGGGTGCCGCTCTGCGTGTCCTCAATGGTACGCTTTGCGCTCTTTAGGAGCGTGCCGCGCACGGGCTGGATACAGCTCGCAAAGGACGCCGGGCCTTCCGCTGCCCGCAGCCTCGTGCCCGTCTGTTCTGATACCCGGTGCCATCAGTCCGGACAGGGCAACAGGAACCTACCGGGTGTCCGCCTGGGGCACGCGGTGCTGATATCCCACGCTTGGCGCCTCGTCGGTCACCGGAGGCCCCCGGGAGATTACCGGCAGCTGCCCCGTTATCGAGGTCACCGTCGTTCCCTGAACTCATCGTTTCAATCGCCCGCGCGGTCATGCCAGGATGCCTGGCCCCGCGAATTACTGCTTGTCTCCGTCTTGCTCGCAGGCGCCGAATCCTGGCGAGTGGACGTCGGGTCTAGGTTCGGCGAAGCCGATCGCGCAGCGCGCCGCCTTGATCAAAAAACGGCTAGATCCGGCAATGAGCGCCATCTGGTCCGTAGATACTGGACGGCCGTACTTCTCCCCTGCTCCTGGCCAGGTCGCCCCGCACTCCACCCCTTGACCCCCAGGACGGGGGAGTAGGCCTCTTTGCAGCTCAGCGGCGTTCAGCCTGTTCAACACGACGGGCGGCCACCTGCGTGTTGTTCGGCCGAATGCGTACCGTGTGGTCTCCAAGGTGGTCCCCAAGACGACCGTAGAGGCAAGTTGTGGCCTCCTGCTTAGGAGCTCGTCTTGGGCCTCGCCAGCTACCTGGGCGCTGCCGAGGTCGGCGTGCATCTGGGTGAACTGTGAGCGGCCGTGGATGACCGTCGTTCCGCGGTGTATCTGACACATCGCGTATTGGCAGACTCCGAGATGCTGGATGCACGGCCATCGCGTCCCCCGCTTGCGACTTCCTTCGGGCCGCTCCTCATTGCAGAAGAGCCGCGTCTGCCCAGCGGCGTGCGGGGCACACGTTGTGCTTCACCGCGCAGGCCAGCGCGCCATACCCGGCCAGCCGTGGCACCTGGATGGTTCTTGGGCGGCTGATAACCGCACCGCTCATCTCGCTCACCTCTGTCTTGCCGTGCGCCTGGCACGCGTGCCAGGCACCGCCGGGCGGGATCCCGGCGGTGCCGTCTAAAGACGCCGCAGCGGCCCCGGTGATTGCATCGTTGGCCCGGCGACGGTTCCCGGTTACCGGGCGGCCCGGCCAGAAATGGCAAGCCATCCACCGCACCTGGATGCTTTTCCGCATCTGCTGCTGCTTCCCGAGGAAAGGCCATGACGGCCGCCGCGCGGGGAGAGATTGTCAGCGTGCCGACAATGGACGCCTGTCCCGCTCACCGTGGCGGGTCCGGCGCTGCCGGGCGCGCGGTGCGGCCGCCGTAGCGGCCGAAGAACTGGGCTGCAGCCTGCTGGATGGCCACCGGCCAGGTGGGGTAGGCGTGGGTGGCCTGGGCGACCCGGCCGGTGAACATGCCGGTGCGCATGGCCAGGACAGGCTCGTGGATCACCTCGGCGCGGCGGGCCACCAAGCGCATGACCAGCGTGACGCGCTCGCGGTAGAAGGCCTCGAACGTCACCGGGTCACAAGCGATCCGGCTGGAGCCTGCTCCGAACCCTTGACATGGTCATGGCTTGCCGGCGCCCGGCGCGGGCGCCGGGAACGCCACGACCCGCCCGCTGGGTGCCGAGGACTCGGGCCCGCCCCAGTTCTGGCCGACGACGAACAGGCGCGGATCCTCCTCCCGGCTGAGCGCGCAGGCGAAGGCGCCCCGGTCCAGGTCGACGGTGGCCAGCACCTCGCCGCCCTCGCGCACCCGCACGCAGTGCTGGTTGCCCACATCGGCGTACCAGACAGCGTTCTCCGCATCCATACAGATCCCGTCTGGGTGGTCGCCGGGCGTCTCCGCCCACGCCCGCCGGTTGCTCAGGCCGCCGTCCACGCCGATGTCGTATGCCGTGAGCCGGTTGGCGTACGACTCGGCAACGATCAGCGTCCCGCCGTCCGGCGCGATCGCCATCCCGTTCGGGAACGCGACGTCGCCGGCGACCTGGCGGACGTCGCCCTCGGGCGTGACGAGTACGACGAGGCCGGGTGCGAACTCGCCGCCGGGGAAGTCGAAGCCGATGCTGTTGACGTAAGCGTTGCCCCGGCCGTCGACCACGATGTCGTTCCACGGCTTCCCCGAGATCCTGGACAGATCGGCATGCGGGACGAGCGACCCGTCGGGCTCACGGCTGAGCAGCCGTCGCTCCGCAGAGTCCACGATCAGCAGCCGCCCATCGGGTAGGAAGTCGATGCACATCGGGAACGACGGGACGGTCACGACCACCTCGTGGCTGCCGTCGTTGCTGAGCGCGATCACCTGGTTGGCGCCCCAGTCGGCGAACCAGAGTCGTCCGTCGTGCCAGCGCGGCGACTCGCCGAACACGACTCCTTCCATCAAAACTGCGGGAGCACTCACGTCGCGTCTCCTTCTCGTCCTTGGAAGGGTAGACCGGGCCGGGGCTCTCAACTCATCGCGGCCGGCAATGTGGCGGAGTCCTCGCAGGGCATCGATGCCGGGAAGAAGATCAAGGGCCGCAAACGCCACGTCGCCACAGACACGCTCGGCCTGCTCCTGGTCCTGCTGGTCACCGCGGCCAGCGTGCAGGACACCACAGGCGGCCGGGACGTGGTCAGCGAGCTGGCCGCCCGCCACCCGGGAGTGGCGAAGGCCTGGGTGGACAGTGGTTACCAGCGCGGCGTCATCGAACGGGGTGCCGCACACGGCATCGATGTTGAGGTCGTCAGCAAGGAGCCGGGCAGAAAGGGTTCGCCCCGTTACCGAACCCTGCTCGTTGGGCGTACCGGCGCGGTCAGCGCTCCCTGGCATCCGCATGGTCAGACGCCATTGGTGGCCATGGCTTCACGGTCTTAAGCCCTAGGTAAGCGCACCGGCCAGTGCTTTCCTCGGATCTTGACGGCACTCCTACGCCCAGGCCACCAGCCTTGACACGATATTGACGGGCCGCCAGCGAGGCGGGCCATCGCGTGCTTGCGGTTCAGGAGACCGGGCGAGCGGTGAACCAGGAACGGTCGTCGGTGAGCCACCGGTCGAGGCGCAGACCGGCCGAGGCGAGGTCGGCCGTCAGCTCTTGTTGGCCGATCTCGTAGGGGCTGAACGCGTGCGTCCACATCCGGTCCCCGACGCGGTACTCGACTACGACATCCACCCGCGGTCCCTGCCGGTGTGCTGAGCGGATGACCCGCCGGATGCCGCCGACCTCCCGTTCAGACGGCCCGGCCGTGTCGAACCAGCTGTGCGCGGTCTGCTGGATCACCACGAGGCCGCCGGGGCCGGTGTGCCCGCGGCAGGTCGCAAGGAACGCGCGGCGCTGGACGGGCTCGGTGTTAATCATGGTGCTGGCCAGCAGAACCGCGCCGAACGTGCGGTCCAGCCGCAGCGTCTCGATCTGCGCGCAGACCGTGGGCAGGTCAGGAACGCGGGCGAGCATCGCCTGGGACTCGTCCACACCGAGCACCGGGTGCCCGAGCTCGGCCAGTGGCCGAAGGAGCCGGCCCGTGCCGCAGCCCAATTCCAGAATCGACGCGGCCGCCGGCACGGCGGAATGCACGATCGGTGGTTCCCCCATAGGGGGCAGAAGTGCGTAAAACTCAACCGCGCAGCCGTCCGACGTGATCTCCCCTGGGCCGCTGCCTGCGGCCGCGTGACCGCCCACTCGCCGTCCTCCCTGTCGCCGCACGGGCGCCTGCCCCAGACTCTGGGCTGACCTTACCCACAGCAGGCGGCTGGCCGCACCGCGCCCGCGTGCTGGGGCACCCGGTCCGCGAGCCGCAGCCCCGCGGCGGAGCACGTCGACGACACGAGGACGAATCATGGTTGTAGCCGGGACGACATCAGGGTCGGCCAGCCTTATAGGTGATGGGCTACATTCAGCGACTGCCCGAGAGGATGGCCGTGGTCAACCACCTGCAAGCCGTTACCGCGCAGCGGATCGCACTGATCGCGCACGACAACAAGAAGCAGGACATGCTCGAGTGGGCCAGGTACAACAGTGACCTGCTCAGCAGGCACGAGCTTTTCGCCACCGCGACCACCGGCCGCATTCTGCAAGACCAGCTCGGGCTGTCGGTCACGTGCTTCAGGAGCGGCCCGCTCGGCGGCGATCAGCAGATCGGCGCCCGCATCGCCGAAGGTGAGATCGATCATTTGGTCTTCTTCTGGGATCCACTTGAGCCACAGCCGCACGACCCCGACGTGAAGGCGCTCCTGCGCGTGGCGGTGGTGTGCAACATCCCGGTGGCATGCAACAGGGCAACCGCGGATTTCGTAATCTCATCGCCGCTGATGGGTCGCGCTCACGAGCACGAGGATCCCGTCTCCGGCGAGCCGGAGCCCCGCGGCCGCGCTTGCGCACCTGCGGCGTAGCGCAGCCAATTCCTGCACCAGCGGCCAGTATTGGCCGCCTTCGACCACCATTTGCGCTGATCTTCGCCGTGCGGCAAGGTGCCTTGGCACGCCCCATCCAGCGCCAAGGCTCGTCGGCATTTCCGACGGATGTGCAGGTCAACCTTTATTTCTTGACTCTCCGAACAGGGGCACCGAGAATGACGAGCAATACACCGATCTCGGCGCCTGCACCGACCGGGCAGACAGGGACATGAATGGCTTGCCGGTGTAGACGCTCTGGGCTGACCGTGGGGAATGGCCCCTCAGCGCACGAGTCGATTAAGCCAGCAGGGTCCGGTATAGGCAGCAAAGCGCCGGCGGCCATGCGGCAGCTCACCGGGAACCACCAGCGGCTCCAGCAGGAACTCGCCGAGACCAAGGCCGCACTGGCCGCCGAACGCGGCAAAGTCAAACCCTGATGAAGATCGCCACCGAGCACCAATGATCCGGAGAGCTCGCAGCCGCTCTGCGAAGAGTGCCGCGACGGCAAGGCTCAATACCTCCAGACCTATGCTGCGCGCCTTGTTCGGGCGGCCTCGTGTCCCAAGAACATATGTGCGGCGATCACGGGCGAAGAAGCAGCGGGGGCGAATGGCCAAACGCCGATAGCTCAGACTGCGTGCAGCAGATGGCCCGGTTCGGTGAGTGCGGCCTCACGAGCGGCTTCGATGGCTGTGCGGATGCTGGCGCCGACCGCTCGTGCTACCGGCGGTGGGAAGGCGTTGCCTATCTGGCGGTAAGCCGCTGTCTTGCGTCCCGCGAACAGCCAGGTCGCTGGGAAGCCTTGGATAGCGGCCGCCATCTGCAGTGTCAGCCTCGGAATGTGGTCAATCGGGTCGGTTCGCTGCGGCGGCGCGTCGGCTAGGCCCTTGCCATCGACGTGTAGCTTGAGCCACGCATCGCGGGCCCGCGTTGGGCCAAGATCAGGTCCGCCATGCTTGCGGGAGCCCCCGACCAGTGTCGGGCCGATGCCGTTCGCCTTCCGTGCCCAGGCATCAGCGCCTTCCCAACCTTCTGCAGCCACGAGATTACGAAGGGCTTGTCCAACCGTCGGAGGCTTGATGGTGGCCGTTGGCCACTCGAAGTACCTGTAGGCGGATGGCTTCACAGCCACCAAGATGAAGCGTGGCCGCAGCTGCGGTACACCGAAGTCGCAGGCGTTCAGCACCTGCCAGCCGGTCTCGTAGCCAAGCCTGCGCAGCCGGTTCAGGACCTGATGGCGGTAACCCGCGAAACGGGCGGTCGACAGGCCGAAGACATTCTCGAGCATGACTGCCGTCGGCTCGCACTGCTCGACGAGACGGAGCGCCCGCGGGAACAAATCGCGCTCGTCGTCGGCGCCAAGCCGCTTGCCGGCGATCGAGAAGGGCGGGCAGGGGACGCCACCGGCCAGAAGATCAACACCGTGGTAACTATCGGCGTTGAAGTGGTGAATGTCCCGTCTGATCACGTTCCAGCTGCGCCGGTTCCGCTGGAGCGTCTCACAGGCATCGAGGTCGATCTCAACGACCGCTGCGTGGGCGAAGCCCGCCTGTTCTAGGCCAAGCGACTGGCCGCCCGCGCCAGCACAAATCTCCAGGCAAGTCAGCTCAGACACAGGAGTCTTTCTCGTGTTGGGAGCGAGCGCAACCAGGACGCGCGTCGAACATTCGTTCGATCGATAGTGTCACAGGTGTCTCGGCTGTTGCGAGCAGGCGCGCCGATCACGGCCTGACTTTAGCGGGCAAGGAACGCGAGGCGCGGGAGCGACGTGCCCTTGTGTGGCACACGCTCAACAGTGCCCGGTCGTACTCTCGTGACACACCGCCCCTGCTGCCGCGAGCCGGCGCGCGGCTCTCTGGTAACAGCATCCCAGCGAACGACGCGCCAACAGAGACGGCGGCAGGGCGGGTTCAGCCGTGGCCGACTTCCTGCGCCACGCGCGCCAGCCGGCTCCGATAGCTCTCCCACCAGGCCTGGTCACCCGGCGGCATGTTGTCGTTCCCTGCCCGCAGCCCGACGGCCCCGTCGATCAGCTCCCTGACGATGTCGGCGTGTCCGGCGTGCCGATTGGTCTCGGCGATCATGTGTACCAGGATCCGGTGCAGCGTCACCTCCCGCCGGTCGCCTGGCCACCACGGCACCTGGCCGATCGCGCTCAGCTCCAGCGTGTCGATCGTCGCATCCGAGTGCGTCCACGCCCGGTGGTACAGCCCGACGATCTGGTCGCGCGACTCATCGGCGGCAGCCCACATGTCCGCGTTGGGCTCGGCGCCCTCGGCGAACCAGGGCAACGGCTCGCCGGACGGCCTGCCGAAGGTGTCGCCGAAGTACCCGAGCTCGACGCTGGCGACATGTTTGATCAGCCCCAGCAGGTTGGTGCCGGTCGGCGTCAGCGGGCGGCGGATGTCGTACTCCGAAAGCCCTTCGAGCTTCCACAGCAGAGCCTCGCGGGCGGCCCGCAGGTAACGGTGGAGGTCCGCTTTCTGATCCGGCCCGGTCATGCCGAACAGTCTGCCACCCGGCACCGACGAGCCAGGGCCATCCTGCCAGCCAGGCCAGGAATGCGCCGCGCCAGACATGTCGCGGGTTCGGCGGTTCCCAACGATGCGCGACGCTGATACGACTGACTGTAATGCACCGATCTGCCCGGCTAGGGGCGCGTCATGGCCACCGTGGACTCGCCAGTGTTGTTCCCGTTTGCTGAAGACCTGTCCGCGGACAGCGCGCCTGAGCTGGCCAGGTTGCGTGCCGAGGCGCCGCTGGCGCGGGTCCGTTTACCGGACGGTCAACTGGCATGGCTGGCTATGCGGTACGCCGATGTCAAGCTCGTGTACAGCGATCCGCGGTTCAGCCGGGAGGCGGCGACCAGGCCCGGTGCCGCATCGGTCAGCCCGAGCACGTCGGTGCCGGGCATGCTCATCGGGCTCGACCCGCCCGAGCACACCCGGATCCGCCGGCTGGTGTCGCGGGCATTCTCCTGGCGAACCATCGACCAGAAGCGTCCGCGCATTCAGGAGATCGTCGACGGACTGCTGGACGACCTGCGAGACCATGGTTGCCCAGCCGACCTGGTCTCGCTGTTCAGCTATCCGCTCCCGCTGAGGGTCATCACCGAGATCCTCGGCGTCCCCTACAGCGACCGTGGCCAGTTCCAGCGGGTGGTAGCGGTGATCATGGCCGCGTCTGCCCACCCGGCCGAGGAGATCCACGCGGCCATGGACGAGCTAGTCGAATACCTCAGCCGGCTCATCGAGCGCAAGCGGGCCACCCCAACAGACGACCTGCTCAGCGCGCTGATCGCCGCTCGCGACGAGGGCGACAAGCTCTCCGAACAGGAGCTGCTCAACAACGCCCACCTCATTCTCGCCGCCGGCCACGACACCGCCGCCAACCAGCTGTCGAACTCGCTGGTGGCCCTGTTTCGCCACCCTGACCAGCTCGCGCTGCTGCGCAAGCGCCCCGAGCTGATCCCGAACGCCGTCGAGGTGCTGCTACGCCATGTGCAACTGGAGACCACCGGGCCCGTCCGCATCGCGCTGGAAGACGTCGAGCTGTCCGGCGTACTGGTCCGCGCCGGCGACGCCATCATCCCGTCCGGGCACATCGCCAACAGCGACCCGCAAACCTACCCCGACGGGCGCCAGCTTGACGTGACCCGGACCGACGTCGTCCCCCATCTGGCCTTCGGGCACGGACCGCATCACTGCGTGGGCGCCGCCCTGGCGCGGCTCGAGCTACAGATCGCGCTGGGCACCCTGCTCGCCCGCTTCCCCACGCTGCGCCTGGCCGTACCCGCCGACCAATTGCGCTGGCGCACCGGCATGCTCGTGCGCACGCTGGAAGAGCTCCCGGTCACCTGGTAACCGAAGGTCGCTCCGGATCAGGGCGCGGATCAGGGCGCGGGATCAGGGCGCGGGTCCCAGCGCGTGCGTGGGCAGCCGCCCGGTGACGGTGGTTCCGCGTCCGGGCTCGGACCGGACCTCGAGCCCGCCCCCGACGGCGGACAGCCGGTCGGCCATGGCTTGCAGTCCGATGCCGTAACCGGTGGGGTGGGCATCGAACCCGGCGCCGTCGTCGGTGACCGAGAACTGCAGGCCTGGGCCACACAGGCGGACCACGGCCTGGGAGGCGCGGCCGTATTTCGCAACGTTTCGCAGCGCTTCCAGCACGCAGAAGTACACGGCCGCCTCAGCATCGCGTGAGTAACGCCCGATGCCGTCGGCTTCCACCACGACGGGCACCGGTTCCTTGCGCGCCTGCGCCTCCAGCGCAGCGGCCAGGCCAAGGTCGGCAAGCAGCGGCGGGTAGATGCCGCGGGCGAGATCGCGCAGATTCGCCACCGTGCCAGAAATCTCCGACCTGACCTCGCTCAGTAGCTGTTTCGCCCGCGGCTGGTCGTAATCCAGGTTTTGCCGCGCCTGCCGCAGCTTGGCGGCGAGATCCTCCAGCCGTTTCTGAGCACCGTCGTGGATGTCGCGCTCCAGGCGCCTGCGCTCCCGGTCCTCGGCGCTGACAAGCCGCTGGCCGGAGGCGCGCAGCTCCTCCAGCCTGGCCATGAGCTGCTCGGCGAGGCGCACGTTTCGCAGCACAAGCCCAGCCTGCGAGGCGAGGTGCGCGATCAGCTTGTCCTCGGTCGGGGTGAACGCCTCGCCGCGCTTCTTGACGACCGACAACGCGCCGAGCAGCTCGCCGTGATGCCGCACCGCGACGACGCGATCACTGCCGCCGGGCGCGGGGACGTCATCGCCGTCAAGCTGGATCGCAGCACGGGGCCCGGCGTCCGGCGGCCAGCAGGCAACGGCACGAAGCGCATCCCCGGACCGCAACCAGACATCGGTACGGGCCGCGCCGGTCGCCTCCGCCAAGATCCTCGCCATCCGCGGCAGCAGATCCTCGGTCGCCGGGGCGCTGCCCATGCGCTCAGACAACTCAGAAAGCGCGCCATAGGGCGTGGCCCGTTTGCCGTAAACAAGGCGGTTCGCGAACCGCTGCACGCGCTCGCGCACAGGCTGGAACGCGACCGCGATCACCGCCGTCGCGAGAATCGGCAACCCAAGGCCGGGCCTGCCCTGCGACCCTGCCAGCGCGCCGATCCCGACCACCACCAGCACGTACACCGCAGTGATGAACCCGGCAAGCGCCGCATACACCACCGTCTTGTTGATGACGACGTCGATGTCGTACAGGCGGTACTTCAGGATCGCGACGCCCGCGGCCGCCGGGATCAGCGGGACCACGATTTCAAATGCGGCGAGCGGATTGGTGAATTGCGAGTCGACCGCCACGGTCACCGCGGCGACGGCCGCCGCGTAGGCGAACCACTTGAGCTGAAGCCGCTCCTCCCCCTGGCAACGCCGCAGCCGGACGGCGACGGCCGCCGCGCCGGCCAGGAACACGACGCTGCCTAACCCGGTCGCTATGTCGAAAAGGCCCGCCAGATCGCGCGCAGGGACGAGCGTGACCGGATCGCGCAGGTGCGGGAAGTTGCTCGAGAAGTTGACGTCAGAGATCGCGGCGCAGGCAATTTGGATCAGTCCGGCGACGGCGGCGACCCAGACGACCGGCCACCATCGCCGCGAGGGTAGCCGTCCATCGGGAAACAGCAGCGGCGTCAGGAAGAAGAGCGGCCCTCCTATGCCGAGCACCACCGTGAGCGTCCAGCCTGCCCACGGCGCAGCCGGCAGCGTCGCAGCTGGCGCCCGCGCCGCGTAACTCTTCGCCACTACCGAGACCGCGGCGGTCGCGGCCACGGCGAGGAACAGCCAGCCGACCCGGTTCGGCGTCCGTACCGCGATGAGGGCGCCGACCACCCCGAACGCGAGCGTGGCCGGGACGAAGCCGGCTGGCGCCAAGCCCTCGCCGCCGGTCAGGCCCAGCGCCAGGGATGCGGCGAGCAGGGCGACGGTGAGGCCGAGGACCCCCCACGCCAGTCGCGCCGCGGTGGACGGCGTCACGGCACCTGCTCCAGCGCCCGCACGGGCAGCCGCCCGTTCACCGTGGTGCCGGCGCCGGGCTCGGATCGGATCTCCAGCGCTCCGCCGAACGCGGCCAGCCGGTCGGCCATGCCCTGCAGCCCAGTGCCGTTGCCCGCCGATCCCGCGTCGAACCCGGCGCCGTCGTCGGTGACCGAGAACTCAAGCTCGCCCTCCGCGGTGTCCAGGCGAACGGTCGCCCGGCTGGCGCCCGCGTACTTGGCGACGTTTTGCAGTGCCTCCAGGACGCAGAAGTACACGGCGGCTTCGGCGTCCTGGGGGTACCGGCCGCCGCCGTTGTCGTGAACCGTAACCGGGATCGGCGCCTTGCTCGCCTGCGCCCGCAGCGCCGCGGCCAGGCCCAGGTCGGCCAGCAGCCGCGGGTAGACGCCGCGGGCGAGATCCCGCAGATTCTCCGCCGCCTCCCGCGCGTCCGCCTGGACGTCGCTTACCAGACCTTTCGTGGCTTCTAGGTCGGTGTCCACGGTCGTCTCGGCCAGCCGCACCATAACGGACAGCGCCACGAGTTGCTGTTGCGCGCCGTCATGGATATTGCGCTCCAGGCGGCGCCGCTCGTTATCGGCCGCGGCCACGATCCGTTTCCTTGACGCCCGCAGCTCGGCCATCCTGTCCGTCAGCTGACGGGTCAGCCCGGCGTTGCGCAGCGCCAGCCCCGCCTGCGCCGCGAGCTGACCGGCGAGCTTGCGCTCTGTGGGGGTGAGCGCTTCGCCTGCGCGCTTGGTGAGGGTGAGCGCGCCAAGCCGCTCCCCTCGGTGACGAACCTCGAACGCCATGGTGGCGCCGGGGAACGCCGGCAAACCGTCCGGCGGAAGGGTGACAGTCTCGCGCGGCCGTTCGGGATCTGTCTGATCATCCGCCGGATCGGCCGCCTCGAGCCGGAGCAGGTCGCCGGCCCGCAGCCAAACCTGCGTACGCACCGCTCCGGTCGCCTCGGCCAGCACCGTGGCAAGCTGCCGCGGCAGGCCCTCGCTCACGACGGCGGCGCCCAGCTGATCCGAGAACGCTGCCAGAGCCTCATAAGGAGTGGCCCGCTTCCCGTAGACCAGACGGTTCGCCAAACGCTGCACGCGCTCGCGGACCGGCTGGAACGCGACCGCGACGATCGCCGTCGCCGCGATCGACAGCCCGAGGTTCGCGTTGTTGTGCTGGCCGATGAGCGCCCCGATGCCGACCACGATCACGATGTACACGACGGTGATGAACGCGACAAGCAGCCCGAACACGACGGTCTTGTTAAAGATCACGTCGATGTCGTAAAGGCGCCGCCGAAGGATCGCGATCCCCATGGCGATCGGGACGCACGCGAGCGCCGCGCTGATAATCCCGTTCACGTAGTTAGTGAGGGCGTCGCTCTGCGGCACCGACATGAGAACCGTGCTGGCGACGATGGCCAGCACCACGATGAGCGCCGCATAAGCGAGCCACTCGATCTGCTTGCGCGCCAGGCCGTCGGACTTGCGGAACCGGACCACAAGTGAGATGCCGGCCAGTACGCCGCCGACAATGGTCAGGAGTACGGCCTCCTGCAGGGCGTTCAGCGCGTGGCCAAGGGCGCCTCCGGCTGCCAGCGGGTTCGCCGAATGGAGATCGGGCAGCCTGGCGGGCCCAAAGGTCTGCCCGATCGCGGAGAGCAGCCATCCCGAGCCGATCAGCCAGCCGACCCACCGCCATCTGCGCGACGCATACGAACCCGTTGGGAAGAGCAGCAGCGTCATGAGCCCGAGCGCGAGCCCCACGTTGTACAGCGGCTGCGTGGCCAGGTTGAGGGCAACGGCGTAGCCATGCGGGACTGCCATATTGCTGCTCGCGATCCCGCCAAGGACGTACCCGAGAGCGGCGCCCAGCAGCATCCAGCCGATCGGGTTGCGTGGCAGCCGCGACGCGACAAGCGCGCCGACCGATGCGAACGACAGGAGGAACAACGCGAACACGATGAGGATGAAGTATTGGCTCGGACCACCGCGGATGGCCGATGCGAACCCGAAACCGGGCACGAGGTGGATCAGGAACCCGCCAAGCACCAGAACCCAGAGACAGCTGGCGATCCACGTCGGCGCGCTTCCCCTGTGACCCCCCGTAGCGGTCATGCCCGCATTGTGTGCCCTCGGACCGAGACTGGAAAGGGTGGTGGCCGCAAACGGATCGGGAGCCTGCACTCCCACGCTTGTGTGGCCAGCACCACTTCAAGAGATGGGCTGCCCTATCCCGGGCTCGGTGCCTTAGCAGTGACGCTTATGCTGTCTGTACATGATTAGCTACTCTTAGTAGCTATGAGCTGGACCGCCGCAGCCGCTGTGCCAGCGGTATTGGCCGTTTTGAGCGTTTCGCCGGGCGGTCGCATCGCACACGTGACCGTTGACCCAGCCTCGCACCGGGGCACAGTTACCGGAGTTGCCGCCGCCTGCGTGGGTGTGCGGGGGGCCACTCCCGGGCCGGTCACCGTGTATGCGGAAAACCACCGCGGCATCGTCGCATACGAGACGGTCAGCAGTGGCAGCCGGTACCGCTTGTCGCTTCGGCCTGGCCGCTATGTGGTCGGCGAGTTCGGATCACCGATCGCGCCCAAACCGGTCCGTCTGCATCCCGGCGAAATCGTCACCGTGAACTTCCCGAACGTTTGCGGATAGTACTCCCGAGCAGTCGCGCGGGTGGCGGCGGCCGCGCGCCCCGCGGGCGGCGGCGGTGCGCACCCCGCAGGTGGCGGCGGTGCGTGCCGCGCGGCGATCAGGTTGCTACTCACAGCGCAAAACGTTGGCAGGCCGCGTACGCGCCGCTGCCCGCCCTGGGAGCGCCGCGATCAGGTTCGCGAGGGTCAACGCGCCGGGGACGGCGATGAATATCGTGGCGAGCGGGGCGACTGGCGCGGGCAGCACACCGAGTTGGGTGGCGAAGGCGTGCCATCCCCACCGGCCGAACGCGACGCCGACGGGAAGCCCAATGAGCAGCGCGACGGCCGCGATTGTCGTGGCCTGCCACGCGACGGTGCCGCGAACCTGGCGGCGTACGAACCCAAGTATCTGCAGGATCGCGAGGTCACGGCGCCTTCTTCGGATGGAGCTTGCGAGCGTGTGGGCAAGCGTCCCGACGGCAACAAGGGCGAGCAACCCGGAGAGCAGGACAGGCACGGTGGCGATGCGGGCCAAGCTGGCCACGTTCGCGGGCCGCTCGGCGCCGACGATGGTCGGGTTGGGGAGGCCGCTCGTGTCCTTGGCAACCGCGGCGAGCCCGGCGTCACGGCTGACACCCGGCGCGAAGCGAACGAGGAAGGGCCACGAGCCCGAAGGATCGGCAGCGCTCCGATCAATGCGCATAATGCCCGGCAGCCCAATGGCGGCGCCCTCCGCGGGCCTGGTCGCGAGGAAGGGGTTGGGCGGGACGATGGCGGTTCCAACGACTCGCATCCGTACCGGTCGAGTGCCCCCCTCGGCTTGGTCGGGTACGACCTCGACGGTTCGGCCGATCGCGGCGTGGGCGGCGCGCATCGTGGCGGCGCCAAGGGCGATCTCGTCGGCCGCCGCAGGCGCCGCTCCGGCCGTGATGAGAGGCCTGGCGGGTCCTGAACGGCCGAGCGCGAGCGCCATGACCTCGACGCCGGCGACGCGCACGCTGACGAAGCCGCCGCGGGTGTAGCCCGCGATCTTGGGATCAGCTCGCAGCGCCGCGGCGACTTTCGCTTGCTGACCATCGACAGCCACAAAGACGTCCCAGGTGAACCCGGATAGCCGGGGTGTGTCGAGCAGGTGGCCGAGGCTGGCGGCGAACACCAGCGAGGCGACGAGCGCAGCGACGCTGAGGACGGCGCCAAAGATCGCCGAGCGAACCGGGACCGCCGTCCGGCCTCGCCCGGGTTGCAGCGCCATCCGCACCCCGGCTGCCGCAGAGGGCGAGCGCCATGCCCGGGACAGCACGGATGTGAACGCGAATGACCGTCCCAGATCGGCCGCGGGGCGCCCCGCTTCCGTCATCGCGGTTCGCGCGGCGGTCCATGCGGGCACGGCGCAGGCCAGAATGGTCAGGCAGGGGACGCAGAGCACGCCGACGATGAGCGGCAGCGCGTCCACGGCGAATCCAGGGTTGGGTTCCGCGATCCTGGCCAGGCCGACCGGGGTGAGCGGCGACGCAAGCACGGCCAGCGGCGCGACGGCGCAGGCCGCCATCATGCCAATGACGGCGGCACGCGCGATCCCCAGCGCGACCAACTGGGCGCGGGACATGCCGAGCGCCCACAACGCCCGCAGGTCGGTCGACTCAAGGTAGGTCTGCTGCGCCAAGGTCTGCCCGAGGATGGCGAGCGCGGCAATCGCTATGAGGACACAAAGCGCCCACAACGCCTGGGACTCAAAGCGGATTGATTGCTGGATTCCAGCGGTCTGCACCCGCTGCACGAGGGGAATGTCGACGCTGCTCAAGCCCGCGGCGGCCAGGTGCCGCCGGAAGGCGCCGATGTCGGCCGCGCCACGGCGGAGCTTGATCATCAGCAAAGCGTCGGCCGGGGATGGCCGGATTCCGTTCGACCGGACCAAGGCCGGGGTGACGTAGAGGCCGCTGAGGGCGACGGCGCCAACGGCGGGGAACTCTCCCGGGGAGGCCACGACGCCAACGACGCGAACGGTGGCGAGCCTCGGGTGTGCGGCGCTCGGGTCGCCCACGATCAACCTGACGACGCTGCCCACCCGCAGGCCCTCACGGTCGGCGGTGGGGAAATCGATCATCGCTTCGCCGGGTGCCCTGAGGTCTGCCAGCCTGCCAGCGACGACCTTGAACCGGTTGAGCCTGAAGCCTGCCCGTCCAGCGAGGTCGGTGAAAGCGATGAGCTCCGGCGCCGGCGCCAGGCGCCCTGACGGCAGGATGGCGGCGAAACTCACCGCGTCGATTCGGGTCCATTGCGAGACCTCTGGCATCGTCGCTATCGAAGCCAGCGCCTTATCGCGATTGATGTTGTCTGGGGACCCGCCGGTCATCAGGTCGTAGCCGTCCTGGGCCTGGACGAATCTGGGGTAGGCCGTCTCGGTGCGCCGTGCGCCAGCGGCAGCGGCAACGGCCGCCGCGCCGGCCAGGCCGATGAGGAGCGCGAGACCCACCCATGACCGCCACCGGGACCGCGTCTCTGAGCGAAGTCGCATCCAGACCGCGCTCACATCAGCCCGCCTTTGCTCGAAAGCGTGCGCTCATTGTCTCGGCTAACGCCTGGCGCCGGGAATTAGGCCACCACTCCCTTCTCAGGTGGTGCTCGCCCCACCATGACCGGGTTCTCGCGCAGAGGCGCTCGACGATCTCGGCGGCCGCACGGTCAACGGCCGAGCGGCCCCGGCCGGCCCATCGCCCTGCCGCCCGCACGTCTGCCGTCTGATCCCGCTGGCCGCGCCGTGACAGGCTCGCCTTTGATTTATCCCGAACGGCTCACGCGGCGTGGCGCACTTCCGCAAGCGCGTCTGCCAGCGGTGTGCCCGCCGAGGCGCGGCAGTCCAGCGCAGGCGCGACGTCGGCAGTCGCCACGCCGGGAGTCGCCACGTCGGCAGTCGACGCGAACCAGGCGGCAAGGTCATCCGTGGCGCTGGCAGTCGACTCAACCGACACCGCTTTCGCCCTGTACCGCGGCCAGGATGACGCCGTGTACATGCGGACGTTCCGTGACGGCGCCTGGACCGCGCAGACCAGCATCGGAGGAAAGATCATCGGCTCGCCCGCGGCCACGATCGCCGGCGCCTCAACCGTGGTGGTCGCGGCCCGCGGCGTCGACAATGCCCTGTGGGTGCGCATGATGAGCAATGGCGCCTGGGGCCCTGGCGCAGTTGGGGCGGCAGCATGTCCGCGTCACCCGCGATCGCCGGCGCGAGCAATGGCCGCATTGACGCGTTCAACCGTGGCGCCGCTGGCGCGTTGTGGACCAGGACCATGTGGTCCAATGGCGTGCTGACCCAATGGACCGGGCTTGGCGGCACCCTCGCCACAGCGCCCGCCGCGGTGGCCGGAGCGCCCGGCAGCATCGAGGTGTATGCCGCGGGCGCCGACCACGCCGTCTGGCGCGACCCGCTATCCGGCGGCGCCTGGTCAGGCTGGAGGTCGATCGGCGGCGCGACCTACAGCGCCCCGGCCGCCGCGTGGATTCCTGGCAGCGGCGTCACGTGGGTGTTCATCCGTGGCACCGACAACGCGCTGCGCGCCAACGTCGGCAGCATGGGCGCCTTCAGCGGCTGGCGAGCGCTGGGCGGTGTGCTGATCGACGGCCCAGCCGCCGCGCCGACACCGGCCGGCGGCATCGAGGTCGCGGTCCGGGGCATCGACAACGCCGTGTGGACCACCCTGTACAGGAGCGGGAGCTGGTCGCCGTTCGCCCGCGGCTGGGTTCCCGCGGCGCCCACGCCCCCGGCGGCCTCGCTGCTTGGCACTGACTGGACCCGCATCCCCACCAGCTCCAAAGTCGTGGCACTCACCTTCGACGCGGGCGCCAACGCCGCGGGGGTGCGCTCGATCGAGTCGACACTGAGGACCAAGAAAGCCCTCGCGACGTTCTTCCTGACAGGCACCTGGGCACGGGACTTTCCCGCGCAGGCCAACGTGATCATTCAGGATGGCTTCCTGGTCGGAAACCACTCGATGACTCATCCGCACTTCACACAGCTCACCGACAGCCAGGTCGCCAGTCAGGTCCGCGACGCTCAGCAGGCGATCCTGCGGGCCAACGGCGCCGACGCCCGGCCGCTGTTTCGCTTCCCCTTCGGTGACGTGAACAGCCGGGTTCTCGGCGATGTCAACGGGCTGGGTTACGTGGCCGTCCGCTGGACCGTGGACTCGCTCGGCTGGGAAGGAACCTCCGGCGGGATGACAGTCCAGAAGGTCATCGACAGGGTGCTCGCCGCGGTGCAGCCAGATGAGATCGTGCTCATGCATTTGGGCTCGAACCCAGATGACAACACCACGCTTGACGCCGACGCGCTACCGGCGATCATCGACGGCATCCGCGCCCGCGGCTACGGCATGGTTACGCTGCGGGCGCTAACCGGCTGACCACGCCTGTGCTGGTCCCGCCTTTGCTGGGTCCCGCCTGTGCTGGTCCCGCCTATTGCCTGGTTCCCGCCGTGTTAGGTTCTGCCTGTCGGCCCGCATGACTGGCTGTCGCGCGCCTTGCGGCGTCTTCGAGTCCGGGGGAATCGGATGTTGAAGCGGTTACTTATCTGGGTCGTTGCCAACATCGATGTTGCGCTCGCTCTTGCGTTGTCGATAGTCGTCGGGATTCTGGGCTTGGCCGGCGCCGTCTCCCCGACCTGGGTCAGTAACGCCGCCGTCTTGACCCTTTCCGTCCTCGCCGTCGTCTTGTTGCAAGACCGGATCCGCAGCGAGTCGGCCGAGCGCGGGGTAAGGGACGAGGTCGCGAAGGCCAACCGCATGCTCGCTGACTTGCCTGCCACGCTCGCCGCAGAGTCGGCGGTGCGGATCGTGACCGGATCTGAGGTAGGCCACATCCTCGAAGCGGCCCGCGGTGAAACCGACCGCTGGATTTTCCGCGGGTCGACCGGAACATTCGTCCGTATTGTCACCATTCCAGAGTGCGTCGACAACGCCCGCAAAAACCGACGGTCGCTCCTGATACGGCTCGAAATACTGGACCCCACCGACTTAGAGTTGTGTGAGCGTTATACCCGCCTGTACCAGGCGCTCGCCGAGCACGCCAGCGGGCCCGAGAGCGCATGGACCACCGACGGAACGCGGATGGAACTGTTCGCCACCATCCTCGCGGCATCCTGGTACCAAGCCAGGTTCCAATTGGTGGATATCGACGTCGCATTGTCGGCGACGGTGTCCACCTTCCGGTGGGAGCTGTCGTCCAGCTCCCTCGTCATCACGCAGCGTGGCCCAAGGTTCCCCGGCCTTGTCGTGCGTAGCGGCCAGCTCTACTACGACTGCTGGAGCACTGAGCTGCGAACAAGCTTCCAGCAGGCGCGCCGCGTGCCGATGGAGCGTGCCCGCGACACGTCCTTGAGCGTTGAGCCGACCGTGGCGGAGGCGCGTGCGCTCTTCTCGAGCCTGGAAGTCGGACTCCCCAGTGAATATACCGACAGCAACGTCGCGGAGATAATCAGGAAGGCTCTTCACGACGAGAATCGCCCCGACGATCCTCGCGGTATCCGGTATTAGCAGCATCATCGGCGCCTAACCGGAAACGGCGGGCGACTTTGTACTTCAGAACGTCGTTTCCGGCTAGTATTTCGGGTACCGGAACAACACCCTGACGTACAAAGATGTCGTAGCGGCCTCGGCGCTTGCTGGCGAACCACCGCACGTGCGCCGCATCGACTCCGGCGCTCGCGCCAGCGACCTGGCCGTCGTAGCCGCAGAACGCACACTGCCTGTCCCACGCCTGCAGCACGGCCGAGCGCCAATGAGGATTGCGCCGCCGTTCATTCGCGGCGCGGCGGGGATCTGGCACAACGTCGGCCGACGCGAGCACCATGGCGGGATCGAGGCCGACGGCGTCGAGCAGATCGGCGGCAACTGTCCCCGGAAAGTTACTGGTCACCAAGGCCCGGGCCACAGACCGGGCCAGAGCCGGGCTGGCGCGCAGCGCGGATTCGATGGACGGCTCGAAGCGGCCGACGACGTGCCGTTCGGCAAGCGGTCTCACCAGGTCCATCTGAACATCGGCGTCGAGCACCCACACGCCGTCCGCGCGCAGGCGGGTGAACGGGTACGCGGCGTTTTGCGCCCTGCCCGTCTTCGACGGGTGCCCAAATTCTGCGAGCAGATCCGCGAGCTCGGCTTCGGCCACCGGCCAGGGCAACTCGCTCGAGCCGGTAGCTTGAAGGCGGCCCAACGCGAGCAGCACCAGCAACGGCTTGTGCGGGGACCGGTGTCCCCCCTGCTGATGCTGGCGCAGCGACGCCAGCCGCGCGAGCACCTGCTCGGCCCCATCGTCATCCCGGACTCGCATCCGCCAAGCGTCCCACCATTGGTGGCTCAGAAGGGCGTGTGGTCGATCCAGTGCGTCAAGAGCGCCTGGTCTCCGTGGATCTTGATGGCCGGGTCGGCCGGCGGCAGGCGGCCGGTCAGCACGAGCAGCAGGCGGGCCGCCGGGCCGCGTACAGCAACATCGGCCTTGGCGTGACCGGGCTCGACAGTGACGCCGAAGGGCGTGCGCCGGACCAGCCATTCCCCGGTGTCGTGCAGTCCCTCGTCGGTGGCATGGAAATGCAGGGTCTGACCGTCCCCGCGTGCTCGCTGCGACCGTGCCCGCGCCACCTCGCTGCCGCCCGGCGCGCCCGCCGCTAGAAGGCCGAGCCATTCGTCGATGCCGTCCGCGGCGAAGTCGGCCGCGAGGTCCGTATCCTGGCCGGTGGCCAGCTGCGCGTCAGCGAGGTGTACGGCGACCTCGTGTGCCCGGCGGCGCGCCCAAAACCCGGCTGGCCGCATGCCGAGGAACGTCCACACGAGATCGCCGTCGGCGGCCTTCACCGCCGCGGCGACCCGCGCCGCTGCGTCGTTCAGCCAGTCCGCGTGGCGCGCGGGATCGGTGGGGAGCTTCCCATCCGGCACGTGGTGAAACGGGATAGCCTCTGCTGCCCGGGTGGCCACGATTTCGGCCGCCCACCGGTGACCCCGGCCGACGTGGGTGGCGAGCTGCCTGAACGTCCAATCCGGGCAGGTCGGCACCGGATGTGCCAGGTCGCTGCCGACGATCTCGGCGAGCTTGGCCGTACGCGCACGCAACTCGCCGTAGAAACGGTCATCACTGACCTGGTGCATGGCGTCCCCTCCACAACATAGAGCCGCAGCGCGGCACGGTCGCCAGGAACGCACCTTATAAGACCCGCTGGGGCGCCATCCACACCTAACCGCGGACTAAACGGCGGCGACGCCATCCATGCGCGCTCGCTCAGGAGGCTTTGCGGGAGTCCGCACGAACGCCAAGCCCGCGGCGAGGAACGCAGGCGGCACCGCGATGATCGCGTACCGATAGAGGTCCTCGGCCAGCGCGGCAGGGAGCACGATGCTGAGCGCCGCCGCGGCAAAGGGCAGCGCGCAAGGACCACCGAAACGCCGCCGATTCCTGACCACACCGGCCAGCCCCACGATCAGCGCCGCGAGGAAGGCCACACCCGGTAGGTACACCGGTATCTGGTAGACGAACAGGAAGTACGCATACGGCTGAACCGTGTGCGTGTTGCCGGTGGTGTGCGCGTACGCGCGGAGATCCGCGGCGTAGTAGGACGGCAGCGCCGCCAGGTCGGGCTTGGCCGTGAACTGCAGCGCGTTGCCGCCCTGTGCGCGGTCGGTTCCCACGAGCGTCAACAGCACGTCCCTGGACACCACTCGCACGTAGTCGAGCGGCTGAGCCTTGATCGCGTCGATCGCGAAGCGCATGGCCAGCGCGTTGTTTGCGGAATTGATTCCTGGATGCGCGTTGTGCCGCCACCACGCGCCGACTGCCCACAGGTAATCCGCCGGCATCCGGGCGTCGCGAACCGCCGACAAAGACCAGGATCTCACCTGCGCGGGCGCATGTATCGGCTGTTTATCCGGGCATAGCGGGACCAGGTCGGGCGACGGCTTGATCAGCGCACAGTTGGCGAAGCTGGTCGTGCGCGCCCAAAGAAAGAAGCCGTCGCTGTTTGTGATGTTGAATTTTCCGTAGTCGGAATAAAAAAGGGACACGTAGGCGAGCACGGGGAAGGTGGAGGCGGCCGTGGCCGCCGCGCACACCCGCCAGCCGACTCGCCTGATCAGCAGGTAGGCAAGCACCGGCACGATGAGGGCGAGACCGTTCCCCCGCAGCAGCGACGCATAGGCGATGAGCAACCCCGCGAGCACACCTTGCCACATCCGCGGTGCGCGCTTGGTCAGCAGGATCGCGACGGCGGCGATGACGACGAAGCCGTAGAGCGCATCAGGCAGGATGTATGACTCGAGCGCAATCTGCCGCGGGTCGAACAGCGTCGGAGCGGCCGCCAGGGCCGCCGCCCACCTCGGCAGCCCCCAGTAGCTCAGCATGCCGTAGACGATGGCGGCGGCGCCGATTCCAAGCACGTGCTGCAGCGCCGTGATCAGCGGCAGGCTGTGCGCGGGCTCAAGCAGTCGCAGCAGCACGGGGTACCCACCGGGCCGCAACTGCCCAAGACCACCGTGGACTGCCTCTGCCATGTAGCCGAACGAATCCGGGATCAGCAGAGCAGGCCGGAACGCCAGCGCCGCCAACGCCCGTGGAGGCACGGACACCGCCACGAGCACCACGAATAGCCAGTGGTCCCGCCAAAGACGCCGTCCAGCGCGTCGGGCTTTGGCGGCACGCTCGCGAAACTGCCCCTGATTGTGTTCCGCAGCGGGCGGTGTTCTTGGCCGTGGAGCGAGCGGCACCCCGTTCGACTGTCCCGCTGCTATCTGCCGCTTCCCCGTG
>Ga0137365_10000551_pt1 | contig 25751 bp, 26 predicted proteins | sample SagtaG_9_FD_104799 | JGI IMG/M metagenome (GOLD analysis project Ga0137365, IMG submission 104799) | Vadose zone soil microbial communities from Sagehorn Ranch, Mendocino, California, USA - Sage1_L_40_16 metaG | ecosystem: Environmental > Terrestrial > Soil > Vadose zone | place: USA...
AAGAGATGAGGTCGAGCAGAACCACGACCAGGCCGGCGAGGCCAAGCCCCGGCGCTCCGAGCAGGCGGGAGAGGCCGCCAGTGACGGCGCCGGTGGCCAGCGCGGTGAGCGCGATGAGCCCGGCCATGGCGGCTGCGGAGGTGGTGTCGTAACCCCCGACTATCCAGGCCGCGGAGCCGACACCGGCGAGCCCGGCCACGACCGCCCAACCCGAAGCGACACCAATCCACGACCAAAGTCGTGCAGCGCGCGCTCGGACGAAAAGCAGCACCTGGCTGACGAAGGTCGAGATGATCGTCGCGAGGACCAGGAAGAAGAGGACCAGGCCGTGCGGGTCGCCGCCCGCGAATCGATGCGTGACCTCAACCGTCAGCTGCCCGCCCTGGGCGGCGAAGCCGGCCGTGAAGATCGCGGTGGTCAATCCGCTGATCGCGTCGCCGGCGGCCCCGGCGACGATCAATCGAGGCGCCCCTGCGCCCACGACGAGTGCGGCGTCGACGTCACGCGAATCGAGCCCACGTCTCGCCTGGTCTTCCGAGTCGTAGATCGTGAAGGCGAAGGTGCCTGGCGCCTTGGTGTTGAACGTGTCGGTGATCTGCTGCGCGGCGGGCCCGGTCACCCCGACCGGGATCTCATGCGGGCGCGGATCGCGAATCGCGGTCCCGATCAGCCCGAGCAAGGTGACGAGGACCACCAGGCCGCCGGCAATCGGCGCCAGGACCGATTCGAATGCGTTGCTTCGGGTCTCCATCCAGCTACCTCCCCGATCCAGTCCAGAAATTCATCGCGCGTTGAATTCTACGGCTGATGAATTCCGCTGTCAATCCGGAATCAGGCGTCGATGTGTGCGGTTATCGCTTCCAATGAGCGAACCATCCAGGCCGATCCGCATCCCCCCGAGGGGGACACGGGGAGGGCGAGGGCAGAGCGGCCTGATGTTGAAGCTGGCGCAGCCATTCTTTCGACGCCAGATAAACCGTTACAGCAAACTGACCACCGAGGAGCCGGGGAGGTTCATGGGTTTCCCGGTCCTGCTGCTGACCACGGTCGGAGCGCGTTCGGGCAAGGAGCACACCCACGTTCTCGGCGGCTTTCCCGACGGCCACAACGCCTGGCTCGTCATCGCCTCGAAAGGCGGTGCCGCGACTCATCCCGGCTGGTTTCACAACCTGGCCAAGCACCCGGACCGGGTCTGGGCCCAGGTCGGCAACCGAAAGTTCAAGGCACATGTGGAGTCGTTGCAGGGTGCCGATCGTGAAGCGGCGTACGCGCGAGTCGTTAAGGTGGCGCCGAACTACGGCGGCTACCTGAAGAAGACGGACCGCGAGATCCCGGTGCTTCGCATCACTCCGGAGAGCTGAAGACCAGGTCGATCTCCTGGAGTCGCTCCGGGTCGGCGATGAGGTCGATGGCCACGATCTTGCCGTTCTGGAGGATGAAGTCGAACACGATTCGCGGGCGGCCGCTCTGCGACCACACGAGCCCTGGCGCCCCGTCGACCAGCGCCGGCCTCGCGACCCTGGCCCGGCCGGCAAACGTTGCCGCCACGGCCGATGCGCCCCGAATCTCGTCTTCAGCTCCGATCGTCACCGCCTCCGCGTCTGCGCGCAGAACGACATCGGGATCGAGCACCGCCAAAAGCGCATCGAAGTTGCCGCCACGCGAAGCGGCGAGGAACGCGGCAACCACTTCTTGACGTTGAGCGAGGTCGGTGTCACGAATGGTGCTGGCGCCGCGTACTCGGCGGCGCCCGCGGCTCGCCAGCTGCCTGGCGGCGCCCGGCGTCCGACCCACTATGGGTGCGATGTCATCGAACGGGATGGCGAACATGTCGTGCAGCACGAACGCAACGCGCTCGGCGGGCTCGAGAGTTTCGAGCACGACCAGGAGGGCGAGGCCGACCGAGTCGGCGAGCAGCGCTTCCTGCTCGGGGTTCATCGCGGGCTCGGTCAGGTGGGCGCCGAGAGGCTCCTCGCCGCGGGTCTTGCGCGACCGCAGCATGTCGAGGCAGATCCGTGCCACGACTGTGGTCAGCCACCCGGCGATGTTGTCCACGCTCGAGGCGTCGGTGCGGCTGAGCCGAAGCCACGCCTCCTGCACCGCGTCGTCGGCCTCGCTCACCGAGCCGAGCATCCGGTACGCCACCGCGCGCAGCCGCGCGCGCTGCCCCTCAAACCGCTCGGCCAGCCACTCGTGGTCTGTCACCTGTCTATTGAGGGTGACGAACCAGGCCGGCCTGATGTGACGGGCCGCGTCGCATCGGTCACCACTCCAATCATGCCGCGCCGAGCCTGGTGTGACAGGACCGTCTCGACAATGGCTAGGTCAACGCCTTCTCGAACCAGTGGTGCGCGTACGGCTCGTCGTTGAAAGCTGGAACCTCGCGATAGCCGCTCGCGCGGTAGAGCGCGATCGCTTCGTTCAGCGTTCCGTTGGTCTCGAGATGAACAACCCCCACACCCCTCTCTCGCGCATACCTCTCCAGCTCCACCAGAATCCGACGCCCGAGCCCAAGGCCGCGCACCTCCCGCGCCACCCACATCCGCTTCAGCTCGGCGGGGGCGCCGTCGTGAAACTTCAGGGCGCCGCAGCCGACGGGACTTCCTCGCAGGCGCGCGATGAACAGGGCCCCCACGGGAGGCGTCAGCTCATCCACATCCGCGGAGATGCTCCGCGAAGGATCGAATCCGCTCTCGAAGCGGGTGTTGAGCTCGGCGATGTACTGGTCGATGCACCAGCGAGCATCGGCCGTGGCAGGGTCTTCGAGGGCAATTTCGATCATCGATGCGCGAAGCAGTCGCTCCACCTCCGTCATCGCGGCAATCAGCTGCTCGCGCTGCTTATCGCTCAATGGGTCAAGGAAGGTCCACGCGACCGCATCCGCGCGCCGGTCGAGCTCGGCCCGCTCGGCGCGCCCGTCTCTTGTCAGCTGTGCGTATCGAACCCGACCATCGCCGGCGCTCGACTTCACTCTGATCAACCGAGCGCGCTCCAGGGAGCGGAGGACGCGGCTCAGGTAGCCGGAGTCAAGGCCGAGCCGGCTCCGAAGCTCACGGACCTCGGCGCCACGCGAGCCGATCTCCCAGAGGACCCGCGACTCGCCCATGGGGCGTTCTCGTCCGAGGAAGCCGTCGGTCAGGGCTCCAATGCGCTCGGCAACCGTCCGGTTGAATCCCCGGACCTGCTCGATCCCCGCCAGGTCCATTCTCTGACTTTAGTCAGAGAAATGGGTCCGGTCAAGCCCGGCTAGCCGAACCTCCTGACGAACATGAACATGGCCGGGACCCATGGCTCGCAGGGCTCCCGCCGGCGCCTCACGCGGCGGCGGATGAAGCCCCACACCGCCAGCTCTCCTGCGCGGGTCGGGTTTGAGCTGTCCTCCATGCGAAGCTCACGTGAGAGTCCTTCGCTTCCGTCGATCGGCGCGAAGATCGAATACATGCTGCGGCGTTCCAGGCTGCGCAGGTCACGCTCTTCGAGTCGGCCCATGTGTCTGACGCAATTTAGCCGCACGTCGATACGGTTGTGCCATGCAAGTGATGAAATCGCCGGGCGGGTATCGCTTTCTTCCGATCGAGGGACCTTTCTCGGGCGCGCCTTTCTCCGCCGGGGTCGCGGCCGAGCCGGGCCACAAGATCGTGCGGGTGCTCGCCCCGCGCGAGACTCCGCTGGCCGACGGGTTTCGCCTCGTCGAGCAGACCCTCGACGCTGCCGGCCGTCCGCTGGCTGCGCTCTGCGCGACGGAGCTGCGGGTCCCTGCGCCTATGACCCGCCAGGGTTTCACCGATTTCAATCGCGGTTACATCGACCAGCTCGAGCGCTGGGGCTTGCCGCTCGACGGGCACTCGCCGGTCGCCCGCACCAACGTCGCGCCTGAGCTCGACCCGCCGTCGCAGGCATGCATGCACGCCTTCTGCTACACGGTGCAGGGCGACCACCACCGACCTACCTTTGTGATCTCGGGCTCACCCGAGGCGCCTGGAACTGAGGGCGGCCTGGCCGGCTTCTGGGCGGACATGTTGAAGACGATGGACGAGCGGATCGCCGCGCTCGGGCTGACGTGGGCGGACGCGACAGAGACGCAGTTCTATGGTCCTCGCGCCGCATTCGAGCTCTTCGGCAAGCAGGAGCTCGCGCGGTTTGAGGACATGACCCGGCCCGGCCTCCGATGGGTCTTCTCGCTCCCGCCGATCGATGACCTGAACCTGGAGGTCGATGTCCGAGGCATCGCGAGCGAGTCGTGGCTGTGAACGCCGCCACGCGATCGCTCGAGCTCGCCGTGCTTGGGCCCGGCGGTGTTGGTGGCCTGCTGGCCGGACTGCTGGCGCGAGGCGGCGATTCGGTCACGGTACTGGCGAGCGAGGCAACGTCGGAGGCGGTAGCCGATCACGGCCTGCACATCGAGAGTGAGAGGTTCGGCAACTTCACCACTGCCGTGCAAGCCGCAACCGAGCTGGGTCATCTCGTCGACGCGTGCCTTGTCACAGTGAAGGCGACCCAGCTGCGCGAGTCGCTGCGGCGATTGCCCGCGGAGGCGCTCGGACGCGGACTGGTGATCCCGTTTCTCAACGGCATCGACCATCTCGAGCTCTTGCGCGAGGTCTACCCACCCGACAGCGTGGTGGCCGCCACGATCCGGATCGAGACCACCAAGCTGGGGCCGGGGTCGATCCGTCACACCAGCCCATTCGCGCTGGTCGAGATCGCACATCGGCCGGAAAACCGGGAGGAGGTCGAGCTGATCGCGGCGCACATGTCGGCCACCGGTCTTGACGTGCGAATCCGGGACGACGAGCCGGCCATGCTCTGGGACAAGTTCGCCATGCTGGCGCCGCTCGCCCTGCTGACGACCCACGAGCGCGGGAACGTCGGAGCGGTGCGGACCAGGCGGCGCGCTGACGCCACGGCGTTGTACGGCGAGTACGCCGAGGTCGCCCGCGCGGAGGGTGTGCCGGTCGACCCCGAGATCATGGTGCGGCTTCTCGACTCGATGCCGGAATCGATGGAGACCTCGATGCAGCGCGACCAGGCCGCCGGCCGGCCGCTCGAGCTCGACGCCCTTGGTGGCGGGTTGCTCAGGCGCGCGGCCAGGGCGGGCATCGCCACACCCTTGACCAGCCGGCTGGTAGCCGAACTTGAAGCACGGACGGCAATCCCGCACCCCTAGCGAGTGACGCGGTGGTGGGCTACGAGGAGTGGACAGCCGCGTCGGCGGTCGCACCAGCCCTGGCCTGAACGTCCCGTACCCGCTCGCCGGACCACCTCCATGCCAGCCAGACGATCGCTGCGGTCGCCCCGACCTCGATCAAGCTGAAGAACAGGTAGTAGGGTGCGGGCTTGGCGGCAAACACAGAAAGCAGCTGAACGCCGGTCATGGTGACGCCGGCGCCGATGTTCGCCCAGCGGTTCGCCGGGTGTCCGAGGACGCGGGACAGCAGGACCATCGAGATCGGAATTTCCACCAACGCCGCGGCCGCCAGCAAGAAGCCCTGCGTCACCTCGATGCCGCCGACATGTCCGTTCATAAACCCCTTCAGTAGGTTCGCGTCCATGAGGGTCACAACGTCGCAGTAGAGGTAGTTGAGCGTCGCGAAGATCCAGAGGGTTGAAAGTTTGGATCTCATGTCACTCATGCCAGTGCTCCTTCGACTGAAGTTGCTTGCCGGGTGGGCGAGTCATTGACTCCCGCGATCAGCAGCCACACCAGGAATGTCAGCTCGGCGAGTCCGCCGGCAATCCCGAAGTAGACCGCCAGGCTGGATTCGAAGCCGGGCGACAGATAGGTGGCGACCACACCTGCCACGTACCCACCTGAGCCGATCATGAGGATCCGCCCAAGAACCCTCGGGAAGAGGCCGGATCGGTAGACGAGGTAACCCAGCGGCAGCAGGAAGAGGCCGAAGAAGATCTGCGCGATCAGGTAGCCCTGGGCGTGTATGTCGAGCAGCAGCGCGACCAGTCCGGCGACGGTGTCCGAGCTCAAGCCCGTTGTGTAGGTGCGATCGGTCGCGACCAGCAGCGCGCCGAGGTGGTTCAGCATGTTGAGCGCCTGGATGGCGACGCTGACCGCGTTGAGGGCCAGCATCGAGACCGCGATTCTCGGGCCGGCCGGCTTGAGGATCGCGTACAGCAGAAGGCCCACCGCCAGGAAGCAGGCGAAATCGACCAGGTCGGCGACGAAGCCAAGTCGAAACAGCGATGCGTGCTCGGCGACGTTGGCGGCTGTCGCCGCAGCGTCACCGCGCACCCGGACGCTGAGTCGGACGTATTCGCTGAAACCGCCCCCCACCGCGACGATCAGATAAAGGATGCCCGCCAACCTGGCGAGCGTCTTCGACGAGCTCATGGCCCTCACCTCATGTGAATTGCTTACACTGTAAGCTTACTGCGTAAGCTAAGGCATACGATGTAAGTTTGTCAAGTGGTGAACGAGCCAATGTCAGCCGGCAGGCGGGCCCCCCTCAACAGGGATCGCGTCCTGCGAGCCGCGCTCGGCCTTGCCGATCAGGGTGGGCTTGAAGCGCTCACGATGCGAAAGCTGGGGGAGGCACTCGGCGTGGAGGCGATGTCGCTGTACAACCACGTGGCCAACAAGGAGGAGGTCCTTGACGGGCTGGTGGACATCGTGTTCGGCGAGATCGAGCTGCCATGTGACGGAGGTGACTGGAAGGCGGCGATGCGGCGGCGCGCCATCTCAGCGCGCGAGGTGCTCGGTAAGCATCCCTGGGCCATCGGGCTGATGGAGTCGCGGACGCACCCCGGACCGGCGAACCTCAGCCATCACGAATCGGTGCTTCGATGCCTGCGAGAGTCCGGCTTCTCGCTCGAGGTGGCGGGCCACGCTTACTCGATCCTGGACAGCTACATCTACGGCTTTGCGCTCGAGCAGGCAAGCCTCCCGTTCGACACCGGTGAACAGGCTGCGGAAGTGGCCGAGACCATACTCGGCCAGAATCCCGCCAACGAATATCCCTACCTGGCCGAGATCGCCTACGAGCGCGTCATGAAGCCCGGCTACAGCTATGCCGCGGAGTTTGAGGTCGGGCTCGATTTGATCCTCGATGGGCTCGAGCGGATGCGCGGAGAAGCCGCTAGTCAGTCGAGCTGACTTCCCCGGCCTCAATCGGCTCTTTGATTCCCTTTAGATTCAGCTGCCTGAGGCCTGACGACCTGAGGTTGCCGGCTTCTAGCGCCTGGCGCGAGACCAGGATGTGATCTTCATCGGCTGCCGCGCACAACCGCGCCGCGATGTGCACCGCGGCGCCCCGTATCGAGTCGCCGGCGTCCTGAACCTCACCGAAATGGATCCCGATCCGGATCGCGGGCGCGAATCCGTGCGCGCGCCGATGCGAGGCGAGCCTGCGCTGAATGCTGATCGCGCATGCGACCGATCCAGATGCGGAATCGAAGACGACGAAGAAACCGTCACCCGCGTGATCCACCTCGCGGCCGCGATGCTCTTTGAAGCTTCGCCTCAGCTCCCCATCCACCCACGCGCTCAGGTCACGCCACGCCTCGTCCCCAATCGCCTCGACCAGGCTGGTCGACCGCGCCAGGTCCGTGAACATCAACGCGAGCTGCACGGCGCTCGAGGCAGGCTGCGCAAGCAGCTTCTTGCGCAGTTCGTCGCGCGAGCGAATCTCCAGCTTGTCGTAGACGTGCCGCAGGTGGTACTCGACCGTCTTTGGACTCAAGAACAATCTCGCGGCGACCTCGCGGGTCGTCTGGCCTTCTGCCAGCAGCAGACCGACCTGCAGCTCTTGCGGGGTCAGCTGCTGCCGGTACCGGTCGTCGCGTACGCGCGCGGTTTCTCCGCTGGCCTGCAGCTCGCTCAACGCACGCTCGCTCCACGGAGCAGCGCCCAATCGATCGAATGCTTTCAAGGCCTCGCGCAGGTGCCGGCGTGCTTCAACTCGTTTTCGGGTGCGGCGGAGTCGCTCGCCGTAGTAGAGATGTGTCCGCGCCCGCTCGAACAGGTCGGGTGTGTCCTGGTGATGGCGGAGCGCGCTCTCGTATTCGGCGCCAAACGTGGCGTCGTCCGCCAGCAGCGCGCGCGCCCTGGCCGCGCGAGCCATCGCAAAGGGTTGCTGCTTTGCATGTGCTGCTGCTTCGTAGTCGACGGCGATGCGTCGCGCATCTTCATGACGGCCCAGCCGGACCAACGAGTCCACGATGTCCGGAGCGGGAGAGATGTCCGGGTCCATGAACGAGATGGACGCGAGGAATTCCTGGCATTCCTCGAGGTGCTTCAAGGCTGTTCCGGGGCGGCCGAGACCCAGCTCCAGCTGTCCCAGCGCGATGATCGACCAGGCTTTGAAGAGCCCCATCTGGTACTGCTCCGAGAGCGCGAGCGCCTCGGCCGCCCGCGCCTGACACTCTTGCTCCCGGCCTTCCAGCGCGTCCAGCCACGCAAGGCCTGCAAGCGGTCCGGGCACCATCACGAGCTGCGTAGTCTCGCGCGCGACCCGGGCGCTCTCTTCGTAATGCGCCCGGGCGACCTGCCACTGGTCGGTAGCCGCCGCGTCGCGGCCCAGCATGAACAGGACGGTCGGGAGCGCCGCGGTCGGCGCGTGGGTGCGTGCCTGCTCGAGCGCCCTGGCGAAGAGGTCACGGCCCGCCCCAGCCTCCCGAAGAAACAGCCCCACGATGCCTGCGCAGGACGCGACAAGGGGATCTGCGCTCTCGCGCGGAATGGCATCAAAGAGCGGAACGCATTCGTGAAGGTGCCGTGGTCCGTCAGAGCCCTGTCCCGCGACAATGGCGATCGCTCCGTACGCGACCTTGGCGAAAACCGCGGTCTCAGGCGGGTCGCCGGATCTGAGCAGGTCGAGCCCCATACGCGCGACCACAAGCATCTCGACGGCAATCCCGGCGCCGAACGTTGCTATCGCGGCGTCAGCCAGGATCCGGATCGCCTTGAGCCGATCAATCGGCTGGATCGCCTCGGCCGCCTCGACCATCATGCGGCAGCCCTCGACCACCGAGCCTCGCCGCAACGCCATGTGTCCGCGCAGGTTTTCGATCTCGGCTCGGAGCTCTACCGTTTCCGCGAGGGGTCGGGCTGACTCGAGCAATTCCGCAGCGAGCTGCGCGAGTCCGCCGAGCCACGCATTCTCGGCCGCGCTGAAGAGCCTGGCCGCGCGTAGGTCGGTTTGCTCTGTGAGACGCGCCGACTCCGACCACGCGCTCGCCGCGGCTGCGTAGCCCGAGCTTTCCCGGGCGCGCTGAGCGGCTTCCTCGAGGGCCGAGGCCGCCCCGGGATCCCAGCCACTCGCGGCGGCCGCGAGATGCCACGCTCGGCGGTCGGCTTGACCTGGCTCGGCCATCACGACCGCGAGAGCTCTGTGCGCCGCACGCCGGTCCGCGGCAGAGGCCGCGTGATAGGTCGCCGCCCGCGCCAGCGGATGGACGAACTCGAAGGTGTCAGCTCGCAACGTCACGAGCCCTTGCGTGGCCTCGGCCTCGTCGACTGCGGCCGGCTGAAGGCCGAGCTCGGCTGCGGCGCGATGAACGAGCCCGAGCTGGACTCCACCGGCTGCCGCCATCAGGAGCAGCACGCGCCGCGCATCGCCAGAAAGGTTCTCCGCGCGTCGCAGGTACGACCGCTCGACGCTCGTCGCCACCGGCATGCTGTCGTGCGACGGCCAGCTGAGACGGGCTGTCTCGCGGCTCAGCTCGAGAAGCGCGAGCGGGTTTCCGCCCGTAGCCGCCACGAGGTGATGGACCTGCTCGTCGGAGTCCATGCGGAGCAGCTTCCTCGCCGAGCCGTCGTCGAGGCCGCCCAGGTCGAGCGCCTGAAGAGCAGCCGCAACCAATGGCGAGTCCTCGCCCTCACGGATGGCGATCAGAACCGCGATCGGGTCCGCGACCAGTCTGCGCAGCGCAAACCCGATCGCCTCCGCCGAAGCTCGGTCGATCCACTGCGCGTCATCGACGGTGATCAGAAGCGGAGCCTCTTCGGCGTAGGCGGAGATGAGGCCCAGCGTTGCGGCGCCGATGATCAGCCGGTCGGATTCATTGCGTTCGCCAAGTCCGAGGGAGGAGCGCAGCGCGCCCGCGTGGACGGGTGGAAGCCGATCGAGCAGCCCGAGGGCCGGCGCGAGCAGCTCGTGCAATCCGGCAAAGGGGACATCGGCCTCGAACTCGACGCCCCGCGCCGAGAGCACCCGCATCGATTGCGCGTCGGCCAGCGCCTGCTCCAGAATCGCGCTCTTGCCGATGCCGGCCTCGCCCCGGATGAGAAGCCGGGCGGTCTTGCCCAGCCGCGCGGCCGCGAGAGCCTCGCGCAGAGCTGCCAGCTCAGTATCCCGGCCGACCAGCAGCCGCCGCGGCGTGGCACTCGAAGAACTAGGTGGGGTCCCTGATGCGATGCCCAGTGTCGCGCTCCTACGGTCAGGCCATCTCAATCCGGAGGTTGTTCAGATGGCTGTTCAGACAGTAGCGATTGACGAGGGCAAGCTCAATGCGTTCCTCGGACAGGTGATAGGCGAGCTCGGAGCGACAGTGAACGCCGGTCTCATCGTCATCGGAGACAAGCTCGGCCTGTACAAGGCGATGGCGGGTTCCGGCCCGATGACATCGGTCGATCTCGCCGAGAAGACAGGCCTCGCCGAGCGGTACGTCCGCGAGTGGCTCAACGCGCAGGCGGCCGGCGGGTACGTCTCCTATGACGCCGGCACGGGGCGCTACCAACTGGAGCCGGAGCAGGCGCTGGCGCTTGCCAACGAAGACAGCCCGGCGTTCGTGGGCGGCGCCTTCGAGCTTGCGACCGCAAGCCTCAGGTCGATACCGCAGATCGAGTCGGCCTTTCGGACGGGCGCCGGATTCGGCTGGCACGAGCACGACGCGGGTGTTGCCACCGGATGCGAGCGCTTCTTCCGCCCCGGCTACAACGCAAACCTGGTCTCGAGCTGGCTGCCCGCCCTGGACGGGGTCGAGGACAAGCTGCGCGTCGGGGCCCAGGTCGCGGACGTCGGCTGTGGTCTCGGCGCGTCGACGCGACTGATGGCCGCGTCCTACCCGCGGTCGCACTTCGCCGGTTTCGACTACCACAAGGAATCGATCGACCTCGCCAACCAGAAGGCAGACGCAGCCGGGCTCCAGGACAGGATCAAGTTCGAAGTCGCCCCGGCATCGTCGTTCCCGGGAACCGGCTACGACCTGGTCGCGATGTTCGACTGCCTGCACGACATGGGAGACCCGGTCGGTGCGGCCCGTCACGTCAGGCAAGCGCTCGCCCCTGATGGAACGTGGATGATCGTCGAGCCGATCGCCGGCGACCGCGTGGAGCAGAACCTGAATCCTGTCGGGCGCGCCTACTACGCCTTCTCGAACTTCCTCTGCACACCGAGCTCTCTGTCCCAGGACGTCGGGCTTGCGCTTGGCGCGCAGGCCGGAGAGGCGCGCATCCGAGACGTCGCCCAGGCCGGAGGATTCACACGATTCCGCCGCGTTGCCGAGAGCCCGTTCAACGCCGTTTACGAAGCGCGTCCGTAAGTCAGTAGTCCCTGGAGGCGAGCGCCGCGCCGCTCGCCTCATCTCCAGCCCGATCGGCAGAGAATTGCACCCGAGGAGAAACGGCGATGAGAGCCCGGCAGCCTGACAGTCACGGCTACACAACGCGCTCCGGCGTGAGGCTGCACTGGGAGATTTTCGGCGAGGGCGAGCCAACCGTTTTCCTGCTGCCGACCTGGTCCATCGTCCATTCCCGCCACTGGAAATACCAGGTGCCTTATCTGGCACGACACTGCCGGGTCCTGGTGATGGACGGCCGCGGCAACGGCCTTTCCGACAGGCCCGACAGTCCCGACGCATACGCCGACGAAGAATTCGTCGCCGACGCCCTCGCGGTGATGGACGACACCGCAACCGCGACTGCATCCCTGGTCGGGTTTTCGGCCGGAGGTCGCTGGGCATTGATGCTGGCGGCCGAGCATCCGGAACGGGTGAGGTCGGTCGCCTTCATCGCGCCTGGCGTCCACCTTCCGCCCTGGCGCCAGGTCGTCGACGCGATCAACCAGCTGTTCGAGGAGAAGTTCGACGAGTACGACGGCTGGCAGAAGTTCAACGCCAACTACTGGCTTCAGGACTATCGCGGGTTCCTCGAGCACTTCTTCAGCCACTGCCTGCCCGAGCCGCACTCGACGAAACAGATAGAAGACACGATCGGTTGGGGCCTCGAAACCACACCTGAGGTGCTGGTGGCGACTGAGCGGGCGCGATCACTGGACGAAGAACGCACCCTCGAGCTCACGTCGCGGGTCACATGCCCCGTGGTCGTGATCCAGGGCGACGACGACGAGATAGTCCCTCACGCCAACGGCGCCGCCCTGGCCGAGTTGACAGGCGGCCGCGTGATGACGATGGAGGAGTCGGGCCATTTCCCGCACACGCGAGATCCGGTGGCAGTCAATGTCGCGCTGAAAGACTTTCTCCTTCCCGCGGCGCCGGCCCCAGCCCGACGGCGAGCCTTGAGAAGACCTCGTCGCGCTCTCATCGTTTCCTCGCCCATCGGCCTTGGCCATGCCCGCCGGGACGTGGCCGTCGCCCAGGCGTTGCGCAGGGTTGTTCCCCGGCTGGAGATCGAGTGGCTCGCCCAGGACCCGGTGACTCGGCTCCTGGCGGAGTGTGGCGAAACGATTCATCCGGCGAGCAAGCACCTGGCCAGCGAATCGACGCACATCGAGCGCGAGTCGGGGCCACACCGACTACACGTCTTCGAGGCGTGGCGCCGGATGGACGAGATCCTCCTCGCCAACTTCATGGTCTTCCTCGACGCGGTGCGAGAGCGCGACTACGACCTGTGGATCGGCGACGAGGCGTGGGAGATGGACTACTACCTGCACGAGAATCCGGAGCTCAAGACCGCCGGTTACGTCTGGCTCACTGACATCGTCGCCTGGCTGCCCATGCCGGAGCGCGGCGAGCGCGACGCGTTTCTTACCGCCGATTACAACGCCGAGATGATCGAGCAGATCGAACGCTTTCCAAGGGTGCGGGATCGGGCGATCTTCATCGGCCGGCCGCAGGATGTCGTCTCCGGCGACTTCGGACCAGGACTCCCGAACATTCGCGAGTGGACCGAGCAGCACTACCAGTTCTCAGGCGGTTACATCCTTGGTGTTGACCGCACACAGGACCTCGACCGCGAGGCGCTCCGTCAGGAGTTCGGATACGGGCGGCAAGACGTCGTCGCCATCGCATCTGTCGGCGGGTCCGGCGTCGGCGTCGAGCTGCTCGCCCGTCTGATGGAGGCTTTTCCGGCGGCTCGCGATGCGATGCCCGGATTCCGAATGATCGCCGTGGCCGGTCCGCGGGTCGACCCTAAGGTCTTGCCGCGCGTCGCAGGCGTGGAGGTCGAAGGATTCGTCCCCGACCTGAACCGCCGCCTCGCCGCATGCGACGTCGCACTCACACAGGGCGGGCTCAGCACCACGATGGAGCTGACCGCGGCGCGCCGCCCGTTTCTGTACTTCCCGCTGCGCGATCACTGCGAGCAGAGCTTCCACGTTCGCCATCGGCTGCAGCAGTACCGCGCCGGACGATGCATGGATTTCGACGAGGCCACGCCTGAAAACGTGGCGCGCGAGATCAGGTCGCTGGTTTCGAAGCCGGTCGACTACGAAGAGGTTGAGTCCGGCACCGCCGAGCGCGCGGCAAACCTGATCGCGGAGCTCCTCTGAGCTCAGACCGTCCCAGACTTGCTCTGAATCTCCACCCATCTCGAGCGCCATTCCGGTGGGTCGAACGGCTCGCCATAAACCTCGATGGTCCGCGCGATCTTGCCTCCGCGAAGTTCAACCAGGTCCATCACCTGCCAGGTCTTGCCGTCGGGATACCTGGCAGAGCCAAAGATCGTGTAGACGTCACCCGACCCCTCGACCCGCAGGATATTGAAGCTGGGTCCGACGATCCACCTGTCCGCGCTCCCGATCACTTTGGGGTCAAGGTCCAGCGGGAGGCCGCCTGGGTAGTTCTCATGCACGGCACGGATGTTGGCCCAGCCGCGGATTCGCTCGCCTGATTGGGGGTATTCGACCACCATGTCTGGCGCACATACCTCGGCCTGAAGGTCAAGGTCGCGCGCGACGAGCGCCTGGACGTACCGATCGACAACCTGGCGATTTGACTGCGGCGCCACTGGCGAACCTCCCTCAGCCTTGTTGACTCGGCTGATCGCGAATCTTAGCCGTGAATCGGCCCGCGGACTGGCGACGGAGCCGGCGACTGGATTTCTCGCTGCAGAAGCGCTTCCAGTCCGTCCAGAAGCAGATCCAGCGCGAACTCGAACTCGGCCTGGTCGTCGCAGCCTGGACCAACCACGGAGTCCGCCTCGTGGTAGACGACCTTCACTATCTCGACGATGTGTGGAAATTGCTTTCCCATCTCGCGGATCAGCATGTCCCGCACCTCGGGATCCAGGCTTCGCGAGTCGTCGAACAGCTCCTGCGTGAACCCGAGCAGGCGGCTGCCCATCGCATGCATCACGTGATGGGTCAGCTCGACCGAGAAACCGCCGGCGCGAAACAGCCCGATCATCGAGTCCATGTACGCGAGGACGAGTGGTGTCGCGTCCGTCCGCGACTCGAGGACTCGAGACGCCCACGGATGACGCAGCAGCGCCCGCCGCGCAGCTAGGATCCGGTGCCGGACGGCCGTCTTCCAGGCGGCTCCCCTGACCGGGGGGTCGATCTCGCCGATAACGACATCGACCATTCCGTCCAGGAGCTGCTCCTTATTGGCGACGTGCTTGTAGAGCGCCATTGGCACGACGTCCAGCTCTTCGGCGAGCCTGCGCATGCTCAGGGAGTCGATCCCGCTTTCGTCAGCCAGGGCGACGGCCGCCCGCAGCACGCGCTCTTTGCTTAGGGCCGCCCTTCGTGGAGGCGCGACGCGCTGGGTCACTTGACAAGTGTACGCCGTACACCTAGTCTTAATGCCTGGTGTACTGCGTACACCACGGCACAGAAAGGAATGGGGGAGAAAACATGAATCCAGGCAGAAAGAGTGCGGTGGTGACGGGGGTCTTCTTCGTCGTGGCCGCAGCCGCGGCGATCGTGGGGCTCGCCTTTTATCAAGGTCTCCTGAGGGACCCCAACTACGTGCTCTCCAGCTCCGCGAACGACACTCCTGTACTTCTCGGCGCGTTCTTCGAGGTTCTCGTGGTCGTCTCCGTGATCGGCACCGCCGTCACGCTGTTTCCGATCGTCAAGCGGTGGAACGAGGGCATGGCCATCGGCTACGTCGCCGGTCGGACCGTCGAAGGGGTCGTCATCGCCGTCGGCATCATCAGCCTGCTCACCGTCGTCACGCTGCGGCAGCAGTTCGCAGGCGAGGCGAGCGCCAGCGCCGGCTCGCTGGTCGCGCTCCAGCGCGCGCTTGTCGCGGTCCACGACTGGACGTTCCTGTTTGGCCCGAACCTTGCCCTCGGGGTCAACACGTCGTTGCTGGCGTATCTCATGTTCCGGTCCGGACTTGTCCCACGGCTGATCGCGATCATCGGTCTCGTCGGCGGTCCGCTGATCTTTGCTTCGGGGACTGCCGAGATGTTTGGACTGTACGGTCAGGTGTCTACGTTGGGCGCGATCTCGGCACTCCCGGTCTTCGCCTGGGAGATGAGCCTCGCCGTCTGGATGATCGTGAAGGGATTCAGGCCGTATCCCGCGACCTCAGGGCAGCTGAACATCGCTGCCTGAGGCAGTGTCCTGTGTCAGCGAAGGATCTCGACCAGCATCACCCACGCTCCGATGATCGACGTCACCATCATGGCCAGAATGGCGGGCACGACCCAGTAGAGCCCGCCCCCGGTCTGGGCGATCAGGCTGATGGCCCCGATGGCAAGGAATACGGGCCCCGAGTGGGCGCCGGCAACTCTCATCGCGAACGCGAGATCGGATATCGGCAACGCCTTCCGGTTGGTCCGCAGCTGGATCACTGCCAGGGCTGCTGAAACGGTGACCGCGATCGTGAGAATCTCGGCAGCCGCAACCGCGTTTGGCTGTCCGGGCATCAACAGCAGGGTCGAGACCGCCAGCGCCGCGGTCAACAGCACGAGGACTTCGATCGCGCGCGCGATCAGGCCAGGGTTCGACACGATCAGCTTGAGGTTGATCGATATCGCGACGAAGAGGAGTCCGGTGAGCGCGGCCGCGGCGCTCGCTGTTGCGGTGAAGGCGAGTCCCCACTCCGCGATCGAATATCCGTCCACCCGCGTCGAATCGTAATCAACTCATTCCGGACCGATGCGAATGAGACTCATGGTGCGCGTGAGTCTCCTAGGCGTGTGTCTCGGGAGCGTGGGTCTCTGGGGAATTGGCTAGCCGGCCATTCCCTCCGCGGTGCATTCCGCTGCTCGTTTGTGGAGCAGCTTGCGCTCGATCGTGTTCTCGGTCATCGTCGCGGCGCGTTCGAACTCGGCGCGGGCCTCATCGAATCGTCTGAGCTTGCGCAGCACGTCGCCGCGGACCGCCGGCAGGAGGTAGTACGTCTTGAGCGACGGCTCCAAAAGGAGTGCATCCACGAGCTCCAGCGCGGCTGCCGGGCCGAATGCCATCCCCACGGCGACCGCTCGATTGAGCTCGACAACGGGCGACGGCGCGAGCTCCGCGACCGCGTCGTAGAGCGCCACGATGCGCGGCCAATCGGTCTCGGCCGCGGTCGCCGCTCGAGCGTGGCATGCGGCGATGGCTGCCTGCAGCGCGTACGGACCCATGGCGCCGTCCAACCTCTCCGCGCGGTCGAGCGCGGTCAGGCCGCGTCGGATGAGGAGGCGATCCCATCGCGCTCGGTCCTGATCGAGCAGCAGGACCGGTTCTCCCGACGGTCCGACACGAGCACGCAGACGCGAGGCCTGGATCTCCATCAGCGCGACGAGGCCGTGGACCTCGGGCTCGGTCGGGGCGAGCTCGGCCAGGATTCGACCGAGTCGAAGCGCATCCTCGCACAGCGACGGCCGCACCCAGTCGTCTCCCGAGGTCGCCGAGTAGCCCTCATTGAAGATCAAGTAGATCACCTCGAGGACCGAGGCGAGGCGCGCCACGCGCTCGGGGCCGCGCGGCACCTCAAACCTCGCATGCGCTTCGGCGAGGGTCCGCTTCGCCCGCACGATGCGCTGGGCGATCGTCGAGACCGGTACGAGGAAGGCCCGCGCGATCTCCTCAGTCGTCAGGCCGCCGAGGACACGCAGCGTGAGAGCAACTCGTGATTCCTTCGAGAGGAGCGGATGACAGGCCATGAAGATGAGGCCGAGCAGGTCGTCTCCGACGTCCTCGTCGATGGCGGCGCTCGCATCGACCGACTCCCGAGACAGCTCGATGTCGCGTCCGAGCGCCTGGTGCTTGCGCTCGAGTGCCTGGCGGCGTCGAATGAGGTCGATCGCGCGATGCTTGGCGGTTCCCATCAGCCAGGCGCCGGGCTTCTCGGGTACGCCTGAGGTTGGCCACTGCTCCAGGGCAGCGACGAGGGCGTCCTGCGCGAGCTCTTCGGCGGTCCCGATGTCGCCGACGATGCGAGCCAGCCCGGCGATCAGCCGGGCTGACTCGATGCGCCAGATCGCTTCGATGGCGCGATTCGCCTCGCCGTTTGACGGCTCTATGGCGAAACCTCCTTCACATGGCCTCCATCTCGAAAATCTGACGGATCTCATACGTCCCGACGTCGAATGGTGCGCGCTTGAGCCATTCGATCGCCTCGTCCATCGAGCGCACCTGCCACAACCAGTAGCCGGCCACGAGCTCTTTGGTCTCCGCGAACGGTCCGTCGATCACGGTGCGCTTCTTGCCATCGAACTGAAGACGCTTGCCCTGCGAGCTCGGGTAGAGGCGGCCGTCCCCGATCACCACTCCAGCCTTGATGAGCTCTTCGTTGAACTTCTGGAACTCCGCCACCGCTTCCGGCGTCGGGGGCGTCGCCGCCCTGCTCTGATGGTCTTCCTTTGCCAGCACCAATACACGCATCGCTGAGTCCTCCTGTCCGGATTAGTCCTGAGGCGTCCTGAAGATCTGGTCCGGTCCGCGGATCACTTGTCTCCAGGCCTCGGTTATGCATCGAATGGCGGGGCACGGTTTCGACATGAAGCGAGCGATGGCCTTTTCCATCCGACGCTTCCTCTGAATCACGTCGCGGAGGCTTAACGTGGGATGGACGAGCCCCGCGCGTCAAAGGGCGGCCGCGGCCCCACCGACAAGGGAGAGAAATGATGAGGGTCACCAGGAATGTCATCGCCACCAATCCGGGACCGGTTGAGTGGTTCACCGGCGCGGTCTACATCGATGCTCTCGCTGCACCTTCAAACGGATCGCGTCTGAGGGCCAGCAGCGTTCACTTCACGCCGGGCGCGCGAACGGCGTGGCACAGGCACCCGAACGGACAGACCATCTATGTGACCGAGGGCGTTGGTTTAGCCCAACGCCGCGGGGCACCGGTCGAGGTCATCCGCGCCGGCGACCGTGTGTTCTTCGAGCCGGGTGAGGATCACTGGCACGGCGCTGCGCCAATACGCTTCATGACTCACATCGCGATGCTCGAGGTCGATGAAGAGGGCAACAGCGCGACATGGGAGGACCACGTCAGCGACGCGGAATACGCTTCGGCGCCACCCATTGGGGAGGCCTAGCCGTGCATGGAAGGTGGCTCCCTGACAAATCGCTCGTCCGAATGGGGACGATCTAGCGATGAGCAATTGGAGCGGCGACGAGCTGAGCAAACTTGGCGATGCCGAGGAGGTGCAGATCGCCTCAGTCCGGCGTGACGGCAAGCTGGGGAGACCGGTGACCACGTGGGTCATTCGTCAGGACGACGATCTTTACGTCCGATCGGTCAGGGGGCGCAGCGGTCATTGGTTCCGCGGGGTTCAGGAAAGGCACGAGGGTCGGATTCGGGCCGGCAGAGTGCAGAAAGACGTGACGTTCGTGGATGGCGACGACGCAATCGGCGACCAGATCGATGCCGCGTATCGGAACAAATACCGCCGCTACACCGGACCCATCCTCAACAGCGTGCTGACGCCGGCCGCCCGGGCCGCGACGCTCAAGATCGTGCCGCGCCCGAACCCATAGCACATTGGCGTGTCATGCGGTGCATCCGCCTCGACCCGACTATCTCTAGAGCGCGATTGCCCGGCAGCTGATGGGAGGCATTCATGGAAGGTGTAGATTGCGCGCACTGTGACGGCCGAGTCGTGAGGAAAACCGAGCGGGTCGCCGTCGTGCAGGCCGCTTCCGTCGTCTTTGATTGTTCGCGCACGCTGGCGAAGGTTCGGAAGTTGGCCTCCGAGGCCGCTGCGAACGACGCCGGCCTGGTCTTGTTCCCCGAAGCCTTCATCTCCGGGTATCCGCGCGGAATCTCGTTCGGCACCGTGATTGGTGACCGAACTCCCGAAGGTCGTGACCAGTTTCGCATGTACTGGGAAAGCTCGGTTGACATTCCAGGGCCCGTCGTGGACGAGTTGGCCGCGCTTGCGGCTGAGCTCAACATCCATATGGTCGTCGGCGTTGTGGAGCGCGATTTGGGCACTCTCTATTGCACGGCTTTGTTTTTCTCGCCGGGAAGCTACCTGGGAAAGCACCGCAAGGTGATGCCCACGGCGGCGGAGCGACTTGTGTGGGGCTTTGGCGACGCTTCAACTCTGCCGGTCTTCGACACACCATTGGGGCGGCTCGGAGCGGTGATCTGCTGGGAGAACTACATGCCTCTTTTGCGGATGGTCATGTATTCCAAGGGTGTTCAGATCTACTGCATCCCGACCGCCGATGGCCGCGAAACCTGGCTTTCGACCATCCGCCACATTGCTCTTGAAGGAAGGTGCTTCGTCCTATCTGCGAACCAGTTCGCGAGGCTGTCCGACTATCCGCCCGAAATCAAGAATGAGTTGGCATCAAAGCCATCCGATGTTGTCTGCCTTGGCGGAAGCTGCATCGTCGGACCGCTTGGCAATGTCATCGCGGGTCCCGACTTCACGGGAGAGACGATCCTGTTCGCCGATATCGATCTCGCTGATATCGCGCGCGCGAAGTATGACTTCGACGTCACGGGCCACTATGCCCGGCCGGACCTGTTCCATCTCGAGGTCGATGAGGCGGTCAAAAGCCCGGTCATCTCCCGCCCGCACACAGGTCAGTCGAACAACTAGCCACCAAGACCTCTGAAGACATGGAGATCTCGACGTGAGGGCGCACACATTGAGGTCACAGAATTCATGACCGCCATCAGGCTGCGGGCTGGGGAGCCCGCATGAAAGCCGCCATTTGCACGGCGTACGGGCCGCCCGAGGTGCTCCAGATCAGGACTGTGCCCGACCCGCGTCCCCGGGACAAGGAAGTGTGCATCCGGCTTTTCGCAACCGCGGTCACAGCCAGCGACTGCATCGTGAGAGGCCTCAAGATGCGCGGCGTCTACCGGCTCTTCTTGCGAGCGGCGTTCGGCATCAGGGCGCCGCGGAAGGGGATCATCGGCATGATCGCGGCCGGCGAGATCGAGTCGGTCGGCCGCGACGTAACCTCCTTCAAGCCAGGTGACCAGGTGTTCGGAATGGACGGTTTCCGCGCCGGTACGTACGCCGAGAAGGTGTGCTGGCCGGCGAGTTCGGCGCTCGCCCTTCGACCTGCCAACCTCACGTACGAGGAATCCGCCGCCCTGCCGTACGGCGGGCTGATCGCCTCGTTCTTCGTGCGTCGGCTGAAGGTTCGCAAGGGCCAGCGCCTGCTGGTCTATGGAGCCTCGGGGGCGATCGGCACGTCCGTGGTGCAGCTGGCCAGGCATCTCGGCGCCGAGGTGACCGGCGTCTGCAGCACCGCGAACCTCGAGCTGGTGCGGTCGCTGGGCGCGGCCACAGTGATCGACTACACGAAGGACGACTTCACACAGAGCGGCAGCCGCTACGACGTCATCTTCGACGCCGTCGGCAAACGGAAGAGCGCTATGGCGATGGTCAACGCCGGCGCGGCGCTTGCATCGGGCGGAGTGTCGATGTCCGTCGATGACACATTCCCGAGGACCAAGAAGTCAGACCTGCTGGCGTTGAAGGAACTCGCCGAGAGCGGCGCGTTTCGGCCGGTGATCGACCGCCGCTACACGCTGGATGAGATCGTGGAGGCGCACCGCTACGTCGACCTGGGTCACAAGAAGGGGAACGTGATCGTCACCATCTCACCACGCTGAGCACGGCGCCGCAGTTCATTGGCTTGTGCGTTAGCGCCGTAAGGGGCTAGAACGGTGGCGCTATGGGAGTGCCAAAACTGAATGTCGACAGCATCTGCTCGAAAAGCGGCGTCCACTTCAATTGTGCATCGTGGTTTAGCGTCAGGCCCACGAACGAATAGCAGTACTTGCCACTCGACGCCTCTGCTTGGAGGCCCCAGACGCTCTTGTCCTGCGCCTCATATCCGGTGACGACACTCGTGTAGTCATCGACATCGACCGCCACCGCTGGTACGGTCGACCTCGACCACCCCACTGGCGGCCGAACTCCTGGACAACCTGAATTCAGCTGGGACACGATCACCCTCAGCGCCAGCCCATCAGAGTCGAGACCGGCGAGCGTTTCAGCGTTCGTCACGTCTTCAAAGCTGAAGAGCTTGAACTGCTCGGGATCCAACTCCCCTGCCGAGATCAGATGCCAGTCCGCCGGCATGTTGATGCTGTAGCCCCACGCCGGCTCGTTGTAGGTGATCCAGCCCAACGGCGATGGCGAGGCCGTCGGCATCGGACTTGAGGTCATCGCGACTGGCGTCGGGGTGACCGCGGCTTGCGTTGGGGCCAAGTTTTGTCCCTTGCTTGCTGAGCAGCCGACCAGTAACAACATTGCGCCCACCACAACCACCCTTCGCAATCGAGTCATCGCAATCACCTTCTTCGCTGGCTGAAACATTGTGAGCTCGGGTTTGGTTACCCTCTTTCCCCAGCTATCGCCAGATGGCCACCTGTGGTGGGACGGTTTATCTGGAGACAGGTCTCACTAGACGGCTGACCGGGGGGACGGATGAGGATCGTGCTCGCTCAAGGAGTCGAACCCCGAACCTCGGGATCAAGAGGCTGATGGCACGATGCGCCAGGAAGTGTCACGGAGCGTCCGGGAGTGCCGGATCGGCCAGCGTTCATGACGCAGCGCGGCGAACCTCGATCGCGACCCGAACCAGAAAATGGAAACTTGTGGGTTATTTTCACGAAGGTGGAGAATCACCTACACCACACGTAGGGAGGTTGGAGTCGTGGACGAGCCGATTGTCTACCTCAGTACCTGGCGGATCAAGGACGGGAAGTTCCCCGAATATCAGCGCTTCTACGCGAAGCTTCTCACGGCAATTAGGGAGCGCGACCGAGATGTCGTCGCGTTCTTCGCTTTCGGCAACGCAGATGGAACAGAGATTACGAACGTTCATGTATTTCCCAGCGCGCCGACTCTCGACCGGCACATGGCTGTCATCGGCGAGCAGATGGGCCTGCTCCCGAAAGAATTGTCGCCGGTGCTCGAGTTGATGGAGCCGCTAGGAGTCCAGGTCTATGGGACCCCCGGGGGGCAGGCCGCGGCGATGGACCAGGGTATGAAGGACACAGGGGTGCCATTCACCGGCAAGGAGCGGTATCTCGGCGGATTCAGCCTCGCCGAGCGCAGCCTCTAGAGCGTTAGGCGCGGTGGAGCGCCTACCTATGCGTCTGCAGATTTCCGTGCGGACACCAAGACTCGCAACGGTGGCGCGGCGCCCTTACGCGATGGACGCCGCGCTCAGGTCGCGTCGCTCAGATACCCGGGCAAGTACCTGGGTTCGGTCGATCGATCCTTGACGACCCGCCCACAGGCACGCCGGGAAACGTCGCGACGACGATGAAGTCTGTCGAGCCGGTATTCACGGCGTTCACGACATCACTGGGGCGCTCAACGAACGACTGTCCCTGGGTGTAGGTGGTGACATCACAGTGGTTGCCAACCGACTCATACAGGGTGAGCTCGCCCTGCTGGACGATGGCGATCGCACCCCCGGGATGCGAGTGCCAGCCTGAGGAGCCACCTGGAACGACGGTGATCTTGGAGACGACAACATCGAGACCCTGTTCGAGTGGAAGACTTCCGTTGGACATGTAGGTACCTCGACCCAGGGTCTGGCTTGTGAGTCCAACTGATGGTGTCGCCGCCCCTGGGACTACGTTGAAGGCGACAAACAGCCCCGCCAACCCCACCGTCAGCACGGCCAGCCGCCTAACCCTTCTAAGCGTCTTCATTCGCGACTCCTGTATGCCGAGATTTTGCCTGGTCACTCCCCGGTCCTCGGCAACGGGGAGGTCCCAACAATGCGCTGACCCGGATGGTTCGTCCAGTGCCTATTCGAAAGTAAATCGCCCTAGGCTCTGGGATTGTTTGCGTGACGGTGTAGGTAAGGTGTCACCCGGCCAATCCATCACCTCCCCACGCGCCGGCGAGCACGAAACCGCGAACGGCGACGGCCCAGACCAGTCCCAGGACAGCCACCAGCAGCAGCGCGAGAAGCCAGGGCGCCGGTCAGGCCCAACCTATGACGAGGCTTACCACCGCGCGACATGAGGATCAAGAACACCCGGCGAAGCGAATTCCTGCCTGGGCGATAACGGCCGAATAGACGAGGTCATAGAGGAGCTCGAGCGGGCTGACGCGACGGTCGACAATCGTTTCCCCATGCGGACGGGGCGGGCGCCAAAACCAGGTCTTGAAGAGCTGCAGCGCCGACCGCTTGCTGGAGCCGAGGCAGTGGGACGCCCACCGGAAGGCTGAGGTGGCACGGAATATGTTTACCCCGCTTGTCGGCACGGTCGCGCCGATGATTTCGGGCACTACAAGCGGTCTGAACCTCTGGTGGGGACACCAGGTGTGGGAGAAGCACGCGCGGCAGTGAATCGCTACGGCGGAACCGTTCGTCGCCTGTTGACTGCGCAGGCGCTCGTGATGTTCATCCTGTGGGTTCCGATCTGGGTGGTCTTTCTGCAGCGTAAAGGCTTGAGCCTGACGCAGATCGGGATTCTCGAATCGATCGCCTGGATCCTGACCGCCGCACTCGAAGTGCCGACCGGACTGATAGCCGATCGATGGGGCCGCAAGGCTTCGATCGCGATCGGAACCCTCCTCTACTCGGTCGCGATGTTCCTGATCCTCACTCCCGCGCTCTCGCCGAGTTTCATCCTCGGATACGTGCTGTGGAATTCGTCGATGGCATTCGTCAGCGGGGCGGACTCTGCACTCCTCTATGACAGCCTCAAGGCCGACGGCCGCGAAGCGGAAGCCGCGAAATTCGCCGGTCGCTCGACAGCAATCCAGCTGGGGTCGCAGGGACTGGCTGCCGTGGTCGGCTCGGCACTCGCGACCGTCAATATCACGCTCTGCTTCAGCATCAGCGGCATCCTTGCCTTCGGGGCGGCAATCCTGATCCTGACCGTCCGCGAAGCCCCGCGCTACTCCGGCGAGGGCGAGAAGCCCCTCGAGTACTGGAACAACCTTCGCGAAGCCATACGCATCGCGGCGCGCCGTCCGGCCGTCCGTGCCATCCTCCTTTTGAGCACAACCTTCTCGGTGGTGCCGCTCGTCGTCTACTACTTCTTGCTTCAGCCGTACGCCCTCGCCGTGGGTTTCCCGATCGCTGGGCTGGGCGTTGTGGTCGTCCTCATACAGGGGACGACGGTCACGGCTTCGTGGCTTGCACACAGAATCGGGCGTCGCTTCGAGCTCAGGAGGATCGTCACGCTCAGTGCCGTCTTCCTGGTATGCGCGACCGTCGTTCTTGGCGCGATGCCGTCAGTCCCCTCGATTGCGCTCATGCTCGTCGTGGCGCTGGTGCCCTCGCTTGTCGGTCCGCTCCTCACGACACGTATCAACGACATCATCCCGACCGGCCAGCGCGCCACAATTCTGTCCCTCGGAGCTCTGATCGGCGAGCTGGGCACCGCAGGGCTCGTGCCTTTGTTGCTGGGACTCGCAGACGTTGTCAGTCCCTCTATGGCAATCGGTCTGTCTGCGTTGCTTTTCGGACTCGTTGCACTTCCGCTGCTGATCATGTGGCGCGTTTCGGATCCCGAGCCGCAGCCGGCGATCAGTTAGGCGATCGAACCGGGGTTACTTCGTGCACTACCCACCAGAGTGCTTGGGTGAATCCAGCGTGTACGGCAAGCCGCACCGAGTGGGCTACCCCGCCTTAGGTCGGGGGAGCAAATGACCCCAATTTCACAGCTCCGGCGCGTGCATAAGACGCAATGACAACCCCGCTCGGCGAAATTGCGCTCTCGAGCAGCGTGAACCCGACCGGAATTGTCCCGTCGGCAAACAGGCGTTTTCCGGTGCCGAGCGCCACCGGGAAGGTCTTGAGCCATAGATCGTCGACCAGGTCGTGCTTCATCAACGTCTGGATGAGGTTGCCACTTCCATGCACCTGGAGCTCGGGCCCGCTTTCTGTCTTGAGCTTCTTGATTTTTTCGACGACATCGCCATCGATCAAGATCGTCGTTTTCCAGTCGATGTTGACCGGCCGGTGCGACACCACATATTTCGTCGCGCTGTTGATACCTCGCCCGCTCTCGTCCGTCACCTTCGGCCAGTAGGAAGCAAAGATTTCGTACGTATTCCGGCCGAGGAGCAGGTCGAAGGGATGGCCCATCTGCTCCACCATCGCGTTGCCGACGAAATCATCGAAGTATCCAACCGACCACCCGCCGAAGTTGAAGTCGCCCGAGGTGTCTTCCTCTGGGCCGCCGGGTCCCTGCATCACCCCGTCGAGCGTGATGAAAGACAGGACGAT
>Ga0137365_10000572_pt1 | contig 25428 bp, 18 predicted proteins | sample SagtaG_9_FD_104799 | JGI IMG/M metagenome (GOLD analysis project Ga0137365, IMG submission 104799) | Vadose zone soil microbial communities from Sagehorn Ranch, Mendocino, California, USA - Sage1_L_40_16 metaG | ecosystem: Environmental > Terrestrial > Soil > Vadose zone | place: USA...
CTGCCGCTGCGGGTGCTCGCCGACCGCGACCGCGCCGCCTCGATCATCGCGCTGACCCTGGCCAGCGCCGGGATCTACTCGGTCTTCCTGTTCCTGACCTACTACCTGCAGACCGTCCAGGCCTACACCCCGGTCCGCACCGGGCTGGCGTTCCTGCCCATGGTCGCCACCACCATCGCCGGCGCTGTCCTCGGCGCGAACGTGCTGCTGACCCGCATCGGGCCGCGGCCGACCCTGCCGCTCGGCATGCTCGCCAGCGCCGCCGGCATGGCCTGGCTGACCCGCCTGACCGTGACCAGCAGCTACCCCGGCGCCGTCCTCGGCCCGCTGCTGATCCTCGGCCTCGGCCTCGGCCTGATCTTCGCCCCCGCCATCAGCCTGGGCACCGCCCGGCTCCACGGCCAGGACACCGGCGTCGGATCCGCGCTGGTCAACACCACCCAGCAAGCCGGCGGCGCCGTCGGCATCGCCCTGCTCAGCACGCTGGCCGCCAGCGCCACCACCAGCTACCTGCGCCCCCACACCGCCATCACCCCGGCACTCCAGCAGCACGCCGCCGTCCACGGCTACACCACCGCCTACCGGACCGCCACCGCCATCTTCACCGCCGGCGCGCTGCTCACCGCCCTGCTCTACCGCCCCGGACACCCCGGCCCGGCCGACCTCACCAGCACCGCGCCCGCCTGACAACCGCGCCCCCCCAACCACCCCGGGCACCGGCCCCAGCCCGGCGCCGGCCAAAACGACAGCCCAGGCCGAGGCCGGCGGCAATCCCCTCCAAGCGCAGACACCGACGGCTAGCGGATTCGCGGCGCAACCGGCGGAAGGTCAGCGGCACGACCAAGACCGCCGTCGTGGACAAGCTCAGGGAGCTGCACAGCGAACTCGATCGCGGGATCGTCCCGAAGGCTGGCTACGCGAACTACACGGTACGCCAGGCCGCGGAAGACTGGCTGGCGTACGGGCTGGCCGACCGCTCGGCCAAGACGATCAAGAAGAACGAGAATATGCTGGAGCCGCTCCTGCAGGTCATCGGCGGCCGGAAACTTCGCGAGCTGACAGCCGGAGATGTGCGACAGGCGCTGTCCACGATGGCAGCCGGTTACTCCAGTGCGGTCGTCACCATGGGGCATCTCGCGCTGAAGCGCACCATCCGGCACGCGGAAGCCAATGATCTTGTGGCGCGCAACGTCGCGGCCCTGGTCGACACTCCCAAGGGCCAGGAAGGGCGGCCGTCGAAGGCCCTCACGGTGGAGCAGGCCGCGGCAGTTATTGAGGCTGCCAAGGCACTCCCTGCGATGGAGCTGCACCCCGGCTTGAAAGACGTCCGCCGCCCGGCAGTACTGATGCGCGCCTACATTGTGCTGAGCCTCCTGGCCGGGCTCCGCACCGAGGAGGCCAGAGCCCTGCGCTGGGACCACGTCGACCTTGACGGAGATCCGCACGCGAGCCCTCCTGTTCCGCCGCATATGGCCGTGTGGCGATCGGTGCGTCTGCACGGCGAGACCAAAACCGAGCGGTCACGGCGCACACTTGCTCTACCCCGCATCGCGGTCGAGGCGCTCGGCGCGCTGCTGGAAAGCCAGGCAGAGGAACGACTGCTAGCCGCGAAAAGATGGCAGGACACCGGGCTGGTGTTCACGACCCATCGCGGTGCCGCCCTCGACGCGTCGAATGTCCGGAAGATGTTCAAGCGCGTATGCAAGGCGGCCGGGATCGGCGATGGCTGGACGCCACGCGAGCTGCGGACCTCGTTCGTGAGCCTGATGAGCCATCGCGGGGTCAGCATCGAGGAGATCGCCCGGCTGGCCGGGCACGCCTCCACCCGGACCACCGAGGTCGTGTACCGCCGGGAACTGCGGCCAGTGATCACGACAGGCGCTGAAATAATGGATGAGGTATTCAGGGTAGGCAATTTGGCTGGTCGTGGGGCCGCACCCAGGATGGCTGTATCAGCAACCAGTAGCTGCGAGCAGGACCCGGCATGCCTGGGACATCCGTGCAGAGGAAAGCTGAACCACAGGCCGTCGGAACGCATCCTTGGGCAGCGTGTGCAGGTTGTCGAAGTTCGCGATGCAGTGTGTCGGCACCCCATCGTCGTCCGGCGTGAGTTCTAGTTCGGAAATCAGGCCGCGGACGGTGCGCGTGAGCGCAGCCACGACAACAGCGCCGATCCGGTCCGCTACCGGGTCGCGAGTCAGGACGAGCACGGGCCGGTCGCCGCCGGGTGTCGCAGCGAACCAGATCTCACCTCGCCGCATGAGCCCAGTCTGTCCAGTCCTCGGCCGGGCCCCAGTCGGCGATCGCCGCCAACGCGCGTTCCCCATCGTCCAGAGGTTGCCGTTGCCAGGTCACGGCGTCGTTGTCGCTCGCGAGACGGTTCAGTTGGCGGCGGACGGCGTCGCGTAGCAACTCGGAGCGATCGACACCGAGGCGGTCGGCCCATTCCTGCACCTGGCGTGCCTCTGCCTCATCGACCCGGAAACTCAGCATCGTCATACATATACGGTATCGCGTATGACATGACCGGGCAAACACAACGGCGATTGCCGGGCCTGCCGCTTTGCCTCACATGCTGGCTCACTCGTGACGGCGGAACGGTTCGCCGCTGATGTCGGCGGCGGTCGCAAGCGCCCGGCTAGCCGCTTCACGAGCCTCGTCGGCGGCGGCTTCACCGAGCCCGCCGCGCTCGATGCACCACTCCACCCAGTCCGGCAGCAGGCGCAGGGCCGCGTCCGCGTAGTCTTCCCGGTATCCATCGCGAATAAGGTGCGCAGCCATCTGAATGCGATGGGGCGAGCACCCGTAGAACGACCGTCCGCCAGGATGTTGATGCGGGCCCCACTCGTTGACGAGCGTTCCAGCATCCTCGGCATCAGGAACATCATCGTGCTGCTTGGCATACCAGGCCAGGAACGCATCCCGCTCGCCAGCGAGGTCCAGAGAGAAGGCATCTGTTTCGTCGGCGCCGGTAGCCTCGACAAGCTCACGTGCGCGCCGCCGGAGCCGGAAATACTCTCGGATCAGCTCACGCGGTTCCCCGCCTTCGAGCATCTCCGCGAAGGGCCCTGTCTCCAGGCAGGGTGCCAGCAGCCTTCCGGCGGTCATCGGGTCGCACGCCGACAGGGTGGTCCGCGCCGCCGGCGCTCCAACAGCCCCTTGCCACTCCCTCAGCCCGCCTTCTGCCGAAGCGAAAGCGCCGGCACCGACAACGTTGTGGATCCAGCAACGGTCGATATCCCATGCGTACCAGTGCGATGGCGCGCCCAAGTACCCGAACGGGGCCATAAGCACTATACGGCTGCCGTAAACGTCGCAACCGACCAGCGGGTGGCCGACCGGCCGGATCCCACCGACGGGATAACGGAGGCCGGGTTCCAGCCCGCGGTCCGCCACCAGGCCGGCAATACGGTTCATCTCCGCCATCACGACGTCGCCAGGTTCGCGGATGTCCGGGAACATCTCGCGGGAGGCCCGTAGGCTCTCGCTGAGGGCATCGGGCGGAGTCCTGGGTGCCGTCAGGGCCAGCCCGCACAAGAACGCCCACATGCCCCGCCATTCGTCTTCCCGGGCCATCGCGCGGCGCAGTTCGTGCCCCGCCTTCTCCGTTAGGGCGCGCAGCCACTGGGTCGGGTGAAAACCGAGGTTCTCCGACTGAAGGCAGTCCCAGAACTCATCGCCGACGAGACGGCAGGTGCGTTCCTCAAGGTCTTCCAATGACGCCGACGGCGGGAACTCCCGTGCCCGCGCCAGAACCCGCCCATGAGAAGCCGCCCACCAAGGTGCCGGCGACGCGCCGCCAGCCAGGGCATGAAACACCTCGCGGGCTACGGAGGGATCCAGGCCCGTCGGTCGGCCCTGCCCCAACTGCTCGGCCCGGCGCTGGGGATGCCCGCTAATCCCCTGGCGGCGAGCCTTGTTCTTGCGGGCTTTCTTCCCAGAGGACACCGACGTCAGCGTAGCGCCTGCCCAGCGACAAGAAACCGGCTTCGATGGCAAACCAGCCGCTGCCAGCCGTCAAGTTGTCGTCATGATGTTGCACCGGCCCCTGGCGACGGTCGGGCGAGCTTCCCGGCGCTGAGTAGCTGACTTGGAGCCAGAACTCATCGGAACGGTGCAGACGGTGGTTCCTCCTGCTTAGTTTCCGTGGCCGCTACCAAGATCGCTAGGCTGATCGCCTCTGCGAGCCACTACAAGCCGTCACGGCCGCCCGCCGGTAGCGTAGAGCCAAACAGGGAGGCAGTAGTGAGAGAAGTGCATGTCCCGGTCACCGTCGAACAAGATGAGGACGGCGTCTGGTGCGCGCACGCATGGCTCGGGTCGTCCGGCGGGGCGAACGCTTACGGCGACACGCGCGAAGAGGCCCTGGCCAGTCTCCGCGACGCCGTGCAGATGGTGCTCGACGAGGACGGGGTACCGCCGGAGCTCGCCGAGACGCTCGACCTCGAGGTGGCATAGCTTGCCGCTCCCCGCTGTGACGGCGAAGCAAGTCATCGCCGCCTTGGAGCGCGCTGGGTTGAGGTCACCGCTGTCCGCGGCAGTCACCAGCGGCTGCGCCATCCAGACGGGCGCGCTACCACTGCAGATGGCCAGTAACAGTGCGCCAGTGGGGGCTCCAATGCGCACGCTGTCTGGCGGGTGGCGATCCGCACCGGCCTCACAGTGATAGGTCGGCGAAGTACCCGATCGACGGGTCGTCGAAGGTCCCGATCACCAAGCCGCGGTCCAGGAACCGGTTGAACTCCTCACAGCTGGTTTCTGGCAGCAGAGCGCAGCCGTGACAGGCCGCGAGGTTGCAGGAGTCCGGCCCCTGCCCCTTCTCCCCTGCGTCCATGCACACTGGGTCGGTGGAGCACCAGCGAGCGTCGTTTATCGCGTTGGCCATGACCGGCCACAGGTTCTCAGGCTTGGCCATCCGCACTAGGCCGCCCATCGTGCCCTCCGAGTCGCCGGCGGCCGTGTAGATCAGCAGGCCTGCCATCGTCTTTCCGAGCGTCTCCGAGACGTAGAGCCGCTCCCGGAGCGAGGCCGAACTGTAGCCGCAGGCGAAGATCAGTTCGTTGATCAGCAGGTGGGCAAGCGTGTGGATCAGCACGAAGCGCGGGCTGATCGTTCTCGGCTCGATGCCTCGCAGCCGGACTACGTCGCCATAGTGGTCGGTGATCTTCCGCGCCCGGGCCAGCACTTCGGGTCGTCGCTCCCAGGCCTGCAACCGGCCAGAGTCGAATTCGAGATATATCCCTTCGCCTTTGACGACGTAGGCCGGGAGCCAGTCGTGTTCGGGCGACAGCATGCGCCGACGCAGCAGAGCCTTGCCGGCTGAGAGCTTCAAGTCGTGATCGCGCACGCGGGTAAATCCACGCAGCGCCCGAGTCTCGGTCAGCGTCTCGATCCGCCGGACGCGGTCTAGCAGCGCGGTCAGTTCAGGGTGCATGCCCGGATCGGTCGCGGTCAGCAGGTCGTCGGTCGGCGTCCCGCGGAGCAACTGGAACTCCGGGTGGCGCCAGACGTCGGTGCTGGTGAGCGACTCGGCGCCTTCGCCTTCACCGTCGTCGGCTCCCCCGGCCCCACCGGCCGCGGCATCTGCTTGGGCGGCGCTGTCGATCCCGAACATGTCGTGGTAGCCGGCCAGGAGCTCTTCGTCGGTGATCGGGTGGAACAGCTCGTGCGGCAAGTCGGCCCGGATCTGCTCGGCCGTCACATCGGCTCCGTCGAGCCGGTTCAGCATGCGCAGGATCGGCCGGACGTCCGCACGGTTCAGCAGATCGTGGAGCGCGGCACTGACGGCGCCCACCTGCCGGGGCAGGTAGATCGACGACTCGACCTTCGGAAAATAGACGTTGCCCGCACCGCGCAGCGCACCCCGGATTGGCTCGCCGCACGACCCTTCGGTCTCGGCCAGCCAGGGACGGGCACCTTTGCAGTAGTACGGCTGGTCTTTGGCTACGAGCTGGTCAGTCAGGAAGGTGTGCTCAACCTGGTTGTCCCAGTGGGAGTTCATAATGCCTTCGAGCGAGCGCTGTTTGCCGCAGCCCTTGGGGTTGCCGTCAGGATCGCAGACTACGACCTGCCCATCAAGGCCGCCGCCACCGCGTGACTCAAGCCGCAGTGTCCCGTTGCAGCCGGGGTAGTGACTCTTGTGTACCCACTCACGGAACGGGAAGTCGTCGAGGTGGCCGTAGGCGCAGATGGCGACGAACGGCACCTGAGACATGCGCGGGGCCTTCCGCTTGGCTCCGGCGTCACTCTGCTTGTGCTTCGGGTCGGGGCATTCGACCGGCTGCGCCATGCTGAGCGGGCTCAGCTCTAGCCGCTTGCAGTACATGCAGAACGACCAACGGGGGAAGCGGAGCACGGGAACCTTGAGATTGGTGTTGCGCGGATCGTTTCGCCGCAGCCGGATCCGGTAGTCAGGCGGCAGCCGGAACTCGCGTACCTGGAGGCGCTGCTCCAGACGCCAGTCCTGGGCACGGTACTCGTTGAGCTCGAGGAGAGCCGGGTCGTCGACCGTATACCAGTGGTCGAGCCCCGCGGTGATGACCGACGCGCCGTCCACCAGGACGCTCATGGCGCCGACGCCGAACGGCGATACTAGCTGGGCTCGCCGGATGCTTCCCGAACTCACTGCTGCTCCTCCTTGGCGGCGGCGACTTCTTCGCGGTTGTAGTCCAGGGAAATCTCCAGGCGGCACTCGGCATCGACGTTGCGCATGCTGGTCGGGACATCCCACATGGTGGCTTCTGCCTTCAGGTCCGGCAAAGTCCCGGCATAGCGCATCAGGCCCTGCTTCGGATCGCCACCGATGACGTTGGCGCTCCAGGTCGTGCGTTCCCACTTCGCCCACTCGTTGGCGCGCTTGCGCTGTTCCCGCTCCAGCGTCGGAAGCTCATCGGGATCGGCGAGCCCCGTCCGCTCCCGGAGCAGGCCGACGGCCGCGTCGTACTCCGGTCCGGGGAACGGATACACGGGCAGCCCGATCTCGGAAGACTGGCGGATATGCGACACGGCGGCGGCGTGGAGCGCCCGCCCGAGCACCGGAGCGGCGAACGGCGTCACCGAGGTCGGCTCGACCTGCGCGTAGAGCCGCTGGTGGTACGTGCGGAAGCGCTCGTAATGGCTCCGGTCGCGGGGCTTGGCGGCACCGTAGATCGTGATCACCAGGCCGGGGCTGCGGTCGGGCCGGCGCCCAACCCGGCCGCTGACCTGGATGTACTGCGCAGTCGTCTTGGGCTGGCCGACGATGGTCATCAGGCCGAGCCGGTCGATGTCGACGCCGACCTCGATGATGTTCGATGCCAGGCAGATGTCGACGCAGCCTGGATTGCCGTAAGACAGTTGAAGCTGTTCGATCGCCTTTGGGATGTCGTCGCTGCGGCGGCGGCTGGTCAGCTCCATCGGGATGCGCGGCCACCTGGGTGACGCCAGGTCCTCGCGGCGGCGCAGCCCGGTCAGGTAGTCCGGGATGTCGGACTGGATCAGTGAGACGGTGTTGCCAAGCTCGCGAAGGCTGTTGAGGAAGTTCAGGTTTGTCCAGTAGCCGTCCTTGTCCGCGTCTGGGATGCTGACCGCGCCCTGCAGCGTGGCTGCGGCGACCCGCACCTGGACGGTCTGCGTCGAGCCGAGCGAAGCGCTCATGATGCCGAGATAGCGCTGTCCTGGCTCGTGCTCGCCGTTGTCCAGGACGGCCGGTTCGGCGAAGAAGGAGCGACCCTCCTCCAGGCCGTGCGGGGGGAAGAGTGCGACCTGCTCGCGCCCGAACAGCCCCCGGATCTGGTCCTCGTGGCGGCGGATCGTCGCGGTCGAGGTGATGATCTTCGGCACGACTGGTTCCGCGCTGCGCTTGTCGGCGCACAGGTCATCGATGATGGGCTCGTAGAGACCGACCATCGAGCCGAGCGGCCCTGAGATGAGGTGCAGCTCGTCTTGGATGATCAGGCCGGGCGGCGAGACCTCGCGCGTGCCATCGCTGGCCAATCCGAAGATCGCCCTGGCCTCAGGGCGCCAGGCCAGCATCGCAAACTTGTCGACTGTGCCGATGACGATTGACGGGCGGCTGTCGTAGATGTCCTGGTCGACGACGTGCACTGGCAGTTTGCGTCGCCCCCCGAAGCGGCAGGCGCGGTCCAGACAGCGGAACTCCACCTTGTTGCCGACCAGTTCGTAGCCGATCACGTCTTGCCCGCTGCCAGGCCTCGGCTTCGGTCCCATCTCGGCGCCGCACCAGGGGCAGCGCAGCAGCAGGAACATGTTTTGGGCCGAGGCGTGGCTGTTCAGCTGGCGCAGGTTCTCACGAGCCTGATCCCAGTTGTTCGGCGTCGTGGATCCGCCCAGCCAGATGCCGATGCCGAACGGCGTCGTGCCGAGCTCGCCCTCATTCTCTGAGCGGATGTCCTCCAGGACGCATATCAGCGCGGCCGCCCGCAGGAACTGCTGCGCGGTCAGCAGCCGCAGCGTGTAGCGCATGAGGGTGTCGGTCCCCGCGTCATCCTTGTCGCGCAGGCGGCGCGCCAGCAGGCTGACGGCACAGGCGCCAAGGTAGGCCTCGGTCTTGCCACCACCGGTCGGGAAGAAGATCAGGTCGACGATCGAGCGGGTTGGGCGGGTCCGGTCGACGAGTTCGGGCAGGCTCGCCAGCAGGAAGGCGATCTGGAATGGCCGCCAGTCGCCCTTGCCCGGCATCGGCGTCGGCGTGGGATGTGTCCCGTTGACGACCAGCCGGCCGTCTTTCAGGCGCTGGACGTCGCGCTTGTCGAAGCTGGAGCGGAGTTGCTGGAACAGCATCGCCTCGTTGGCGAGCGGAAGGCTCGCGTCGCGACCGTGTCGGTCGTCGCCAGCCGCCAGCCTGCCCACATCCGGTCGAGGGCGGCCCGAGCATGGTCCATGTGGCGCTGCGCCGCCGGGTGGAACTGCGGCGGCAGGCTGCCGATCTCGGCCCCGCGGTCGGCGATCCATTCGCCGTAGAGGCGCAGCACGGTTTCGACCTGCTGGCGGCCTTCGTCGGTCCCGTTCGCTAGTTCTTGCATGCTCACGGTGACAGGCTGGCGGCTTCCGTCGGGGGCAGTGAGGTAGACGTTCGGGGTCAGGCTGACCACCTCGTAGGCCGGCAGCGGCTCGGCCCAGACCGCGCTGGCAGTGCGTTTGCCCAGGTCGGCCTTCCAGTCGGCGGCGCACCCGTGCCCGATCGCGTAGGTCAGCTGCTTGCGGTAGAGCAGCGCGATCGACTGCTCTTCCTCGTCGGCCTCGTGCTGCTCGACATCGGGATACGGCGTGATGGACATGCCGCCCTGGGGCTCGGCCCGGAAGGTCATTTGGAACAGCGCCGCCGACGGACCCGATCCGGGGGCCGTGTTGAGCGCGGCCATAGTGATCAGGCGTTCCGTCGAGTCGGCCGGGTGGCCCGGCACGAGGCGGCTGAAGACCTGCAGCGTCGGAGTGACCCGAAAGTCCTCGGCCGGCGTTAGCACCATGTTCTTGCGGCGGTTGGTCTCGTCGAGCAGCACCTGCCCAGGGATGGTGCCAGTGAGCTCGAAGGGTCGGCGTACCCACCAGGTGCGCGGGCGACGAAGGCCAGGCCAGTCGACCGACAGGCGGTCGCAGTAGGCCCCCGTAACGGTGACCGCGAGCGATCCGCCCGAAGGGACGTTGCACTGGAAGGAGATCGCCATCGCCGAGGGCCTGAACGAGTTCGCGTCGGTCAGGTCGAAGTCATCGCTGTCAGCCTCGCCGCGCGGCGCAGTGGTTCCCTTGACCTCGATCTCGACGACCGGCCCGGGCGGTTCCTCATCGGTCTCGCTCAACCCAGTGACTCCGGCCAGAGGGTCATCGACGTCGGCACCCGGCGGGACGGCGGCCTGCCCGGTCGGGATGGAGGTGCCGTGGCCGGTGGCACCGGCGAACAAGACGCCGATGCCGTAACGGTGCAGTGGGTCGGCTCCGGTCAGAATCTCTTGTCCCGTGCCAGCGTCGTGCCACATGCCCCAGCTGTCCTCGCGAGTGTCGAAGCGATGACTCCCGGTCGAGCAGTCCAGCGGCTTGCCACGTGGCGGCTCGTCGGCCGGCGGCCCGAACAGCTCGCGCCGCACGGCGGCTTCCATAATGGCGCGGGCTGCGACTCCGGTCATGCCTTCCCTCCATGGGCGGCGCGAAGTGTCTGGGTCTCAATCAAAGCGATCAGGCGGTCGGTCGCGCGGGTCATTCCGATGTAGAGCAGCGAATCGAAGTTCGGCGTCGTCGCGTCATCGAGGTCGGTGATGATCACGGCAGGCGCATCCAAGCCCTTGAATGAATGGACGGTGCTGAACCGCAACTGCCCCGCCTGCGGCGCCAGGCCGTCGGCTGGGCGCAGGACCTGGCGCAGCCATGGATTGCTGGTCGTATCCGCGGTCGAATCGTGCCGCAACGGGCTCAGCACCACGATCTCGTCGAGCCCGTAGCCGTCGTCGCGCAGCCCGCGGACCGCGTCAGCCAGCTCTGCCGATTGATCTTGCCCCCGCGGGATCGGGATGAACTCAGGATCGGCGCCGTCGTCCGGTCGGCGGAAGCGGCGGTAGCCCGGCATCATGTGGCTCAACTTGTTCACAACCGTGCCGATACGTGGCAAGTTCCGGCAGTTGACTGTCAGGACGAAGGTGACCAGACCTGGGATCCGCTCCGTCAGCAAGTTGCGGCCGTCGCCGGTCTCGTAAATGGCTTGCCGTTCAAAGTCGCCGAACAGCAGCACCCGGCCACCCTGCAGACCGTCCTTCACCAGGAGGTCGAGCACGTCGAGGAACGGCTCGCGGGCCAGGTCCTGGATCTCGTCGACTATCAGGAAGTCGGCCGCCTCGCGCTCGCCATGGTCGAGCAGCGCCTCGATTGCCAGGTCGGGCAGTTGCTCGTCCCAGAACTGCTGCCCGCCCCCGATCGGCGCCTGGCCGCCGCTCAGGCGCAGTGCCTCCTGGTGGAAGGTGGCGACCTGGAGTCCGGCGATGCCCGCCATGTCCTGCTTGAGCCGCTGACCGAGGAGGCGATTGAAACAGAGCAGCCGACCGGTGTGTCCGAGTTCGATCTCGCGGCGTGCCGCCTCCATTGCCAGCCAGGTCTTGCCAGAGCCGGCGGGACCGGTGAACAGGACCGCCCGGTTGTGCTGCATGCTGTCGAGCGCGTCGTACTGCTCGTCGATGAAGGCCGCAAGCTGCGCCTGGCGTGCCCGCCGGATATCGCCGGGCACGATGGCCGCTTCGAACTTCGGGCGCAGGATGGCCGCAATCCGGCTGGCGGTTGCCTCGTCGGGCCCGACCCCGTCGTAGATGAAGCCGGTGATACGGCTTTCTAGATGCCCGGCGCCGGCAGCGAGGGTCCGCAGGATTGCCGATACGGCGCCGGACCTGAGGTCTTGGGAGTCGAGTAGCTGCCAGCTGTGCCACTCCGGGCTTTGCGGCAACATCGTGCGGGCACGGACATGGGTGAACCAGACCGCGTCGATCAGCGGCACCGACCGCAGATTCATCGCCCGTGACGTCAGGTAGTGCTTGATGCTGTGCATGGCCTCATTGGCCTGCTGGAACGGCCCGCGGGTGGTCGGCGCCTGGGTGCCGAGCTTCCAGCGACCGTCGGGCAGCCGCTCGACCGACTTATGGGATTTCACCTCGATGACAAGCACGCCATGGTCTGGGACGATGACGACAAAGTCGGCCTCACCCTTCACCTGCCGGACGTGAGACGCGATGGCCAGCGAGTGGAGCACGATCCACCTGCCGGTCTCCGGGCTGTTCGCAAGCGCGTCGAACAGCGCCCGTTCTCCGGGGGGTGCCTTCTCAGGGCAGTACGGCGGCATCATTCGAGCCACTTGGCGCTCCGATCCGGCCTCAGCTCGCGCGCGTCGTGGCGCGAGATGATCTCGACGTGGGGCGAGATGCTGAGCACCCGCGTTGCGATGACGCCGCGGAAGCCCTCCGACTTCAGCTCAAGCCGCAGGTGGCCATCGCGCTCCAGGAGCGACATATCGGCTGCGGCGACCGCTTCTTCGAGCTGATCGCCGACCTTGGCGCTGGCTTGCGCTCGCTTGCGGCGCAAGGCCGTGGCCAGCTCGTAGGTGGGGTGCACCTTGACTCCGAGCCACTGCAGCAGCGCCTCGAAGTCCTGGTTCCTGCGGGGTCTCGCCAGCATGGGCTCGGTCCAGGCCGCGACCCGGTCCAGTGTCCTGACGCCGACCGCGGCGAGCTCGCGGATTACAGCGGTCCGCCCGCGCTGGTCGAGCCGCGCCTGGAGGGCGCTCTTCCACTCAGCCTGGGACGCGACGACCGCCGCGGCCTGCGGGCCCATCAGCTGCAGCGCGGCTTCGTAGAGGGCGCGCCGTTCGGTTTGCCCGTCGCGCAGCAGCAGGTAGATGCCGGGGCGCACGGCCTCGACATCAACGTTGATGACCCGTCCCCCGCCGGGCTGCGACGGGTCGACCGCGCGAATCCACTCTCCGTCATCGTCGAGCCACATACTGTAGCCACCGCTGAGGAGCACGCGGCGGGCGGCGACCTCGTCGGCGCCCGGTTCCCGCGGTGTGGTGTCTGGCGGAATCCAGCTGACCTGCGGCAACAGTTCCGTTTCGTCGACCGCGTCCTCGGTGGGGGCCGCCACCGGCTCGGTGACATCCCCGATCTTGAAGTCTGTCCCGGTGACCACAATGGCGCCCTCGGCGCGGGCGGCGAGCACCGAACGTGGCAGCGAACGGTCGCCGAACCACGCCGGGAACACGAAGTTCACAGTCTCGGTCATCGGGGCATTCACCAGTGAGGCTGGGAAGAACCGGGGCGGGCCGACGGCGTACGCGGACTCGACGAACAACTGCTCGCGGATGAGCTGGCTGGCGCTCCTGACCCGGAAAGCGAGCGGGCCGAGCCAGCTCTCCAGGCCGACCATGGCCGCTCCGCTCACGGCGATGACCACACAGGCCCCGGCAGTTGCCTCTTGGATCGATTCCAGCAGCACGCCACCCGCGATGGGATCGGCAGCAGCGACAGCCTCGGCGGCGGCAGCCAGTTCGTCGAGGGCTTGCTGGGCCAGCGGGCCGACAGCAGCCCGCAGTCGGCCGGCTTCGGCCACGACGTCAGCGGCGGCCGTCCGGACGGCCGAACCGAACTCGAAAGGCTGCGGCTGGGTCAGCAGCCGCCAGCGCAGAGCCTTGGCAGCGCCGAGCGCGCCATCCCAAAGCCCCGAGACGTCGTCGCGGGCGAGCAGTAGGAGCTGCCGAACCGCGGCGTTGACGCGCGCCCCAGGCGGATCACCGACCAAATCGAGCTCGACGCCGTTCCTGACGAGGTCCGCCGAACGGGCGTAGCGAGAAGCCACGGCATCGAGCCGACTCATAGGGGCACCTCGAATCCCAGCACCTCGACAGCGGCCGGCGGATTCCAGTGCAAGTCGTGTTCCAGCGACACTGGCTCCCCTCGCATGTTGCGGTAGCTAATGACCGACTCCGGCACCGATTCATCGGCGATGGATCGATCCATGATCGAGACGACGACCGGCGCCTCGATCGCCGGCAAGTACTTGGTCGCGGCCGCGCCGTCCAGCACCACGGCACGCATCCCCGCCGGCGGCAGCTCCACGTCGAGCTGTGACGCCGGGTAGATCCGGGTCGACCATGTGGCGGCTCGCGGGCCCGCCGGAAGCAAGATGTTCGCGACCGGCTCACGCGCATCACCCCGGCCGAGAAACGCCGTCAGGTCATCGTCCAGCCACTTTAGCGTCCCCACCAGCGCAAGATCCTGCGGCGGCGAGCACAGCCGGGCCGGCCAGTCCTGGTCGATGCCGGTCAGCCTGCTGATGACCCCTGGCTCAGGGATCGGCTGCCTGCGCGGTGTGTCCAGAGACTCGAGCGGGACGACCGCCTGCAGCTTGTCGATCTGCCAGTCGGTGCCGAACCTGGCGCGATCCTTCGCGACGTTGACACCGCCGAAGTGCTCGGCCAGCACCTTGCTCCGCGTCACCACGCGGACCGGCGCATGGAGCGGGAGGCCTGCCAGTACCTCGCGCACCGGCGGGATGCTCGGCGCGGCCGCCGCGGTCATCCAGCCGCATCCGACCAGCACTGCGGCGAAGTCACGGACGGGCACCGACAGCACTACCACCAGCTGGCTGTCGGCATGCGTCCCCGACCAGCGCGCCGCCAGGCGACCAAGCATGACAAACTTGCCGATCCAGTCCGCGGCGACGACCTGGCCCAGGGGATCCTCGGCAAGGGTCATGTACGCCGGGGGACGGCGCTGGGTTGCCTCCACAGCCACTACTCCTCCTGTACGCGACCCGGCAGCTGGACGCCCCGCCCTCGCCTGTCGAGTGCAGCCGACCTGGGATCAGCGTTACCTCCGGCGACCAGCGGCGAGCATTCGCCGAGCCGGGAATCGCTGTGAGCTGACATTCGGCGCCTGCCGAAAGCAGAGCCCCACTGTGACTGGGTGGTCATCGGCGGAGGAGCTCCACTGTGGTGCCGGGTGAATACCTATGGGACTGACGGTTCCAGAAGGCTGAGAACGCTTGTCCAAGCCGCCGTGGTACCTCGCTCATGGCGCCGCCGGTGACGCCGGTGATGGTGACCAGCCGGGCGTCGATTCCGGCCTGCCGCCAGGGGGTGTGCCGGAGCAGCTTGGTGTAGTCGGTGGTCGCGGCGGCGAAGGCGACGACGGTCTGCGCGCCGCAGCGTTGGGCTTCGCCGATGAGGGCCGATTCGAGGAGCCCGGAGGGCCAGTCATCGAGCTGGAGGACTTTGTCGTACCAGCCGATGGGTTCGTCGGCGCGGGCGATGCCGTACCCGCCGCTGATGATCACGACGTGGCCGGTGACGATCGCGTCGCCCAGTGCGGGCCGGGCATGCTGGTAGAAGCTGCCAATGTAGCGGCGCCAGGCGGGGAGCACGTGCGCGGTGTCGGCCTGTGCGTTGGCGAGCACCCGGATGCGGGCCTCCCGGAGGTCCGCCGGCCAGGCTGGGGGATCTGCCGGGCCGGGCGGTGCTCCACCGCGTTCCTTGCGGCCAGAGCAGGTCAGCACCAGCAGCGACCGCTCTGGGACGATCCCGTCCAGCGAGCCAGCGGCGGGCTGCGGGACGCTGAGGGCTGGGGCGGCCGCACGAACATCGGGCCTGGCTGGGGTGCCGGGACCTCTGCGGTCTTCCATCAGCTGGCCGACTGCGTCCCGCGTGTTGCGGACATCAAAGCCGAGGTTGCGCAGTACCCCGGCCGCGCCATGGACACCGCCGCTGAAATCGTGTGGGCCGATGCGCATACCGGTGGCGAACATGTAGGCCACGCCGAGGATCGCCTTGGAATCGTAGCTACGCCCGCGGTAGATCAGCAGGTAAGCAGTAGCCCGGCCGAACCCGTGCTCGGCGAGGAACTGTGCCTGGCCCAGGCGGTCATACTCCTCCGTCGCCCGCACCACGTCCGCGTGTGTCACGCGGGACCAGAACCCGGCCGTACGCCCTGACCTTTCAAGCGCCTGCGGCCTAGGCCGCGCCGCGTCGATATCAGTGGAAGGTGCTGCTGCCGCGGTCGCTGGCTGCTGGAGATCGAGCCGCAGGCTGCGGACCTGGCTGGCCTGTTCGGCAGCGCCGATCGCAGTCAGAAGGCGTTCCATCGTGTCCAGCGTCCGGTAAGCGTCCTCGTCAGAGAACTGATCCCCATGCGCCCAACGATTACCAGCATCTTTCAGCTCGGTGGCGAACCCCCGCTCCACCCGCGACAGCTGATACCTGAACACGCGCCATTCCTCGGTCACCACCTGCAGCAAGAACCTGGGATCCGACAGCGAATACCGGTGCCCGCCGCCGTAGCGGGAAGGATTCCGGGCCACCAAGCCCTGCACCCAGTCCCTGCTGCCGGGATATGCGGCCGCCATATGCCGGTCAACGAACGGGCCAAGGCCAGCGGCCAGGTGTCCCATCCCCCGGTCAACCCGGTCCCGGTTGGTCATCGTCATCGCACCTACGCTCCCGCTCCGCATCTTCCAGCCCGGCTGGCCGATTCACGTTTCCCGTATAGCGCCTGGCCCGTTGACGAGGGCTCGGTCTGGACGATTCGGGCACGCTGCGGACCATACAAGGGTGGCTTATCTAGCGCCACAAGGCCACCTGCTGCAGCGGACCCACCAGCGAATTTGGGCACAATGGTTCAATGCTGACCGAGCTCCGAGACCGGCTGGTAGCTGAAGGCCAAACAGCGCTGGCGGCAACGCCCGCTTCGGTCCCCTTTACCGGCAACCGAGAGGCTGACGAGCTGCTGAATGATCTCGCTGGCCATCCCCACGCGTTCGTCCTCGCTGCGCTGGTGGACCGGCAGATCAAGGCTGAACGTGCCTGGATGCTGCCTCTGCTGATCAAGCAACGCCTCGGCTCATTCGAGATTCCTGACCTGGAGCCGCTGTCGGAAGAGCAGTGGCTGTCTCTGCTGCGTCAGCCAAAGCCGGCCCACCGGATGCCCGAGACGATGGCACGAGTCCTGCAGCGGGCGACTCACCGGATCCTCACCCACTACGCCGGTAATGCCTCGCGGATCTGGGGGACAACCCGCCGAGCGCACGGGTCGTCCGGCGGGTTCCTTGAGTTCTATGGCGCAGGACCCGAGATCGCCACCATGGCCGCCAACATCTTGGTCCGCGGCTTCCATGTTCCGCTCAGTGATTACCGCTACATCGACATCTCTGCCGATGTTCACGTGGACCGCGTCATGAGCCGACTCGGTTTCGTCGAGCCCGGCTCCAGCCCGGCAGTTGTCATCTATGCAGCACGCGAACTGAATCCGGACTTCCCAGGCATCTTCGACCTCGCACTGTGGAGCCTCGGGCGGACCCTGTGCGGCCCGATCAAGCCACGATGCCCTGAATGTCCCCTGGCCGAACTGTGCACCTACGCGCAAACACGGCAGTCAAAGACGTGACCACAGTTCAGCCGTGCGCTGATATTGCTCCACCGTCTCACGGGCGGGCATCCTTTCTGGATTCGTGGTCGTGGGCTCGAACGTCCCCGATCCACTGATCCACCACCGCGAGGAGACCGCTAAGACGGCCGTCGGTCAGATCGACCAGGGGGACGCTGGGGCGGATCTCGGTCAGGACACCTTCGGCCTGAAGGCGCGGGATCCCCAGAGCGCGCAGACTCGCTGTCCGGAGATCACCGCCCGGTGCTGATGGTGTACGGCCTGGTCCCAGGATCAGGTGCTGCACCGGTCAAGCACCCTTGACCGAGGCGCCGCGTTCGATCAACCGTGGGCATACGCCGACGAGAGGGCACTTGGGACAGTCGGGGTTGCTCGCGTGGCACCAGCGTCTACCGATGTCCCAGGCGGGGTTGTCCAGTTCGCCTGGCCGCTCGGGATGCAGGGCTCTGGCTGCCGTGACCATTTCCGCCACATCATCGTGGCGGGCGAGACCGCTCCGGAGGAATACGCGGCGGACGTGGATGTCATAGGCGATGTCGCTCCCGGTGAGGTCAGAGAGCGGGACGTGCAGGTCGCGTTCCAGGATCTCGACGGCCATGGCGGCCTTCTTCTGACCGATGCCTGTGAAAGCGGCGAAGCGGGCACGCAACTCCGCGGCCGACGGCCGGTCGTCCCAGAGCCCGGCCGCATCTCCCGCATATCTTGCGGCGACGACGCTGGCCGCTTGCGTGACCCAACCCGCCACCTGGCGGACGAAGCGATGCAGATTGGGTGACGCGGCAAAAGCGGCCATCACCGTCTCCGGTTCATCGGCCATCCGATGAGGATCGAGGTGGCCGAGGCGCCGCCGCAGCTCATAGGGGATAGCCCAGGCCCGTTCGGCCACGATTCCCTGATCGCAGATGACCGCGATCAGGAACGCAAAGGGGTCGTCATGGATCAGCGCGTTGGCACCCTCGTCAGGGGTGAAGCGGACGGTGTCCCCGCCAACGGAGGCTGCGAGGGTGCGGCCGTGTTCCAGCAGAGCAGCGGCCACGAGCCTCCCTTCGGCGGGGGGTGGTGGCGGCAGGGCTGCAGTCGACCCAAGGCGTTCGGCGGCTGACGGCCAGGCACGAGACATGGGCGGCGCCACACGGGGAGCGGGTTTGCGCTCACGCATGCGATGCCAGGCGTGCTTTCCCCAGGAGGCCAGGTCGTCTTCACGGATCTTCACAGCGATGCAGTACGGGACGAACTTGGCCTCGATCTCACGCTGGTGCTCGACCAGGTCGAACTCTTCGTACCCGGCGGGCACTTCCTCACCGGGGCGGATCAAGGTCTTGTCCGGATTCCTGAGTCTGCTCAGCAGAGACAGGGTGGCCGGGTAGTCGTCCGCTTCCACGCCTTCCACCTGGACTTCGCCATCAAGCCAGGTGACTGTATGTACCCGCCAGCGGCCGTACACCTCGCGTCCGCCAAGGCCATGCCGGACCCGGTGGCGATGACCAGCGATGGTGAGCTGGTATTCCCATCCGCCCTCGAAGTGCTCCATGCCTACTGGCCACTTAAAGGTGAACGGCTCCAGCTGCCTTGTCTGGCTCACCTCGGCATCGACCGTCATCCAACGCTCCCTTCACGCAGCCAGCCGGGCCAGTCATCTGCCGTTATCCGGTCCGCTCGAAGCCCTGCTCGCGCAAGTGTCCCGTCCAGGTCAACCGTCCAGGAACACGCTCGGCTCGCCAGCGAACGAGATGTAAAGGTGGTCGCGCGCGCGGGTGCAGGCGACGAACAAGACGCAGCGTTCGCGCTGGATGTCCTGGTCGTGGGCGACCGGGTCCTCGTCGGCGGGGGTGATCGCCGACCAGGCGGGAACCGTCCCTTGCTCCACGCCGATGACCGCCACGGCCTGGAACTCCAGGCCTTTCATGCGGTGCATGGTGCCGACCCGGACGGCCCTTCTGGTGCTCTGAGTGGTGAGGGCCAGGGTGGGAATCCCGGCGGCCTTGAGTGCTTCGCGGGCCGGGTTGGCGACGGTGCTGGACCGGGCGGCCACGCCGATGGCGTGAGGCTCGATGCCGAAATCCCGCCAGGACCGGATCCGCCGCGCGAGCGCGGCCAGTTCGTCGTCGCGGCTGCTCGCGGCGTAGAGCTCTGGGCGTGGGCCGTGCATCGGGGAGCGGTAGCCGAGGAGCGTGTCCGCTTCGCCGTCGAGCCCGGTGACCGGGGCCGAGCCGAGGAGGGGAACAGCCCAGTCAAGGATCTCCTGGGTTGTCCGGTAGTTCACCGTGAGCCGGCGGCTGCGGCCCCGGATCGCGATGCCCAGGCTGGTCAGCGAGACCCGGTTGTCGTAGATCCGCTGGTGCGGGTCGGCGGCGATGAACATGTCGTCCGGCCCGGGCGGGACAGCCGCGCGCAGCAGGCGCCACTGGGCCGGGTGCAGGTCCTGCCCTTCGTCGACGATCACATGCCGGAACAGCGGGCGTCCAGACTCGTTCAGCAGGCGTGCGGCCTCGTTGGCGATCTGGGTGTGGGTGAACTGGCCCTCTGCGCGAAGCTCCCGGGTGACACGCTGGACCAACTGCCACACCTGGCTACGCTGGGCTCTGGCGAGCGGGATTCCCCGCCCCGCCCGCACGCAGGCCAGGTAGGCCTCCTCAGTCTGCAGGTCCTGGGCGAGGATGACCTGTTCCCACTCGTGCTCAAGGAAGCCTGGAGTAAAGGCGAGCCCGGCCTCGGCCGCCGCCTCCGCCCACCGCTCGCGCATCGCAGCCGGTTCGGGGATCCGCGGACGGCCATGTGCCTGCCTGAAGACCAGGTACGCCAGCTTGTCGACGTTGAGAACCTCCACCCTGCGCCGGATCTTGTCGTCCCCGATGAGCAGGGCGAGCTGCGAGCCGAGCGCGTCGGCCAGGCTGGTAGTGAACGTGGTCAGCAGGATCGGCGGCCCGCTCCCAGGACCAAGGTCGGCGCGCGCCACTCGTTGGGCAAGAAAGGCGGCCCGGTGCACCGCGGTGACCGTCTTGCCCGTGCCCGCCCCGCCGGTCACCTGCGCCGGGCCCGTGTAAGCCTTCTGGTAAGCGATCTTGCGCTGGCTCGGGTGGAGGAAGGTCCGCCAGGCCGCGAACGGGTGGGCGAGGATGCGCTGCAGCTCTTCCGGCCCCGACACGAACGCGACCCGGCCCGGGGTGCGTTCCATCGCCGTCACCAGATCGCCCGGATCGACCTCGGCCGGCGGGGAATCTGCGGGGAGGTACTGCGCAACCTGGTCCCAGGCCTCCTGCACACTCATGCCGCACGCGAGCGCGTACAAGGCGGTGTACTGCGCCTCCGGGAGCACGGTCTGCAGCGCTTCGAGGTGGGCGTCGCTGGTGAGCAGGCGGACGACCGGCAAGACGGCAGCGTCCACGCCCAGTCCTTTCAGGTCATCGTCGCTGACCTTCGCGAACAGGCGATCCTCCACCGCCCCAGCGGTCGCCTGCAAGGAGGGCTGCAGCTGCTCCAGCGCTTCCTCGTTCCGCACCTCCAGCACGCCGATCGCCTGGTTGACACTGAACCGGCGGCTGGCCGCGTAAGCGCTGGCCTTGTCGTGCGGGAGAACTTTGATCAAGCAGTAAGTGTCACCGGAGTCCGGGGCCAGGACCACCCCGCGCCAGTAGCCATCGATCCGGATCGTGCGGATCCGGTCGTCCTTGCTGTGCTGGATCTTCTCCAAGTGCAAGCCCGCGTAGGTGTGCTCAGCGAACTTGCTGATGGCAACCTCGACCGCACTCTGCACCGGCCTCTCCAGCCTCGCGTACTCCGCGAGGAAGTCCACCCCGATAGCCAGCCGCGCCAAATCCCGGCCCCCGCCCCCTCGACGTAGTCGCGATACTACGCTCAGTGCTGGTTCATGGTAGGCCGTTGCCCTCGACGTCATGCAGGGCAGGCGGTCAGTCATTCGCGGGACGGAGCCCCGGCAGGTGCCCGATGGGAGGCCCGCACGGCCCGCTGCACCGTCGTCGACATACCTCAGCGCGACCGTGCCCGCTCGGGAAGGGCCACAGCCGACGCGTTCCCACCTCGGCCGCCAGTCGCTAGCGGTAGCGGCGCCGTCGCCTGGTGGCACGGTGGCCTTCCGCTATCTGCTCGCCGCGTGAAACGACCCGGCCATCACGCGGCGGCCGCCGGACAGGGCGTCGCCGACGGTTGGGCCTTCTTGAGGTCAGATGCCAGCCCTGGCCAGCTGGGCAACAGTAGACCCGGAGCCGGCCGCCGCCCATACGCCGGGCAAACCATAGGGCCGCGGCTCTCGTCGCATGGGATACCTTCCCGCACCACGGGCAGGTCCTGGTCAGATACATGAGCGGTCACGTCCCTTCGGGTATTGCCGACTCCAACCCGCCCTATCCAGGGCCGTCAGCAGTTGCTCATCACCGCTTGCCCCCACGAGGGGCGGCACGGTGGTGCTGCCTGGCACAGCCCTCACTACGCCCCACCGGACCCACCACTCCAAGCGCCAACCCCCCCAATTAGATTTCGACAACCTTGGCCTCCTGGATTCCTCTCTGATTTCCCAGGGATTCTAAATCTTCCTAATTTGCTATCTCGGGACAATACTCCAGAAATAACTTCCGTTTCGATTTACAGCAATTATTTGGAACTCCCTGATTCCACGCTCAATACCTCGACGTTTTTATTTGTCATAGGGCTCTGACCTGCAGAAACCCCGAGCTGGGCGGACACAAAGCACCCCGGCCCAGAGGTGTTTCCACCATTATGCAGTAAACCCAGCCCTTGGCACAAGGGGCTACTAGTCGGCCGTCAGAAGGTGTCCAGGAAGGCTGCCTTCAGCCTCCATTTAAGCTGCTGATGCATGGCACGTCGGGGTTCACCCGCGCTGACGGCTCTACACACCGAGGGGAGGAAGTCCGTGAAGGATTGGGGCAGGGTAGGTGACCGAGGCAGACCTTGTGCGTCAGGCAGGTGACAGGGTGGGCGACGTATGTGGGACACGACCGCGGCGGCTGCTCGGAAGTGAACCGCTGCACGAAGCCGGGCGATCGGCGCCCCGGTCAGGTCGACCTGCGCCAGCGCATGAACGGCTGGTCTCCGTGCTCGGTAGCGAGCATCGCTGGCACTCCGACGACGACATCCATCGGGACCGCTGGTCGTTGGGCACGGTCTCGAAGCCGCGGGCAGCTCGCAGGCAGCTCGCAGGACCGTTAGTCCCCACCAACGTCCCCACCACATCGCTCGTTCTGAGCGAATCAGTCTCTGACCTGGACAGGTCTTCACGTTTGGGTTTGAGCTGGCCGTTTGTGGCGTGAGCGGGGTGCCGCCCACAGGTTAAGAGGGCCGGGCCCACGGTGTTATGTGGTGGTCTGGCCGGTATCGCCGGGGGCAGGCCGGGGGTTGCGCTGCCGGCGGGGGTCGGCTTCGAGTGCGGCGGCTCCGAGTGCTTCGAGCTGGGCGAGCAGGTTGCGCAGCCGCCGGTCGTTGTCGATCCAGGGCTGGTAGTCATGGTGCTGGTCGGGGCTGAGCCAGCGGCAGATGGTCTTGGCGGCGATCTTGCGGGTCCATTGCCAGTAGGGGCCGTGCAGGCGGGGCGGGTCGGCGTGGCAGGCGCAGTTGGCCCGGCCGCAGCGGGTGCGCCGCTGGGTGATCGAGCCGGGCAGCACCATGCCGGTGGCGGCGATGGCGGCGAGCTCGGCGGCGATCTTCTGGGCCTGGGCCTGGTGGCTGGCGGCGACACGCACCGCTTCAGGGTGGCATAGGTCCGTGATCTGGGTCATGTCTTACTGTATATCTACAGTATGACCGCGCGGGAGGCGCCCGTGCTGCCGGGGCCTGGGGCCGCCGGCTATATCGCGTCCTGGCAGCCGTCGGTGCCGCCGGAGGCTGCGTCCTTCGCCCGGGCCGTCGTCGGGCAAGCAGCGCCGGATGGCCGGGAGCGGGCCAAGAACCTGCTGTGGGCGGCAGGAAAACTCGCCGGCTACGGGATGGGGCTCGGGCTGGAGCCAGTTCCTGAAGTGCTGCTGCATCCGTCAGTCATCGAGCGGTTCGCCGCGCACGCGCCCGGCCTGTCCGGGCCGGCCCGGCGGACGCTGCGCACCAGCCTGCGGTTCCTGGCCCGGGCCGTGGTCCCGCAGCTGTGCCCTGCGGACGCGCCGCTGCCGCGGGAGCGGGCCAAGGCGCCCTACAGCCCCGCCGCGATCGACGGCTACCTCGCGCTGGCAGGTGCCCAGCCGACGGCCGCACGGCGGATGCGCGCCGCGGGCCTGGTCTGCCTGGGCGCCGGCGCCGGGCTCATCCGCAGCGACCTGCGGCAGGTGCGCGGCACCGACGTGATCTGCCGGTCCGGCGGCGTGATCGTCGAGGTGCGGGGCACCCAGCCGCGGGCGGTGCCGGTGCTGGCCCGCTACCATGAGCCGCTGCTGGCATCGGCAGCGTTCGCCGGGGAGAACCTGGTCACCGGCGGGACGGCCCCGGGCCGGCATAACATCACTAACCCGCTGGCCCGGTCGCTGGCGGGCGGGACCGGGCTGGCGCGGCTGGACACCTCCCGGCTGCGGGCCACCTGGCTGGCTGACTGCGCGCAGATCCTCGGCCTGGCCACGTTCCTGCACGCCGCCGGGATCACCTGCAGCCAGCGGCTCGGCGACATTATTGCCACCTTGCAGCCCGGCGATGAGGCCGAGGCGGTGGCGCTGCTCGGCGGGAGCAGCCGGTGAGCGGCCCGGCCACGCTCAGCAGGATCGAGGACATCATCGACGGCTCCGGCGTCGCACCGCGGATCGAGGCACTGCTGCCCGCCGGGGTGCGGCACCGCCAGCTCCCAGTCCGCACCCTGCTGACCGGGATGATGCTCACCCTGGAGGACCGCCGGCCCGCCTACCTCACCGAGGTCCACGCCGCGCTGATCGCGCTGCCCGGCCCGGACCAGGCGCGGCTCGGCGTGACCGAAGCCTGGAAGACCGGCCCGCACCAGCTCACCTACCGCCAAGTCGAGCGCACCTACGGCCTCATGGCAGACGCGCTGGCCAAAGAGCATCCCGACGGCGCCCCCTCCAATGTTCTTGCACGGACCGGCGATGACCTGCTGGAGGCCAGCATCCCCGGCCAGTACAAGAACGCCAGCACCGCGCTGGCCGTCGACTGGACCGACGTGGAAACCTTCTCCCGCCCACCCCGGCACGGCACCACCGGGCGCGCTGACCCCGAGGCGTCCTGGGGGCACCGCACCAGCAACCTGCCCGGCCCCAAGGGCGAGATGTTCTTCGGCTACTACCACTCGGCCGGCACCATGGTGCGTGAGGAAGCAGGCCTCCCGGTGCCCGAGCTGGCCCGCCGGATGACCCTCACCTCCTGCGAGACCGACCCGGTCCGCGCCCTGGTCCCCGTCCTGACCCGCATGCCAGCGGCCGGCATCCCGCTCGGCGACGTGCTCGCCGACTCCGGCTATGCCCACCGCGACGCCGCCGCCTGGGCCATCCCGCTCCGCGCCGCCGGCGCGCAGCTGGTTCAGGACCTGCACCCGCACGACCGCGGCCCCCAGGGCACCCACGCTGGTGCCATCATCGCCAACGGGAACCTGTACTGCCCCCTCACGCCCAAAACGCTGCTGGAACTACAGCCGCTGCCCCGCGACGCCACTCCGGACGAGATCACCGCGCACGACACCCGGGCCGGTGAGCTAGCCCGGCACAAGCTCGGCCGGATCACAGCCGATGACGCCGACGGCTGCCACCGGGTCTCCTGCCCCGCCGTCATGGGCAAGATCCGCTGCCCGCTCCGTCCGGCCTCGATGACCCTCGGCCGCAGCCGCCCCGAGATCCTCATCCCGCCCGAAAACCCGCCCGCCTGCTGCACCCAGCAGACCATCACCGTCCCCCCGCAGGCCGCGGCGAAGACCCGGCAGAAACACGACTACCCATCCCCGGCGCACCGCCGCTCCTACGCCCGGCGCACCGGCTCCGAGCGCACCTTCTCCACCATCAAGGACCCCGCTACCAGCAACATCGCCCGCGGCTGGTGCCGCCTCATGGGCCTGACCCCGCTCTACCTGTGGCTGGCCTGCCTGCTTATCGTCCGCAACCAGCGCATCGCGGAAGCGTTCACCGAACGCCAGGCCGAAAACACCAGGCGCGCTGCCGCCGGGCTCCCGCCGAAGACCCGCAGACGGCGGCGCGAAACCCTGGCCATGCTCACCGCTGCCCCGCCATAACAGCCCACAGCTTTCCAGCGGACAGCAGCAGCGCCGGCACCTCCCCCAGCACCACCGCAGCGGGCCCGCACGCCCTGATCCAGGCTGGCAAGGCCACACAACGCCCGCAGCCGCACCACCCACAAGATCAATTCAGGCCAGTCAGGCCCATACACTCCTGGCGGCAGGAAACGTCAGCCCCAAACGTGAACATGGAGCCTGGTGAAACGTGAAGACCTCACAGAGCCCCCTTACGGAATCGAACCGCAGACCTTCTCCTTACCACGGGGCGGAGCGACCACACGATGACCTGGCACAACGCGACACGGGCCGCTGAACTGGGCACGTATCTGGCATGATCAC